>Ga0209723_1002090_pt1 | contig 28250 bp, 20 predicted proteins | sample BiotimSIPDNA_2_FD_185750 | JGI IMG/M metagenome (GOLD analysis project Ga0209723, IMG submission 185750) | Anaerobic biogas reactor microbial communites from Washington, USA - Biogas_R2 time_0 SIP DNA (SPAdes) (version 2) | ecosystem: Engineered > Bioreactor > Anaerobic > Unclassified | place...
GTTGTTTTGAGATTAGATTTTGCCAGTTCAAAGTCAAGATGATAGACTTACGAAAGAAGGATTGTTAAAGAATTAATGTGTTACCCATGTGTCCGAACACCTGTTGCCTATGTGTCCGGTCTGTACACTGAAGAGGGGGTTTTGGATTCGAATCTTTTTAACTGCTTGCGTAATGAAGACTTAGGGAGTTCGTGAGCACAGCAAACAAGCTCCTTTTACACACTCTCTAGAGGGAGTTCGTGAGCGTAGCAAACAAGCTTCTTTTACCCACTCTTTAGAGGGAGTTCGTGAGCGTAGCAAACAAGCTTCTTTTACCCACTCTTTAGAGGGGGTCCGTGAGCGCAGCGAACGGGGGGGTGGAGGTTCTTTCACCAAAAACATCACAAACAGGTAATCAACAAACTAAACAAAATGTCTATTCTTCCATTTCCGTTAACTCAACTAATCGCTGATTGACTACCTCTTCAATGCGTTCGCACACTTGGGTAAATCGATGGTCCACGTCCCAATTCGTAAATCGTAAAACTACAAGCCCCCGTGATTCCAGAAACGATGTACGAACCTCATCGTGTTTTATCTGTTCATCATCATAATGTTGACCACCATCAAGTTCAATAACCAATTTCGCTTGGTGACAATAGAAATCAACAATGGTATTACCAATCACCTTTTGTCGGTGCATTCGCAAAGGAAAAGTGCTTAGACAGTTGTACCAGAGCTGTTTTTCCTGCTGGGTGGCATTTTTCCTGAGACCTCTTGACCAATCTCGGAGCGGATGTGGTGTCATTTTGCAAGTTTATCTTAATATTTGAGAGTAGCAGAGATTTCGTAACATAACATTCTCACCACCCGGTTTACCCGTCAGGTTCACGTCGGGCACAGGCGGGCGGGACATCCCGCCTAACGAAAAAATTTTATCTCTCTGGCGGTAACGGACTGCGGGGGATGATAAAATAGATTTCTGATGGCTCACCGAAACCAAATCATTCTCAGTCAGCTCACACCGCCGGCGCAGAAAAGTTCCATTCTTGACCGTCCGAGGGTGCTTAACCTGCTGAAGCAGAGCCTCGACTACCCTCTCACCACCCTGGTTACTGAAACAGGCTATGGCAAAACGACTTCAGCGCTCAGCCTGATCAAGTCCAGTGGGCTGCCATTCTTCTGGTATACCATTTCGCGCAACGAACGCGATCCGCGTTTGTTTCTGACTTATCTCTGTTCCGCCTTCAATCAGCAGGGCTACAAGATCGGTCTCCCGGCTCTGCGAGTGCTGGAAGACAGCGATGTCGATCTGCAGGAATGCCTCATCACGCTTATAAACGCAATCTCCTCCTCATTAAAAGAGGATGCCCTGTTTGTGATGGACGATTTCCAGTGTTTGAACGATTCGGATGAGATCCTGAGCATGATGAATTGGTTCATAGAGCTTCTGCCAGCCAACCTGCATGTGATGATCCTGAGCCGCACACAGCCAGAACTCCCCTCCGTCAACAAATGGCGCGTCAGGGGCACCCTGCTGGAAATCGATAAGGATTCGCTTAGCTTCTCCGCTGATGAGACTAACCAGCTCTACCGCTCAACTTACCAGCTGGATCTGCAGAAGGATACACTCACCAGGCTGCATCAACGCACCGAAGGCTGGGCAATTGGGCTGCAGGTGGTTTGGCAGTCGATCAAAGCCCTGCCCACCACACACCTGGAGAGCCTGCTCGAAGAAGAGAGCGGTAGTTCGTTGGGTCACTTGTTTGACTATCTCGCGGACGAAGTGCTGGACAGGCAAACGGAAGAGCAGCAAAACTTTCTGATCAAAACCTCGGTCCTGCAATTTTTGGACAGTGACACCTGCGATTTTTTGCTCGACCGCCAAAACAGCGCTGAAACGCTCAATGATTTATATCGATCGGGCTTGTTCATTGAGCAACTGAAGCCGGATGTGTTCCGCTACCATTATATTTTTCGTGAGTTTCTGCTCAGCCGTCTTTCCAGGAACGAAGAGCTAAAGAAAAGTCTGCATCGCAAACTGGCAAGCTATTTCAGCGCGCATCATTACTGGGAACAAGCCATTTCGCACTTGATCTCCGCCGGTGATTTTGCCAGACTACGTCAGGTTCTGGATGAAGTTGGTGAGCGTTTACTGCAATCCGGACTTAAGCAGAGTGTTCGCTATTGGCTGGGGAAGCTGCCGGCAGATGAAATGGGACAGTACCCCTACGGGAATTTTCTTCTGGGGGAGGTGGAACGCACAGAAGCAAATTTCGACATGGCGCTTGAGCACTATCGCACAGCCCAGCGTTTATACCAGAATCTTGGAAATGATTGGGGCGTGAGCCTGGCAGTGCGCGGACAAGCCCAGGTCTACCTGGACACGCTGCGCCCGGTGAATGCTGAGCAGTTGCTCGATCGGGCACTTAAACTTCTCAACCCAGTGGAGTATCCATTGGAAGTCTCGGGCTTGTTGACTCAAATTGCCGAGAACCAGGTAAACCAGGGGGCAACGCTTGAAGCTGAAAAGAGTCTGCAAAAGGCGCGGCAACTTTCTCCAATGTACGCGGAAGCGCAGGCATACATTGAAGCCCGCCTGTTTTTGCGCACCGGACGGTTGGATGAAGGGCTGCAACTGCTGGAAAAACTTGAGCTAGGCCCTGCCGATCAGCGAATGGCAAGACCCCAACGATTCCACCGCGAGGCAACGCTCTTGTTGTCACTATATCAATCTCTGCGTGGTGATCACGTCAGCGCGCGGCAGTATGCCAAAAAAGGTCTGCAGGTCTCAAGACAATTGCAGGCAAACTATGTGGAAGCAGTCGCAAAAATTCGTTTGGGTCATTCCCTACAGCTGGACCTTACTCAGGGCTTGGATACCCAGGGCGTACTGGAAATTCAGCAATTGTACGAATTTGCGATTGAGAATGTTGACATCGTGCGCATTCACGTGGAGCCGCTGTGGGGTCTCTGCCGCTTGATCGGATATGCCGGCAACCTGGGTGACGCGAAGCGAATCGCCGATCAGGCTTTGTTGATCGCCGGTAATGCCGGCGATGAATGGATTGGGTTGATGGTAAGGATCTCGCTTGGCGCTGGTTTGGCGTTGGGTGGAGAGTACGAAGCCGCCAGCAATGTCCTTTCGGTAGCCGATTCGCTGGCAAAGAAACTGAACGATAATCTGGCTAGTGCGGCGGCTTTACTTTGGGAAGCGTATACCGCCGATAAACAGGGCTACAAGGGTTCCGCCTTATTATTCCTTGAGCAAGGTCTGGAACTTGTGCAGAAACATCAATACCAATTCCTGCTGACGCGTGGTTCTTTATTAGGACCAGACGATCCCTTCACTTTTTTCCCGTTAGTACTGCGCGCGCGGGAGATGGGACTGCAGCCGGAGTTGATAAGCCAAATCTTGAGCGATCATGCTCTTAGCGTGGGCAACTATCATCCTGGTTACACGTTGAGTTTGAATCTATTTGGCGGGTTTGAAGCACGAAAGGGAAAACACCTGATCCCTGCTGAGCACTGGAAGCGCGATAAAGCACGCCAACTTCTTCAAGCTCTGGCTGTAAACAACGGAAAGGGCATGAACAAGGAGCAGTTGGCAGTGCTTTTCTGGCCGGATGCCGATGAGACCACCGCTTCCAACAACTTCAAGGTGACCCTCAGTGCACTAAATCAGGCGCTGGAGCCAGACCGTCCCCCCAGGGAAGCCGCGCAGTTTGTGATCCGCAATGGCGATCAATACCAGCTGAACCAGCAGATGAAAATCAACCTGGATACTGAGCAGTTCGAAAAGTTGGGCTTGAGTCCGAAAATGGAAGATAAAGAGCAAGCACTAGCGCTTTATAAGGGCAAAATGCTCGAAGGTGAACAGTTGCAGGAAGCCTTCATGCCGGAAGTGCAGTATTACCACCGTCTCTACCTGGACTGCCTGGGCAAGGTGATCGAGACGGCGATCGAGAGTAAAGATTTTGACAAGGGGCTTGAATTAAGCAATCGCCTGGTCAGGCAGGAGCCGCTGCTGGAGGTGGGATATCAGTACCAGATGCGCATCTATCATGCCCTGGGTAATCTCAGCATGGTGCGCAAGGTCTACAACCAGGCGCTGGATGTGGGTCGCAAAATGTATGGCGCAGAGTCAGACGATTTGCGCGATTTGTTCCAGCAATTGACTGCATAACTGAAAGAGCCTGATCGAATTCACCATTTAAACTGAAAATTTCAATAAATTATCAATCCGGTCTGTTTTGTAACCAATTTGTAACCCCCAACCGATAAACTAAGTGTACTTGGTAGTTCCGTAATTATTTTCTGTTAAAAATTAAATAAAGGAGATTGGAATGCGTTTGCAAGATAAAGTTTGTATCATCACTGGTGGTGCCGCTGGAATAGGCAAGGCAACGGCAGAAAAATTTGCCGCTGAAGGCGCGAAAGTAGTAATCTGCGATGTCAATGAGGAAGCTGGCAATGCTTTGGCTGAACAGCTGGGCAATGACGCCAGTTTTTGGAAAGTTAACGTGGTCAATCGCCAGGAAGTCCAGGCTTGGATAGATGAAGTTGCCGCGAAGTACGGCAGAATCGATGTTCTGATCAACAATGCTGGCATTACGCGCGACAGCCAGTTCGTGAAGTTTAAGGAAGGCGAAGTGGTCTCTCAGATGGGTGAAGAGGCCTTCGACGCTGTTATTGCAGTCAACCTGAAGGGTGTCTTCAACTGCACGCAAGCCGTGGTGCCCTACATGATCAAGCAGGGCGGCGGTGCAATCGTGAGTGCCTCCAGCGTGGTGGGTTTGTACGGCAATTTTGGTCAGACCAACTATGCGGCTACCAAATTCGCAGTGATTGGCATGACCAAAACCTGGGCCAGAGAGCTGGGCAAGTACCAGATCCGCGTCAATGCAGTCGCTCCCGGCTTTATCCTGACCGAAATGGTCCAGAAAATGCCTGAGAATGTGCTTGCCGGAATGGCATCCAACACCCCCTTGAAACGTCTCGGAAAACCCGAAGAGATCGCCAATGTCTATGCCTGGTTGGCAAGTGATGAGTCATCTTACATTCACGGCGCGGTTATCAGTGTGGACGGCGGCATCGTTTTAGGTACGTAGTTGAACTTTCTTTAGATGGAATAACAACTACACACTAAAAGGAGATAAAACATGACTCGTTACGCGACCATTTTAGGAACCGGGATGTACATTCCCGAAAACGAAATCAGCAATGAAACTTTTGCACAATGGATGGGTGAAGTCAGCCCAAAATTAGCAGAGGTTGTATTCAAATTTGAGAATAGCAGCGGTATCAAGACCCGCTTTTATGCCCCGGATGACTGGGCAACTTCAGACTTAGCCTACGAAGCAGGTAAGGCAGCCATTGCTGACGCTGGCTTGACCCCCGAGGATATCGACCTGGTGATCGTGGGCACTGACTGTCCGGATTACATCACTCCCGCCACCTCAGTCGTGACTCAATACAAGCTTGGCTGTGTCAATGCCGGCACCTGGGACGTTGGATGCGCTTGCGCATCCTTTCCAACTTCTCTGGCGCAGGCAGGGGGCTTGATCGCCACAAACCCGCATCTGAAATACATTCTCGTGATTGGCTCTTATATGATGCACAAGCTCGCCGACTATAAGCACGATGTCGCAGCCTTTTTCTATGGTGATGGCGCTGGCGCGGCGGTTGTCGGCGCATCCGACAAACCTGGTTATGTTTCCTGCTCGATCAAAGCCGATGGCTCCTACCATAAACATTGGGGCATCTACTCCGGCGGAACGTATGAACCTGCCACGGTCGAGAGCGTTGAAGCTGGTCGCACCAAGGTCAAATTGGTTACACCCTTCCCCCCCACTGTGAATCACGAAGGCTGGCCTGCCCGGGTGCGCGAATGCGCTGCCAATGGCGGTTTTGAGGTTAGTGAGATCGATCACATCATTTTCACGCAGGTGAACGTGAACAGCATCAAGTTGGTCATGGAAAATCTTGGCTTGCCGGTTGAGAAGGCACATTACGTGATGGACAAATGGGGCTATATGGGCTCTGCTTGTCTGCCAATCGCTTTCCACGACGCCATAAAACTGGGCAAAATCACTTCCGGTATGCGCGTCGTATTCTGTGGTTCTGGTGTCGGGTACAACCAGGCAGCAACCTGTTTTATTATGCCGTAATGGAGGCTAAGTCGTGAGCTGGCAAGAAGAATATAAGCAAAAAACAATATCAATTCCTGAAGCAATTAACAAAGTCAGCTCAGGTATGACCCTCCAGATTGGCATTGCCGCTTCTGAACCTGTTGGTTTGTTGGAGGAGTTGGCAAGGCAGGCTGACCGACTATGGGATATCACTACCTGGACTTGTTTGCCAATGCGCCCATATGACATCTTCATGAAACCGGAGATGGAAGGTCGTTTCTTCAATGACAACTGGTTCTATGGTGCCCCTGATCGAGCTGTGCACGCGGAGGGCAGGGTTTCGTATACACCCAACAACCTCCATCAAGCCGGCATCGATAAGTTGGTGGGGAATGGCGGTCGGCTCGATATGATGCTCGGCACATGCACACCTCCAAACGAGGAAGGGTTGATTTCCCTCTCGATGGGTGCGGTGGTGGAACGTGAGATGATCGACGCGGCAGACCTGGTAATCATGGAAGTGAACGAAAACCTGCCTTGGACGGATGGCGACGTAGTCATCCCGATTTCCCTGGTGGATCACTTCGTAAAATTCAACAGTCCCCTTGTTCAAGTACCGTCAGCTGAACCGAACGAAACTGATGAACTAATCGGACGCCACGTGGCTGAATTCATTGAAGATGGTTGCACAATCCAACTCGGTATTGGCGGTACGCCGACAGCACTGGCTGAGTTTATCAGCGATCGCCGCAATCTTGGCATCCATTCGGAACTGCTGGTCGATGGCATTTACAAACTCTGGAAATCCGGGGCAGCTGACAACAGTCGCAAAACCCTGCATCAGGGCAAATTTGTGGCTACCTTTGCCATCGGCACGCAACCCCTTTACGATTTCATGAATGACAGCCCTGATGTACTGCTCTTACGGGGAAGTTACGTGAATAATCCATACGTGATTGCCCAAAACTACAAGATGATCAGCATCAACACCGCTATCCAGGTGGATGTGCTTGGTCAGGTTTGTTCTCAAAGTCTTGGCACGCGCCAATTCAGCGGTACCGGTGGTCAGCTTGACACGCACCGCGGGGCGCAAATGTCCAAAGGCGGCAAAGGCATCATCGCGCTGCGCTCAACGGCTAAAAACGGCACCATTTCCACCATTGTTCCGACTCTGGCTCCAGGCGCGGGGGTCACCGTCCCCAGCCAGGATGTAGACACAATCGTGACTGAGTATGGCAGTGCCCAGCTGCGCGGGCTGACCGTTAAAAAGCGCATGGAAGCCCTGATCAACATCGCGCATCCTGATTTCAGGGAATCAATCCGGGAAGAATGCCACCGATTGGGCATCGTTCCTGATAAACAGTTCTTTTAACAGGGAGAATAGATGGACAAAACATTACTTGGCAAGTGGATTCAGACGGAAGATCAGTCTTACCCCGGTTTGTTCTTTTTGTTTCTTGAGGATGGTAATTTTGAAGCGCGTTACGACGCACTTGGCATTATTTCAAGCGGCACCTGGCAGGCAGACGAAGGTCTGATTGACATGGACCAACAGAAACATACCTTTGGTTTGGTCGGAAAGTATGAAGGCTGCTACGAAATTGAGGACAATCTGCTCAAAATGAGCCTGGTTGCGGCCGGCGAGCATGCCAGACCAACAGACCTCCAGGGAGCTGTCACTTATATAAAGGAAGAAGCGTAATTTATGACGAAAAAATTATCACGTGGTGTGGCTGTCGTTGGGGTTGGGATGAGCAAGTTTGGAGCTTTCCCGGACAAAACTTCGCGGGACCTGTTCGTGGAGGCTTTTCAGGAGCTTCGGAAGAGTGTTCAGAAGGGTTTTGACCCCAAAGACATCGAGGCTTTTTACATGGGAAACTTTAGCTCCGATCATTTTGAAAATCAAGCCCACCTGGCACCGATCGTGGCAAGCTGGGTAGGGATATCACCAGTCGCAAGCACCCGCATCGAGGATGCCTGCGCCAGCAGTGGTGTCGCCTTAAGAGAGGGCGTGCTGGCGATCGCTTCGGGGGCTGTTGACATGGTACTGGTGGGTGGTCTGGAGAAAATGACCGATCTGCCAGGGGCAAAAGTTACAGACACATTAGCACTGGCAGCAGACTCAATGTTCGAAATTCCGGCTGGTTTTACCTTCCCGGGCTTTTATGCCGCAATGGCAACCGCTTATATCGATAAGTACAACGCGGATCCCGACGCACTTTTACGGGTAGGTATCAAAAACCACGAAAACGGCGCTTTAAATGAAAAGGCTCAGTTCAATCAGACTATCAAAGATGTGATGATCGGTAAGCAGCGCAAAGCTGAGCAAAAAGGTCTCCCAATCCCACAGTGGCAAGACGAAATGGCTTTCCTCAAGGATCCGAAAGCGAACCTGATGATTGCCTGGCCGCTAAGACTGTTTGACTGCTCTCCAGTTTCAGATGGAGCAGCAGCTGTATTGTTGGTAAGCGAGGAATTGGCTGCGAATTTCACTGACGAGCCAATCTTTATTGTGGGCTCGGGTCAGGCGAGCGATGGCGCTTTGGCTGAGAGGGCTTCTCTGAGCGAAATCCCTGCTGCGGCAAAGGCTGCTCAACGCGCTTATGAGATGGCAGGTGTCACGCCTGAAGAAATTGACTTCGCCGAAGTCCACGACTGCTTTACGATTGCTGAAATCATGGCAACTGAAGATCTCGGCTTCTTCCCCCGCGGTGAAGGCTGGAAGGCTGCCATGCAGGGGCAGACCGCTCGCGATGGAAACCTCCCAATCAATACCAGCGGCGGCTTGAAATCCAAGGGACATCCTGTTGGCGCTTCAGGAGTAGGGCAAGTGGTGGAGATTTGGAAACAATTGCATGGTTTGGCGGGTGAACGCCAGCTGCGCGGCGACCTCCGTTACGCCCTGACCCACAATGTGGGCGGCACCGGGCAAACCTGTGTGGTGCACATTTTTGAAAAGAGGAATTAAGATGACTGAACAGTTTTTGTACTCCAAAGCTTTCGATCAGGCCCTTGCGGAAGACCTTCTGATTGGTTCACGCTGCCTTGACTGCGGCAATATCTCCATTCCTCAGCGCCAAATTTGCTCTGACTGCCACTCCGACCAGGTGGAACGCATCCAAACCAGCGGGAAAGGAACGCTTGCAGCATTTACAGTGATCTATGTTCCTCCCACAAGTATGGCAGAGGCTGGATACAATATGAAAAACCCCTATTGTGTCGGGATCGTAACGCTGGACGAAGGTGCACGCATCAGCGCACAGATTGTGGGCGTGGACCTTAGCGATCCGGCTACCATAAAAATTGGGCTGCCGCTCAAACAGACCTTCGTCGTCCGCGGCGAGGGTGAGTCTGCCAAAAAATTCCTTGCGTTTGAACCCGCATAGGAGAATTTAGAATGCCCAGGATAGCTGTCAACGATATCAACCTCTACTACGAATTTCACGGACCTGAAGATGGGGAAGTGATCGTGCTTTCCAACGGAATCATGATGAGCACCGCCAGCTGGTATTTCCAGAAACAGGCGCTTGAAAAGCACTTTAGGGTTTTATTGTATGATTGTAGAGGGATGTGGAAGTCAGACCATCCTGAAGGCCCTTACTCTATGGAATTGCACGCCGACGATCTGGCAGGCTTGCTGGATGCGCTCGGAATTGAAAAAGCCCACATCGCCGGTATTTCCTATGGTTCAGAAGTCAGCCTGGTTTTTGCCTTGCGCCATCCAGAAAAGACTAAGAGCCTGATGGTAATCGATGGCGTTTCTGAAGTACCGCTCATGCTGAAACTGCAATCCTATCCATGGAAGCTTGCAGGAGAGCGTAATGATGCCGATTTGCTCTTTCATACGTCGGTTTTTCTGAATTTTGGAGAGGAGTATCTGGAGAAAAATGAGGCTTTACTGCCTGCGGCGCACGATAATTTTGCCAAGCTGAACCTGACATCATTTGTAAAACTGATGGAGGCCTTCACATCCTACGACATCACCGATCAATTAGACCAGATCGCATGTCCGACTCTGATTGTGGTCGGAGAAGAAGACCAGATCAAAGGACGCAAAATGGCAGAAATGATGGTTTCGCGCATCCCTCAGGCTGAATATGTGGTTGTCCCCGGTGCAGGGCATGCGCTCTGCCTGGATAAACCCGAACCACTCAACACGCTGCTCTTGGGCTTTGTGTTGAAACATAGTGGGCGGGAGTAATTTAAGTGAGAAAGTCTGCGACAAAAAAATTGTCGCTGGCAATCATTAAACGACTAATTTACAAGGAGAAAAAATGAAAAAGTCGATATTTTTTGTAGTAGCCATGCTGCTCGTTGCGAGCATGGTCCTGGGTGCTTGCGTAAAGCCCGTTGAGCAAACACCTGAACCAACTGAAGAGGTTGTAGTAACTGAACCTCCTGTGGAAGAAACCGAAGAAGTGGTTGTCACCGAAGAAGCAACCGAAGAACCTGCACCAGAACTTGGCCCAGTGCTGAAAATCGGTCAAATCGGTATGATGTCCGGTCTGATGGCTCTCTACGGTCAGCAGCAAGAACGCGGTTTCAAGTTAGGTCTGGAATACATGGCCGAAGGGTTTGACGAAGAGGGTCGCCCGATCATTGCTGGTCGTCCCGTTGAAGTCATCGTCAAAGATGACGAAGGTTCACCTGAAAAAGCTGTTTCGCTTGCTCAGGAACTGATCGAAAAAGACGGTGTCGAACTCTTACAGGGTCCCGTTTCTTCCGCTTCAGCTGTGGCTTTGACCAATGTTGCCCTGGAAAACAAAATCATTCTGATGATTGACCCAGCCGCATCGTCCTTCCCCACTGGTCCCAATTTCAACCCCTATGTTTTCCGTACTTCCCGAACCAGCTTTGATGACACCCTCGTGATCGCCAAATACCTGGTCGAGAATGTTGGAACCGACTTCGCCCACATTTACGTGGATAACGCCTTCGGACAGGGCTCCAATGTCGCTCTGGAATATGCCGTTGCCAAGTACGGTGGTCAACTGATCTCCCCTGTGGCTGTTCCTTTTGAGACAACTGATTTCACCGCTTATATTCAACAGGCGATGGATAGCGGCGCACAAAACCTGTTCCTGACCTGGTCTGGAACCGGCTATGTGACCTTGTTCCAACAACTCACCGATCTGGGAACCTTGGACAGCATGACCGTTGGTACCGGCTTCGGCGACAATGCCTCATTTGCGGCAGTGTTCGGAAGCGCACTTGGATCAACTGGTCTTAATGTTTATCATTGGACTGTACCTGAGAATCCAGTAAACGACTGGTTGGTAGAACGCCATGTGGAAGTCTACAACGAATACCCCGATCTCTTTACTGCTGGTGGTTTCGCTTCCGCAATTGCCTTGGCTGAAGCCCTCAAGGTAACTGGTGGAGATGCCAGCGGTGACGCAATGATAGCTGCTCTGGAAGGACTGATGTTTGATGGTCCTAAAGGTACCTATTACATTCGCCCCGAAGATCATGTTTGTGAACAACCGATGAACATCCTGAAACTGGTCAACCTTGATCCAGACCTGGATAAAGACGGTGTCAATGAGTATCGTTTCTTTGAAACCATCTATGTCTCCGAATATAACGAGCTGGATGTCCCCTGCACCCTCGCAGGTGATTATGCAGACCGCTGTGGTGATCTGACCATCATTCCAGCGCCGTAAGTTTGGTCTAAAAACAGGCAGGGAGAATATTCTCCCTGCCTGGATATAATGTGTTGAAGTCAAAATTGTTGACGCCTTTATTCACAAGAAACTTTGGTTTGTGAGAGTGAATGCGACAACGCTTTGAGTAAATTGAAAAGATATCGAATTGCTTTCAAAGGAATTAAAAAGTGAATTCCTGAGAGAATGCGACCGACATTTCTTTTCTCGATGCACTCGATATTTTTTTAACAGACTTAAAGATGAAACCTAAACACACACAAATTTTTATTTATTTGTTATTAAAAGAAAGGAAAGCATGACCAACGAAACCATACTTGAAGCGCAAAATCTGCGCAAATCTTTCGGCGGACTGGTCGCGGTGGATGATGTCAGCATCCAGATTGCCAAAGGCAGTATGCATGCCATCATTGGCCCGAATGGCGCTGGGAAGACAACCTTGTTTAACCTGCTGAGCGGCATGATGTCACCGGATAGTGGAAAAATTTTCTACAAAGGCGAAAATATCACCAACATCGCTCCCCAACGCCGTGCTCACATGGGTATAGGTCGCTCATTCCAAATCACGAACATTTTCCCCAACCTGACTGTGCTTGAAAACATCCGTTTAGGCGCACAAGCAATGGGAAAAGATAATTTTCGGTTTTTTACCTCGGCTGAAAATTATCCTGCCTATGTGGAAAAAGCCATGGAAGTTATTACATTGGTGGGGCTTCAAGGCAGAGAAGGAGTTTTCGCCCGTAACCTGGCTCATGGCGAGAAACGTAAGCTCGAATTGGGCATCATGCTTTCTACTGAGCCTGAATTACTCCTTTTTGATGAACCGACCGCCGGCATGTCTTCTGAGCAAGTGCCCGAATTGATTGAGATTATCAACAAAGTGGTTCATCTCAAAGCAAGCACGGCTATCCTGGTAGAGCACCGCATGGATATGGTTATGTCGGTTTCTAATCGCATAACCGTCATGGCACAGGGTCGCTTGCTGGCAGAAGGAACTCCCCAGGAGATTGCCCACAACGCACAGGTGCAGGCAGCTTACCTGGGAGATCTCTATGGAGAATTAGCATGAGCGAAACAACAGAAAACAATGGATATTTATTAAGCGTAGAAAAGATCCATACCTATATCGGTCAGTTTCACATCCTCGAAGGAGTTTCAGTAGAGGTTGCCGAAGGCTCGATTACAGTTTTGTTGGGTCGCAATGGTGCTGGAAAAACCACCACATTGAAGACGATTATGGGTCTGACCCCTCCACGAGACGGCAGAGTGGTTTTTGATAGTCAGGAAATCCAGGGTAAAAGAGCGTTCAATGTTGCAAATCTCGGTATCGGTTATGTGCCTGAAAACAGAGCTATTTTTCGTGCTTTGACCGTAATGGAAAATTTGAAATTGGCAGAACGTAAAAGAGGTGATCTTGATCGGCATGCTGATTTAATTTTTGACCTCTTCCCGGATCTGTCAAGGCTGTCGAAGCTGAAAGGAAATCAACTTTCCGGTGGGCAGCAACAAATGCTGGCTGTAGCTCGCGCGTTAGTTCCTGACAACAAACTACTTCTGATCGACGAACCAAGCGAGGGTCTTGCCCCTATTTTGATCCAGCAAATGATGGAAGCCATCCGAAAATTAAAAGAAACCACCACAATCTTGTTGGTTGAGCAAAATTTCATCATGGCTAGCCAGTTGGCTGAACGATACGTGATTATCGATGATGGAAAAAGTGTTCACAGAGGTCTGATGTCCGATCTGGTCCAGGATCAGGATCTTATCCACCAGTATCTCGGCGCCAGCATCCAGGCACCAACCAGCACAAGTGAGGCAAAATGAGCCACAATAATAAAAAGATACTTTACATCGTGCTCGGAGTTTTACTGGTTGCAGCAGTGATATTTGGGCTGTACAGCTACGCTGGGCAGGAAGCCTTTATCCGCACTACCCTCTCGGGGCTGACACTTGGTTCACTCTTCTTCCTGGTTGCGGCAGGTCTGACCCTTATCTTCGGTCTGATGGACGTGCTCAATTTTGCCCATGGCTCCATGTTTATGTTGGGAGCCTACGCAGGCTGGCAATTTTATACCAACCCAACCTTTATCTTTGGCATCCTCCCCCTGTTGTTAGCCTTTGCGACTGGAGTAATGTTGGTTCCTTTGGTCAAACCACTCCTTGTGCGTCTTGATCTGAGTGATTCCTGGCAAAAACGTTTGCCTAACCTGATGTATTTTGCTGCAGTGATCGTTGCCGTATTAGCCTTAATTAACTTTGACATCCTCGGTTTGACAGAAACCGCCATGGTCGCGGCTACTACAACCTCATCCAACCCGCTGGCGGAACTAAGCCCGCAAGAACCTCTCCTGCGTTTCGTTTGGAGACCGTTGTTGCTTATGCTCAGTGGTGCGCTTGTGGCGGTTGGAGTAAGCAAACCTGGTGATCGCACAGAGATTAGTGCTTATGACCCAATCAGAAAACGTTTGATCCTGCCAGTCGTGCTCTTTGTTCTAACCATCATCTTTACTCTTGTTCGTGAAAGTGCTTCAGAAGCCGTTTTGCTGATGGATGGAAATTTACGTTTCGGGCTTTCCATCCTCGCTGCAACCCTTTTTGGTCTTTTGTTAGGGTCTTTGATCGAAATCACCATGATCCGACCTTTGTATGTGCGTTCCTTCTTCATTGTGCTGATGACCCTGGGATTAAGTTTTGTTTTGCGGGAATTAGTGCAGGTATTGTGGGATCCGCTGGCGTACCAAATGGTCCGTCCGCCGCTATTTGCGCAGCCAGGTCGGGCAACGACCATTGCCGAATGGCTAATGAACGGTTCTTCAACCATCAGTATCGCTGGGGTTACCTTCCCAACTTATCGTCTTTTTGTCATCTTACTCGGTCTGGTTATGTTCGTCTTTGTCACCTTGTTGATGACCCGCACCCGCCTGGGCATGATTATCCGGGCAGGTGTCCAGGATCAACAAATGGTCGAAGCGTTGGGTATCAATGTAAAAAGGGTGTTTACGCTGGTGTTCGGATTAGGTGTGGCTTTGGCAGCTTTGGGCGGCATTGGTGCTGCCCCATTTTTGCCGGTACAGCCAATGATGGGTGACCAATACCAGATGCAGGGCTTTATCACCGTGGTCATCGGTGGCATGGGCAGTTATGTGGGCGCCTTTGTTGGTGCCATGATCCTTGGAATGGCACGTGCATTTGGCGATTACTTTGCGCTCAAACTGCAGCTTTCTCCGACCATCGCTGAAGCGTCTACCGTAATTATTATGATCGTCGTGTTGCTTCTGCGACCGCAAGGTCTGTTTGGGAAGAAGGACTAACAATGAAGAATACTCTCTGGAAAAAAGATAAAGGATTTCTCATCTTTGTCGTTCTCGCATTCGCTTTTCCGTTTATTTTCTCCTTGCTTGGGCAGACCAGCCTGACTGAAGGAACCAATAAATTCTGGCAGGGACAACTGATCAACTTCTTCATTATGGCAGTATTCGCGATGAGTTACGATCTGCTGATCGGTTACGCAGGGATGCTTTCGTTTGGTCATGCCGCCTCGTTTGGTGGAGGAGCATACACCGTGGCACTCTTGCTCGAACATGTCGCCCCAGACATCTTGAAAAGTTACAATATTTTTATTGGCAACTTTAATATCACCGAGATCGTCATTTTGATTATTTGTTTCATTGCGGCAATTTTGGTTTCTATCCTGATCGGTTTGCTGTTTAGTGCTTCAGCAATGAGAGTCAAAGGCGCTTATTTTGCCATGTTGACTCTGGCACTCTCAACCGCCTTGAATTTGCTCACGCGTGCCACCGATTTTGTTGAGTGGACTGGTGCGGACGAAGGTATGCATGGTGTGCCGGTACCTGCGTGGATAAACCCCACCCAAAATCGCCTGACCTTCTACTTCATCGCCCTTGTGTTCCTGGTGCTTGCCTATTTCCTGATGAAGCGCATCGTCAACTCACCTACAGGCCGGGTTATCCAGGGTGCTCGTGAGAATGAGGACCGCGCCAGGATGATCGGCTACAACCCTGTCACTTATCGAACTTTGGCTTTTGTGATCGCGTCCGTTTTTGCCGGAGTTGCTGGCGGTTTGTACTCGTTGTGGACCACCAGCGCTACCCCTTCGATGACTTCTGGTGTAACGACGGTTAATGTGTTGATTATGACAATTTTGGGCGGTATGGGCACATTGGTTGGCCCAATTTTAGGGGCTGGCATCATGCAAATATTCAGCCAGTTCTTTTACACGTGGTTTGGTGCTCGCTGGCCATTGGTCTTTGGGATCATTTTTGTCTTGATTGTGATGTTCCTGCCCTATGGGATCATCGGCACCTGGCGTTTGCAAAGTTTCAAACTTAAGCAAGGCTGGCAGCGTCTTTTGGGAATGTTGAAGACTAAGGATTAGTACACTATCGACTACAAAAGCCCGGTCCAACCCGGGCTTTTGTCATTTAAGTAGCACCTGCCGGCTTTTGGAATACATCTATCTACTCTCTGCCTATCTTATAGACCGTCATAAACTCCGAACCGAACGCTCGAAGGGAAGCCACGGCTGGATATCTGGGCAAAAGACCGAGCATATTGCCTTGAGAATACAGCCAGGTGGGGACCTGTTGACGCTTTTGGGCTTCCATCACCTGCAGCACAAGCCGGTTGACGACCAGGTAATCTGCATCAGTTTTCATCCCGAGAACAGTACAATAACAAAGGTGGACCCGCTCCTTATACGCCTCTGGGAGCACTTTTATGGCCTTGCCAAGCCCATCGGCGCTGTACCAATCGGTCGCGCAGATATAGATCTCATCCCCATCGATTTGATCCGCCAATTTCATGAGCATCTGGGTCTGTGAGACGTTCCAATAGTCAAATTCATATTTCTGAGCAGGGTCCTTTCCGGCAAGGGGGTTGTAATAGACGTATTGAAACGGGTGGGAGATGCCGATCAGGATCGCGCAAACCAGCAACTGGAGCGCGACAGCCGAAATAACAACTATCCTATGTTTGCCCTGCGAATGGTCCACCAGGAAGCGCACTGCGGCGACTGCCAGAACCAGCATCGGACCGTACAGAAAATAAAGATGCCGCCAGCTGTTATAAAGGATCGGCCGCCTGATGATCGCAAAAAGCAGGAAGGTCCAAATAAAGATGATGCAGACGAGGAGATATTGGGTCTCTCTCGGAATCTCTTTTCTTATCACCCCTCGGAAAAATTTCACAATCGCCGTAATGTGCCCAAGCAGGGTTAATACCAGGATGAGAATCGGTGTGGTGACGGCGATCATGGTGGGGATGTAGCTGGAAGGCACCGGCCGGCGCACCAAGCCCTGGAAATAGACGGCACCGGGCCAATCCGCAAAGTTGGAAGAGCGCCCGATTACATAGGCGATATAATCGAGCGGAGTACGCCAGGCGGCTGGAGTGATCAGGTAAGAAATCAGCAGGAAAGAGACAATCGCAGTCAGCCCGACCCAGAGATTCTTGGCATTCCATTCCTTTTTGATGGTCAGATTAACAATATAGAGTAATCCAAGCAGTCCGAACATGAAGAGAGCAGTAATGCGCATGTTGGTTGCGACGGCAGCCACGAAAGCAAAAAGGATCGCGGAGGAGATGCGCCTGGATTCGACGAATTTGATCCCGGCAGAAATTAACAGGATGACCAATGACATCACTACCATGTCCTTGGAGTTGTAGTGACCCTCGGCAAAAAAGCGCGGGCTCAGGAACAAAAAGAGGCTGCCGAGCAAGCCGTATTTCCAGTCCCCCATCAGGAACTTGCACACAAAATAGAGTCCCAGCACCCCAGCCATAAATATGAGAAAAGTGTAGCCGTGCCAGATGAGCATCAGAGTCCTCGGACCGCTTGGTCCGTAGTTTACGAACAGTGCGGGCGTTAGGGGATAATAGACCGACTGCCCATGGTCCATGTCGGGATTCAGCAGGTAATCCGGGAATGGGATGCCGGTTGAGGATTGGTATGGCTCACCTGTTTTGCCCCTGAACAGGCTGATATATTCCCGAACGTTGGAACCCAGGGTGCGGATTTCCAGCTCTTCATCCCAGGGCATGCCGTAATCGGGGGTAACGATCAGCCCGATCAGCGTCATCAATACAAACACAACAACAATGATCTGACTGTTTTGATTAATTTTATCGATCAAGATATCCTCAGTCTTGCGGTTTGGCTTTTTTATTATTGTACGACCTAACCTGGCGACCAAGGAATTATTCGCTTGGTTAACTGCTTCAGTACTATGTCTGCTGGTGGCTAAACCCATTATCGTCAAGTTTTCCCACTCCCCACCCCATTCATCTCCACCTTATCGAGTGATAATTATAGAGTGATTGTTCTCGCTAATTGAATACCTATGCGCATTAAACATATCAACGCGATCTTTCCAGGGGACGATTGCCATCTTAGCCCAAAGATTGGTCGCAACTTAAAACACCATGGAAGGTTTCCCGACATTGGTGGTCGCCCAGCCCATCGACCCAACAGCGACTGAACCAGATGCAGGCATAACTCCCTCCGCAAACGTCCATGTACGGAGGGGGCTTGCCTCCCTCCGCAAATATCTATGCTGAAGTGTCTATCCGCAAATTGCTATCCGCAAATGTCTATCCGCAAATGTCTGTGTACGGAACGGGCACTGACCGTTCCTCTTATAGACCTACAGACGATGTTTGTACTTAAGGCCAAGCTCAATCCTACAATGACTTAGTCGTACGGAGGGGGCTTGCCTCCCTCCGCAAATATCTATGCTGAAGTGTCTATCCGCGAATGTCTGTGTACGGAACGGGCACCGACCGTTCCTCTTATAGACCTACAGACGATGTTTGTACTTAAGACCGGGCTCAATCCTACAATGGCTCAGCCGTGCGGAGGGGGCTTGCCTCCGTCCGCAAATATCTATGCTGAAGTGTCTATCCGCAAATGTCTGTGTACGGAACGGGCACTTACCGTTCCCCTTATAAAGATTCAAACGTTTATGGTCGAGCCAAATCATCTACTCTAAGACAACTGAACCGTACTGAGGGGGCTTGCCTCCCTCCGCAAATATCTGTGTACGGAACGGGCACTGACCGTTCCTCTTGTAGCCATCGAGATTTTAGTTGCAAATAATGCCTGCCTCAGCCTGAATATGAGTACGGCATATGCCGGGTTGAAGCAGAGCCTGACCTACGAAAAGAAAACTGCGTTTCTTGGATTGAAATTGCACTCCTGTTTAATATCTGTCATCCTGAGCGCAGCGAAGGATCTTTCATTTTGTTCAATATTAGAAGAAATCTTTGAATAGAAAGACATTCGTAAGAAATTTGCGACAAAATGATGGGGTAGGGGTTAGAGATTGATTTGCAGGCTGTCAAGCAGGCGACGTAGCAGGCGGAGCTGGGTGGCGCGGTCTTCAACCCCTTGGAGCAAAAGGCTCAGGTCAGGGGCACCCTGCCCCACGAAGGCAAAGCGCCCAGTTTGCCCGGCATCCAGCCGTTGGCAAACCGAGCTCAGCAAATCAGAGAAGAGCGAGGCTGGCAGTTGAGCCAGGCGTTGAGCCGGCAGAGAGGCGGGCTGGCGGGTTTGCAAGCTGCGGCTGATCGCCAGGCTGAGCGGGCTGTGCACTCCCTGGGAGAGGTTTGCTTCGATCAGCCAGGAGAGAAAAACTTGTTGCAGGTTCGAGTTAAGGATGCGCCTTTTTAGATCCGGGTTGGCAGTGGATAAAATCTGGTCAAAATCCCATTCCTGGGGGGCTGATAAAGCAGGTGCTTCTCCATTTTTGGCTGAAATTTCAACATCTTTTTTATAAAGTTCGGCTTCATCCACACCTGTTGCAATAAATTCATTTCCTTCCACCGCTTTTTTATTGCCAACAGCCTGATTAGATAGGTTGTTTTCGGCATTGGAAGTATGTGGCAGGTTGGAATTTTGTTTGTCAATCAGAGTGTGTTTTGTCTTAATAAGTATATTAATTATTGTTTCAAACTGACATATTCCCGCCTCAACCAGCGTCTCAAAATAACTATTTAAGGCGTCTACGAGCGTATCAAAATGACATATTTCCCAGGAGTTTAGGGTCTCATTCTGACAAATTCCTCGCTTGGCTAAAGTCTCAAAATGACATAATTGCTCTGGCTGCAGCTTGCTTTGGGTCAGCATCAGGCTCTGAATGGCGCTGTTTGTGGCGAAGACTGCCAGGGTTTCAGCGGTCAGTGGGGCGGGCAGCGCGTACAAAAAAGCGCTTAGGGCGTGGCGCAGGGTTTCATCCTGGGCGGTTAGCTGGACCTCGCTGACCCGCAGTTGCCAGTCGGTGCCGCTTTCGGTTTTGCGGGTGGCGGTGCGCAGCAGGTATTGGCTGGCCAGTTCCCGGTTGGCAGCCCGCCAGTCACGCGTGTATTGGGAGTCAGGCTGAATTTGCTCGGTGCGAGGGCGCCCACGCCGGCTTTTGGAAGCATGCGGAATGCGCTTGGGCAGAGTTTCGGAGCCGATCCAACCCTGCAGGGTTTCAAGCCCGCCCGCCACCCAGAAATGGTTGCGGTCCTGCCCACGAGCCCAGTCGATATAACAGCAATTTTTGGACATCAGATAAAGCATGCCGAGATCGTCGCCCAATTCCGGTAAAACCTTGGTAAACCAGTACCAGGGCAGGGCAAGGAAGCTTTCCGGACGAATCAAATGGCTCGAAAGCCGGTCGCAAAGCCCTGAAAGAGCGGGGTCAAGCCGGGAGACTTTGAGCAGCTGGCTGACGACCTGGTGAACACTCCGGGCTTCAACGTCCGCTTTTTGGGCAGCGTTTGGCAATCGGTATGGGAAGGCAAGGATCTGGCTGCGAGGGGTATTGAGCGCTCGCGTGAGTACCACCACCGGATCATCAAACAGGTTTTGTGACTCAAGCCAGAGCCCCAAATCGGTTGCGTCCCCAGGTGTCAACAACTGCCCACGGTAATGGTAGGTATTGGGCAATCGCCTGATCTGACCATCCACAAATTGGTGGGCGGGGTCAGCGCGCTCGACGAACCAATCCATTTGTCCGTTCTTAAAGATGCGGAAAAACTTTGCCCGGCTGATGCTGTTGCCCAGCATCCGCAGGATCGATTGAACGTCAATAGTGACATCGTTACCAGATTTCGGGTAGAGCTGGCTGGCACCGTCTTCCCGCGAAGAAAAATAGAAAGCCTGGCGCAGTGCGGTGGCAATCAGGACGGGGGCGGAACCCACAAAAGGTACAAAACGGAGCAGATAAGTGGGCAGAGCGACGATCCTTTCAGGGTTGATGATGGCGTCGCTGATGTTGGCAGCCCCTGGTTGGAAGTGGAGCGTGTCCGCATCTGTGCCCATGGGCACACTTGTTTGCAGATTGAGTCGAAAATGACGACCGGAATGGTCTTGCACAACAGTTTCAATCAGTGGGAAGTATTGGCAGAGAGTGGTGTAGGCTTCGGGCTCAGCCGCAATGATGTAGTTGCCGTCGTAAAGCTGCTGGCTGGAGGCAAGTAAATCTGAAAGCGTGTCATCGTTCAACGCCTTTAGCGTGCTTGTGATCTCAGGCCAGATATTCTGCTCAATCATCTCGGTTTACCTTGTGCTAAGAATAGCAGATTCTCCTTAAGAAAAACAGTGTCAAAAGCGGCACTTTAAGCATCAAAAGTTCCCTTTTCGGAACTTTTTACTGTCAATTAAGTCAGCGGCAGCGCTCATGCATTCCGAAATTGAGGTACCATGGCTAATAATTAGTTCGTTCATCTCCTCTTCACTGATCACAGATTTGGGGTCCAGGTTGCCAGCTGAGAGCATGCGATAATTCAGTAATTCGCTCATTTCAGCCTGGCTGGGTTGGCGGAAGGGCACGTACAGACCAAGAAACTGGCTTAGCGCGCCGATATTACTGGTGACATTATTGATGTCCTGCAAAAAGATGATGGTCTTGATCTTTTTATTGTTTTCCACCGACCATTCCAACAGCAGGGTCAAATATTCCTGGTCTACCGGTGGTCCATCCAGCACGATTAGAAGCTGGTCATTGCCCTCTTCAAGCCGCTCAAAAATGCTGTCTATCCGATTGGCGTTGGAGCGCGAGGAGGGCAGCGAGAGCGTATCGATCAACGCCATCAAAAAATGGCGCGGCTCGGTCAGGGTGTTGGTGTTCATGTACATCCCGAAGATCTGACCGACATTTGGGGCGGCATAACGGGTTTCGGCAATCTTCATGGCAAGCATACTTTTTCCGCCGCCCGAAGGACCAGCAAAGACACCCAGATTTTTGGAGGGATCGCTGTTGTCATAAATGAAATCATTGGCAACGCTCAGGACCTTGCGCTGCTCTTTCACGCCAGGGTAAAAATAGCGTGTGTCAGCATAACGCAAGAAGGGGTGTTCAAAAAAATTGGCTTGAAGCAACTCAAAACTGTCAGGCATAATTCACCACCGATTATTTTATACCAAAAGGGTAGCAAAGACGAGGAGTTAAGTCAAGTAGTTAATAAAAATTGCTTAGTTGCTTAAACTGGAACAAAAAATTAAATTACAAACGATTTCTGGCTTGTTATCTTGCTCATTTTAATGTAGAATTGTTAAAAGTTCAATATCAGGAAAAGGGACGCCTATGGCAATTATATCTCTGGTCAATCGAAAAGGTGGTGTCGGAAAATCAACCATCAGCATCAACCTGGCAGCCGGGTTAGCGATTCACGAATCGCGCAAAAAGAACAGCAAGCCTGTTTTGCTGATTGACATGGACGATCAGCTTTCCGCGACCATCACTGCCATGGGCGGTGGGTTTTCTGAAGAATTTGTACCGGTGATCACCTCTGATAATAATTACCCACAAGCCCTGGAAAACGGTTATGGTGCCAGTGAGTCCCTGATTATGGATTCGAAGATCCCGCGCAAGCGCGATCAAAAGGTTAAACTTTTCCGCACCAACAAGGCGCGCATGGAAGGGCTGGAAGCCAGTCTGAAATTACGGGATGAAGCTGATTTTCAACTGACCTATTTTCTGGAACCGATCCAGGAAGATTATTCTTACATCATCATCGATAATCCACCTTCAGCAGGCATGCTGCCAATGAATTCGCTGGTTGCGAGCTCGCATGTCTTGATCCCAATTGAACCGGATGGGCTTTCGTTGATCGGATTGGCAGATATTTTGCGGATGGTCGAAAGTGTCAGGCGCACCACCAACCCCGACCTGGAAGTGCTGGGCATTATCCCTTCCCGTTTTCGCATGGTGCGCCGGCAATCGCAGGATGTGATCGAGGAGCTGGAAAAAATCTACGGACATCTTTTACTGCCCTATATCAAAGATCTGGCAGACATTTCTGCGGCAACTACTGCCGGCTATGATGTTTTTTCGTATTGCCCTGAGAAATCGCAGGCTTATCGCTGCGTGTCCAACCTGGTAGATGCTGTTTTAGGAAAATTAGGAGCCGTCTGATCTGTGCCCATGGGCACAGTTTTGGATGGAAGAGTGTAGTTTGAGGAGTATGAGATGGCAAGAGATGTAAAACGAAATTTTGGCAGCCTGCTTGAAACCACCACGGAGGCTTTTGAGACCAGTCAGGTTACTGAAGAGCAAGTTGGTCCAAGCGGACCAAAGATGATCAACAATCGGCAGAGTGTTTACCGTGTGCCGGTATCCATGATCAGACCGGATCGTTTTCAGGCTCGTCTGTTGTTACCCTTGCCTCTGCGAGCCGGCTTTTACAGCGGAGAGCGCACCTGGCGCGAGACCGTACAAGATTGGTTTGCGCTTGCTAAAAGCGATCGTCTGAACCGCCGTATGTTGGACGAATTAATTGTATTGGGGGACTCGCTGCACGATACCGGGCAGATAAAACCGGTCACCGGACAAATCGTGAACGAAGATGGACGTGATGTTTTCAAGATGCTTACCGGTGAACGTCGCTTTTGGGCGACCGCCATCAAGGCAGTCCTGAGCGAAAGCCCGGATGAACCTTATGTGCTGGCTCTGATCGACAATCAACCATCGCTTGAAAAGCAAATTGCTGAAAATATGGCTTACAAAGCCCTGACAGCGGTCGGAAAAGCACGCGCGGCAGCTCGCTTGGTGCTGGAAGCGAACCAAATTGAGCCAGTGGAAGGCGAAAAAGAAGTCGATTACTTCCGGCATGTGGGCGATTTGCGTCTGAACGATGAAATGAAAGATATTCTGCAAAAGAATTTGCAACTGGAACGTACTTATTTTGGCAGGCTGATGAAATTTTTTGAGCTTCCGGAGGCTTCACTCGAACTGGCTGATCGGTCAGAAATGCCGGAGCGCGTTTTGCGCGAAATCATGCGCTATGACGCTAATTTGTGGCCGGCAGCTGTGGAATATTTCGCCGAGTTTGATAATCGCACCTACCAGGATGTGCAGGCGTTTTTGGAACGTGAATCCGGCAAAACCCAAACTCGCAAGCCGCGCATTCCCGCCGACCCGCTCACCAAATCCGCTCGTAGCCTGAAAAAAGTGCTGTTGGGAATGGACGAACTGCCCCAGCAAGACAAGTCCGGCTCCCTGGCGGACGCCCTGATTGGAGATAGCGACAAAAAAGAGGCACAGGAAATGGCCGATAAAATCGCCGCCCTGGCCAAGGCCGTTGAGATCAGAGTGCAGGCGTTGAAGTAAGACTTTGGGCACCAGTTTTACCACAATGTCAGTGTAATTAGATTCGAAGTATTTGTTGTTTAATTTTTTAATCAACTCTCTCTTGATCCCTTTTCCTGCTCCCTGCTCCCTGTTTCCTGCTCCCTGTTCCCTGTTCCCTGTTCCCCGATTCCTGCATTAAGTTCCTTGATTCCAATAGCCTATTCTTTTAACTGTGCCCACGGGCACAGTTTTTATGTTGATATGTTTCCACATTCTGACCAATCTAATAGTTGAAAATTTATCGTCATAGCCAAGGAGCTAATCAGCCTTTTTCACCCCCTCCTGGGAGGGGGATTGAGGGGGTGGGTCTTTGTAGACGCACGAACAAATAAATACCCTTATATGCTAAGATAAAAATCCGTCATTGCGAAGGAGCGAAGCAACTGCGGCAATCTGCCTTTAATCAGTAGATACGTTTCAATACCGAAGTAATACCGGGCTGAACCACATATTCCAACCTGCCGGTTTTCCCATTTCCAATGCCTTTCCCACCGGCTGTAACTTGGTCATTCTGAACGAAGTGAAGAATCTTAAAGTTGGTTTTTCAGGTTGATTCACTGGAAGACTTGGCTTAGTTATCTTAAAAGGAAAATCTCTCGCGATAATCAGAATGACAATTTCGCTTTGTTCGGTTGTCATTGCGAAGGAGCAAAGCGACTGCGGCAATCTGCCTTTAAAGAATGGATTCTATGACTCCAAATTGAATCCCGCAACTAGAAAACCTTGGCCTTTTTTGTCCTCCTGTCATTCTGAGCGAAGTGAAGAATCTTAAAGTTGGTTTTTCAGGTTGATTCACTGGAAGACTTGGCAATTAGTTATTATAAAAGGAACATCCCTCGCGATTATCAGAATGAAATTAGGCTTTGTCTATTCGTCATTGCGAAGGAGCGAAACGACTGCGGCAATCTGCCTTTAATCAGTAGATACGTTTCAATACCGAAGTAATACCGGGCTGAACCACATATTCCAACCTGACGGTTTTCCCATTTCAAACACCCTGCAGCCTGGCTGTATGTAATCATTCTGAACGAAGTGAAGAATCTAAAAGTTGGTTTTTCAGCTCAATTGAGTGGAAGACTTAGCTTAGTTGTCTTAAAAGGAAAATCTTTTGCGAGAATCAGAATAAGAATCTGGCTTTTTCTGTTCGTCATTGCGAAGGAGCGAAGCGACTGTGGCAATCTGCCTTTGAAAAAATTGGAATCTATGAGACCAAGTTGAAGCCTTCAATTCATCCTAAATTCTTTTCCATCACTCAACGCTGCAAACTAATTGCAATGTGGTCATTCTGAACGAAGTGGAGAATCTCAATTCTGCTTTTTGACGTTGATTGATTGGGGAATTGAGGAGTTAGTTTTCCTTAAATCAAGTTCCTTCGTTTCACTCAGGATGACAACCTTTTTTAACCTATAACATTGATGTAATCCGCTCCACTATAATTTATTCGTCCGTCTTTGCGAAGGAGCGAAGAGACTGTGGCAATCTGCCTTTGAAAAATCGAGTAACGGTAGGCTGGATTTAACCCCTCAACCCCGCCCAAAGGCCTGAACACTTGCACTACTCTACAATTTACCATCGTAGTGGTCATTCTGAACGAAGTGAAGAATCTTTAGACAGGGACTAAAAGTCGACAGGAACAAAGGGTAAACGGTAGACTCTCTTCAGAGCGAGAATCTCGATCAGCAACCTCATCCAAAATGCTTCGCATTTCTAAACGTAATATAAAACCAACCGCTCCAGACTTACTCCACTTCTGAATAAATGATATGCGCGTAGGTATATTGTCGGGCTGGCTGATCTGTTTCTTGTCCAGGTCGGGGTTATAGATGCCCCTCCCGAAAACTTTCCGATTTAAAGTTTGTTGACCGTGAGCCTTAGCAGAAAAGGCTGAACCTTAAAAAGGACGATTATATACCCCAATCTCAAGGCGAGCGGTCTATTGATCAATCAGAGTGGTTTATAAGAAAAAATCACGCGGAAAAACTCTTTCGAGCTGCTGACCCCGGGAAATTTATAGGTTCCGGGTATAACCTTGGAATTTGAAGGTAAATTTGCGCCTGGGGAAAGGAGTGAATTTCCGTTTTGGGCCTCTGCTGCATCTCATCCCTTCAGTAACTGTTGGTGACATCCGCGGAAACAAAGTTCTCACCAACGATTTCTCAGCTCGAGTAACGCCAATTCAGAGACAGATTGTAATTGGTGCAAGTGCAACGATAAGTCAACAGTGAAAAAGGTGAATATTCGGCTATAACCGTGCAAAAATTCAAATCCGACCCATCAACAAGGATCCTCTAAGTTTCACAATTGTCATGCAAATGCGGATATTCGCCTAGAGTCTCAAAATGACAAATTCCACCTCGTGCATAAAAACTACTCTGAATCAATTCACACGATCCTTTCTTAGTCCGGGTTGAGCCCTCTAATTTTGCAGTCACTGACCTGCACCGACTCATCCTGAGCTCCTGGTCGCTATCGAAACCGATAAAATGCGCGTAGCCATCGTTTAGTGCGGTTGGCAAGAGTTACAGCTTAGCTGCTGCAGCACCCAGAACTACAGTGACCAGTGTGATTGCGGTACTACTTTGGCACTAAGCACGATTGTGACTAGTGAGATTGCGGATCTGCAGTGGTACCTAACGTTATTGTGACTCCGCAAGGGACCCCATCTCACTGCGGAGTCTGCATGCTTATCCGAAGATGGATTTGCCCATCAGCATCACACCGAGCAAGATCAGCGGGACGCCAAGGATTGCGCCAACCACGGTGATCGTCAGCAACGCGCCCAATATGACCAATACCAATCCAAGGATGGCACCGACCAGTCTGCCGGTGAATTTCAGGATCCACAATGTCAGTTGGAACAACGCCCAAAACGGCCAGAGCAGGAACGGGACTTTTCTTTTTTCTTCCATTTTTCCTCTTGATCTGTTTTGAAAGAAACAGTTTCTGATCTTGATTATAGGGCGGCGGGGTTTGGGGAGGGATAGAAAATATAGGGAATCCGGGGGTTTTTACACTTTTTACATTATTTACACTGTTTTTTGATAGTGCCAAAAGGCGAAATGAGTGTAACCCTTACGCAGGGCAGGAACTGGCATCAGTTCACATCGTGCCGCCTGTGTCCGCGCAGCTGGGTATTGGGTATCGCGAGGGAAAGCAGGGTGATTTTTATTTTAAGGTGCGGCGCCTGGGGCCAGGTCTTGCCCCTAAGTATAGCACAGATGTTCTATTTTGGGAAGGGGGATAGGTGGTAGGTCATAGGTCATAGGTGATAGGGTATACCCGTCCATTCCGTGGCGGGCACAGGTAGTTGGTAGCTCGTAGCTCATAGTTCATAGGAAAAGATGCTAAGACGAAGTGCCTGCGATGAAGATGGTTGGTATCAGGAGTTTGGCGGGAAGGGAGAAATTCTTTTCATAGGGAACGTGGCTTGTCCCGTTCCGTAATCGCAGTCGGAACCCTATCTGCTCCGCGTCCAGGGCAGGTGGCGCAAGTTAGACGGGACGGCATGGCAGCCGTCCCCTACAATGCCAGTCCAGCGGGCACGGGTAGCTGGTAGCTGATAGTTCATAGGAAAAGATGCTAAAACGAAGTGCCTGCCGTGAAGATGGTTGGGGTGAGAAGGGAGTGAATAATCGTTGAGACCTTCGGTCAAGTACATCACAGAGTAATGAGAGGATTAATCGGAAGCCACCCCCTTTAGTTCCCCCTCCTCGTGTACAGACCGGGGACATAGTTGACAAACGTTCGGAGACATCGCTGACACTTTTTAGAATTAGGCATGAAGGAGAACATCTGCCATGCCATGGAAAGAGAGTACAGCAATGGAAGAACGAAAACGGTTCATC
>Ga0209723_1002093_pt1 | contig 28240 bp, 19 predicted proteins | sample BiotimSIPDNA_2_FD_185750 | JGI IMG/M metagenome (GOLD analysis project Ga0209723, IMG submission 185750) | Anaerobic biogas reactor microbial communites from Washington, USA - Biogas_R2 time_0 SIP DNA (SPAdes) (version 2) | ecosystem: Engineered > Bioreactor > Anaerobic > Unclassified | place...
ATGTCCTTGCTGCTTCCAACGAAACATTGTATTTAAACAATCTTGTCTCTAAGGTTATCGATGTCTCTACGCCCACGTTAGAGATTACCGAGAAGGGTGCTGACAGCAAACCTCCTGTTGGAGGAGCAGGAAGAAAAGATAGTAAAGCTTATGCAGAATTACAATCATTAGAACAACAACCTACATCTACTCAATCTAATACAGATGCTAAAAAAGCTGAAAGGATTATATCTGCATCTTTTACAGGACAGGGAACCACTTTTGAAATAGAAATCAGAGGGGAAAAGAGAGATTTTTTACTTACTTGGAATAGAAACAATCCTGATCCTACATTATGGGGAAATAAAAGAGAAGGCGGTACTTATACTACTACAGACGAATTTCCTTCTAAAGAAGATGTTCAAAGATTAGTTGATAAATATATACCTTCTAAATTATTAAATTTAATTAATGAGTGGACAAATGCTTCTAAATTACCTGCAGGAAAAGTATTGGATGCTCAAGCTATAGCAGAAACTAAAATTAATGCAGAACTAGCTGCTTTAGAACAAGCACAACCTACCGCTTCACAACAACCTAATATTACAGTCAAAGATGGAGTATCAGAACTATTTGAATCTAATCTTAAATTAGCTAATGAAGTATATGAATTTTTAGGGTTTGGTCAAGAAAGTAATTATTACGAAGGAGATATAAAACCTGAACCTAATACCATATTTGTGTTTGGTAGTAATCCTATAGGAGTTAATGGGAATCCTGCTAAACGTACAGGGGGTGCTGCTTTGGTTGCCCTTGAACAATTCGGTGTTGAGCAAGGAGAAAAGATGGACAATAAAATGTCTAAATCAGGAAATGCTTTTGGATTAACTACTGTAACTAGACCAGGAGCTAGAAGAAGTAAAACCCCTGAACAAATTGTAGAAGGAATTAAAGTACTTTATGAAACAGCTAGAGCTAATCCTAATAAAGATTTTAAAGTTGCTTATAGAAATACTACGACTGCTTCTTTAAACGGATATACTGGATTGGAAATGATTGAAATGTTTAATGCTGCTGGACCTATACCTTCTAATGTAATATTTAGTAAAGAATGGGTAGATACTGGTAAATTAAATACACAATCTCAAATAACACCAGAGCAAAAACAAGAAGCTCAACGACAATATTCTCAATATCTTGATACTATATTTCCTGATAGTAAAGTAAAGGATATTGTTTATCATGGTACCAATGAGAATATATTTGATAAGTTTAGTGATATAAATGAGGGAAAATATACTACAGATTATGATAAAGGTAAAGGACATTGGTTTTTAACTCGATTTAATGATGTTAGTTTATATGGGAAAAATAAAATAACCGCATTAATTAATTTAGTAAACCCAAGAAATGCTACTACTGATTATGATCATAAAGGAAATTACAATCCCACTGTTACTACAATACATGCTCCCACATATGAACGAAATCTAGCATTAGAAAATAATAACGATGGTGCTATTATAGATACGTTAGAAGGAGAAACAAGAGAAAGACAAATTGTAGTATTTGAACCAGAGCAAATTCATATATTAGGTTCTAAACAAGATATAGAGGGATTTAAAAATTGGGTTGGTAGTAATCAATCAAATGTTCAATTTCAAAAGACATCTCAAGAAAGATTAAATCAAGTTCAAAAGTTATTTGAATCTAATCCTAAATTAGCTAATGAGGTGTATGAAGCTTTAGGATTTATAACTAAAGAATCAGTAGAGGAATATTATAGTGATATATTACAAGCAATTAAGGATTTTGAATTTGAATATGATGATAGAGGTAGAATTATAAATCAAGAAGAATATGATAAGCTTATTGAAAAAAGAGATAAAGGATTTGAAGATATATTTTATAATCAAAAGTATGAGCAACAAGAACAGGAAGCTCAACGACTATATTCTGAATATCTTGAACAAAATCCTAATGGTACTGTAGAACAGTTTAAGAGTTGGGTTGAGAAATTTAATAAAAAATCGTTTGGTTCTATTCAAGAATCAGGTATTGGAACAGAAGATTTAGATAATCAAGTTAAGGGAGACCCTTTCTTTAATAATAATGAGGGTAATGGTTTTAGTGTCTTTAGGATTTCTAAGGAGGGTGAGGCTGTCGATATGTCTACAGATGACGATGTACGTGCTGCTACTGCCGAAGTGCAACGTATCGTAGGCGATAGCTTTGTTTCTAACAATTTGAAGTTTAATGAGCGTATAATAGAGGAGGGTGTAAGCAGAGAGGTCTTCGGTAAGTTGTCGGGTAATATCATAACGTTATCTTACCGTTCGGGAAGTCTTATGCCTGTTATAGCGAGACACGAGGCTATGCACTTTGTCCTTGACTTCTGCTTGTCTCCTGATGAGTATGACAGGGTGATGTCGGCACAAAGGGCTATCCTGATGCGGGAGCATAAGATGAGAGGTGAAGGCACTGTTCCTACCGATACGGACGTATTAGAGGCGATTTGCGAGGGTTTCGAGAATTATAAGTATAAACCATCGACTAAACCTAAAAATTTCTTAGAACGCCTCTATTATGCTTTAGGAAGGTTTTTTGAAAGGTTTATGAAAAATAGACGTACGATAGAGAAGTTGTACAGTCGTGCCGACAGTGGCTTCTACGCCAACGAAGCCTTACATAAATACAATAATAATCTTCTTCGTGAAGACAGATATGCTATAGCACGAGGTTCGTTGTCTAACGAATACAACAGCTACGAGGCGGTAACGGAATTATCTAATTTCTATGGTGGTAAGATAAACATTATAGATAATGTGTTGGACACCCAACTAAAGATTATCCTTAACCGCTCTATAGAGACAGGCAAAATAGTGTTGAAGCCTAAAGACAGCTATAGGGAGGTGGCATCGGTATATCTTAACCTTATCTCTGAGGCTAACTTCGAGGAGATAGACGGTCTCGTTATTTCGTATAATGTCGTTGAGGACGGCGTTACGGTAGAAAAAGAACTTACCTTGAAAGAATTATTATATAACAACAACGAATTGGACGTGGCTATGTTTACAGAGATGACCACTAATCCTAATATCAAATCCGATATTGGAAATGCAGACCTGATAAGAAGGTTGGCAGGAGATATAACGGGGCATATATATAGTAATCCTAAATTAGCATTAGCAACATTGGCATTCCATTATCCGATGATGGAGAGAGCTTATAAAGGAAATAATGATATGGTCAATATCTATATGCAGATGTTAGACCCCTTTATAGATATGCGTGAGATGATAAGCGACACCGAGAGACTTGTGAAACAAAAGGAAAAACAGGGTAAGAAGATAGACCATAAGATGCTGACGTCAAGTCAGACCTTCAATAAGCCGTCGGGTGTTAATGACCACACCAATTATAAATTTAAAGATATGATAGAGAACATCACTTATAGGAAAGGTAAGTTTATGAGTAATGTCTCATTCTCGGAGTTCAGCTCTATCATTAAGAAGTGTAATCTTATCTTCACGGAAGATATAAATAATAAGTTCAAAGATAAGATAGTGTTAGGTTATGATGATATTATGGCATTGATAAAATCTCAAATCAATGACGGCACTAACAGTAAATATACCACACAAGCCATATATAGCTATTTCTCTAATGAAGCACCTAAGGGGTATGATAAGAACAACGAGGAGAGTATGAACACTTTCTTTTACAATGAGTGGTCGGATAACTATCAAGGTTTTAATTTTAACAACTACGGTTATGGTTTTATGTTACAACGTATCAATGACTATTTAGAAGAAGGGAGTATATCCAACAAGTTGTTGAAGGATGCTACAGGTAATTTCTATAATCAGGTGGAAGCAATCCTTATTGAGAAAAGAGCCGCTATCACTGCTAACGTCATAAACACCTTTGTCAATTATTTTAATAGTATGGATGTTGTCAACAGCCACGTTGCTAATGTAGATAACACTATTGTCAGTATGGTCAACTTTACATCGTCAAGTACTAACAAAATGATAGGAGACATAGCCTATAACAATATGTTTGAAGAACATAATGAGAACTATGGTTTTACCGACAGAGCTAAGAAGCTGAAAAAAGAATATAAGATTAACGGTTACAAGGATACTATCACTTATAAATACACTAACGGTGATGGCGTTGTAGTGCAAGGGAAGATAAATACCAAGCTACAGGAGTTTAGCATAGAAGACGTACAGGCGATAGAAAGACTTCTTGTGGCGGTATACGACAACTATATCGTTTCAGAGAATATCTATAATCCTTCGTTGCAGAATGAAGGGAAGTATAGAGTTAACAGGAAGGCTGTCAATACGGCTATACAGGTGATAGATATGCTTCATACTTTCAATCCTGCTCTTGGCGTCAAGCCTGAGATACCGTTAAGTTATGTGTCGTCGTTAAATCAAGGGATAGAGGTAATCCTGAGTAGCACGTCTAAGAATGCCGAAGGGGAGAATGTGAGTAATATAAAAGTAAAGACACCGCTTACATTGGCGTTAAACAATAGCGGTAAGATAGCATCGTTGTCGCAAGATATGACGATGTATAATCCGGATGCTGTAGTTATAGAACAGTTAGTGAAAGAAGCTACGGAGTATACCTTTGACGACACTGTCGAACTTGAGGACGGCGATATAGAAGATATTATAGATATGATGATAGACGATGAGACGTTGATATACACCGATGAGAACAATAATCCTTGTGTTCCTACCGTTCCTAAGGTGGAAGAAGGTATGCGTGGTAATGATTTCACTAAGGGCAGTAAGTGGACGATGATAGAGGAGTTTGACGGTGCTACGCACAGCGAGGGCGGTATTGACATCAAGCTCACAGATAGAGGTTTTACCTTCGCTCGTGAGGACGGTGATGTGCTTGCTGTGAATGGATTGTTGATAGCTAAAAAATAAAAATTAAGAAGATATGGATAAAGGAATGAAAGTTGAAGTAGAAGATAGGGAATTGTTTCTCGTCAATGAGGCGGGGGATAAAGTGATAATACCAAAAGACAAGGCTGTTTGGGTGAAGGAGAAGTTAAAGGAAGGCTGTCATGGTTGCATAGATAAACTTGTTGAAACTCTACCTGTAATGGAAGATTATGCCGATGATGGCAGTTTGTTCCCTGATTGGAATAAAGTCAAAAATAAAGTCAAAGCTACTTTAAATCCTAAAAATTGGGGAGTCCCTGATTATTCTGATAAAGGAGATTTTAGTACAGCTTATGCTGCTGCAAGAAAAGCAGGAGAGAAAGAATTTATGTGGAATGATAAGAGATTTTCTACTGATATTCCACAATCAAATAAATTGAATAAATATATTTCTGATAATATTTACCCTTATGGAAATTTTACAACTTCCGAATCTGATTTTAAAATAGATTATGATGAATTGATGAAGCTAAAATATTATGATAATGGGACATACGTTACCGACAAAAAATTACATAGAGATGATATAAAAAAAATAACAAGGAACGAGAAAGGAGAATCTATTTACGATTTATATACAAGTAAAGGCAAAAGTCATGCACCAGGACATCCAAAAGATTTAAATGCTTCTTATGATGCTTTAGCTATATTTAATAATCAACCTCAAAAATACAACTCTTTTATTGAATCTAAATATAAACCATCTAATAGTAAAAACCCTAATACGAAGTATTATTCTTTTAATGATAAATATGAAAAACAAATAGAAGATGATTTATTTCTATATGATAATAGAGATTTTATTAATAGTAAAGAAAATAAGAGACAGGTAAAAGGAAGCATTATAGCAGGAGCTTCACTTAGAGATTACAAATATTCAAAAGGAAAAGATGACAGAGGTAATTATATTTCATATTATGATATAAATGATTATGGGAATATTTTAGATATAATACCAAATACAAATCCTTTTGAAATATATGGTAGAATCTATTATAAAGATTATAATGGACAAAAGAAAAGAATGTACTATTCTGATAAAGAACTTTCTGAATTAGATGTTAATAAAAAGAATTTTGATACATTAGCATTACAAAGAGAATTAAGAAATAGAGGTTATGAATTACCAAAATCAACTAAGAAAGATGGTAGTCTTGATGGAATATGGGGAGATGAAACGAAAAATGCTTTGTTAGATTGGCAAAATAAAAATAAAAATAAAATAAAATAATATTATGGCAAAAGGAAAAGCAGGATGTTTACCGTCCTTGAACATAAACGGAGAGATAATACGTTTCGACAACGTAGATGACGTCAAGAAGTATATAAGACAGCAAAGAGGTGTAGTGAATGCTTATGCTCGTAAAATGAAAGACGAGGGTTATCCTGCACTCTTTAATCGTATTGCTAAAGTTAAAGAGGTAGCAGTGCAATCTAAGCCTGTTAAGCTCGCTGCTTTAGAAGGCATCACCCCTTTAGTGGATGGCGTTATCAAGATAGGCAACTTAGCAGAACTGTCGGGAGTACGTAATCCTACCACCTTAGAAGGTAAGAATTGGGATAGTATGAGCTTGCACGACAAGATAAAAACGCTATTGGATAATTTCGTTATACGTAACAATGAAGACGATATGGATATTCTCATCACTCATACGGGGGATAGACCTACGGCTTTGCTTACGTCCGTTAAGATAGATACTCTCTTTAATCACGATAAAATAGAGAGAACTATCACTCCTAAGAAGGATGTTATAGGAAAGGCTGTAAAAGGCATTGTAGGCTTTAATAAGCGTGTTTACGATATGAGTAAGGCAAGAGTGGCTAATGCAAAGAAAGTGTCTGTAAGAGGCGGAAAACTGCTTTATAATGGAAAAGAAGTGGCGTTTGATAAAATCAACAAATCGGAAGAAGCTAAGTATATCGAAAGAATGCTATTGAAGAACATAGACTACACCATAGAAAACGGCTACTACGTCGTTGGACGTGCAGGTACTAACAGACTGTTCGGTGTTGAAGCTATCAAGAGTGCCAAAGGTAAATATAGGTTCGACAAAGACGAAGATTATTACACCTACCTCAACGATATGTTGGAAGTAGACAAAGACCTTTTCTATGAGATGTTGGATGAAGTGGGTTATAAGATAGGCTATAAGTCCGACCTTGCTAGGTATAACAAGGGGATAAAGGGTTCTATCAAAGAGAAAGGAACTATGAGCAATAGAACTAACCCTATGTTGGAAGCCTACTATCTTGCTTCTTTCTTGGTCAACGAGAGCATATCCAACTATATGGCTTTCTCTAATGAATATATGAGTGGTGATGCGGACTTCCTGTCGAGGGTAGAAGGGTACACCTCACCCTCTAACGCTATAGTAGGAGACCCTGCATCTGAAACTCCCAACATAGGATTATATTCTAACTATGTGTTGGCTCAGGATATTCCCGACGGACACGGTCTCTTTGGCGGTATCAAAGATGCATTGGCTACGGACGGTGTTGTTTATATGCTTGGCTTCTATAAAACGGCATTAAGCAATAGTGCGGGTGGCAGTATGAGCTATGTCGGAGACGGTGCTATCAAGACCGTTAATTTCTCTGCCGATGCCAATCAAGGAATGGTGCAGTATATGAAATGCTCTGAGATGCCTATAGGAGCTTCTATATGGAATAGAGATATAGGTAAGACCATATATCAAACCCTGTTGGACAGAGTGGTTACGGTAGAAGACAACAAAGGGAATAGAACCAATATCAATCCGTATGATAAGTTTATGGAGAATATCAAGCACGACGGTTACATCACGCAAGAGGAATTTAACAAGGCTAACGATGACTTCCTTGAATACCTATGGAACACCACTGCTATCGATGATAATGGTAATAAGGTACGCCTTTATGATATGGTAGGACATAAGATGATATTCGGTAGTGCTATGAAGGTAGGACAGATAGGTATGGTGCATTGGAATAAGACTGCCGACGGTAGCTATCAGTTTCCGACAGGTAATGACGTTCCTATAATGAAGATGTCTAATAAGAACTACGGACTACAACAAAACAAAATACATACTACACAGGCTGAAAACAAAAGTATAATGAAGCAGACCATACGTATTATCGGTATGTTCGATAAGAATGTAGAGGTCTACGATAAGATAGAGCAAAGTCTATCCAATATCATTAACGATGAAATAAAAAAGATTAACAAGTTAAAACTTAAAAATAAACATAATGTCGATGAGGTTGTCAATTACTATGTGAAAAAGATTAAAGATAAAGTCTTTAATGATACCGACGAAAAGGTAAGGCATTTCTCTTTAGACAATAACACATTAGAAGCTGTCAAACCTGAAATAATGAATGTCATTTATTCGGAGATAAGCAGAGCTTTCAATCCGGATGTTGACGGCGGTATGGTAGTACAGCATCCGAGCGACAGCTATCTGCGTCGAGGTGATAACGGTGAGGTTGTTAAGATGCCTCTACGACCGTTTGGTATCTTAGACGCTGACGGTAATGAGTATACAAGTAAAGAACTATTATTAGAAGATATAAAAAATAAAGATAAAAAGGGCGGTATGAAGATAAGGTTGCAGGAGGTAGTAATGGCATTCCCTTATCTTAATGAGTATGGTCTTTCTAAGGATGATAGTTTGCAAGATGTGTTTACGGTGCGAAACACCGAAGAAGGTAATATTATGGATTTGTTCTATACCAGCGAGGACTATCAGTACAGCGAGAAAGAAGGTAGGCTTACTGCTAAAGAGACGCTGACGGAGTTAAAAGAGCGTATAGCACTACATAACCAACAGCGTTTTGATAAAGAACTTAACGGTGCTAAGAGCTTCGTCGTAGAAGATAATAAGAAAAAGGATATACGTGTTAAGGTGGGCGGTATGTTGAAAGGATATAATAAGAATGTCAAGAAGTATATCGTAGACCATTTCGTTAAGACTACCAAGCACGGCGGTACTATATCCGTTGATGCTGCTAATTATGCTTTGGCATCGTATTATTATTATCTTAACGATGCTTGCAATCTGTATTCGCTACGTATACCTACTAATGAGATGTCGGCAGGCTTCCCCTCTCGTATTGTAGAGTGGGATAACACTATCGGCAGTACTATGTTGGTAAGCCCTAAGAAATCATTGTTAGACGGCTCAGACTTCGATATTGACGAACTTAACCTTTACTATCTACCTACAAGTCCTATGGGAGATTTAAATGCTAATAAGCAATTACGACGTTTAGTGGTGGATAGTATAATGTCTTACTATGCCAACCCCGATAATGCTGTTAGTATTCTTAATAGTATCACTACGGATAACATCAAGAAGGTAACGGAAGATATAGATGCTATAGAGGGTACGTATAACACCATAAACCATACTTACAGACAGTATGAAGAAGCTATCAAGGCTAAACACCTTATAGGATATTTTATCAATATGCAGACGTCGGTGGGTAACATATCGGCTTTATACAATAAGGTTCTTGCTGATGACAAGCATACCGACCACGAAGCTGAAATGGTTAATAAGCTAAGGCTGTTTAATGATGACAGTTTAAAGCAATGGTTTTTGGATATTACTTTGGAGCTTGTCAACGCTTGTACCGACAATGTGAAGTTGAATAATGCTATTGGTAAGTTAGGTGTAAGCACGGAGAATTTCTCGTTGGTGGCAGGGATAATAATGAATATCGAAAATGAGGGCTATTTTAAGCTCTTGTACGAGTCCAAGCGTGCGGTTGATAATAACTATTCGGAAGAAGAGATGGTGCGTGAATACGGCTTAAAAAAGGTTACAAAGGATAACAATACATATTATACTATAAACGATGCTACGGAAAAGAATAAACCTGTCGAATATGCTATAGAGGTAATACGACATATATTGTCGCTTCCTGCCGTACAGGAGGCAAGCAGAAAGGTGGAGTCTAATAGGAATGTACCGATAGGTAGAGGTTGGGGCAATAGGTATTCTCTTGCTAAGGAGATAAGCAGGTATAAGGTAGATGTTAATAAGCGAAGTACGACGACGGCTATGCATAGGAATGTCATCAAGACTAAAGATTTTGTTGATATGCTGTATGAGCGTACGTTTAACAGCCTACCCGAAGCTGAAAAGAAAGGATTTAATGAAAAGGTTATGCTTGAGAGTTACGGGTTGAAAAAGCAAGAGAAAGATAATATTGTTAAATACGCTGTCGTAGATAAAAAGAGATATAGTAACTATATGAATGATATAGCTGTTATGCTAAGAGAAGAACCCGAAGTGCAAGCTGTCATCAAAGATAATCTCAAACCTCACGAAGGTGTAATGGGAGCAAGACGGAATATAGGTATGTACTTAGACATCTTGTCGGGACGCTACGAACCTAAAGAAGAAATAACAATATCCAAAGAAGAAGCTAATGTTATTAAAATGGCTATAGATATAGGAGACGCTGTCAGTGCTTATAGTAAAATGAAGTTGGAAGACTTCAAGCACGAACCGCAACAGATGTATAATGTCATCTTTAACATAGCTAAAACATTAGGAATAACAGAGACCACAAAGACTGTCGACGGCAAGAAAGTGATAGAGAATACTGTAGCCGATAACCTAAAACGTACTATCGACGATATAAACAAAGGGTTAGAGCCTAAGGTAGACTTATCACAAGCACAACAACGATATAATATTAAAACGTCGGAATATAACAGACTTAATAATGTTTTTGATTATATGATGTTGTTGAAATACGATAAATACTTACAGTCTAAAATACAAATGTTACTACAGATGTATTCTGTCAAGAACAATATGTTTATGACAGAACAATTGATAGATGCTGTGGTCAACAGGTTTACTATGGAAAACAAAATGAGTTACCTCGAAAGAAGTGATTTCGTCTTACTACGTAAAGAGGTAGACAAGCTATACACCGGTAATATGGTAAATAATGTTGTTACCGTTGGCGGTATCACTTATGATTTAACAACAGAACAACGGTTTGATTTTCTTCATAACCTAAAAGATATAATAGCGGACATACGAGAATTGTTTCCAGATAACTACTTCCTACAGTCTATACGACCTATTTCTTTTAAGAATAATGTTATCTACGGTATTCCGAACCTTAAGTATCTTGCAAACACGGAGAAGAAAAAGCTATCGGCAGCTTACTATCAGATAGTAAATGCTTCCAATAGCAACAATACTACCACTGCTGAAAATGCAGAAACGGTGTTGAGGGTGGTAGAGAGTATGAATATGTTACAGCAAGGGTATCATGGTAATAGCTTAGATTTATCATCCGTTATCATACCTAAGTATAACATTTATGATGTACATAAAGCTAAAAATGTAGATGCTATGATAAATGAGATTATCGATAGTGTCAACCATAAAGAGGTTAAGAACACTGCTGATGACTCACATATCAACGAAGGCTTTTATAGGTACTTAGCTATGCGTGGCGGTGCTGCTAAAGGAATAATAGATACTAAATATAATATAGTGGAGGGTCATACGGTAGAGGTTGTTACCGATGACAAGGAAGCCACATACACGATGTCTGTTGCCGACGGCGTTACTAATGCCACTGCATTCTTCGATGCTGACAGAAACAGCTATATCAACCCTTGGGGTTATGTTTTCAATATGTACGGTATCAACGGCAGGGCTACGCCTATACTTAAAGAGGGCAATAATACGATGGCATATATCAGCGAGGCGTGGTTGGCAAAGGCGATGAAGAAAGAAGATATACTGTTGACGGAAGCAGACCAGAAGGTAAACTATATTCAAGAGACGCAAGAGTTGTCTGCTGCCGAAAAGGCTTTCGAGGAGATGAATGCCGATGAGGTCAAGGAGGCTGAGAAGAAAGCTGAGGAGAGCATCGCCAAGTTCCTTAAGCGTAAGGTGGGAGATAAGGTGCTTCTTGGTAGCACTGTTTATGACATCACACAGCCTAAAACAGGCGGGCAGGTAATACTACAAGCTACGAAGACGACGAAGGATAAAAAGTTGGAGGCTCGCATACCTGCTAAGAACAGAATTAGCAACCGCACTTCAAAACGCCATTTAGAGCTGTTTTTAGACCATTTGGCGAGGGTATTCCCAAACGTAAGGATAGAATACCTTAACAGAGGAAGCTTTGTCTCGCACGTTAAAAACGGCGTTCTCTATATCAATATGGATAGGATAGGTGCTGACGTGGCACTGCACGAACTCGGACATATATATACTATCATACTTAAAGCTACCAATATAGACGCTTACAATAGCCTTATGCGTGAAGCTCAAGAGTTGGTTAATAATAATGCTCCTGTAGTGCAGATGATAAGACAACACTACGGAGAGATAGACAATGAGAGTATGCTCTATGAGGTGATAGGCAACACACTGCAAATCGAGAATGCGGATGCTATGGAGGCACTTATGTTGCAACTTAATGCTTCGCAAGAACAGAAGAATATCTTTAGACGTTTTTGGGAAGCGGTGAAAGCTGCATTCAGAAACATAGGCAAGTCAATACAGCGTATCTTCGGAGGTAAGAACCTACGTGTAGACGGTAATATGACCATTAGAGATTTAGGAGATGTTATTATGGACGCTATAGCTACGGGTAAAGCATTAAGTTATATGACCAGCGAAGATGTCGCCGACATCTACGGCACGCAACTTAACAGTATGTTTACCTCATCTATCAATACTATTCATGATTTGTATAACTGCTTCTCTGAGTCGACGGATAAATATCAGGGGAAGACAGACGATGAGATTACAGATATGATATACGATGCTGTCCTTAAGAGTAAGAACAGTCAGATAGCTTACAACAATAGGATATACGACTTCAAGGCTATGAGCCAAGAGGATATTAAGAAGACTATAAGAAACAATATAGTTCCTTTTTTGTCAATGAATATGCATAATGCTAAACAAAATATCATAAAGAGTATTGTTGAGTTCAACGGTAGAACTTCCGACGAGACTACGTTGGTAGGATTGCTACAGAATAATCTTGGTAAGACGGAATACGACAAGCCTTTGTATTCTATTCAGAGTTGTGTCAACCTATCGAAGATATTACAGGTGGATAAGACTAAACGATACTACCTGTTGTCCGATATGATTAAGAATACCAACGGCATTATGGATAAGAATATGACTAAGTTCGCCGATGCCTTTGCTTCTATGAAGGACTTTGAAGGCTTTGACCCTATCATAGCGGTAGAGTATGTAGGCGAGGAGATGATAATCTCTATCTATGACTTCACTGCTAAGGGCTTTAGCAATGTAGACCCATTGGTAGGGCGTAAGAACATAGCCTTTAGACTTGGTGTGTTAGACAGAGAGGCTGCTGCCTTAGGCATAGAGCTTAAGAATGAGGAGTTTGACGTGAGGTCTCTTATGCTTACGGTGATGACCAATATGTTAAAAGATAAAGGCATTAAGGTACGTGATGTGTCGGTTACCAAGCTAAACTACGGCGAAGACGACCGTTCCACTGCCAACAAGCGTGTCGATATGCGACGTATGAACCATAATATAGTGCTGTTAAATCAAGTGGAAGGTTTTAATAGCCTTATCAAGAATGAAGATATAAAGAAGGTATTCGAGAAGCCGGAGGAAAAACTATTTATCAATGACATTAACTATTGGGATTTGTTAGGAAGTCTTTACACCGACTACTATGCTCATCCTAAGAAGAAGTATGGAGAGGGTGTTTATGATAGGGTCATCTACGGAGCGTATGATAACCTCATTGACGGCACACTCACACGAGAGCAGAAGTTAAATCTTATTCGTTGGCGGTTGAAGGAGCTTAGCAACATATCATCCGAGAGTATGACCGACTATCAGATAAGCGAAAGAAGGCTTCTTTTAGACATTTCCAAGCACTTTGATGAGACGGCAAGGTTTGTCAGTAACTATTCGACAGAAGACGTCCTGCACGCTGTAAACAGATATTATAATACCTTCGACATAGAGAGTGAGGAGGTGCAGTTTGTAAGACAGCATATCATCAACGGACAGAATAAAATTGTCTACCGTGTGCGTGAGAAGAAGAAAGAGATGAAACATATATGGGAATACTTCTTAGAGCATAAGAGCGACGGCAGGAAACGTTTTACCAATTCGTACTATCTCTTTGAAGACCTCTTTGCTTCGCATATCACTAAGGACGGCAAGAGAGCTTTCAACGGAATGATACTATGGACTACCGATAAAGACCTTGACAGCATCAATTACAGGCAAGCACAGCAGATGATAGCCGAAGGTAAGCTCACACAACAAGACCTTGATATGGCTAAGGAGATAGCTATAGAAGTAGAGAACGTCTATATAAAGTTGTTGAAACACGAACAGTGGAAGAAGACGGGTAGCGAGGACGTGGTGGAATACCGCACTGACGCTTTAGGTAGGGAGCATAAAGAGGTTAGGAAGCTCACTGACGATGAATGGCGTGAGAAGTTATACAAGAGAGGCTTTAAGCGAGGGATGATACCTATAATGCAAAAGAACTATATCGACGGTATGAAGTCGGCATTGAAGAAATGGAAGATAGAGCAACGATTGACGGGGACACAGTATGCTGAGGCTACCTTAAACTTCTACGCTGCCGACAGCGAGCGTGCCGTAGACAGCATCACCAACATCTTCTTAGACCAGATTGCTGCCAGCGAGCTTAACCTCGAAGCACAGAGAGACCCTGATAACATATCGCCTGTTATCGACAACTATGAGATGCACGTCAAGCGTAATTTCTATCTCGGTCTTATCAGAGACGACGTTACAGGCGAGGTGGTCTTCCGTGAGGGCGACGGTGAAAGCTTAAATCAGAATATAAATAAGAACTTAGAGAGCGTCTTTGACTATTTCAATTTGGTTATGGAGCGTAAGATGACCCACGAGAAGGAGACTCTGCCTTTCATCAACGAGTTTACAAGAGTGATAGAGTTCGGCAAGGCTTACAGTGCCGATAAGAACTTAAACGCTCAGGTGGATATAATACGAAATATGATTGAGATGTGTATTAAAGGGTCGTCGTATAAGATTAAAGAGTTTATTCCTGTAGGTAACACGTCGGTAGGGGAGTTCGCTACTATGGTAACGAAAGGAATGGTAGCAGGACAGATGTTCGCTAATATCAACGTAGCTATAAACGTATCTACTATCAATCTTTTGAAGTCGTTGGCGGAGAAGTTTGCTAACGACCCTTTCACAGGTAAGAGTTTCGGCAAGTCCTTACGTTACACTATGAGGAATATCAATAAGTGCTTTATGTTGGGTGTGGACAGCGGTATCATCAGGCAGACGGAACAAGACACCTACAGGGCAGGCTATGCGGGCAGCGTGTCTAACAAGAGTTGGTTCACGAGCTATACTGCCGGGCTTATGACGTGGGCTAGCGACGCTTATTTTAGGGTATCGACGCTAATAGCACGTCTTATGGATAGCGGTGCTATCAAAGGTTACGATAAGGACCTACAGAACTATGATGATACTAAAGACCCACGTATGTTTAATGAGGACGGCAGTCAGACCGACGCACAGAAGGCTTTTTGGAATAAGATGAAAGAGATACATCGTAGTGAGGGTGTGGCGTTGAGGGTTGACAGCAACGGCGTAGAACACCTCACACGACCTTTTACTATGGGCGAATACAATGCTATCAAAGAATATAGTGATAAGCGTGTAGCGGGTAGTTACGATAATCTTGGCGGTAGCATCATCAAGAACTCGGTGTTGGGGCGTATGGCGATGACATACTTCTCTTGGTTTCCGTCGGCAATGAAAGGTCTCATAGGTAAGAGTATGAAGCACGATAGCATCTACCAATACAATGTTGACGATGCAGGTAATGTATATAAGGATATTTATTTCAGTGAAGGTATGCTTACCACGTTGGTGAATATAGGCAAGCGTGCGTGGCGTAGTAGAGACCTTAGGGTGTGGAATCACGTGCAGAGCGACTTCCAACGTAATAACCTCAAGAGGATGTTTGCTACGGTAGGATTAGGGGTGATGTTGAAGATAGCATATAACTTCCTTATCATCTCTGAATGGGATGATGACGATAAGTATGGTATTGTTAAAGAGTATAGGTTACTTAAGAACTTCGACTATGCTTCCGAAGGTCTGTTTGCTTTTATGTACAGCGACGCATTACAGAGGATATGGCATCCGTTTCCTGTTGTTGACGGGATAGCATCCGTGTTCACAGACTATAAAGGTAGGTTTAACTTCAATGCAAGGAGAGCTCTTGCTTATGTACCGGGAGCAAATACCGTGAGTGCCGTTATGGAGGCTACGACAGGCTCTAATCTCTACGATACGATGACAGAGGACGACGAAAGATAATAGATAATGAAATTAAAAACAATAAATAAAATTAAAAACAATAAATAAAATATGATAGATATGGAAGAAGTAACAATACAAGAAAAGAATTGCAATAGCTGGTCTCTTACGATAGATACCACTGTAAGTGCAGAAGCAAGTTATGGTTATAAGTTTTATAACGTGGTAACAGGTAAGCCTGATTATTATAATGAGATAACATTAGAGGAAGGTAGTGATACGACAACGGTAGAGTTGCACGCTGATGACGACGGCGTATATATGTTGGAGGTTAATAAAAAAGTGGAAGAAGAAGACGACGTTTATATGTATGCTCTTATGTTATGCTTGTGTAGGATTACGGAATGCAAGGAACAACTGCTACAAGAGGTGCTATGCGGTACTATAGGCATCAATACAAGGCACGACTGCGACAAGCAAGGGGCGGACATAATGGCTTATAATATCAAGCTACAAGAGATGATGATGATATATTATGAGCTTGTTAAATATGTAGAGCGTTACTCTAAGACTGTAGAGGAGTTTGGCGATGAAGATAGAGATGTGTTAGTGATAAGGATAAAAGATTTAGTAGAGAAGCTAAATGCTATTAGTAGGTTTTGCACCTCTTGTAAAGAGAGAGTGATAGTACCTATAAGTAACCCTTGTGTTAATTGTAAATAATAATATATTATGAAGATATATGGATTATGGAAGGACTATTCGTTATACGATAAGATAAATATATCGGCAGAAGACTTCTTTAACGAGTATGAGTTTAATGTTGAGGAGGTCTTTGCAGGTGTTGTGATGCGTAATAAGGTATGTAAGTCATTACAGCGTGCTGCTGATATGTTATGGTTAGAGGAATACTTACGTATCATAGGCAAGGATATATCGTTAAGGGAAGTCAACGGTGAGGGGTGGACACACGAGGAGGTGTTTGCTCAATATAAGTTGGTGTGTATACGAGACACTCTTTATTGTCGGTATGGTATAGACATCTTTGAAGGGCTTGACAAGAAGATAGACTTTATCAGCAAGCAAAGCAAATGTTATAAAGGCTTACGCTGTGAGCTTATCTTTTATTATATGCCTATTCATTCGGGAGAAGAACTTACGGGTTATAGATTTTTCAGCAACGACGTTTATAATTACGAGAAGTATCTTGTTTATGTACGACAGGACGGTTGGTTGCGTATAGTACCGTTCACTCACGACAGTAGAGGTATATATATAGAGCCGGGTTATGTTACCGACCCCGACGACGTGGTGATATGGAATAACGGTTGTTATTATAATGGTGGAGGAATAAAAGAAGAATGCAATTCTACGGCTTCTGGGGCATACTTATCTAATGGGAGATATATCATATCTATTTCTCCCGAAGTATCGTCAGAACGCATGAAAATAGCCTTAGACGGCGAGCTTGTAGATATAGACGGAGACAACATAAAATATGAGGAAGGTCAACTTATCATTAAGAATGCTCATAACTATAATAACGTTAGGTTGACAGGCTGTCCTTCGTTTTATGAGAAGTTAAGTACTCCTTGTTTGTATAGTTTTTCTATGACACAGCAAGGAGAGAATATGGTTGTCAGCTTGAATGGAGAAGCTCCGTATCCTGATGCTACGGATATGAGTTTGTTCTTGAATAATGTGGAGTTGCCAAGTGGTAATTATGATTATGATAGCGATAACGGCACGGTTACTATTCCCATTACGGATGCTTACTATCAGAAGGCTTTCTCTTTACAGTTCTTGAATTGTAAGTTTAACTTCTCTTTAACTAAGGAGTCGGAAGAACCTCTTATCATCACCCCTACGGTAACACCTTTCACATATGAATTATGTAATGGGTGTAATAAGACTACTTATGAGGTAACATATATATTAGACCCTGATGCTGCTATAGAGAACACCTATAAAGCTGTGCATACGCTTGTATCTACAGTGTTAAATGGCTGTAAGGAGACTTACGATGAAGTGTTGTTTTTCTGTCAGGGAGGTAAGAAGTATAGAAAAGTAAATGTATGGGAGAAATGTTTTGGGGATACGGAGTGGGTTATGGATAGCGAGGGAGACCCTGTTGAGATGTCCGACCCTGAAGAATGTGCAGAAAGCACACCTCCACAATTAGAAGAAATCATTTATAAATGTGAAAGTGGTAGTTTGAACGAATACACCCGTACATGGGTGTGGGATAACGATTTAAATCAATACACATATTCAGATGTATACGTAAGTACCGTAGGTGGATGCGGAGACCCTCCACAAGACTTCTTTGAATATATCTATCTCTGTGATGGGACGGATTATAAGAAGTATAAGCGTAATTACACGTGGAATAACAACACACAGCAATACACATATTTAGATGTATATCAAGAGACCGTAGGTAGATGCGGAGACCCTCCACCATTAGAAGAAATCATTTATAAATGTGAAGATGGTAGTTTGAACGAATACACCCGTACATGGGTGTGGAATAACGACGCACAGCAATACATATATTCAGATGAATACGTAAAGACCGTAGGAAGTTGTGAACAGCAACAGAAACCGTAAATTTTTGTGATTAGTTTTCATTAGCTATATTATAGCTAAAAAAAAAAGGAGAGCTTTTGCCCTCCTTTTTTGTGTACTACCTTCGGGAAATTTGAAAGTAGTACTGTAATAAAACCTTAAAAATCTAATATCTTCCATCCTAATCCTAAGAATACACCTCCTGTTAAAGCGGGCTTACCTGTAAATAAGTCAGCACCACCAATCACTCCTAACCCTGTAGTAAGAACAAAGTGTTTCTTCTTACCCGTATTCTGATACACTCGCAATACATTGGTATGCGTGTATGGGTTTTCGGATATGAACTCTGTAAAAGGCTTTCCTTTCTCTTTTCCTGTTACCATTTTAAATTTATTATTAACTATAAGATGATAGTCAAGAACGTTGTCTCTTATCTCTCCGTTTAATTCTAACCATTCATTATAGTCTGAAAAGAAGATTGCACTATCCGTATAATAAACGAGGGTAGTATCGTGTACTAATGTTTCGACTTCTATTATAGTAGCAGTACCTCCTTGTTTTATTTTCTTTTTATATTCTCGTACTAAATCCTGCAAGGCTATGATAGTAGAGTCTTGGGATTTTAGTTTTAGAAAGTCTTTGTTTCTTTCAGCTTGTATAATGCCTATACGTGCCACCTCTTGGTTGTATTTATTCTTATATGTCTTTAAGGTGTCGCTGATAGCTTCGTGCATTTTATTTATTTGTTTGTTATGACTACATTGTCGCATAGCAAGTAATGCAGTGATGATAAGTACTGCTGTTAGTATAATAATAACAGCATTCTTTTTTAAAAATTTAATAATCTTTTCTATTATTTTTTCCATATCCACTGTTTTAAAGAGTAAAATCACAAAAGGTGAAAACTAATCACAATATTATTTAGGTGCAAAAATATGAAAAAATTTGATATAAAACGTGAACTATTTCTTTTTCTTTTTATTTATGTATTTAATAGCTTCTTGCAGATAGAATTGTATTATGTTTATATCATCTTCTACGTCTCCTATTACCATTTCTTCATCCGTAAGGTTTCTTATTTGTATTCTCACGTCTTCTATGGTGTTGTCGTAGATATAATATTCCAATCTTTTGACACGTCCTGATGCGAAGAAGATGTCTTCTTTATAGGTAGACATTCCTTTTGGGTGAGCAAGCAGGTGTTCGTAGAGACGTTGGTGCGTCTCTACAAGGTCTGCTTTAAAGTGATTTAATATTTTACTTGTTTTCATATTTTATTTTGTTTAGAGTGATAATGTCATTTGGCTTATATGTGCTTCAAATCTTTTAATCATTTATTTTTAAAATTTTTATATTTAATCTCTAATGGCACTATAATAACACCTGCTGCTGCTTTATTTACTTCATATCCTAAGTCGTGGTGTCGTATATATTGCATATTATCGTCTTTCACCCAATCATTCTTTACCATTTGGTCGCATAGCACCTGTGCTGCATTGATGCCGTCGAATATTCTCTTGCTATCACGAAAGTAAAAGAAGCCTAAGTCTACAGGATATTGTAGGTTCATATTATGGAAGGTATTTCTTTCTTTTATGAAGTAGAATTTAGTATTTTCAAAGTAGGTGTAGCATGTCTTTGAATAGTCTAAGATAATACGTGTTCCTAATTTGCAAATAGAGCCACATTTTAAGCACTTGTAGACACCTTTACCTAATTTTTGATATTTACTATTACAGCAGTCGGAAAGTCCCGTGTAACGTGATTTAACCTCTCTGCTGTTCTTCGACGACGGTACATTATACGGAATGTAAATAGCTTCTTTGTTTTTTACTTTCTCTCGTAGCTTGTCTATAGTGATGTCAGGGTGTATCCACGGTTGAGACGGAGTAGCAAGCTCCCTTTCTAGGGGGAGCTTACCTGTCCTTTGATATTCTTTATATTCTTCAATTGTCATTCGGTTCATCGTATAATGGTTTAAAATCGTTATATTCTAAGGCGTGGTGGTATCTGAATACCGCCTTGTCTTTATCTGTGAAATCACTATATCGGTCTCGTATGGCTTCGACTATAAACATTCTGTTGATATGCGGTCTTTTCTTTATCTTGCCATAGTAAAACTTATCAAAAGGCAATGATGTAGTATCATTAGTCTTCACATACATTTTGTTTTCTATAAATTCTGCAAATGGTGTTAGCTTGCTTCTAAATCTTTCATCACGGCTGTTGTTTATCCTATTCATACCGTTGATATGTTCTCGCCATCTATTAACGACATAAGAATAGTCTATTAAATTGTTGTCTCCGTCTTTGGTTACAGAATTAAGGACTATGTTCAGTTTCACCCAAGCATTAGCAATGTCGCCATTAGGGTTGATAGCCCAAATGTCCTTTTCAAAATCTTTGATAGACGGTTTGTCGGTATACTTTCTATCAAGCCTATTGCTTTCGTAAGCAGAGGCAACGTCGGTATACTTTCCCGGACGGATGATAGAGTAACATTGAGGGAAGTAGTTTAGTAGTTCGCCTGCTCCTTTTACATCGTTATCTCTTATTCTATAACCTTCATTGTAGTTATCTTTCTCCGTTGCAGCTTTATTTATATGGTGCGGTATTAAGATGCAACTGTTAGTGGATTTACGTAGGTTATTGAGAGCTTCTACCATTTGCTTTTCTTTCTCTATATTATCTCCTGTGAGACCACGTTTAGAAATGAGACCAAAATTGTCAATAATAATAACTATATTCTTTTTGATAAAGTATTCGCTGAAATTCTTCGTGTATTTCTTTATTTCCTCTACACTACAGATTTCATCTACGAATTGAATATTCTTAGTTTTAAGAATAGTAGCTACGTCATTAATTTTCTTTTTATCTGTTTCCGTCAATTCATAGTCTACTCCTTGTAGTTGTTTTACTGAGAGACGTGTCTTTCGAGAGATAAATTTATATATCATCTCGTTGACGCTATCTTCAAAGCAGAACCATAAGATAGCAATGTTATCATTGCATTCTAACAGTCCTTCTACTATCCAAGATATGAAAGATGTTTTGCCCGCACCTTTGTCGGAAGGGAATAATACGATACGATTAGGTTTTAGTTGTATGAAAGAAGCCAATTTATCATCGTATAGTTTGAAATATCCTATCTTTTCATTGTTGAGGATATAGTCTACTGCATTATTCACCGATGTCTCTATCAGACTATTTTTAAAACCTACATTGATAAGTTTTTCGTAGGTAGTAATAGATTTAGAATAGAGATTAAAAATATCTTCATCGCTACGAAATGCTTTATCTAAGTTGTAAGCATTAGAATAAATATATTTACGCCTCAGATATAATTCGTATAGGATTTGAATATAGGATAGCAGAGTTTCTTGTGATAGCATTAAAGAGTTTATCGCTTTAGCTTTTTCCGTTATCTTGGAATATATTTCTACGAAGTTTCTTTCAGATATTTTATTTGCTTCCCATTCTTTCTTCATTAAGACAGCATCCGATTTGTTATACTTATTGATACATAGTATGTAAGTCTTGTATATGTTTTGGTGGTCTTTGAAATAGAATACATCGGAAGTCATATAATGGCTAAAGGCTTCATAGGGTAACGTTCCTGTGAAGATATGTTCCAATACGGCACATTCTAATTTATAGTCGTAAGGTAGCTCCTTTTGATAAAGAGCTACCAGACTATCTATAATAGGCGAAGTGTCCTTTGATAACGGTATTATTTTATTTTTAACGTCATCTATATCGTTCGGTCTTTCCATTCCTTGATAAAATCTTCTATATTAAAATATGCTTTTGTGTATTTTAAAGGGGTGTAATAAGCATTTAAGTGAATAAAGATACAACAACCCGAAACTGAGTTTTGTATTACACATATATTAGGTTCTACCTTATCCATAATAGTAGCACTATCAAATATGTTATCGTTATCTTTGGAAGAGAACAATTTATATCCTGCTATGATGTTATTGTAAAACGTTTTAGATATATGAATATCTGTGAAATAATCATTCATCTCTTGTTGTTTTTATTTCTTCTATTTTCACTTCAAAATCCAATTCGTTTACAGGCTGTTTAAGCAACTCTATATTCGATAAAGTACATACATATTCCTGAGCTGAGATGTTGCGTGTACCGCTAAATAAAGCCGTAATAACGGCATCTTCTTTAATACTTTCGGGGATGTTCCCTTCAATATGGTATTTTACTTTTACTTTTAAATTTAATTCTTTCATATTCCTAACATTTAAAAATTTCTAAATATTCATTACATACTATATTCTTTAGCGGGCATTTGTCGCACGCTATCTGTGATGGCTTAGCCTTCCAACCGTTATCTTCGTCTATGCGTAAGGCTTCTATAGCCTGCGCCATTCGTACCAACATCTGATATTCTTTATGTTCTGTTCTTACTCTCTCTATTATCTTAACGTTTTCCATCAAAAGTTTTTCTTCGCTTTCTCTATATCCGAACACAAAATAAAAGAATAATATTCCTTTTTCAACAATTGCTCTTATATTATCATCATTGAAAACAAAGCAATAGTTATAATCTTTATTTCTTTCTTTTACCTCCTTGAACAGATTATTTTGAAATACGTTTCTGACAAGCCACATATACATATCCCCTTGTATGTTATCTCTTTTAGTAGGGTCTCCCCATGAATAAGGACTAAATGTATCGTCTACATTGCCTGTTAGTTTAATATCGACAATACATTTTTTTAGTTCTCCGTCGAGAAGCACCTGAACGGGGAATAAGTCTAATTTTCCTTTTACGACAATATCTAATTCTTTTTGATAGAATGATAACGGCACTTGTGTGTTGATACCTCTACTTACAGAGATGCCATTTTTTAAGAATATTAATTGAGCATTGGTGGCTTGCTTTTGTATCCTCTCATAGTCTATAGGCACTTTGCCTGTCTTGGTAAGAGGGATAGTCTTAGCTTCCTTATCTAATAATAGACTTTCAAAATACAATCCTTTATATTGAGATTCCGTAGGGACTTCATCCACCAATTTAGCGATGTCTCTATAGAATATTCTTTGCGGGCAATATTCTTTATACATAAAAAAACCGTCGTCTATATTTTCTCTATTGCTAACTATATTAGTTATGAGTGTTTGGTTGATACTTTTGAAAGGATAATCTTTTTTGTTTATACTTTTTAGAGCGTGCATTTTATAAAACTATCTGTTGCCAAATCAAAGATTTGTTCTAGCTTATGTAGTTCTTCATAGTGTGAAGACGTATAAAATAAGATAGCACTTTCCAAAACACTGAAAGCTCTCCAATAAAGGGTGTCGTCATCGCCCACTGTTTTTATAATCCAATCATAATTTTTAGTAGTGATAGCGTTGGCGTGTTCTTTCTTTAAAGATAATGTTTTATTGTTTTGGTACAATAGTGCTGTACATCGTATTGCTACTTGCATAGCGTGACTACGCCATTCTTCGGCTGTTTTAGCGGTGTAGGCAGCACCTTTCTTAAAAGACGTTCTGCTCATTCCTCTGACAGAATAAAACGTTTTGCCGTTGTATTCTCGGCTTTCCAACACGTAATTATAAGTTTCTCCTATAGTCCAATTAGGAATACCTTTTGTTGCCATAGCCTCTCCTGTATCCCCATTGTCGAAAGCAACGTTGAAGATAAAAAACTTTTGTGTTAGTCCTGTCTTGGAGTCCTTACGCTCCCACGTGTCTTGTACGCCATTTTTTAGTTTTTCTTTGAAGTCTATTAACTTCCCTGTTCTCTTTTCTTGTGCCATAATATTTTTATTTTAAATCTTTATTATTATCGTTTTTTCTATCTGCTAAGACATCTAAGTCGTCTAATTCTTTTTCTTCACTTTTATTGTAGATGTCTTCATTGATTTTATTTTGTATGCTAATCTTTAAATCATCAGCATAATTGTCATCTAACCGTTTCCAACTTTTAAAATATTCTTTATTGTAAATAGCAACATCTACTACACGACCGTTATTGATTTCTACTACCGTCTTTTTTAATACATTGAAAGCACATTCTTCTTGTATGCTTACAGTGATTTGTTCATCGTACATTTTCATTATAATACGATAGAAGTCTTTCCAATTGTCGGCTATCATATTTCTTGGTAACGGTTCTCGCATAGCTTTACCGTAAATACAATTTGCTGCTACTTCTAATGAATCGAAGTATACATCGCTACGCATCATTTCAGATAGTTTTTCCGCTATGTTATCCATTACTTCCGGAGTGCTATAACGTAATAGTGTTATATTGTTAAGAGATGTTTGTTGTAGGTCATCCGGATGAAACTGTACTATATCATAATACTCCAAGTCTTGTTTTAGCGTTTCCAAGGCGATGTCGGCACGTTGCACTAAAGACTCGGCATCTTCTATTTTACTTGCTTCTATAGCTACTGCCATATCAGCTATTAAATCGATTAGTTCTTGTTTTACGTCTATACTCATTTTTTTTTTAGATTTTCAGTTGTTAGTTATTAACGTACTCTATTCTTCTTTATTGTATCTCTCTAAGCATTTCCATTTCTTCTTCATTATATAAACTGATTAAATGAAGATATTGGTCTTTACAAGCATTGTATATTCTTTCTGCATTCCTACTGTCAGTATCATATCCTAATTCACTACAGAAGTCCTCAAAAGATTCATAATCATATTTTTCTAAACAAGCTAATATGTCATACGGTTTTGGAGGTTTCCCTTCTATTAATTTACAATAATCCTTTAAATATTTTTCATTGGTACATTTAAATCTTCCTTTTAGGTTAATTCCTGATAGTGTGAACCATACATTTTCGTCTATACGAGAAACATAATGCTTGCTATCTATAAGACTATTTCCATATGTAAATTTATATTCTCTACTTCCTCTTTTAAGGGTAACATCGTAAATATCTCTTGGACTTCTATCATCTTTAAAGTAATAGTTGTTTTCTTTATATTCTATTGTTATCTCTGTTTTTGTTTTATCTAAAAACTCTTGTACTTGTTTATCGTATTCATCCATAATAATATAATTTTTACTTGTTTTTTTTAATATTAATACCATTCATTTCTTGTTTTAAACCGTCCTTCATTCATTGCTTTTTTAGAAGGATAGCTTGCTATTACGGATGATTTTACACTAAAGCCTGTGTAAAAATAATTAAATCCGTACTTTTTCAATGCTTGTTTTATTGTTAATGTACATAGTCTTTCGCTCATTGCTTCTTTCTTATCTGTAGTTACCAAAGCAACATATCCTGACCCTTTTTCATTATATTCTGTTAATACATAAATCATGATTAGATTATTTAAAAGTTATGTTCACGTTTTAATTCGTTTACGATATGTATATTGTCGTGATGTATTTTTTCATTAAGACTATATCCGCTTATCACTCTATTACACGCTTCCTCTTGTTGAGGAGTGAGTTTTAATTCGTCGAAGCATTTAAATGCAGCGTCGTGTTGCTCTTTCGTGGGAACATAATACCCACCTGCACTTTCATAATTAAATTTTGAAGTGGCACGGCGTTTAGCTGCTTTTTCTGCTTTAGCTTCATAATAAGAAGCGGCGAAGTCTGAGTCTTGCATTGCTATTGCAAAAGCCCTTCTTTGCGATTTGTTAGGTTTCTATTTATTATCCCAATGATTTTCAACCACTTTGTAGAACGGTAAATCGCAAATAATAGCATCTATACTCCCATCAGCAATATCTTTCATAACCTCTAAGCAATCTCCTTTAATTAGGTTTATTTCTTCTTCCATATTAAACATAAATAGTGTAATTGTTAAAATTATTTATTTTTTATTATTTTGTTGAATATTTTTTCGTCAAATTCAGGGAGACTTCTAATATAATCTACCATATCTTTAGGCATAGAGCTATATGCTATTTTATTTTCAATATTAACAATAGCAGGAATGTTGGTCTCATGCCAGGCGAGATTACCTCTTAGTTCTTCGGCATTGTTAAATTTAGGATACCAGCTAAAATTACATAACTCGTTTTTGATTTTATTAAATCTTTCTTGACTTATTTTTTTGTTGAATAATCTTAATTTTATTCCTTCTAAATTACAACAAAAAATGCATTTTGAAGCTCCGCTTATATTTTTACAAAAAAATGAATCAGTAACGCCTTTTGAATCATTAACACCGTATGAATTATTAACGCCGTCTGAATCATTAACACCGTATGAATCATTAACACCGTATGAATTATTAACGCCGTCTGAATTATTAACTCCTTTTGAATCATTAACGCCTTTTGAATTAGTAACGCCGTCTGAATAATTAACGCCGTCTGAATTATTAACTCCTTTTGAATCATTAACGCCTTTTGAATTAAAAACGCCGTCTGAATAATTAACGCCGTCTGAATTATTAACTCCTTTTGAATCATTAACGCCTTTTGAATTAAAAACGCCGTATGAATAATTAACGCCGTCTGAATAATTAACGCCTTTTGAATTAGTAACGCCGTCTGAATTTTGCAATTCTTTTTTAATTAAATCAATAAACTCATCAAAAGTGTATATTTTTATAATTTTCAGTATCGAGGCAACGGATTTTTTGCCGTCATCTACATCAAAACATTCCTTATATGCTTCTACTTTAGCAAATTTGTTCCACGGAATAGATTCATAAAAGTTGAAACAATTATGCGGTAATTTACTAAAGTGCAATCCCCAATTGCATTTTATTAATTTCCCTTCAACTTTGTGAATAGAGCCTAATACATCTCCTTTTTCGTCTTTATAATCATATTGTCCGTGTTTTGTCGTCCAATCATTTTTGAACATTTTATATCCTGTTGCTAAAACAGGCATGCCTTCGATTTCTTTTTCCGATATTCTCTTTGTTTCCATTTTTTAGATTATTGTTTCTAAATGCCCCACACTTTTTCTGTAGGAACGTTATATTTGTTAAAAATTTCGTTAATTTTTATTTATTTCGTTTATGCAATTGTTATTTACAAGCTTAAAAGAGCGTCAGATGCGATTTGTTTTGCCACATCGACAAAAATAAAAGCTTCTATTTCGTTAGACGGATAAGTTCCATTTTGTATTTTTTCTAAAGCCGACTCAAGCCTATCTATTTTAGAGAGCAACTGACTTTCTTTTTCAATAGCAAAATCTTCCATCGCTTTGTAAATAAGAGGCAATTCCTCTTTGTCTAAATAGTCAAAATAAGTTAAATCACAATACTTTTTTGACATTGCATTTTTTAAAATTGTTCTTTTTGACATGATTTTAAATTTTAATAAGGTAATTCAATTATCGGTTCATTTATTTCGTTTATGCAATTGTTATACGCAAGCACTACATTTCGTTTCCAAAGAGAGTTTGCGTTTCAAAATTTTTATTAAAATCTCCCACCCTCTTTTGGATGAGTTCAAAATATTCCTGTTGTT
>Ga0209723_1002102_pt1 | contig 28158 bp, 20 predicted proteins | sample BiotimSIPDNA_2_FD_185750 | JGI IMG/M metagenome (GOLD analysis project Ga0209723, IMG submission 185750) | Anaerobic biogas reactor microbial communites from Washington, USA - Biogas_R2 time_0 SIP DNA (SPAdes) (version 2) | ecosystem: Engineered > Bioreactor > Anaerobic > Unclassified | place...
TAAAAGATTGAGACGCTCCAAAACTGGTTAACACACCTCAAACCTGTATTAATCCAAGGTTATTAATATTCTATTGTTGCTACAAGCTTAAATTTGTACTCAATACTACTGGTCATTTGTCTCCAGATGTCCGTATGCAAATGGGTTATAACAGTTAATAAATCAAGAATTATAAGAATGAAATTTCGGACGGACTATCTTTTTATGGTTATGACTCCAAAAGAAGAAAAAGATAGTCCGTCCCGAAGCCGGGACGTCCCGAAGCCGGGAAGCCGAAGCCGAAGCCGAAGCCGAAGCCGGAAGCCGAAGCCGTATAGCCGACTCCTCTACACAAAACTCGCAGATAAACTCTCAACATCAGCAAATACCTCAAAATAGCTTTTAACATAATTAATTATATCTGCAATATCCAGGTGCTGTGTATCCAGACTTACTATCTTTATCCGTTCTTTATCACTTTTAATTTTCTTGAAAAAATTAAAAAGCGCATCAGGTTCTGATGCGGTTACTTCGCTAAAATTGATAGCCAAAACACCACTGTTTTCAGACAAGTAAGTCTGGATTCTCTTTTTAAACTCATGAGCGGTTATGTTATCAAATGTACCCTTGAGATCTATCACCAATGGGTGATGTGAAGCTCGGCGAACCCGAGGGTGAACAGAAAGCTGTTCCTTGCCCTTAATCGTAACCGGATGAAGTAAACTTGGTGACATTCTGTACCTTGTACGCTGCATTTTAATTTGGGTATATTTTGGACTTTTCAGTCTATGTTTTTCCATTTGTGCAAGCAACGGTACAACACAAGACTGCAAAAAAGTTTTCAAACCACCTGTGCCAAGTTCTTCCTTAATAGATTCATAAATTTCTGCAATATGTTTGGCAACTTGGGGTGAGGGTGCATGCTTGATTGCAACAGGGAAAAGTGGCAGAGCCTCTGTACAGCTTTTACGGTATTGTTCTGCTCTTTTAGACAAGAACGGATCTGGTGAATCTTTGAATCGCAAATATCCTGCGAATTGTTTTTCAATGAAACGAACCGCTGAAGGGCCTAACCGGCGATATTCTTCTTCATAAAACTCAAGAACCAACGACTCTATTTTTGATTTACTGATATGAGGATGCTTGAAAGCAAGATGAAAACCATCCCAATATTTATTAGGTATGTCAAGCATTTTGTTCTCTTTGTTAAGTCTGTCAAAAAGCGGAGTGCTGCAAGCCGGAGTCAAGATAAGTGTCTGGCTCAAACTGGGTTTCAGTGAAACTAAATATTCAAAATCATCCCAAACGTTTTCTTCTGTATGAAAATCGAGTCCGATAATAAGTGAAGCAAGTGTATTGATACCACGGGAGTGAAGAGATTCGAAAATTGCTTTAATATCTAAACCCTCAAGTTTTTTATAATTAGCATGCGCCGATTCTACACCAATCCAGATAACTTCTATGCCCATCCGTACAAGATCATCCGGGTCCCAAAGCGAAATGGAATAGGCGCTTGCAAAACAGGATAGCTTTGCAGGAATCTCTTTCTCTTTTTTAATACACTCAAGGTACTCGGTCGCACGCTGCTTCTGCATTAAAAAATCTTCCTCAATTATTCCAATCGGAAGATTTTTTCCCCCAATAATCTTTTGAACTCTTTTAACCTCATTAAAAAGGTCGGTACCGGTTTCAAGAAGAGGCACATGAAGCTTTTTATGATAATGTGAAGTTGAACAGAATTCACATCCATGAGGACAACCCAGACCAGCTAAAATCACAGCGCCTTTCATCAGTGGAAATCCCGCGATTTTTGCTGAAGTCGAATATACTACATGCTGCTTAGGTTCATTGTTGTGAGACTCTTCAAGAAGATTACGCATAAATTCTACACCTTCCCCCCTGCATACATAATCTGCAAGAGTATCACAATCATGTTTCATGGTACCATAACCACCTAAAACGATTTTCGAGCCTGGTGAGATTTCTCTGACCATCTTGCACATTTTTTCCATTTTTCCGAAAGTTGCAATTACAAAACTGATACCTACAAATTCGTAACCTTTTTTTAATTCTCTTTTAAACTGTTCCATTGTTGGATATTGCAACACAACAGTGGGTGTATAAATGTTTTTCGCTATATACTCTAAGCCGTAGGATACATAGGTTGATCGAAGACTAAAGATACCCTGGGCCCTTGTCACCTGTGCGTGAAAAAGCTCCGGCATAACATGACGCGTACAATCATTGGTGTCTTCTCCAAATGGGCCACACACTGTTGTCAGTAGTACTTTTCTCATTATTTTTCCTTACGTGATCAAATTCTAAATAAAAGCGATTCCTTTACACGAGTCTCTTTGCAATATTGTCGTAACAGCTTTATGTTTGTCTGATCATGCCACCAGGGAAGCATGATCTTTACCCCCCTCCCAAACACCTGCTTTGTTCAAAAGCACTCTTGTAGCTCGTCAAAATTAATCATCTTCATTTAAAAAAGTCGAAATGTTGTTATAGGACAATTACGTCCTGGCAGTAAGTTTTCTTCGTGTAATTAAAAAAGCGGCACACCAATAAATCGGGGTTTTTTAGCATCATTTAATGGTAAGTCCACTAATTAAGAAAATAGATAATAATAATTGGAGATATGAGAATATTTAAAACTTTCTTTTCTGAAAGCATACATAGCTTGTTTTGGATTGATCAACCCGCCACACCCTTAAAAACACGATCCTAGCCATCTCGAAAATCCATTTTTATCTCTCTTTTATTCTCTTCTTTAAATAGATTTCTGTATCAATTTATAAAACTATTACAGTTATATCCTGTACTGGTAGCTCAAATGTTCTGTCTATTTTCTGCGTATAACATCGTAATAGTTTAATGCAATAACCGCTCAGGGGATAGTAATCCTCCCGCTGAGCGTTGTTTTTGTTCGTGGGCGATCGCATTGAAACAACATCACGTTACAGCCAACAAAATCTTTCACCCTTCGACCCGTTCCTTTTCTCTGCCAGTCACATGAGATTTGACCAGAATGTCAGCGCGGAGCCACCAATAGTGATTTGTGACACACACCGAGGGTACTTTTCAACCTGCAGATGTACTGACCCGGCGAAAGAGACGAAGCATCAAACTGCATGTTATGCTGACCAGCTTTTAGCGCGCCGTTGAAAACAGTCCTGATAAACCTGCCTTGCATATCACTGACCGACACCACCACACGGGATTGATTCTGCGGTAGTGTTATACTAATATCAACCAGGCGATTGGCAGGATTAGAGAAAACCTGTTGCAGAGCATAGCCATCCTTGTTCTGTTGGTTGATCTGTCGCGGCAATGATGCAGTAACCAGACCACTAACCGGTGTACTGATAATCGTACCGTATTTACCAACCAATACTGCTATTTCGTCACTGAGAGCCGCGCTGTAAAATGTTTCACCATCTGCCACATCACTGAGATCCTCTACATCCCATTCAATACCGTCAGTGCTGGTATACAAATATTCGCATACCGCTGCCACTTTATCACCGAAAGGAATGATATCACGGATAATGTCGCTGTAATATTCATCAAACATCGGTATCGTACGCTGCGTCCAGGTAACCCCATCAGGTGATGTGATTAAACAAGCATTCATCTCCCCGCCTCCTGCATAGTAGAGCCCATCAATGAATGCCACACAGAACAGTGACGCATCTGTTACAGTAGTTGTCTGAACTGTCCATTCGACACCATCAGCCGAAGTCAATACTACACCACCGCTGCCAACGGCAACAAACTGACCATCACCCCAAACAACATCGTAGAGTTTTCCTGATGAAGTAGTTACTGGACTGGTCTGTGTTGTCCAGCTTGTGGCATCAGTCGAAGTATAGATGCGGTGCCCCCCTGAAGCGCCTCCCTCCCATCCTACTGCCACATAACCACCATCACCGACCGCTACTGATTCAAAATAGACATTATTATTACCAATCGACGAAGATTGATCAGTCCATTCAGAACCATCGGGCGAAGTAAAGATGATTCCGCTCTTACCCACCGCCACAAATCGTGCGTCATCCCAGATGATTTCGTTGAATGAAGCGGTCGAATTCGGGCTTATGGGGCTGTCGGTCCATTGGATCCCATCTGTTGAACTGAAAGCCGCACCGAAATTGCCTGCTGCGACAAACAGACCATTGCCATAAACCACCGTATTGAGATCCTCGGTCTCCCAGGCCTCTCCCTGCACCCGAACACTCCACTCCAGTGCCATAATGTTTATTGAAAACAAAAAAACGAACACCCCAGCCAGAATCCTTATCATTCTGCTCCTCCTCATATTGAAATAATTGTGAAATTTCTCTAAAGTATGCCAGAGATTCCGGTTCGAGTCAACCAGAAAATTAAAAAGGTCTTCTCCATGGAATATATCGGTCTTGTCTACCACATGATGAAGATACTGCAATCATCCGCTTTAAGACGCGGGATATCCGGTTCCACGCCGTACATCAGCCCCTGCAAAAACAATCATGCTGGTTAAATCCTTTCTTCACATTCACGTTTTTTGTATCTATTCGTTTTCCTGAAATCATATAACCACACAGCTTATTTCTTTTCTTCAGCACAGACACGCAAAAACAAGGAGAATTCTAAATCCAATAAAAAAAAGCAAAGAAATGTTTTTGAATTATGGGTCGCCGGGCGCACACGCCCCACGCGGCAGTGCATTGTAACTCTGTAACTCCCTCTTGTGGGCGTGTGGAAAGGTGTTTCTCGTTCCAGGGTCTGAAATGATTATGTATATAACAATTATTGTCTATGTTTCGAAGGCAATGTTGGTTTGCATTATGTGGTGCTATCCAATATTCGCAAAACTTTCGATGTCAACATTGCATTTAAATGTTTGATGACATCAGCAATATCTGTAAAAATTGTGAAACGAATTATGGTCGTATTCATTGACAGCAGATACACCTTCTGTCACCGAAGTCTGATAATGTTTCCGAATACGTTCCCTGACAGTTGACTTCGAGTGAATCACATTCAGTATCTCCCGATCCGGAACTGCTATTCCCATTGTGACCGGTAACTAACATAATATCGGATATGGTCTGGTGATTTCCATTGTACATAATATGCATGGTAACCATATATTTACCACAGGGGACAGAATCACCATTACAGTCAGTACCATTCCATTGCAGGTTGCCGATACCCGAAGCTGAAATTTCGTTAACGAAATTCCCATCAGCATCAAAAATATGAGCATACGTGCAGATATCACCGCTACAACTGTTGATTGTGGGGCCTTTGCATACACCCCCTTCAGAGGCAGGATTACCGCAGGAAAGGCAAAGGAGAACTGCTATTAATGAATAGCAAAAGACTGCATGTCTGAACATGGTAGACCTTACCTTGAATTATGTATTTATTTAATCATCATTGAATATAAAACCAGGTGCTGTAAGTGTCAAAAATTCAGTACATGTTTACAGAATACCTGGTTATAACATAATCAGGTGCTGTAATATTATGTTTATTCTATTACAATATCATATTTGTTCAACAATCCAGATAAACCATATGATGAAAACCTTGTCTTTTTTAGTCGATTCTTGTCTGGATCAATTGAAAAGTTATATGAAGTCCTGAAATCAACTTTATCCAAATTCGTATTATCGAATATTGCTCCACTTAAGTCGCATATGTCAAACAGCGAATTTGTCAGATCACATTCCGAGAAATCAACCTCATGTAATTTGGTATCTTTGAAAGAGGTTCTTTTAATATCTGTATTATAGAATAATGAATGACTAAGATTACAACTCTCAAAGCTGAATGATAATCCTAATTCGTTACAATCCTCAAAATGTAATCCTAACATTTTACAATTTTTAAATTCCGTTTGATGAAATGTGGTATTTTTCAGTTTAGTCAAACTTAGATTACATTGATTGAATAGACATTCTATAAATATGAAATCGGACAGGTCAGTGTATGAAAAATCACAATTCCCAAAAATACAGCACTCATATTCACCCTTTTTCAAAGGCTGTTTTTTGAAGTTTGTTTTGTTATATTCTTTATCGGTTATATAAACTTGTTCCATAGTGTTTTTATTACAATACCATACACCGTTTAAAATTGTATCTGCAACACCAAATAAAAAGCAACATGTTTAAAACTCTCACGATGTGTTTCTGATAACGCATGGGTCGTGTATGCCCGGTGGCCCCCAGATTATAAAAATATACAAAAATCTTTGCCAAAAGCCGTAATACCTGGTTCCAGAAATCGATAGATCCGGTCATTTTTCAGATTCAGCCGGTCGTTCCCCCGATAGAGTCGGTTATTTCCTGAATTCAACCGCTATTTTTTGACAAACAAGCCTTCGATTTTCAGGTACAATCGGAAAAATATCTGTGTGAGCCGGCCAAAATCAGGTAGAACCGGCCAAAATCAGACTTTGATAATCAAAAAATAAATATTGAATTTCATATAAAATTCTCCATATTGAATTTTAATAAAACTATTCTTTTGATAATTGTCTTTACAGTTTACAAAACCCTGTACTTTCAGACACTTTCAATAATTTGGATCAAAAGCCTGATGAATCTGTATCAGTTTTTGCTCTCTGCATTTAAGATAGCCATTTTCAACTGCTTTTTCAATCAGACCTTTTGCGTATTCCCATATTACATCAGACCCGTTTTTAATCTGACTGTTAACATTTAAAACTTTGTCTGAAGTAACCCCATGTTTCTGCCAGGCATGCCCATTATCAAAGTAATTTTGCATGACCGGCCCTAAACGATCAACCGCACCTGCAAATTTTGCTTCACAAGTTTCTTTCGCTTCAAACTCATCCCATAGATTCAGATACTCTTTTTGCTGATCTTCTGGTAATAAACCAAATACCCTTTCTGCGCATTCTCTTTCTTTTTTGTATTTCCCGGACTGATCTTCATCATAAAGGAACGTATCACCAGCATCAATTTCAACAAGATCGTGAACCAATGCCATTTTAACGACTTTGCAGATATCAATTTTATCATTTGCATATTCCGACAGGATAATTGCCATCATGCTCATATGCCACGCATGCTCGGCGTCATTTTCATATCTCTTGTTGTTTATTATTCTTGTTTTTCTGAATATGCTTTTAACTTTGTCTATTTCCATTAAAAAATTTATCTGTTTTTGAAACCTTTCCTTGTAAATGGTTTCCTTGTTACTCATTTGAATCATTCCCTTTCAGATATGGTTTTGATATTTCATAATCAACGATCGATTGATATCTGTTAAGCAGACCGGTTTTCCCGGTTGCTTGATTTAAAATGACAATGAAGAGAATTGCCCGGCAAACTGGTTACCTTTCAAAATTTTTTCCCTATATAAAAAACATAACCGTAGAAGTCCTTATATTTGTAATACAATTGGGCTTCATGTCTTTGATTTACTATAAGTTGTTCTGCTGTATTGTTTCCTTCATGATTTATCAGGAAATTTTTCTGTACAGTAATTTGTGGATTATAAAAGTTTTCAATCCAGCAGTTTTCAGGTAGAGCAAAAACAGCAATTGGAACGTATCCGGCCTTTTGCATTTGTGCAATCTTATTTGAAATAGTATCTATTTCCGGATAAGCATCTTTCCAGAATTCATCAATCTCTGAGGGTCGCTCTTCGGTAAACCATGATGCTTCTGAAACAGAAATGTAACCTCCCGGTTTCAAAAATTTGTGCCATTCGTTTAATCCACGCTTAAAACCAATATTATAGATTGCTCCTTCCGACCAGATCAGGTCCAGTTCTTCATCCTGAAAAGGAAGGTTTTCCATTGAACCAACAATACCTTTAACCCTATCTTGAATATTCAGTTTTTGGGCATTACTGTTAAATATATCTATGAATTTTGGAAACAAATCGATTCCAGTAATATGTCCCGGTACATGATCAGCTAAAACCATGGTTGGACTGCCGGTTCCACAACCAATATCAGCAATCCGGGATTCAGTTGTTAAATGCCTGATAAAATTTAATGCCTGAATAGTTGTTTCGGGACTACCAGGTGCTTGCCTGCCCAGGTTTGAAAAATACTCGCAGATCAAGTTGAAATCGAATTCGTGAATTGATGAGTTTTCGTTACTCATGGTATTTTTTCCTTTTTATAGTTGCAAAACGGATCTCGTAAAGAGAACCGTCAGGTTCAGGTAATCCATAAACAGAATCATCTCACAGTCTGTATCTTTTTTACCCGCAATATTTTTCCATTTTTATTCTTCAATACGGATATTGTCACTCCGCTTACACGCTGCTTGTTCAGTTTACCCAAATAATTAACAGGTAATTTTGAAACAAGTCTTCCATCAAGAGTATAACGATTTCTTATAAAAGCCTCATTCTCCCCGCGATTAACTATTCGCAAAGAGCTATTCGCTGGTTTGCTGAATCTATCTTTAATACCAACCATGGATTGAGGAACCCGTACCGCAATACCTCTTCCTGCAGTACTTCTATACACCACTCCGAAAACATTTGCATCACCACGGACGAAATTACCATTTGATAATGATCCGTACTGATGCATTTCGTCATCTATTCGTATCCAGCTTTTTGCCTCATCAACCGACTGGTAAATTCCCTTTACATTATTCATCGTCCCATAAATATAAATCGCCGGGTATGATGCTCCCGGAGCTTCTTTACCAAAACCAACAGCTTCACAATGCTGGATTTTCTGTGTATATTTATCATCAGCTTCAGGATCAATATTTACGAATGTTTCGCCCCCGTCTATGGATCTTGCCAGAAAGCCTCCATTAATACCATCCCAGGCATAACCCGTTACCCACACATGCCCCTCTCGGCCCGGAGTAACCTGCATATCAGTCGTCCAGGAAAAATTAGCACTTCCAATTTTTTCAAAAGATTTACCCTTGTCTGTACTTTTGTATACTCCACTGCTAAAGGCATAAAAAATATCAGGATTCTCGGGATCTGCTGTAGGAAAACATTTCTGTGCAGATATACCGCTACATGTACTCCATGTCTCGCCCCAGTTATCGGTTCGCAATAGTATGTTTTTTTCATGTGGATTCCATAATACTACTTTTCCGTCTGCGGATACAGCTATTTTTCCTTTATAATTTATTTTTGGGTCGGGATGGGTCTTGAAACTTGTCCAGGTTTTACCAGTATCGGTAGAATAGTAAAGGGGGAAAACATATTCATTATCAGTTTCATCCTTATCGTTTCCACCAACCCTGACTACAACCGCCGGGTTTTTCGCAGCGTAATCGATTCCTGTAGTTGATCCCATCTGCGGCTGATGACGGCTCATGGGAACCGGTTCAGTAATATCTGTATGCACGAAACCATCATAGTCACCAATAACGGTGATCAGCGGTCCCCCCGGTATACTCACAAGATCCTCAGGAACGGTTTCCTCAAGATTTTTAACCATAAATTTAAAGGCAAATCTTTTGCCAGGCGAGAAATCATCTGCCATGAAAATACCATTACCGGATGTAACAAATACACGTTTGGGATCAAATGGATCAATCTCAATAGATCCTGCCCAGTGTATACTTTCACCCTCAATCCAGTTGTAACCGTTTTTATCCAAAACAGCAACCTGTGCATCATCTGGTATTGTTGAAATTTCATCATCCGGAACATCACCGAAAATACTTTTCCATGTCGTACCACCATCAGTGGTTTCGAAAATTTTATCACCCCACCCTGCTCGGCTTGAGTTATTCCAGCGCTGAGGTTTCCATGTGTTTATTGAAGAAACAACCAGACGATTAGAATCGGAAGCATCCATACTTATGCCACCATATCCGCCAAAATGAGCATCCCAGATTGTTTGCCCGGGATGTTCGGGGTCGTCGGGATCATCAATCCAGTTTTCGGGTGATATATCGGTCCAGCTTTTTTCCTCGGTATCATATTTTAAAACTGCACCACGACTGATAGTTACGCCGTTACCGAATCCGGGACCTGCCCCGTTCGCGGTTGTAACATAAAGATATTTTCCATTCGGTGTGAGCACCGCCCTCTGCGGCATCACCTGCTTTGTGAGTGACGGCAAAGAAATCGGATCCCATGACTCACCTGCATCATCTGAAACAAAAACATTATCACCCGTAACAGACATGCCGATAAAAATTCGCTGTGTCAGGCCACCGGATAGTCTGCTCTCGTCAAATAAAACAAAACAGATACCCTCGTTACTGGTTGGTGCTGTAACGCCTATAACCCTGGACCATGTAGAACCTTTGTTGGTGCTTTTCCATAATCCGTCCTTACGGGTCCCGCAAAAAAGAATATCAGGGTTATTCGGATCAACCGCTAACCGCTCTCCATTTTGTCTTCCGTAACCGTTACCATGGGTTTTGAATTGTGAAGTCACATTTATGGTATCGAATGTAGCACCATAATCCTCCGACCGCAAAATCATAGTCTTGCCATCATTCCAGTATTCAGTTCCAGCCAGCATATATACACGGTTTGGATTTGAAGGATCTATTGCCAGGGCTTCTATTCCATACAAACCATTATTATTTGCATCAAGCCAGTCGTTAAGCGCTATCCACGACTTGTCTGCCTCATTCCACCTGTAAGCTCCTCCTACGTCAGTTCGGGCATAGATAAGATTTTTTTCCGCTTTTGTTGTGATAATTGCAGAAACGAATCCGCCTCCTCCTATCACTACCGTTCCCCAGGTAAAAGCATCTCCGGCAAAAAGACGCAAAACAATACTTAAAACCAATAATTTAGCTAAACAAGCTTTTTTAAACATGTAGAAACCCTTTTATACCGAATAATTAAAAAAACACCCGTGTCTACCATTTAGTGGTAAAAATTCATTATATGTTTAAGGTGGCCTGCATCGGATCGGTTTCTCATTAAAAAAGCACACATAGAGGTATAAAGGATTATTTCCTTTCTCTTCTGAAACAGCTAACAGAAAATTGGCCGATCCAAAAGTTTATTTTTATTAATTTTTTTATATTTTGAAGTCCTATTTATTTTTTGGCTGATCACAATAATTTAATAACATTGCAGCATCATATGTCAATATCTTTATTCGTTATTTTGACATAAACTCTAATGCAAATTTAATCTGTTTTGTAATACTATCAGTTCTGTAATGTCACAGCATATGAATAAAATACAGAATAAAATCTTTTAAAAGTGAAGTGCTTTCAACCATCCCTGAAAGAGACAAATGCAATCAGTTACTTACATCCATGTTCTGAAAATTCTTGGTCCTGTCTGAAAAGAAATCTTTATCGGAATACAGATAGTATCAGTTTTACTAATGAATTATTCTTTATTGTAGCGGGTAAAAGCCCAACATAAATGATTTCTGGTCAAAAAGGAAATCTGAATTATTTTTTCATCTTCAAAAACGCAGCTTCATCGTATTCATCATTAAGCATTTTTTTGGCGTTTTCAACTTCATTTCTGTTGTTAAAACAGAATTTCTTTTCGCCAATACGAAAAGAAAATGGGAATCTCTCGGCAATTAGAGCAATTTTCTCTAATTCAACCAAGAATGTGCTAAAGATTTCTTCGTATTCTTTCAAACTTTCCATTTCTTGATCATTAAACAAGTCGGTTAAACGGATCGTATTCATCTAACCTCCTCCTTTTTATTATAGGATAGCTCCACAGTGTCCTTTATTTTTTCTAAATTAGTTTGATAACAAAGACATGCAATTAAATCTGCAAAGAAAAAAATGTAGTTTAAAATTCCATAATCATGTTCTTTTTTATTACATGATTCTTTAAGATTGCTAAAAAAGTTTTCTGTTGATGAATCAAAACCGATAAAACCTATCATAATTTTATTATTTTCAATAAAAACCTTTTTGGTGCAACTTCCTACAGGTATGTCCGGTACTCTTACAATAAGTGGTACAGCAAAAATGCTGTTATAACCATGTGCATGCGCTGCTCTTTTCAATATTCCCGTAGTTTGTGTTCTTACAGTTTCAAATTCATGATCCACATTTTCAACAATAAAGCATTTTTCTTCTCTATCAGTATTTTTGAAATGAACAAAAATATAATTATCATCTATTAAACATTGATCTTTACATTCTCTTTCTTTTCTGTTACGGTACATGGTTTTTATCAGTTTACCATCTTCACCAATTAATTTAATTGTACAATCAAAAGAATTTTTTTTCCCGATTAGTTGTTTAAATACAGGCTCGAATTCATGGTACATTTTATCAAACATCATACCAGGATTTATTTCTCCATTCTGAAAATAAAAAGCCCTATACTCTTCTATAAGTTTATGACAAGATTTCGCAATTTCGATACTGATCTCACGTACTTTTTCGAGATTTGAACCATATTCTTTATTAATAGCTTTTTTTGCATCATTAACTTGCAACCTTATGTGAATATCATACCAGATTGCCAAAAAAATTAAACCAATTGTTATAAATGTTGAAAAAAACGCAAGCACTCTTAAACTATCGTTACCATTGCTTATACAACTTTCAACAAATTTTATGAATTGAAAAAGCCCGGTACATAACCCTAAAACACCAATTACAGTTGCAGCTAAACGGATATAAGTTTGCCCAAATACAAAAATGTAAATTTTTTGATATATTGATTTTTTTTCAGTCTGTTCAGTAGAACTCATTATCTTGTTCTTTAATAATGATGAATGGATATACATAAAACATAAATTTAAAAATATCAAAAAAGCAAGATCATAACGCTATTAGGCTCCTATATTTTCTGTTTGGTGCACATACTCAGGTCTTTTTTACTATTTCAAACGAAGGATTATTATATTGATTAAAACCATTTAATTAAACATCGAAAGTATCACTGATTGCATTCTGACATATAGGTTAGCTGCAAACAATATTTCATGGGCTTTAATTTATATAGTGGATAATTTTGTATCAAACAGAACCTTACAGGATTCACCCTCCAATCCAAAGCTTCCTGTCCAGACTCCGGTATTGTATTGCCTCAGAAATATGCGGAGACTGAATATGTTCTGATTTATCCAGATCTGCTATTGTCCTAGAAACTTTCAGTATTCTATCGTATGCTCGGGCCGAAAGACCCAGTTTTTCTATTGCGCTTCTTAAAAGCTGCTGACATCCATCTTCAAGATTACAATATTTCCTTATGTGCCTTGACTCCATATGTGCATTGCAGAAGACCTTTTTATCTTTTTTAAATCTTTGAATCTGAATGGCCCTGGCATCCATAACTCTTACTCGCATGGATTCACTGTCCTGTCCTGGGGTTTTCTGCGCAAGCTCTTCGTAAGTCAGAGCTGGAACTTCGGTATGGATATCAATGCGATCAAGTAGAGGTCCCGAAATTTTCGCCATATATTTCTGGATCTGATCTGGTCTGCAGGAACATTTATGACGCGGATCGGTATAATATCCGCACGGACAGGGGTTCAGCGCAACAGCAAGCATAAATCTTGCGGGATAAGAAAGTGACATGAGTGCGCGGGAAATCGTTACCCTGCCATCCTCAAGCGGTTGGCGCAGGTTTTCGAGTACATTTTTATTGAATTCCGGAAGTTCATCAAGGAAAAGCACTCCATGATGGCTGAGACTTACTTCTCCTGGTCTGGGATATGATCCGCCCCCAATAAGTCCGGCATCTGAAATTGTATGATGCGGTGAGCGGAAAGGACGAACCGCAAGAAGAGGTGTTGACGTGTCAAGCAGCCCCGAAACAGAATGAATCTTTGTCGTCTCAAGCGCTTCATCGAGTGAAAGATCCGGTAAAATTGTGGGAAGCCTTCTCGCCAGCATCGTTTTTCCTGAACCCGGCGGGCCTACCAACAAAATATTATGTCCTCCTGCAGCAGCAACCAGAAGTGCCCGTTTTATATGCTCCTGACCTTTGACATCCCTGAAATCAATTGTGTATTGACGAGCCTGATTGAACAGTTCATTCAGGTCGGTTTTAAAAGGCACTATATCAAGATTGTCCGACAGAAATTCAATTGCTTCTGTAAGGCTGGAAACCGGATAAACATTTACACCCTCAGCAACCGATGCCTCCATACTGTTTTCCTTTGGTACAATCATACCCTCTATTCCAAGCTCACGGGCCTTGATTGCCATTGAAAGGATTCCCTTTACAGGTTTTACCGTTCCGTCAAGCGAAAGTTCTCCAGTAAGTATATACTTTTCAGGGTTGTTGATTGTTATCTGTGATGAAGCCATAAGGAGGCCTACTGCAATCGGAAGATCAAACGCTGAGCCCTCCTTTTTCATATCAGCAGGCGCCATGTTGATTGTAACCTTTCTGGAAGGAAACTCGAAACCACAGTTTTTTATTGCAGACATTACCCGTTCTTTCGATTCTCGCACAGCTCCATCAGGAAGTCCGACTATCATGAATCCAGGAAGCATTTCATATATATCAGCTTCAATGCCTATCTCAAAAGCATCAATACCCAGTACTGCCATTGAACGTATTTTTGCCAACATCCAGATACAATCCTTTCTAAATCTGTATTTCAGATAGAAAATGACAAATCTCAAATGATTAATAAGTTTACCTGGCTTTCACTTTACAAGCTATACAACGAAGCCATAAAACCATCCTGTTTTAGATGACCTTTTTGAGAATGAAATTTTAGAAAATAGCCACAAAGGCTAATATAAAAAGGGAAACGGAATATAAATTTACATAAACACGGTTATCTTATTTGTTAACTTTTTATTCGAAGAACCATGCAAATCCGAAAATACAATATCAGGAAATTAAACAGATAAAACAAAATAATATGTACAGAAGAAATAGTAACATTCCTGATATAAATTAAAATATGGTACTGTTTGATTACAAACTGCATGAGCAATTTATTTTTTTAAATGCCTGAATATAGACTTTTAGTCAGAAATCGAAATTCCCCAATAGTTTCATATTCTTTTAATCAGATAAAGTTTTAATCACAGGTGTAGAAATTGACGAAGTGTCATTTGAATGTTACAGGAAAATGTAATTCAAAAAATGCGTCTGTTTGTATTTCAAACAGGCGCATTTCCAGATTATCCAGTCATTAATTATTAGTAATTATGATTCCTGTTCGACTTCCATATCATAAGTCATAACCCATTCCTGAGCAGAACCGTCATAGACTTTTACATTCTTGTAATCAAGAATCTGTGTTAATGCAAACCATACAGTGCTTGCATACCCACCCACACCGCAATAGACTATGATTTCTTTATCTTTATCGCTGCCAACTACATCAGTTGCTATATCCTGCATATCAGATTCTGATATATATGTTCCGTTTTCTGTCCAGAATGAAGGCGCAGGCAAAGAAAGCGCATTTGGAATATGTCCGGCTTTATCTGCAAACGGTTCTATTACTTCGCCCGAATAAACTACTGCATCCCTTGCATCAACTATAGTTACTGTTTCCAGATTATTGTTAACGTACTCCATATCTACAAACATGTCTGCATTTGCATCCGCAGTAAAAGTTGCAGGAGTAATTTCGGTAGTTTCAGTTGTAACCGCTTTATTTTCATCTGCCCACTTTTCATATCCGCCATCAAGAATAGCGAACTTTTTTAATCCTGCATAAGCAAGAGTAAGTGCGGCACGTGTCGGGCTGGCCAGAGCATAAGGATCTTCATCTGAAGGCAATCCGGTTACAAGTACTACACTACTTCCTTTACTGATCCCTTTTTCACCCATTGCTGTTGAAAAACCTGTGATATCAGGCAGTTCAACAAGCAGGTCCCCATTCATTGCAGCCCATGCACTAACCGGTGCAAACGGAATATTTACGGAATTTTCTATATGACCTGCCAGATATGCTTCTTCACTTCTGACATCAACAACAACCAGTCCGCTTTTGGTAAGGTTGGATTCCAGCCAGTCTGTACTTACAAGATAGTCCTGTAGTTCTACCGCATTTGGGTCTTCCATATCGTAATACATAACCCATTCCTGAGCAGACCCGTCATAAATTTTTACATTCGTATAATCAAGAATCTGAGTTAACGCGAACCATACTGTGCTTGCATATCCACCCACACCGCAATAAACAATGATTTCTTTATCTTTGTTGCTGCCAACTACATCACTTGCGATACCCTGTATAGCAGATTCTGATTTATATGTTCCGTTTTCTGTCCACAATGAAGGTGCCGGCAAAGAAACTGCATTTGGGATATGTCCTGCTTTGTCTGAAAACGGTTCAATTATTTCGCCCGAATAAACTTCTGCATCCCTTGCATCAACTATAGTCACAGTTTCAAGATTATTATTAACGTACTCAATATCTACAAACATGCCTGCATTTGCATCCGCAGTAAAAGTTGCAGGTGTAATTTCGGTAGTTTCAGTTGTAACCGCTTTATTTTCATCAGCCCACTTATCATAACCGCCATCAAGGATAGCGAAATTCTCAAATCCTGCATAGGCAAGAGTAAGCGCAACTCGTGTAGGTCCAGCCAGAGCGTAAGGATCGGTTTCTGAAGGAAGTCCGCATACGAGAACTATACTGCTGTTGTTTGAGATACCCTTTTCACCCATTGCTGTTGAAAAATCTGTATTATCAGGCAGTTCAACAAGCAGGTCCCCTTTCATTGCAGCCCAGGCGCTAACCGGTGCAAACGGAATATTTACAGAATTTTCTATATGACCTGCCAAATATGCTTCTTCACTTCTGACATCAACAACAACCAGACCGCTTTTGGTAAAATTGGATTCCAGCCATTCGGTACTTACAAGATAGTCCTGGAGTTCTACCGCATTTGGGTCTTCCATATCGTAATGCATAACCCATTCCTGGGCAGACCCGTCATAAACTTTTACATTCGTGTAATCAAGAATCTGTGTTAATACAAACCATACTGTGCTTGCATATCCACCAACACCACAATAAACTATGATCTCTTTATCTTTATCGCTCCCAACGACATCAGTTACAATATCCTGCATATCAGATTTTGATATATATGTTCCTTCTTCTGTCCAGAATGAAGGCGCAGGCAAAGAGAGTGCATTTGGAATATGTCCGGCTTTATCTGCAAACGGTTCTATTACTTCGCCCAAATAAACTTCCGCATCCCTTGCATCAACAATAGTCACTGTTTCCAGATTATTGTTAACATATTCAATGTCTACAAACATGTCTGCATTTGCATCTGCATCAAAAGTTGCAGGAGTAATTTCAGTAGTTTCAGTTGTAACCGGTTTATTTTCATCGGCCCATTTTTCATAACCGCCATCGAGGACTGCGAAATTTTCAAATCCTGCATAAGAAAGAGTAAGTGCAACTCGTGTTGGTCCTGCCAGAGCGTATGGATCTGTTTCCGAAGGAAGTCCACATACAAGAACTACACTGCTGTTATTTGAGATGCCCTTTTCACCCATTGCAGTTGAGAAATCTGTGATATCAGGCAGTTCAACAAGCAGGTCCTCATCCATTGCAGACCAGGCACTAACGGGTGCGAACGGGATATTCACAGAGTTTTCTATATGACCTTCCAAATATGCTTCTTCACTTCTGACATCGACAATAACCAATCCGCTTTTAGTAAGATTCGAGTCCAGCCAGTCTGTACTTACAAGATAGTCCTGGAGTTCTACCGTATTTGGGTCTTCCATATCGTAATGCATAACCCATTCCTGAGCAGACCCATCATAAACTTTTACATTCGTGTAATCAAGAATCTGAGTTAACGCGAACCATACTGTGCTTGCATATCCACCAACACCGCAATAAACAATAATTTCTTTATCTTTGTCGCTGCCAACAGCATCACTCACAATATTCTTAATCTGAGTTTTAGTTTTATATGTTCCGTTATCGGTCCAGAATGAAGGCGCAGGCAAAGAAACTGCATTTGGAATATGTCCGGCTTTATCTGCAAATGGTTCTATTACTTCGCCCGAATAAACTTCAGCATTCCTTGCATCAACAATAGTCACAGTTTCCAGATTATTGTTAACATATTCAATATCTACAAACATGTCTGCATTTGCATCTGCATCAAAAGTTGCAGTAGTAATTTCAGTAGCTTCAGTTGTAACCGGTTTATTTTCATCTGCCCATTTATCATAACCACCATCAAGAATAGCGAACTTTTTCAATCCTGCATAAGAAAGTGTCAGTGCAGCACGAGTCGGGCTGGCTAAAGCATATGGATCATCTTCTGAAGGCAAACCTGTTATCAAAACTACGCTGCTTTCATTGGAGATACCATTATCGCCCAGTGCATCTTCGAATTCAGAAATTTCTGGCAGTTCAACAAGCAAATCTCCATCATTCACAGACCAGGCACTAACGGGTGCAAACGGAATATTTACAGAGTTTTCTATATGACCTGCCGAATATGCTTCTTCACTTCTGACATCGACAATAACCAATCCGCTTTTAGTAAGATTCGAGTCCAGCCAATCTGTACTTACTACCTTACTTTTCAGTTTAACCTCCTCAGGTGGGTTTTCTTCTGGCGAAACCACATCATCAAGAAAGCAGTTAAGCCCGGTAAGGAGAATCGAAACGAAAATGACCCAGGACAGGAAGATGCTTTTTTTATCCATCACCTTACTCCTTTTTAATTGTGAGAGTGCTAATGGCATTAATTGTTTGAAATCGATATTTTATCATTGATTCTGTCGATAATATTTTATAGATTACTGGACCATTAATATTATAATATTTATAAGAGTATGTTAAACCATATAATATAAAGTAATATAGTAATATTATTATTAATATGCCATTTGTTCAAATAAATCAGTTTTTAATTAATAATTTTTAAACAAACAAAACTGTTCGTACCAATTGATATGTTGGCCTCTAATTTGTAAGAACGCCTCTGTTTTAATCATAAAAGCATTATCATCCGTTATAAACCTGCTTACCAGCGAGATAAAAACGCTGCCGATTAGTTGAAATCGTGCGTTATGATTATTGGTGAATATTATGACGCTGTATAACAGTTATCTTGAGTAAGTATTTTGGCAAGATTTGAATCTGTTTTTACCCTGGTATTTGAAAATTCATTTGAAATGATAATAGCTGCTGTAGATTTAAGGATTTTTGAATTTTTAGCCTAAACCATTTCAAACTGAAGTCTGTAGAGTTCATAATATAAACCTTTAAGATTCATAAGCGATTTATGATCTCCGCTTTCTGCAATTTTACCATTATTGATAACAAGAATACAATCAGCATGTCGTATAGTAGAGAGTCGATGTGCAATAATTATTGATGTGCGACCCTGTACCAGACGCGATATCGCATTCTGAATCAATATTTCAGTTTCTGTATCGATATTTGAAGTCGCTTCATCAAGTACCAGAATCGAAGGATCGAAGTAAAGGGCACGGGTAAATGCAAGTAGCTGACGTTCGCCGGCAGAAAAGGTTACTCCACGCTCCATAACCTGCTGCTCTATCCCCCTGCTCAAACCTTCCACAAGAATATTTGAGTTGGTCATGTTAATCACCGTATTAAATTTGTTTTCATCATAAACAGATCCAAGCGTTATATTCTCTTTTACAGAACGGGAAAACAAAAAAACGTCCTGCATGACAGTTGCAATATTTGAACGAAGACTGTTTAGCGAAACCTCATTGATATTCTTGTTATCAATTCGGATTTCACCCTTCTGCACCGGATAAAAATTACCCAGAAGGTTGATAATTGTACTTTTACCAGATCCGGTTTCACCAACAATTGCAATTGTCTGCCGGGGAGAAACACAGAAAGATACACCTTTTAACACCCACTCTCCAGGCACATACGAAAACCATACATCATCAAATACAATCTCTCCTCTGAAACGTGACTGTTTTTTTTGCTGAAAAAATTCTATACCTTCTTTTCGGGCAGAGGTCTTGAATACCGAAAGAATCTTCTCGCCAGCGGCTGTAGCACTTTGCAGGATGTCAAATTTTTCTGCCAGATCTCCAATTGGCTCAAAAAAACTGCCGATGTATACCACAAACATTACTACAAGTCCATAAGAGATCCGGTCGTTGAGGATAGCATGTGCACCAAAATATATTAAACTTGCAACCGCTACCCATCTGAATAAGCCAATCAGTGGTCTGAAAACCGCATATATGTGTACCTGACGAATATTCGCCCGGTAAACATCATTGTTAATTCTATTAAATTTTTGAAACTGCTTCAGCTCATTAGTAAATATCTGAATGATTCTTATACCCGAAATGCTTTCATTAAGAAAAGCATTAAGATCGGTTATTTTGGTTCTTATTACTCTGTATGCTTTACGTGCTTCATTACGAAAAACAACTATAACTGCAAAAAGTGGCGGAAATGTACAGCTTACAATCAAGGCAAGCCTGACATCAGTATAAAACATTACAACAATAACTCCGGACATTATTAGAATGTCCTGAAGCAGTGTTACAAGAACTGATGAAAACATTTCATTCAGCGATTCAATATCATGAGTAACCCTGCTGACAACACGGCCAACCGGATTGGAATCAAAAAACGGAAGTTCAAGAGAGATTATATGAGTAAAGAGATCTGTTCGCAGATCCCGCATCGCTTTTTGTGAAAGTTTCATAAGTGCGATAATTTGAAGATACGAAGCGATGAACTGAAGAATAAAAAGCACTATTACAATAAAGAAGTATTCTGACAACTTATTAATATCAGCAGCTCGAAGTGAAATCAGCTCCGTAGCAGTAAATGTTTCCCGAACGTCCTCACTCATCAGGTACATTGAATCTGCAAAAGCAAGAACCGCACCGTTATCAATAGATTTTCTGAATTTTGTCTCAAGTCTACCAGACAGTTGCGGAGATTCAATAAGTATATATTTTTTCCGGGAAAGAAATCCGGAATCAATCCATTGACGTATTTCGTCGGGTGGAAAAGAAGAAAGCATATTTTTAAAAATAAAAACAGTATCGTTACCGAGCTGAATCACCTTTGATGAAAAGGGAACATATTGCTTTTCGGGAGCGTTGGATAGCGAACCGGTGTATCCCTGTTTAATAATAATTTTATCAATTATCATCTTTGAAAGTGCCGGAACATATAGTGTCACCGCCGTAATAACACACATGTAAAGCAATGCCAGCAGGAAATAACCTTTATAACGAAAGATATACTTTAACAGTAGGATTATCACTTCTTTGTTAAACAGTTTCCCTTTAATTTCCGTTTCTTCATGATTGTAGTTCATAAAGTAGTTTCCTTTACCTTCTGCAATTCACAGAGCCGGGCATAGAAACCATCTCCTTTAATCAGATCTTCATGTGAACCAGATTCAGAAACCGATCCATTCTGCAAGACAATTATTTTATCGCAATTTTTAACTGTTGAAACACGGTGTGCAATAATCAGTGTAGTCCTGTTCTTTATAAGATTTGTCATATTAGTCCGGATCTCCCGTTCCGTCGCAGCATCAACAGCCGACAATGCATCATCAAGAACAAGAACCGGTGAATCATAAAGCAATGCTCTTGCTAATGCAATACGCTGTTTCTGTCCTCCAGACAGAGTAACTCCCCTTTCTCCAATTCGGGTATCATAACCTTTAGAAAATGTTTCAATATCATTGTGTACCGCAGCAATACTGGCAGCTTTTTCGATTGATTCCCTGGAAACATCCTTTTTGGCGCCAAAAGCAATGTTTTGAGCTATTGTATCAGAAAACAGAAATGAATCCTGGGGAACATAGCTTATTGAAGAACGAAGAACCTGAAGCGGTATCTGATTAATATCTGTGTTGTCAACGAAAAGACATCCCCTTTCTACCGGATAAAAATGGAAAAGAAGCGAAACAAGAGTTGTTTTTCCAGAACCTGGTTTTCCAATAATTCCCAGTGATGAGCCTTTTGGAATATGTAATCGTATCGAATTCAATACATTTTTACTTTCAGGCAAATATCTGAACGAAAGATTTTTAAAATTTATTTCACCATTCAATTCAGATTGCTTTGTGTCATCAGATACAACTTTTATATCCGGTTGGGTAGAGAGCAGTTTCAGAACCCTTTTTGAAGAAGCGATTCCTCTCTGAAACATACTATAAACCCATCCACTTGCAATCATAGGCCATACCAGAAGCTGGATATAAAAGTAAAATGATACAAACTCCCCGATCGTAAGCTGCTGAGCAATTACCATTTTACCGCCAAAGAAAAACAGAAAATTTATTGAAAGCGAAGCCATCAGCGTTATTGATGGAAAAATTAACCCCCATATTTTTACCAGCCTCAGGTTTTTGTGAAAGTAATCGGTGCAAAGTTGATAAAACCGCTTTCTTTCCAGAGCTTCCTGTGCGAAGCCTTTTATAACTCTTATGCCGGAAAAAACCTCCTGGGATGATGATGATATTTGTTCAAAGGATTCCTGAACTGCAGAAAAACGTTTCTGAATCAGTGAACCAGTTTTGGCCATCATTAAAACAATCAGGGGAAGTGGCAATATTGTAAAAAGTGTCAGTCTGGGACTGATCATGACCATAAACACCAACGACATAACACTGAGAAAAAGCGCATCAGCAAGCCCTATCAGTGCCATTCCTGAAGCCATTCGTATTGAATTAAGATCATTTATAAACAGTGCCATCAAGTTACCTGTCCTGGTCTTATCGAACCATGAACATGTCATTTTCTGTAAATGCCCAAACATATCGGAACGGATATTTTCTTCAATTCTTCTTGATGGTCTAATTACAAAAAGTCTCCAGAGAAATCTAAGGATAACCATTAACATGGCTGATCCGATAATCAATATAGTGTTTTGAAAAATCAGGTGCTTTGACGGTGTACTTTCTCCCAGGACATCCAGACTTTGTTGAATTATCCGGGGAATATATAACTGAACCAGATCTACGGCTATAAGTACAACAAACCCGGCTGTTATTGATACAAGATGTTTTTTAAGATACGAGAATAAAAAGCGGACAGCTTGCCTGGTGCTGATATCGTGCATGAATTAAAAATACCATTAGGTGAGTTTAATATGTGTTTTAAATTATTCAAGATAATCTGGCTCGCCGAACGCACCTTCTCCACGCGATGTTTGTTGTCCCCGCAAAATATGTCGGGGCCTCTCGTGGGCAGGTAGTAGCCTGTATCGGGTTTCAATGATTTCGTATTTTAGATCGCGAACTTTTTTTAACTTGCAAGGTATCTGCTTTGAACGTTTATCCTCCGTGGTAAACGCATTTTTCTATCCGAATATTGTTCAGGTCAGACAAATATCATATATTCTTTTAAAAAGGCTCATTCATTTTGAATCCTAAAAGGACACACATATGAAAACAGGATGTCATTCCATTATAATTACGGCTACAGTTTTAATATCTCTCACTTTTTCAGTTTTTTCTGAAGACACTTTAAATTTTTCTGAATCTGTAAAAGAATACAACGGTTGTTCGCACGAAACAGCATTATCAATAGAAAACGCACATGTAACTATCAGTGATAACTTGTTATATACATTCCTTTTCGATATTACTGGTCTCTCGGACTGGAATGCATGTAGCCAGACTGAAAGCAGATAACCGCCTTTTTTCACGAAATATTTTATTGCAGCAATTACGACTGCATATTACAGCTTGGCGTGTTAGCAAAAGGTTGAATTTGTATTCAGATCTATTACAAAGCAGAACAAAGTATGTGTTAAGGAAACTCAAATGAAAAATGATGTACGATGGATTCAACGCTTCTCCAACTTTAAAAAAGCACTGGCACAACTTACAAAATTTATTAAAAAACGAAATCTTAATGAGTTTGAAATACAAGGACTTATACAGTGCTTTGAATACAATTATGAATTGGCCTGGAACACAATAAAAGACTTCTATCAATCTCAGGGTGAAACAGATATTCAGGGAAGCAGAGATGCTTTCCGATTGGCATTTAAAAGAGGGTTGATAGAACATGGTGATGTCTGGATGAGAATGGTGAAAAGCAGAGCTTTGACCTCTCATACATATAATGAAGATGTTGCTGTTGAAATTACTGACGCAATTTTTAATCAATTTTATCCGGAGCTGATACATTTTCATAATAGAATGGTTAAAATAGAACAAAAAGAGACTCTTAAATGAATTTTGGCCTGAGTGATTCTTGTCTGAATCAAATTGTTTCTGTATTTAAAAAATTTCCGCAGATCGAGAAAGTTATCGTTTTCGGTTCACGTGTAAAAGGAAGCTATAAAAATGGCTCGGACATTGATTTGGCACTAACCGGCAGCATCGATCTTGAAACTCTTACAAAAATTGATTGTAAGCTGGATGATTTACTTTTACCTTATACTTTCGATATCGTGGCAGTTGATAAAATTGACAATCCTGATCTTGTTGACCATATAAACAGAGTCGGAATAATATTATACAAGAAAAAGTGATTGAACTTTAATTACCTTTATGCTGAAAAGCGTGGACAAAAATCTGTCTTGATCAGACAGATTACTAAAATTTCAATATTCAATTCAAATAAATTAAACTATTTTCACAAATTCACTTATTTCGGAATAATTATTGCGTTAACCCGTTTATTCCTGGATACATTTGATCTTATACAACATTTCCCGGATTCTACCAGCATAAATTGAGAAAACGAAAGAACAGAACTGGTTTACAACCAAAATGTTCATATTTAACCGGCATCCAGCAACATGCGAACAACCCGGTATGCCACAACATAAATTTATTGATTATCAGGAACCCCTGTCTACTTTGCGCGAAGAAAAAATTGATATCAAACTCAATCAGCATACTGTTTATCAGCTTGTTTAAAAACAGTTTTCGAGATACGCGGATATCGCGAAAAGAATCAAAAAAAGTAATTTTACCATTATAGGTAATACTTAAGGAAAACCATGGATGTCAGTATGTTTTTTTGTGGTGATGTAATGACCGGAAGAGGGATTGACCAGATTCTCCCTGATCCGGCAGATCCTGTTTTGTATGAGCCTTTCGTCAAAGATGCCAGGGATTATCGATACCTTGCGGAACAAAAAAACGGACCCGTTCCCGCGCCAGTTCCGTTTCAGTATATATGGGGACAGGCCCTGAATGAGCTGAACAGAAGAAAAACCGATCTGAGAATTATCAATCTCGAAACAAGTATCACCAGCAGCAATGATTATTGGAAAGGAAAAGGAATCAACTATAAAATGAACCCTCAGAATATTGCCTGTCTGTCTGGTGCAAACATTGACATCTGCTCACTGGCAAACAATCATGTTCTCGATTGGGGTTTCAATGGTCTGATACAAACATGTGAATCATTAAAAAATGCGGGTATCCAATATGCCGGTGCAGGACTTAATAGAAGTGAAGCACAGACTCCCGCAATTCTCAATTTGAAACAGAAAGGAAGAATCGTTTTTTTTTCTACTGGTTCACAATCAAGTGGTATCCCATCAGATTGGGAGGCAAAAACAGATCACCCCGGGGTTTATTTAATTGACGAATATTCTTCAAGACCTGTGGAGAGGATCGCTGAAAATATTTCCCAAATCAAAAAACCCGGAGATATCTTTGTTGTTTCGATTCATTGGGGAGAAAACTGGGGATATGAAATCCCCGAAAAACAGATTGAGTTTGCCCACAATTTAATAGATTATGCAGGAGTAGATATTGTTCACGGCCATTCATCACATCATTTTAAAGGAATCGAAGTTTACAATAAAAAACCGGTTCTGTATGGATGTGGAGATTTTATCAATGATTATGAGGGGATTGGCGGTTATGAAGAGTTCAGAAGTGACCTTGTATTGATGTATTTCATTTCGATTAACAACATTGAGCATAATCTTGTCAGAATTAATCTTGTTCCTTTTCGATTGAAAAAGTTTACTTTAAACCGAATTTATTCTGATGATATAGAATGGACTGCCCAGGTTTTAAACAAGAATGAAATTCAGTTCAAAACAAGGGTAAAATATTGTGAGAAATATGGTTTTAATTTAGAATGGTAATTTTTATTTAAATTCCAAGTACAAATAAATTTATCTTTCTGTTTAAACATTTTTTGTTTATATTAATGCATAAACAAAAACCTCTTCAATTGAATAATTAAAAAGTTTCACTCTGCAGGAGAAACAGCAATGGCTAACCGCAACCCCAAAAAAATACTTATTGTTGATGATACTCAATCAATCTCTTTTGTGCTTGAAGAGTTGCTCAGAGAAGAGGGATACAATGATATCGATGTATATGACAATGCAAATGATGCATTGAAAAATATTAATGAAAAAAAGGAAAAACCGGATATAATCATTACAGACTACAGTATGCCAGGTATGAATGGAATTGAATTACTGGAAAAAGTTGCTCCGGAAAAGAATAATATTAAAGCGATTGTTATGACCGCAGACCCCCAAAGAGTTAAGTGTAAACAAAAATACACAATTGTAGAGAAAGCAATGGGTTTTCTTGAAGAAATTTTACGAATTATTGGTTTAACCTGAATAGAAGCGATTAATTTACGACGAATTGCGATAGCGTTACTACCTCAGAAAGGTTTTTTAGCTGTGAAGTTATATCTTCCTGGTTTTTTCCGGTACCGGCAGCGGTATAGTTGTCGTAATCGTCATCCCAATAATCATATCTTATCGAACCGATCTTAAAAATTCGTTATTTTAAAACTCGATATTATAAACTGAACTAAAAAATATCTGGAGTTATAAGAAAAACAATGCTTTCCTGAGACATTGTCACCGGGCATAGTTCAGATACAAAATTGCTGCAATCACGCATAGTAGCTTCTGATTTATTCACATTCTAAATTCTTTATTCTGCCTACATAACGGGTTTTGTTTATTTTGGTTCGATTTTTGCATTAGGCATTTATGATAGAGCATTAATAAAATAAACGACTTCACCCTATTTTGAGGGTATATGTAAATAGCAGCTTACCTGACGCCCGTTAAACATAAAAGGGATTTTATGCATTCAACTGATAGGAGATCACATGTCCGCAAAACAAGGCGATACGGTACAAGTACTCTATACCGGTAAGCTTAAAGACAAAACCGTATTTGACAGCTCCAATGGAGAACCTCTTGAGTTCACACTTGGTGAGGGAATGGTCATTCCCGGATTTGAGAATGCAATTGTCGGAATGGATATCGGCCAGCATAAAACTATCGAAATACCATGTTCTGAAGCTTATGGTCCCAGACAGGACGATCTGATTGCAACCGTTAACCGTGAACAGTTTCCGCCAACTGTTGTACCTGAAAAAGGAAAACAGGTCAGGGTTTCAAACCAATTGGGACAAACATTCATTATGACGATTGTTGAAGTAAACGACGGGTTTGTTACTCTTGATGCGAATCATCCACTCGCCGGAAAAGATCTGGTTTTCGATATCGAACTGCTAAGTATAAATTGAAAATAAAACAGGAACCCTGCTACTTGGGTTCCTGCCTTTTTGATTAATATACTGAAAATCTATGTTTTATAATTCATCTATTATCAAGAGAATACTTGAAACATTGCCAAACTGAAATTTATTCACACGTACTAAAACACCGATTGAAGACCTCTGCATTCAATTTCTTTTTTCCAACTGACTCCAACAGTATTGTTTTTTTGCAGCACGTAAACCATAAAAAGCGATGATGAAGGAAGCGCTTTCGAAAGAATTTCTGAAACGCATGGCGGAAAAGGATAGTATCCTGATCCGGTAAACTTTTTTATCTTAAATTGATTGCCAAATGTAAGAAATTTTTTCAGGGCAGATGGAGTAAAAACCCGAACATGTGCTTCAAAAAGCTTTATAATGGATGGTTGAATTCCGAACAAAACCTGTAATCTGCAATGCAGTGATGCCAAATTGGGAACAGAAAAAAGCAGGATTCCACCAGTCTTTAAAACTCTGTTAATTTCATCCATTAAATGATATATATTTTTCAAATGTTCAAAAACCTGGTTTGCAATCACGATATCAAACTGCTGATCATCAAATGGCAGACGTTCATTTTCAAAATTGCATATTCCAACCTTAACATTATTATTTTTTGCTTTTTCGGCGATTTCAGGAAAAATATCAACACCATAGATGTCTTTTACACCCAATTTGTCTGAATAATAATTAGTAACTTCACCATCCCAACATCCTATATCCAGAAGAGATGCATTACTTTTCAAAGATGGTTTTAAAACCTCTACTATTCTCTTTTTAACAAGCCTGTATTCTTGTTCA
>Ga0209723_1002105_pt1 | contig 28126 bp, 40 predicted proteins | sample BiotimSIPDNA_2_FD_185750 | JGI IMG/M metagenome (GOLD analysis project Ga0209723, IMG submission 185750) | Anaerobic biogas reactor microbial communites from Washington, USA - Biogas_R2 time_0 SIP DNA (SPAdes) (version 2) | ecosystem: Engineered > Bioreactor > Anaerobic > Unclassified | place...
CGAGCGCTGCGAGTTTCATCCTGCAGCTGAGAAAGGACGGTGTCGGCGGCATTAGAAAAGCGAATAACAGCGTGATCGATGGAATCAGGACCGTTGCTTCCCATTTCGGAGAGCAGCGGTTATTTATTTATGGGCCAAAGTGCCCTAACTTGCTGAAGGAACTGACCAATTACGTGTGGGATCCGAAAGCCCAAGAACGTGGCGAGGACAAACCAGTAAAGGCTAATGACCATGCTCTGGATGCTCTCCGCTATGTCTTACATACCATGTTCAGCCGGACATTTGGAGTGTCTAATGGAAAACCAAAAGGTTGGTGATAGCTTGTGTTAACGAACTTAGATTTTCTATCCCCGGGTCAGCCCTGGCCGCCCGAGAGTGAAGCAGATAGGTTGAAGAAATATCAAGCCAACCGGCTGCTATTCGAAGGTGAACATGATAAGGTTTTCAAGGATTGGATTAGGCTTTTACGTGAGGATAAGCGGGCTACTCTGGAGCTGATTCTTAATTGGCATAAACGATTATCAACTCTATGGGCCAATCTGTTGCTGGGTGAGCCGCCACGGATATCTGCCGGTGACAAAGATAGCCAGGAACAGACCGAGGTAGACCACTTAATCAATGATAACCGTTTTGTTAAAAGGGCTTATGAGGTGGCCTTGGATGTCAGTCGGTTTGGTGACGGGCTGATCAAGGTTCGCTATGATGAAAAATCCATTATTGAGGGGCAGACCCCCCTGGTGTGGTTCCCTGTGGTAGCAAAGGACAATGTTAAGGATATAGTAGCTCATGTGTTGGCCTGGACTTATGATGACATCTCCCCTTTGCCTGCAGGCGTTGGCAGCCGGAAGCAACAGTATCTCAAGGCCGAGATTCATGAGAAGGGCAAGATAACTACCCGGGTATACAAACTTATAAACCAAGGGCAAAAGATAGGTAATTTGGTTGAGGATGAAAAGGTAGAACAAACAGGCGTCAATGATTTTCTGGTGGTGCAGGTTAGTAACCTGATTACAACCGATCGAGCCACTGGCTTCGATGATTATTCGGATCTGGATGGTATTATCCAGGAGCTTGAGATAAGGGTAGCCCAAATAAGCCGGATCCTTGACAAACATTCAGATCCCAATATGTATGGCCCGGATTCGGCGCTGGAAGTTGACCCACTAACAGGCCAGACAACATTCAGGTCTGGGGGCAAATACTTCCCATTAACACCGGAAGAAAATCCACCAGGTTATATTACGTGGGATGGCCAGCTTGAAGCATCATTCAGAGAGATAGATGTTCTGATGGAACAGCTCTACTTTATTTCCGAGACATCGCCGGCCGCATTCGGGCAGCTGAAATCTGGCCTTGCTGAATCAGGCAGCGCTTTACGCCGGTTGATGATGGCGCCACTTGCAAAAGTAAGCCGGATTAGGATGGAGTTTGACCCTGCAGTGAAGAAAGCTCTGCAACTGGCCGCAGCGCTGGAAGTAGCCCAGGGATTTAAAGGGGCCGTGAAACTTGACAACATCCATATCGTTTGGTTTGATGGGTTGCCCCAGGATGACACCGAGCAGACCCAGATCGAGGTCCAGCGGAAAGGGGCAGGATTGAGCAGCCTCGAAAGTAGCTTGCGCCGCCTGGATGGCCTTGAAGGTGAGGCCCTACAGCAAGAGATAGACCGCATTAAGAGTGAACAGGGCACAGCTGCACCTGAAGTCAAGAACACTCCAAGGGTATTGCTGCCTACTCAAAACCAGGGCGGTGAGGCCTGATGATGTCTCCGGAAAAGGCGATCAAGAAAAGCGATGGCGAAGTCGCCAGGCTGTTTCAGTTCTATTCAGAGGCCGAAGCTGAGATTTTAGACGAGATCAACAAAGCCTTACTTAAAGGAAACGATACCGCATACCTGCAGACTATGTTGGCCAATGTCCAGGAGATACTAAATGATCTGTTGGCAGGATCTAAAACATGGTGTGAAGAGGCAGTACCGGATACATATTTGAATGGGGTTGCAATGGCAGATGCTCAACTGGAAGCGGTAGGGGTAACGGCTGCTGTTGGTTTTGGAGAGATTCATCAGCAAGCAGCCCAGGTCCTGGCCGAGACAGCATATAACCGGTTTGATGATGTGGCACGAACCATAGGCCGCAGAGTTGACGATATTTACCGTACCCTAGCTTTGGAGAATATCAAGGGTTCGGTGGTTGGGTACAAGAGTTGGCAGCAGGTTGCTCGAAATTACCGGGAGCAATTGGCCGAACAAGGGATTACTGCCTTTGAAGATCGTCTAAAGCGTAAGTGGAACATGCGAAGCTATGCTGAGATGGTGGCCAGAACCACAACGATGGAAGCACACCTTCAGGGGACGGCTCTGAGGTTGCAAGAAAATGGGCATGATCTGGTTAAAGTGAGTACCCACGCCGGCACCTGTGAAAAATGCGCATCCTGGCAAGGCAAGATTCTATCCTTATCTGGGGAGGATAAGGATTATCCATCGGTTCAGGAAGCCAAAGATGCGGGACTCTTTCATCCGAATTGTCGCCACGCTTATGGTCTATATCTTCCGGAGCTCCAAAATGATGAATATAAGGAGCCAAAAAGAGAAACCCTGCCCAATTATGAAAAGGCGGATATTCCAGAAAAGAAAATCGTTGAATACTCCCTGAATAAGAACCACTCAGGAGGCGGCAAAGATAAAGCCATTGCTTTTGAGCAAGCCCTTGGATACAATTTAAGCAATTACCAGGACTTGATAGATAATATTAGGGGGAACTTACCACGATTCCCAGCAGTCTATAAGGGTAAGGGCAAACATGGTGAGCGTTATCAAGTAATAATGGAATTGACAGGGCCGAATGGGAAAACGGCTAAAGTTCTCACCGGGTGGCTAGTTGATGATCAGGGAACAACGAGGATGGTGACTGTGCATGTTGATAAAAGAAAGTGACATAGATGAACTGGATGTAGTTCAACTCAAAGATGGCAGAGAGTGCACCATTCTTGAGATTTTTCAAATAGAAGGAGATAAGCCCGATTATTTGGTTGAATTCTCAGATGGCGAAACTGATCTTGCTGAAATATCCTTTGATCAGGTCGGGAAGGTAATCTGGAAGCTAAAATCAAATTGAAGAAAAGCACCTGATACTCGATCAGATGCTTTTCTTTTTGTGCTTTTCCGGTTTGGAAACTCCTTCTGCAGCTATTCCAATGATTTTTGGGTCATTAAAGCGCATTGGCACTGGCGGTTTGGTTTTATAGTACCAGCAGTTTTCTTCTTCGCTCCAGTAAACATCCCCAGAAATCAACGGAGTGGGCCCCTGAGGAATAAAAGGCACGCCGCGTTGCTGCCAGAATAGGCGCGAATGTTCTTTTCCCAGCCTTATTAAAGTTGCATCCAGACCTTGTTGATGGACAAGGCCTAATCGATGATTAATTCCAACTGTGACAGACTGGCGGTCATTTTCAATGGTCCATTCAGGATCTATAGATTTGGCCATATAAACACCTCTGGTAAGTATTATATGCGAACCGGGGTGTTTTTTTATACCCAAAAACATGCAGAGGGGGAATAGCCTGTGTGAAGGATTATATTATCTGGCTGAAAAGTGGAGAGACCATATCGGGAACTATGGCCGATGAAGAAGTCGAAAGGCTTAAACAATGGGTCAAATCAATCCCCCAGGAACCAGGAGAATTCAACGATAATGAAGGCTCGCTAGTTATAATGCCCGAGCGAGTTGAAGCCGTAGCAATTAACGATACCATTGTGATGAAGCAAATAGGGTATTAGCCTTTGCTCACTTTCAAGGTTCGGAGCCTAACTGAACGAGACTCCCAGCTGGTGGGTGACCAGCCTAAAAACTAAGGAGGTTGCTTTATGTCGCTATTAAAGGAATTACTCGGGGATCTATATACCGAGGAAATCGCCAAGAAAATTGGTGATAAAGAGTTGGCTGTTATAAATGATGGATCCTATGTTCCCAGGCAAAAGCTCAACGAGAAGGAGCAGGAGGCAAAGGACCTGCGGAAACAGTTGGATGACCGGGACAAACAGCTCGACGACCTGAAAACCAAAGCCGCCGGCAATGAGGATTTGCAGAAGCAGATTCAAACCCTTAAGGACGAAAACCAAAATACGAAGCAGGAGTTCGAGGGCAAGATGGCTGAACAGCGGCTTAATTCCGCTATCGAACTTGCAATCCACCAAGCCGGAGCCAAAAACGTTAAGGCCGTAAGAGCTCTCCTAAATTCTGACAACATCAAAGTGGATGGTGACAAACTGTTCGGGTTTGATGACCAGATTAAGGGCCTGCGCGAGTCTGATGCGTATCTATTTGGCGAAGGTGCTCCCACTACCGTTGGAGGAGGAACAAATCCCGCGGGTGGCGGTGGAGGTAAACCAAGTACTGTTGGTATGAATGATTTTATCCGGACTATGGCCGGAAGGTAAAAACAGAAAGGACAGGTGATTAAAGAATGGCGTACAACAGCATTATATCCCGCTCAGATGCGGAAGCTCTGATTCCGACAGAGATCAGCAACGAAATCATCCAAAATGTACCTCAGTTTAGCGCAGTCATGTCCCTGGCGAGAAGGCTGCCCAACATGAGCCGGAAACAGAAAAGTATCCCGGTTTTATCCGCTCTGATCAGTGCCTACTTCGTAAACGGTGAAGCTGGTGGTAGCGGCGGGGGATTGAAGCAGACCTCCAAAGCGGCCTGGGAGGGCAAGAACATAGTCGCTGAAGAACTGGCCGTAATCGTTCCAATACCGGAAGCAGTGTTGGATGATGCCGATTACGATATCTGGGGAGAGATCAAACCCCAAATGACCGAGGCTTTTGGAAGAGCTTTTGATCAGGCTGCCCTCTATGGAACTAATGCTCCTTCTACTTGGCCCAGCAATCTTTTAACTGGTGCAACCAATGCCGGCAACGTGGTTACCCTGGGTACTGGTGTAGATGTATACGATGATATTATGGGTGAATCTGGAGTCCTGGCACTTGTTGAGGTCGATGGTTTTGGCGTCAACGGTCATATTGGGGCCATGACAATGAAGTCAAAGCTTCGTGGGCTCCGCGATGCGAATGGCGTACCGATCTTCAATTCCAGCGTGCAGGAGAAAACTCGCTATACCCTAGATGGTGAAGATATCGTATTCCCCAAAAACGGCGCCATCGATGCGGCGCAGAGTCTCTTAGTGTCGGGTGATTGGCAACAGTTGGTATATTCCATTCGCCAGGACATCACCTATAAGGTTCTGACCGAAGCTGTTATCCAGGACAACACTGGTGCCATCATCTACAATCTGGCCCAGCAGGATATGGTAGCTCTGAGGGCTGTAATGAGACTGGGCTGGCAGTTGCCCAATCCGGTTAACGCTCTGCAGCCGACTGCGGCCAGCCGTTATCCCTTTGGAGTCTTGAAGCCCTAATAATCCAATAATATTGTAATGTTGTTGACCCCTGTGGCTTATTTGCCCGGGGGTCTCCCAATCTTATAAGGAGGTATTGATACAATGAGTGGATTCTATCCTCTTAACCCCAATTTGGATCAGGTTATGCAATCGGATGTTGAGGGTGTTGTCTTTGATTTGGGTTTTCTTGCTCACTTCCAGATAAGCGCTGCTAATGCAGTAGCCGCCGACAACGATGCAGTGCATGCTACTATTGACTGTAGTTCCGATACGAAAGTTGAAGTCACTACCGGATTTGCCAATCCAGCGGTACCCAGAAATATTACTGCTACTGTAGCATGTGATACGGCAGCTAATATTAAGGCTGTACAAGTCAAGGTAACCGGTACCAATTACCTTGACGAAGTTATTACTGAAGATCTTCCAGCGTTCACGGATAACACTGCCGGAACTGTGATAGGAAACAAAGCCTTTAAAACCGTAACCAAGGTGGAGATACCTGCAATGGATGGTGCTGGCGTAACTGTTACTATTGGATTTGGCGACAAGTTAGGATTGCCGAAAAAACTGGCTCACAACACAGTGCTGTTTGCTTTTCTAAACAACGTTAAAGAAAGTACTCCCCCGACTGTGGCCGTAAGTGCTACAGCTATTGATGGCAATACTGTAGACCTCAACTCTGCATTGGATGGTCACGTTGTCGATGTGTATTTAATCGTATAAGAGAAGGGGGCGAAAGGCCCTCTTCCTTTTAGGGAGGGAATATTGTGAAGGTTGAGATACTTAAGGCCACATTCTGGGGCGAACCATTAAACGTTGGAGATGAGATAGATATCGATAATACCATCGCTCAGCGTTGGATTAACAAAGGGATCGCCAAGCCGCTTGAAGAAGTACCCCCGAGCCAGAAGGGTACCGAGGGCAGTGCTGATGATAACAATAAGCCCCTTGATGAAATGAGTTACAACGAATTGCGGGAACTGGCCAAGGAAAACGAGATCCCGGGATATAGCAAAATGAACAAAGAGGCCTTGCTGGGAGCTCTGCAGGTTCATGAAATAGTTGCCGCAGAAACACCATCAGACAATAACCCTGATGCCGGGGATGATGTTCCGCCAGCTACCACTTAGGAAGGGTGATTGTAAATGGCTGTAACCCTTACCGTGGGAACAAACACTTACATTTCTCTTGTAGATGCAGAAGCATTCTTCGAAGAACGGTTATATACCGATGACTGGGATAATGCGACAGATGATCACAAGTCCCAGGCGCTGATCATGGCTACTAAACATATAGACCGCCTGGCGTTAGTGGGCAGGAAAAAGCAGTATTACAACCAGATCCTGCAGTTCCCACGATGCTATCCACCTGGGAGTTCCTTCAGCATGGTCGAATACATCGGTAACCTGCAAGAACCGGTCTCGGATGGTTATGTATGTGATATCGATATCCCAAAGGTAGTTAAAGATGCTTGCTGTGAGCAGGCTTTGTTTTTACTCGGGCTTACCGATTACGAAAGGCACCGTAACAAGCAGCAGGTGCTGGGCATGGTTGGTGGATCTGTGGGTAATGCAAACGAATATGCTGGTCAGTCTCAAGCCCAAAGTAATCGTCGATCCACAGTACTATGCCCGGAAGCCAGAGAGTTATTAAGACCATACCTGGCAGGAAGTGCGGTGATCATATGATCGAGGGAGCACTCAACCAATCAGCTGTCTGGAAGCATGTCACCGGCCATAACGGGTATGGTGAAGCAATATTTGATGACCCGGTCACAGTCAAAGTCCGTTGGGAAGGTAAGCGCAGGTTGGTTCGCAATAAAAAGGGTGAAGAGGTTGTTTCGGAAGCTATAGTTTACTGCCTTGAAGCGGTACAGCCTGGAGATTCTTTAGAATATGAGGATCTTGAATGGATCGTGATAAATGTAACTGAGGCGACGGGTTTTGACGGGACAGTATGGCACCGGGAATGCTCGGTTTAAGGCTGGTGAGGTAATTGAAAGAGTTTCCGACTGGGAAAAACCTTGATTCTGTGATAAAAAGAGTGGCCTTTGATGCTCTGGTAACAGGTGCTGAGGGAATTATCGTTGATATTATCGATGAAACGCCCATTAAAACAGGAACACTGCGCAGAAGTCAGACCGTAACTCCACACAGAGCCCGGCTGACGGTAAGTATCAGCGCAAATACTCCTTATGCTCATGCATTGCATGAAGGATCGCCACCGCATGACATTGCTCCAGATAAGGCCAAAGCGCTGGCCTTCAAAGTTGGTGGCGAAGTGATATATAGAAAAAGGGTTCATCACCCTGGGACTAAAGGCAACCCATGGATGAGGCGAACCGTTGAAAAGAAATTGAGTACTGTCGGGAAATATGTAACCGGCCAAGTTACTAACTCTTTGCCAGAAGGGTTGAGATAGTATGGCAACAACCATAATAGCCACTGATATTGCTGAATATCTTGCGGCGAAAAGAGAGGGGACATTTGGGACCAACATATTTGTTGATTTGCAGCCAGATAAACCGGATGAAGCCATAACTATATTTGATATAGGCGGCACAGATCCCAGGGAACCGCCTGAAATGTGGCGGCAGTTATACATCCAGGTACGCTGCAAGACCCATTCAACCGGCTATGAGAAAATATGGCGGGTTTTAAACTATGTGCTGTGCCCCACCGGCGGCTTGATTACGGTTGGTTCTAATAGCTACACGGCGCAGTTGGAAGAGATACCGTCCATATATGATCGGGACCAGACAAAGAGATATCTGTTTGGTTTCCGGGTCACGGTTTACAAGGTCAGCGGGACTATCACTGATACCTGGCTAAATGCACTAGTTGATTGGACTGAAACCGTGTTGGGAATCGGGTGGACTGTGGCCTCGGTATGGCCAGGTAACCTAAGGCCATCTGTCATATGGTCTTTGTCCGGGATCCAGACAAGCGACGGCAGGGGCAGCACGATCAGGCTGCACAAGAAATTCACAGCCAATATCCTGGGCAATACGCCGAATGATAGCATGTCAGGGGCAGTTTCAATAGTATCCGGGTTAAAGGCCGCAATAAAGATCGTACTGGACGATGAGAATAAACGATATCTTACGGTCGAAGATCCACGGGCTGACTTCCAGGGGAATTCTCTGACCAAATCCCAGGTGACCGTAACCCTAAGCAGGTCGGTAAAACAGGTTAGCGGCGAATTGCCGCTGATAAATGGTGTTACAACCATGGGCAATATTGAGTGAGGTGAAAATGATGGCCAAAAAAGATGTCCCGGCTGAAGAACCATGCAAATATCCCCGAGAAGAGCTTCTGGCAAACACGGAAGCTCTTTTTAATTGCAAACCCGAGGTTCTGCTGGCCGCCTTAACTGGAGATGCGAGGACCGTGTACACCGTTGCTGAGGCCAGCGGCCTTATTGATAACTTTAACCAAAGGAGCGTGATCTAAATGGCAGGAGGAAATTGGACCGCGACGGATATGCCCGTCTTACCAGGTCTATACATGAATTTCAAGGCCGCGGCTCTGGCTGCTATTGCTTCCGGTGCCCGGGGAGTGGTTGCCATCCCGGTCAAAGCTCACTGGGGTCCCATTGCTGAGTTTGTGGAGATCACCAGCGTTCAGCAGATCATTGATTATTTCACCGAAGACATAACCAACAACGCCACAGCTTATACCAGCCTGTATTTTGCACTGTTGGGTGGAGCCAGTAAGGTCCTGGCTTACCGGCTGGCCAGTACGGCGGCTGCGTTAGCAACAACCACTCTAGTAGATACAACCGCATCCCCGATCAATGTTCTCAGGCTCGATGCAAAATACAAAGGCACTCGGGGTAACAGTTTCAAGGCGACTGTGCAGGTCAATTCTGCCGATGCCACCAAGAAGGACATAAAGTTGTATGAAGGGACTACCCTTCTCCGAACATTCACCTTTACTTCTGGGACGGTCGACGCAGCGGTATCTGCGATCAACAATGACACCGGTAATGTATGGGTAACAGCCACTAAACTGGCTGCTGGTAATGGGACCTTAGCCAATGTATCAGCCCAGGCGTTTGCAAGTGGCGATTCGGGTATTTCCGGAGTGGTATCAGCTGATTACACTGCGTTCCTGACTGCCTTGGAAACCCAAACCTTTAACCTGCTGGCTCTCGATGGTGTAACCGATAGCGCTATTCATACTCTGGTAGCCGCATGGATAGCGCGGGTCAGAGGCGAGGGTATGGGGGTTATGGGTGTAATGGGAGGCACTACTGCGGCTGATACTGCTGCTGATGCAGTATCCCAGGCTGTGACCCGGTCAGCTGGATTCAATTTTGAGGGCATCGTTAACATAGGTACCGGGGCCAAACTGGATGGCATTGAGTACAGCTCAGCCCAGGTGGCCAGTTATGTGGCCGGTCTGATAGGTGGACAGAAACTGTCCGAGTCCACTACCTATGCTCCCACGCCATTCGATGATGTTACCAGACGCTGGACCAGATCTGAGATGGAGGCGGCCATTGCCGGCGGAGTGTTTATACTCTATCACGATGGTTCTATTGTAAAGCCGCTGCGGGGTATCAACACCCTGACCACCCTTGGACAGGACCAAGGATCTGGCTGGAAGAAGATCCGGACCATCCGGGTTATGGATGCGATCAACAGTGACCTGCAGGTGGCGGCCGAGGCCAACTACATCGGTAAGGTCAACAACACTGCCGAGGGCCGTGCATCCCTGATCGGGGCATTCAAAGAGTACATGCAGACGCTGGCCATGGATGGAATCATAGAGAACACTGGTTGGGATGTCTTCCTTGACCCAGACTACTATGGTGCCACTGCCAAGAAGAACCCAGAAGCCGATCAGGTATTTGTCAAATGGGAGGCATATATCACCGACGTTATGGAGCAGATATTCGGGACCTTTGTGGTCTATTAAGGAGGTGGCTTAGTTGGACGAAACCCGCGTAATAAACGGATCATTCGGAGAGATCTACCTAGATGGGGATTTCCTCTCCAACTTTACTCATTGCGAAATCAAGGACGAGCTTGAGTTTTCGGAACTCAAAACGGCCGGCACCAGGCGTACCAAGCATAAACTGATTGGCGTCAACGGATCGGGCGCTATATCAGGTTACAAGGTAACCAGCAAATTGCAGCAGACGCTTGCGAAAAACCCCACGGCCCAGTTTCAGATCATATCCAAACTGGATGATCCAGAGGCATATGGCGCTGAGCGGATCCGCGTGAGCAAAGTTAAGTTCACGAGTATCCCGTTTGCTAACTGGAAAACCGGTGAAGTTATCGAAGAGGAGTGGCCGTTTGTCTACGATGGAGATCCTGAATTTGTTGATCCCATCGTGCAGTCATAAGGAGGCAGCTTATGGATGACCTGCAGAAGTTGAGCGAAGCAGAGATTATAAACCGGTTACTTAGCAGCGAGATTCCACAAAAAACCGTGACCCTACAGCGCTTGGGTATACCGGTTACTCTAAAGGGTTTGACCGGGAAAGAGGTTTTTGCGCACCAGGAAAAATGCACCCGTAAAGGCAAAGACGGTGCAACGCTAGATGAAGAAGCGTTCAAAGTTGGATTAATTGCCGCTGCAACTGTTTCTCCAGATTGGGGAAATAAGGCCTTGCTTGAAAAATACAATGCCAGCGGGAAAGAAGAGGTTATTAAAAGGTTACTCCTGGCCGGTGAATTATCTTCATTAGGTGAAATAGTGATGGAGCTATCCGGTTTTGAAGAGGATCTGGTTGAGGTAAAAAACTGATTAAGGCCGGGGGGGTGGTGACGGCTATGTATAATCTTTTTACCCGTCACCACTTAACCCCGGGTGAATTTTGGGAAAAACCCAGAGGCGAACAAGTATTGCTTATGGCCTTTTCTGATTATGAAATTGAAGATCAGGAAAAATGGCTCAAGGAGGTGAACAAAAACTATGGCCGATGAACGCTATGAGATAGAGATATCAGTAAACACACAAGGAACCGAGCAGGCTCAGAAGAAACTTAGCGCCATGGAAAAATTCATCCAAAGGAACGAAAAACAGGCCAAAGCACTTGATAAGCTGAAGATCAGTCCTACCGCTTCCCTTAAGGATAGGGTGTCAGGTGCGATAGGTAAAATCGATTCAAAACTCAGAACTCTGGCAAGCAAAGACTTTACCATAGGAATCAAGGCAAAGGATATGGCCAGCGGAGTCATTAGCAAACTCGGGTTAGCTGTGGCCGGAGCTGGTGCTGGTATCGTTGGGGGAAGTATTTATGCTTTGAATGAATACGGTTCCCTTGAACAGGCTGAAATGGGCTTGGATTTCTTCATGGGTAGTGCCAAAAAGGGTAAAAAGGCCTATCGGGAGTTGGTGCAGTATGCAGCCAAAACTCCATTCGAGTTTCCTTTCCTGCAGGAATCGGCTATTGGCTTGATGGGCGTATATAAAGGAACCATGGATGTCGATAAAGCCTGGAAGGAATCGATACGGGACCTTACCGCCTTTGGCAATGCTGCCGGGTATACCGGCGCCGGCATGGAGGGCATGCAATTAGCCATGATGGGATTTAAACAGATTGGCTATAACGGAACGCTTCAGATGGAGGAACTCAGACAGGTATCTGAAAACCTGCGCGTACCAATGTCGGAGTTAGGCAAGGCATTGGGCGTTAGTTCTGATAAATTAAGAGATATCGGGACTTTGGGCATACCTGCATCCAAGGCCATGAACGATATCGTAACATACCTGGAAAAGAATTTTGCCGGTGGGATGGATAAACTATCACAGTCCTACCTTGGGCTTAGATCAACTATGAGTGATACCAAAAGATTTATTATTGCTGCTTTCGGGGCCGGATTAGCAGGACCTGTCAAACGAGTCTTAACTGACATAGTTGGTTCAACCGATTTTACGAGCAAGAAATTTCAGTCATTCCAAGCTAAGGTGCAGGCGGCGGGGCAAAAAATAGGTTCCAGATTTGAAGCAATGTATGAGAAGGTTAAGAAATTCTATGCAAACCTTTCAAAAGACCCCGGATTTCAAAAAGCAGATTTCGGAGGCAAAATTATTATAGCTCTCAGCAGAGGCCTGGAGGTATTCAATAATTGGCTTAATGGACCCGGCGGCGAACAGGTATCTGAGATAATGGGTAAGCTAGGAGAACTCTTTGCAACTGCCCTCGAAGCGATGATCCCATTGCTAACACCAACAGCAATAGCATTAGGCAAAGCGCTTATTAAAGGCATAGGGTCCGGGATAAAGGGTGCGATTACGCAGGGATTGAAAGATAACGGAGTTGGAATGGGGCTCACGCTTTTCAAAGGGGCTAATATGGGAGGCGGTGCGGTTCTGCCTTTAACAATATACAATATGGCACAGAACTTTGATGCAATGCTTGCCAAAAATACACCCAAAAAGGCAACCGGCGACATCGTAAACAGGCCTGTATATAGCCTAATAGGCGAAGATGGACCGGAGGCTATTGTTCCACTGTCCAGTAAATATAAGAGCCGCGGGATTAATCTTTGGGCGGAAGCCGGCAGAAGACTCGGAGTTAGGCAATATGCTGCCGGTGGTTTTGTTGGTTCAGCGCCGGCACTGGCCGGAGGAGGCGGCAATGTTACCGTATATTCATCGAACACCATAAACTGGGGCAATGTTGATGAGGATACCCTAGCCATGGAAATCGGCCGCAAAATCGTGGCCGATATGAAACGTTCAATGAAGCAGGCCTTGCAGAATAGAGGATAAGGCTGGTGATAGTAGATGGATTTCTATCTCGTGGAACAGGATGGGCCGGTCTTAAGATTACCGGTAAACCCTGCAGAGATTAGCTTTCAGCGAGAAAAGCTGTTTGAAACAGTAAACATAATGTCCCTGGGAGAAGTTGATTTTCCGAGCAATGGAGAGAAGGTCCAGGAAACTACCTTCTCTTCATTTTTTCCCGCGGAATATGATGCGAGCTATTGCCAATTCTCCAGCATTCCGGATCCGGAGGAGGCCATGGCCCAGCTTGAAGCTTGGACCAAGAGCCAAAAGCCGATCCACTTTATTGTTGGAGGAACCAAAATTAATAAGCTAGTCATGGCATCAGCTCATACACTGACAATTAAAGGCGGAGAGCCAGGTGATATCTATTTCGAACTTACCCTACGTAGTTGGCGTGAGATAAAGGTTAGAACCGTTGCTGAACTTCAACGGACTGCAAGCGGCATTATTGCCAATCGCCCTGATCTTAAACCGGTACCCAAAACTTATACTGTAAAACTAGGTGATTCCCTGTTCGCGATTGCAAAAATGCAGTTAGGAGACGGCAGCCGGTGGAAGGAACTCTTTGCACTAAACTCCTCAATAATTGGGAAAAAGCCTGAGCTCATATATGCCGGTACAAAGCTGGTGATGCCGGCATGAGTGTAGTTAAACCGGGTTTAAACAAATATGAGGTGGTTCTGGCCAACAAGTATTATCTGCGAGAACTGGTTGAGAGTATCAGCCTGGACGAATCCCTCTCGGATATAGCCTATCATGCCCAGGTCCGTCTGCTGGTTACCGATGAATTCCAAAAGATAGGGATCGCCAATGGCCAGGAGATAAGAATATCGGGAATCCCCTTTGGCGGCTCGAGCATGGTATATCTGCTGCATCCGGGAGTAGTCTGGGAATGTAGCAGTGAAACCACGGGGATTAAACATATTGACATTGATATTTATGACCGCTCAATCTATCTGGCCAAGTCAGAGGATGAATATTTGTTTCCGGCCGGTCAGACCGCAACAGATCGCCTGAAACAATACTGCAAGGACTGGGGCATTACGTCCTCAATCATTGCCGATACCAAGATAGCTCTGGCCAAGGGAGTATACCGAGCACAATCCATTTACAGCATGATTCAGCGGGATATTCAAGAGACTGCGGTAAAAGGCGGAGGTTTATTCCGGGCCCGTATGAGCCCTGATGGTCTTGAATTGATTGAACTGGGTAAAAACAAAAACGTATGGGTTCTCGAACCCGATCAGAACGTCAGTCAGATAACCCAGAAGCGCACCCTGGAAGGGACAGTCACACAGGTAAAGGTTTTGGGCAATGCCGGAGAAGATAGCAGGTCCCCGGTCTTGGCCATCGAAAAAGGGGAAACCGCAAAATACGGAACCCTGCAGGTAGTTCTTCAAGACGAAAAAATCACTACAGCTTCAGCTGCTTCGATATCTGCCAAGAAGCTTTTATGTGGGATGCAGGAAACATTTGAGGTAGAAGCCATTGACATTAATACCATCCGGGCCGGTGACAAGGTCATGTTATCGAGTACTGAGCTTTATGTGATATCGGTTAATCACCAACTAGGTAACCCAGGGAAGATGACTCTGGAGCTGGCCAGTGAGGATTATGTGAGGAGGAGGTTTTACCTTGAAGGAACTGGTTGATATGATAGACCGCCAAATGAAACAGCGAACTGCTGGAGCATTAGCAGGTAATACCTGTGTCCTTGGGACAATCACCTCGAACGGGGTTAAGCTTGATGATTTTAAACACGCTATCGATGATCCTATGTATGCTGATTGGACGGTTAAGTTAGAAGTTCCTCAAGCTGCCCGGACAGTAATTACGGCTTCCCCGGTAAAGTCAGACCCTAAAGGCAATGATATGGATGATGGATCAACCCTATATTCGTCTTTAACTCGGATAGATTTTCATGGGGAAGGCGGAGTTGGTGAAGCCCTAAAAGTCCACATAGATCTGAAGAGTGAGCTTAAGTCCGGCGATAGGGTATTAGTAGTCCCAATCAATGGCGGCCAGGACTGCGTGATCCTATGTAAGGTGGTGACATAGCAAATGGCTAATCTACTGCCAACAGATACAGTTAGTGGACTGACTATAGACAAAGAAGCTTCCACCCCGATTACATTTGGCAAGGGGTGGAAGTTTGATTTTGATGCCGGGGAATTTGTCACCACGCCTACTGGTCGGACGGCTACCGCCGATGAGAACGAGGCCTTTATGGAGTGGTGCCAAAAGGCTCTATTAACTCCGCGATACCGTCATTTGATATATGGCCGACAGTATGGCCATGATTTCGATGACTTAATTGGCAGGGGATTCTCCAGGGAAGTAATCGAGAGTGAGATCCAACGAATAGTTAAAGAGACTTTGACGGTGGATCCCCGGACGGATGAGGTTAAAAACCTCGTTTTTGTCTGGGAAGATAGTCGTTTGTATTTTACTTGTGATGTTATTTCGATTAAGGGCGACCAGATTCAAGTTGGTACAGGGGTGGTGATCTAGTGAGTTTACCGGATTTCTTAACAACAGAGACTGAGGACGTTATTCTGGCCAGGCTTCTTGCAACGGTCTCCAATGATATTGATAAATCCGAAGGCAGTTATATTTATGACGCCTTGGCTGCGGCGGCCGCTGAACTGGCACAAATGAAAATAGATATGCAAAACTTCCTTGCCAGAGGATTTGCATCCACGACTTTCGATGAATATCTTGACTACCGAGTAGAGGAACATGGATTAGAGAGAAAAGCCGCGGTAAAGGCAACCGGCACAGTCACCTTTACTGGTACCAGTGGGACCGTAATCCCATCAGGAACGGTTGTTGCTACCCCAGCCGATCCTATGCTCAGTGTGGCTGCCATAGAATTCGTTACCACGGCTGACACTACAATTCCGGCAGGGGGATCAGTAAACGCATCCATTCAAGCTACTACCGCCGGTGAGAATGGCAATGTATTATCGGGAACTATTACAGTCCAGGGAACCTATATAGCCGGTGTTAGCGCAGTAACCAACGCTTCTGCTACTACCGGCGGGGAGAATACCGAAACTGATACGTCTCTTTTGGCCCGGTATCTCACAAAGGTGCAAAACCCGGGGACCAGTGGCAATAAGGCGGATTATAAAAACTGGGCACTGGAGATTGCTGGAGTGGGTAATGCTCAAGTGATCCCGTTATGGGATGGAAACGGAACGGTGAAGGTTGTTTTGGTTGATGATGATGGACTGCCGGTATCTTCAACCATCGTGGATGCTGTCCAGGAACATATTTCACCATCAGCTGGCACCGGTGATGGGGAGGCGCCGGTTGGGGCAACGGTTACAGTAGCAGCTGCCACAGCAGTTAATATCAATGTAACAGCTACTATAATCCGAACCGGTACCAAGACCCTGGCAGAGATCAAAACGGCTTTCGAGACTGCCTTGACCGCCTATTTAAAAAGCATAGCCTTTGCTACTGACAATACTGTCCGCTATGTGAGAATCGGCTCTATGATCTTGGATACTGAAGGAGTAAGCGATTATTCAAACCTTCAGGTAAATAGCGGTACAGCCAATATAACTATTAGTGCTGGCCAGGTAGCTGTTAAAGGGACGGTGACGTTGAATGAGTGATATTCTGACATCGACTGCCGGCAAAAGTATGCTCCAGTGTTGTCCGGAATACTATCAGACATCGCTGATATTTAAAACCTACCTGCAAACTGCGGGGGCAGAACTAGATACATATGTTACCGGCATCGATCTGTTATTAGCAGCTATGTTTGTGGCTACAGCTCCGGACTGGGCCCTGGATATCTGGGAATCAGAGTTAGGGTTAGTATCGTACAGTGGAAAGGCTCTTGATCAGCGTCGAAGCAGGATAATATCAAAGATCCGTGGGATAGGCACGGTGAATATTGCCCTCATTAAGAGTGTAGCAGAAGCGTATACGTATGGGTCGGTAGAAGTTACCCCGGATCCTGCAACATATAGCTTTACGATTACCATGACGGATAAACATGGGATTCCGTCAAACTATGAGGATATGCAAGCTGCCATTGAAGAGATAAAACCGGCGCACCTGGGTGTGACATATGTGCTGCGATATCTCATCTGGAACGAGTTGGATGCTGAGGGCTTGACCTGGAACGAGGTGGACGCCAAGGCCCTGACCTGGAATGACTTTGAGTTAGGAGGCTGGATAGATGCCTGATTTAACCCCAAATTTAGGATTGAAGAAACCTATCGGAACGGAAACGGTCAGCCGGGCCAGTTACAACGAAAACCTAGATATTATGGATTCTAACGCAGCTAAGGCGAGTCATAACCATGACGGAGCCTATGATGCCCTGGGCGCAGCGGACGATGTACAGGAAACTCTTACTGCGCATCTGGCTGAGAAAGCGACACTAAGCACCTATGGTCATGTAAAAATCAATAGGGGTTCTAGCGACGTTGTGCCAGCCTGTACGACCGGGAATATCACCCTGTATGTTCGCACTGATGGCAGTGACAGTAATGATGGCAGTGCCAATGATGCTGCACACGCATTATTGACAATCCAGGCTGCGGTTAATAAATTACCGCAGATTATCAATCATAATGCCAATATTAATGTAGCCGCTGGAACCTATGCCGAAGATGTTATGATCAAAGGGTTTACTGGTAAAGGCGAATTTTATTTAAATGGTGGAACCAATTTGACCACAGCGGCCAATTTCACTGTTAATTCCATATCTATAACTAAATGCGACAGCTTATACATGAAAGTTACAGGGTTTACCGCAATAGGTACAACTGTAACGGTGCAATCTGGATTTGCTGCCACATATAGTTCAGGTCAACAGGATTTCTTCTTCTGTATTTGTACGACATCTTCGGCATACGCCGGGTTTAGTTCTGGAGTTGCCGTTACCGTTTATTTTCAAACCTGCAAAGTTGCTAATAGAGGAGTAGGATTACAGCATAACATGGGTATGTGTGTTAGTGACTCGTGGGATGCTGGCTCAACTGGTAATACTATTGGCCTTAAAGCTATGTATGGCGGACAGCTGGCGAAAAATGGCACACAGCCAGCCGGTACAACGGCTGAATCGGCGCTTTATGGAGGGGTGATACACGCATGATGAAAACATTACATGCCAATGGAGACGTAATCAAGGCTGACCGAGTGATTAAAACCACAGATGCCATATATTGCTATACCACTGGCATCGTGGAACCCATTGCCGCCTTTACAGGCATAATTGATTTCTCCGGGTACACCTTGATTGAAGGTGAAGTGTGGGATGTGCCTGAGCCCACACAAGAAGAACGCATTGCCGCAATAGAAGCAGCTGTGCTGGCACTACTATAAGAAGGGAGAATGAATATGTATCAGTTTTTGCTCAATATGTGGGTGATGCGTAAGGTTAATGAGACTTATTTGCAGGGGCAAGTGACCAAGAGCAGGATCACCCAGGCTGAGTACGAAATGATCGTGGCTACTCCACAGGTTTAATTCGCAGTAGATAAAAGATGCGCAGTAAATCTAGGTAAGAATATTAGCAGGGCGTCGGGATTTCATGGACGGGTTATTGGTGCCGCTCCTCACCGCCTATGCGTTGCACCTTCCAGGCTACCGTAGCAGCTCACCTGGCTTGGCTCATAGTTACCCTCGACTCTACGTTAGGGCTTTCTATGAATTAACCCGATTTTCATCTATGAATTGCTTCATAGTGGGGCAACAAAGTTACCCATGGTTTCGTTAGGTTTGAATACGGTATCAACCCCCTTGAACATGTTCATTCTCTCAACCTGTTGAGAAATTCTTTGCATGGCTCCCGTGGCTCCTAAAGACTCTGCCAGACGTACTGAAGGTGATTCCGCGAGCTTCATTGCCAAGTTCAATAATGTTATCGTACCGGCTTTTTATCCGGTACCTCTGCATATTTCTATGCAGTTCAGCATATTTCTTCGCCCTGCTAATATTTAACACAATTTTCGACACATGGGTATAAATACCTGCTAAGGGAAAAACAAATTCATAATCGTTTGGGATTCTGCCGGTCAGAGATGGCCGGTTTATTTATTGTCTGAGGGGAGAGATGGTAGTGGCCGACGAAAAGGAGAGGGAGTGGTACTCAAATAAGGACCTCTACGAGATGATGGTGGATCTGTCCAAGGGTCTTGAAGCGACAAATGCGGAGCTGGCCAAGACACAAGTTATGATCAAAGAATATAACGGATTGCGGGCCCGCATCGATCAGTGCGAACAGCGCTATGCAGAGGTCCTGGGGCAGAGGGCAGGCAGCAAAGATATGTGGGGCTATATAATCGGCGGGATCGGCCTACTGCTGGCTATGGTCAGCTATGTAGCGAGGTGATGTTATGCGATATTCCAAGTGGATAGTAGCCCTGGTGATCTTGCTTAATACGGCTTTCACCGGGGCTGTTCTATATGTGTTCCTAAAGACCGGCAGCGAGCCGACAGTACTGATCGGCGCTTGGTTTGCGTTCACTACCGGGGAGTTATGGCTGCTGTCGGGAATAACGAAGGAAAAGGTAAGGCAAGGAGGTGTATCAGGTGCAGATAATCCAGAAGTCCAGCCCTAACTACTCTGACCGCAGGGGCCGGAAGATCATAGCAATAGTCAACCATATTACTGCCGGCCTGATGCCGGGGACGCTCTCCTGGTTGCAGAATCCAGCGGCCAAGGCCAGTGCTCATTATCTGGTAACTAAGGCCGGGCAGATCTATCAGCTGGTGGCGGACGATAAAGCGGCCTGGCACGCTGGCATAGTAGCTAAGCCCAACTGGCCGCTATATGACGGCAGCAACCCCAATTACTATACTCTTGGCATTGAGCATGAGTCTCTGGCCGGAGAAGCGCTCACAGAAGCTCAGTACCAAGCTACCCTGGGGCTACACCGGCAGCTGGTAGCGAAACATAATATCCCTATAGACACTGATCACATTATTGGCCACTATCGGCTGGACAGCATCAACCGCAAGAACGATCCCGGCCCGGGGTTCCCCTGGTCGAGGTTGCTTGATAACCTGAAGGGAGATGAAGACTTGACGCCAGTTAAGATCATTGTAGATGGTAAGCCGCTTACCGGGGGCCACATCGTAGACAGTACCAGCTATGCGCCAGTTCGGGCGCTGGCCGAAGCCCTGGGGGCAAAAGTAGGCTGGGACCCTAAGACCAGTACGGTTATCATCGAGGGGAGGAAGTAGCCGTGAAGATTGACTGGAGACGCAAACTAAGCAGCCGCAAATTCTGGGCACTACTGGCCGGGCTGGTCACCACAATCGGAGTGTTGCTTAAGGTACCGGAGAACACAACCGCCCAAGTCGTGGCAGTGATCGGTGCCTTTGGTACGGTTGTCGGGTATATGCTGGCTGAGGCTTATGTGGACGGACAGGCTGCAGGGAAGGAATAAAACAGCAAGGCTGGGGCTTAGTCCCCGGCCTTGCTTGCAGCAGAGGGCGTTTTTTGTCGGAATTTTGGGCAAGGAGAACTCTTCTTTTGGCAGAATTAATCTTATAAAAACAAAAGGAGAGATTTTATGTCAATGACAAGAAAAGTTAAGATTGAATATTATCGTATTGCATATAGATTAGATGGTGATCCGCCTAATAGGCCAGATAGATTATTTGATTTAGAGAGATGGATTAACAGTGCAATTGGAATTAACCTACAGAATAGAACTTTCGGTTATAATCAAGATCAGGCTAGATTAGATAGGGCAGTTTTTATTGGAGATTACGGTTTATGGTTCCTCAATTTCTTGAGATTGCGTGGTAATATAGTACCATCAAGTGCTACCTTAACAACAGAGGCAGAACCGTTAACCCTAGGCGATGACGAATATATTGGTGAAGATGTAGTGGGCCTTTATGATGCTGATAATTACGTTTTAATTTTACAGCGAAATCGATTTAGTATCGGACCATCTGGCATAGAGAGTTACCTAAACACATTATGGCATCAAGATCCAGCTAGTCAAGGAGAAATAATATATCTTCGCCCGATTAGAGGTTTAAACGCACTCGATAGGGCCAGACACATGGAGACATATAGAAAGCTATCGATAAGATTCGCTGATATACAGAACCGGCATTTTATACAAAATGAAGCTTCGCCACTAGGACGATTAATAGACGCATTTTCTTGTTACAATGCGGTGAATGCTGAAATAACGGTAACGGTAGGAAGGACTAGAGAGAGTTTACACCCAGAAACCGTTTATGATACTTTGGATGAACTAGGGCAAAATCGAGATCACCTCACTAAGGTTGAACTAGCAGCAGTAGGAATTGATGATACTAGGGTTGAAACTATCGATTTACTGGAAGATAAGTTGAACGACATTGCAAGTTTCCGTCTAGAAGATAGAGAAGTTTTGACTAATTCAAGGATTGCAGATAAGATGAGTGACTTATATAGAAATAGGAGATATGAAATACTTGATTTGGTTGTAAGGGAAAGAAGGAATGAGTGATGAAAGGCAACTGCGAAAGGGCATTAAAGTTTTTCGACAACTGGTATCCTTTCATATTCCCTATACCGGTTGTCTTTGGAGCATGTTGGTTAAAAAATATTTGTGGTGTTAATTACAACAATCTAGATTTTAATAATGTTCTAAACGGGGTAATAACATTTTGCTCCATAGGTATTGGATTTACAGGAACAATGCTGGCAATCTTGGCTACAATAAAAGACTCTGAATTTTTAACTCAGATATCTAGCAATAACTTTAATAAATCAATAAAAAACTTCACTATAGCAACAATATTATCTGGGGTAATAGTTGTAGGGTTGTCATGTTTGTTGTACCTTGAATCTAATCATATGATTAAATACATATGGGCGGTGTTCCTGGTTTTATTCGGTTTATGTGAGTATCGTATCGTAACTATTTTATTAAAGATACTTTTTCTAAATCCCCATGATGATATGGCTAAAAGCAATAGAATGAAAGAAAAGGAGAAACAAGAGTTGCGTGAGTCTAATACCCCAAAGTGATAAACACGAGTGATTTAGTTATTGATTCACTTCAGCGGCCGGGGCTAGTCCCCGGCTTTTTGTATTTTCTGACCACAAAACACCAGAAAGGGATTTTAGAACGATTGTTCGGAATTTCCTTGTTTCTGCTTACATGCTATGATACGATTTAAGCAGGTAAAAGGCTGGAGTAGCTACCCGGCCCGGTGCTCCCGTAGGCATCACCTGCTTACCGCTTTCTACGGGGACAAAAATACCATACGGGAGGTATCATATTATGTTTAATTCAACCCAGGCTGGGGAGCAGCTGCTCCGCCAGCTCGAATCATCCATTTCTGATCTGTGTTTCGATGTTGAGTTTTCCAAACTGCATATGACGATTGCCGGACTACTATCTTTATATGATGTACGGCCGGCCCGTTTACCAGGTTGAGAAGGTTGATCAATTCCTATCGGCCAAACGCTTGGAGGGTCTGAGTGAATACACAATAAGCGGGTACCAGCTGGAGCTGCGGATATTCGCAGAACACATGCAACGGCCTATTGATCAGATTGATACCGGAGATATCCGGGAATATCTCAGCAGATTCGATCATCTCAAAATGAGCTCTATCAGTAAAAAACTCTCTGTCCTCAAATCCTTCTTCGGCTGGCTCGCTGATGAAGAGCTTATTGCTAAGGATCCTGCCCGGCGGATCCGGCCGCCCAAAAAGGAGCAGCGACTGCCGAAAGCGCTCTCGATCGAAGAACTGGAAATGCTCAGAGAGGCCTGTAGGTCATTCCGAGAGAGGGCAATGGTTGAGGTCTTTTATGCTACCGGGGGCCGACTATCAGAAATTCAGGCACTAAACAAAGGGGACATCGATTACCAAGCCATGGCGGCTCGAGTGGTCGGCAAGGGGAATAAAGAGCGGGAGGTATACCTATCATACAAGGCCCTATACCATCTAAAAAAATACATCATGGGCCGACTTGATGAGGAACCGGCGCTGTTCATCACAGAGCGCCGACCGTTCCGGAGGATAAGTAACAGGGGAATCCAGCGGGCTATTTCGATTATTGCGGCCAGATCTGGAGTGCAGAAGAACGTCCATCCCCATACGATGCGACACACGTTCGCAACATTAACACTAAATAACGGGGCAGACCTATCCAGTGTACAGGCATTGTTGGGGCACGCTGATCCAGCCACTACGCAGATCTATGCTCAGGTATCAGAGGCAAAGAAAAAGGAAGCCTACCGGAAACATCTTGTCCAATAAAAAAAAGACTTGCTAAAAATGGTTACCGGGTTTAGACTGAAAGCGAACATTAATTCTTTTCCGGTTACACAACCGGGTGAAAAATCCTCTTATATAGAGGGAGTTTTACTGATCAATCAGTAATCAAAAACCATAGCCGCCAGGCCGTGGTTATATAATCCGCCTACCAGCGGGAAGAAGGAACACCGAATATAATGCGACATTACGTTCGGTGTTTTCATGTCTATCTTTATTCAACCCCCGAGACCTCGGGGAACATCCCAATAAATTATTACTGTGTTGCCATCGGGACTATTGTAATTGTAATCGGAGACATTGTGACGCGGAATGTTGTGACCAACTGCAAGGGTGCCGGGCCAGCCCCTGATACTACTTACTTTTGGCTCGCTGACTGAACGAAGATCAACTCAGAATATAAACAGCCTATTAGGACCACTATGCCTATTTTGAGAGGAGGGCAGCTATCATATGAGTAAAAGACCAAGCCTGTTCCACGAGCTATTATGCAGCCTTAGAGATCAGAAAAGATTCGGGGAAAGCAAACATGAAGCCAAACGAATTGCAATAACCTGGGCCCATTCTCAAGGCCGATCTGGATTTGGAGTTGCACCCGAAGGAGTTTATAGCGTGGTCACCTTTGCCGGATACCGCCAGGTTGCACATGAATTTGCTGCCTGGTGTACCAAAACCGGGCATGCGCGTACCATGGCAGAAGCTAAGTTTTGGGTACCATTATACCTTGCCGAAAGAATCTGCAGCGGAAAGTCGGCCTGGACGGTCCAGCGAGATCGATCGGCGCTGCGAAAAATATACAGGGATCCCAATCTGGCCTGTGAAGTGGAAGTGCCGCGGCGCCGGCTGACCGATATTAAGCGAAGCAGGTACCCAGTAAAAATGGATAAACAGTTTGACCCGGGAGATTATCCAGAGTTGGTTGACTTCTGTAGAGCCGTAGGATTAAGAAGGCATGAACTTGCCGCCGTGAAACCGGATAATATCTATTGGCGGGGAGGTAAACTATATGTGCAGGTTCACCAGGGTAAAGGCGGTAAACCCCGCGATGTTACTGTTGTTACTAGAATGCAGTCAAGGGTTTTGAAGATTATATCCGATAAACCGCTGGATAAACCAATATTTAGCCATATCCCTGCCAAAATGGACGTACATTCGTATCGTGCGGAGTATGCAACTACCAGGCTACTGGAGGCCACGGAAGAGAAGGTTACCAGAGATCTGGGGCATAATCGGGTTGATGTGATTAGAGGTCATTATACTAGAAGGTAGTGTATCAGTAGCACCAACTATTTAGATATTATGAGAGGAAATGCCAACCGGATATCGAATTATCCAGCAGGGGGAATTAATTGTGCGTAAATCTATCCTTGAACTAACCCTCATACTAGCCGCCATCATGATAGCCTGGATCTACACCAAGTATGCCTACCTATTCTTTGCTGCCCTGGGGCTATGCCTGCTGTTTGCGGTTGGCATGGCAGTATACCTACTGGCCAGATGGCAGAGGTTACCTGGGCTAGACCGGCAGCGGGGAATGTTTGCGCTGGTCGGGTGGCTGGCGATGGCTTATGTTGTGATTCATATTAATGGGTTGGGATTAATGAGTTTGTGGGCATAAGAAGACAAGGAGTTATCATGAAAACACGTAATTATTTAGTTCTTGCTGATTGCGTAAAAAGGATAGGGGTTAACTCAGTTAAATCTTTCCCGGATTTAGCATTAAAACGAATAACGGCTCTGATAGTTTTTTATGATGATTTTGATGGAGTTAATCAGCTTATCAGACTATATTTTACTGAGTTTGCTTTTGATAAAGAAGGACATCATTGTTTGGACGAGATAGATTATCATCGTATATCAGAGGCTCTTGGCCATGTGTTCGATCCAGAATATTATAAGGAAAATAAAATCGCCTACATGAGTCTACGGAAAAAAACGCCCCACTTATCAGATATACAAAAAGCCATGATAAACCAACGGCTTGAACGGGATTTTAGATACTCCTGGACCAGATATGACCCATATTTAAAAAGTCTTTTGTGGACAAAAGGGGATACTGAACAGCATTTTTCTAAACCCTAAAGCAAGGTGATTTGAGCAAAATACTTGATGTCAGATTTGATGTCAGAGATGTGTTGAAACATGCAAAAAGGTGCCTTTGTAATAGTCATTGAAGATGGATGAAAGTGGCTGTAAATACCGATAAATCAACAAGAATCAATAAAACAAAAACCGATTATAAAATTCACACGGTAGAAGTCGTGGGTTCGAAACCCTCCGCGCCCACCATTGAAAACGAGTGATACCGGGGTTTGAGGACCCCGGTATCTTTGTTTTAAACCTTTAAAAATCGCGGTGCCCATAAAATTGCCCACTAGGAACGCAAACTTATACCCTTCTATTTGCTTATTATTTGCGAATAAAACGAGTTGTTATAACATACAAGCAGAAAAAGTGAACCGGGTCAAACTTGACCGGGTTTTATACTGCTTCTCTCTCAAAATATTGTTCAGCATTTTGCTTAAAATCAGCAAGGTCTGGGAATTGTTTGTCAACAGCACTGGTTATTCGTGTGCGGTCTTTCTTAGGCAATGCGTCAAAATCTTCATGAACCGCAATGCTTTTAAAGGGTAGCTTTGCCTTTTGAAATTCAAGGCAAGATATTGTTGTTAAACGGGCCTTTGTTGAGTCTTTGATACCGAATAGAAACAATTTTTTCTTGTCCAAGGTAAACGCATAGTCCACTTCAAGATCGTCCCTGTCTGGAATAGGAAGAATCTTTGTCGCTGGTTTGTAAACGGAGAGTTTAACCTCAATAAATTCATCTAATTGTTCATAAAAAAGATTACGGATAACTTCTCGTTTAAAGTATTGCATGCTGGATACCTTAGCGATAGTTTGAGAGTATTGGAATACATATTGATAAAGCATTTGTGGATCAACGTCAACGTAGATATTACCATCATCCCGATATAAACCATGTTCTGAAACTATTTTATCTAGAATTCCCTCTCTATTAGGGGTATCAATATCATAATCGTAGGAAAGATGCATAATCGTCATACCATAATCACACAATCTTATTTTACCCGGGTTTGTAGGAGATTCTGTGATGAAAATATCCATCATATCTCCATCTTCATGGAAAAAAGGACCAATTAATTGGGTTATCCCTTTTCTTTTTTCCCGAAAATCTATTTTATTATTGAATTGTTCTTTCAATTCCTGCAGGATATCCATTAGGTGCTCTCCTTTTAAAGATCAAAAAGGCTTGGTTGTGCTATGTGGCGGAAGTATTTAGCGTGGTTCTTAATATTACAATACTGCAAAAAGAAAGCTAATGCATCTGAATAATTCGAATAATCGTTCGTCTCCTCGGCAAAGGACTCACTACGCAGACCTTTTTTAATTATTATTTCCTTTGCGAAGTGAATGTGATACGTCCAGTAGTGGCTATCGCGTCCATCTAATGAATTTCTATGTTCTCCGTGGGGTCCATTACACCTTAACAATATAATGCGTTCTGGATCGTCTGAAGGGTGATACCGTAGGCCTATAGAAAAGTTTTCTTCGAAAGCCTCACTTACCCTCATAAAGACCGTAAAACGATGCTCTCCATCCTCGGAATACAGTTCCATCCCATTTCTATAGTGGCCCTGACTTAAGATGTTTTTTTGCTTAGGAGGAGATGTGATTTTCTTAGGACAGGATATGAGGAATTGAATTTCTTCGTCCGATAAAATTTTCAATTCCTTCACTCCTTTTAGTTTACATTTAGCGGCGTTTATGCATATCGTGGCGTAGACGGTCTTAATCTTTTTATTATAGAACATAAATTTAAGTAGTACAATTATTAAACAAGGGGGCAAAATTGTGGAAACTGAACATAATCAGCGAATAAGTAGTTCATATATTCTCCTCTTACTATAATTCTGTGTTACTTACATCCAACCGATATCATCCACATTAGGAATTGATCACGCGATTGCATCCCAAAAATCGTTCTCATGTATAATCATTATGGGTTTACCGGCTTTTCTCATATTCATGGCTTTTTCAACCTTTCTCCCATAACAAGAAAATGCCCAGCAGGGACTTCCCTCGCCACCAACAATCAAATAAGCTGTATTCTGGGTCACGGTATCCTTATACTGACCACCTTTGGAGACGATGATATTGCTTATGTCATTCCGGCTGGCCCGGGTAGATTGCCCAGTGAAGCAAAACAGATTGCCTCCGAAATCAATCGACGGGCACGCAGCACAGATGCCCGGTAAAGTTATTATTTTTTTAAGCTCTGCTATTTCTTGCTCATCAAGGTTAGGGGATGCCGCTATATCGACATAATCGCTAAAAAATACCTTCAGTATATCAACTTCATCATCGGTGAGTTGGCCGTCCTTCAGGACAGTCAATAAGAGGCTACATAGCTCATCATAAGGGTATATTCCTGTCAGATGGTCATTTTCGGCAAGCCAATCATCAAGTTTTTCGAGTTCAATCTGGTTTATGCGGTTGTCTGCTATAACCCCATGCATTATTCCATGGAGGATTTGAATGTCATACGTAATAGAGTCGTGGTACATATTATCTTGGCCATAGTTATTACAGACCCAGATGATGTCTGCCTTTTCCTCGGCAGTAAAAATACCATCAGAAAATGCTTCGTCCAGCATATTCACTATTTCCGAAAATGGAGGTCGCCTAAGAAGATGAGC
>Ga0209723_1002112_pt1 | contig 27992 bp, 27 predicted proteins | sample BiotimSIPDNA_2_FD_185750 | JGI IMG/M metagenome (GOLD analysis project Ga0209723, IMG submission 185750) | Anaerobic biogas reactor microbial communites from Washington, USA - Biogas_R2 time_0 SIP DNA (SPAdes) (version 2) | ecosystem: Engineered > Bioreactor > Anaerobic > Unclassified | place...
AACTCATGGGGAATATTTATTCCGCCTGCCAGCATCACAACATCATCATTTCTAACCTGCCGGGCGATTTCTTCCGCACTGGTCATTTTGCTTTTGTATTCTTCCTGCCAGGTAGTATAACTCTTTCTTTCCCGCTGCAATAAACTCAAAGCGACCCCTCCTTTATTCTATTAATAAATTAGGGGTTGCAAAATACATGCCATGGCAGATTATCGCTTGATATCGGCATTTCAATGAGATGTTTCAAATTTATGTGCAATTTTTTGGACAGTAATTTGATTTTCATAAAGCTTTGGCTCAATATGCATGTAGCAATTTCAACACATCAGTCCAACTATTTGGACATCTCAGAATTTTCCGATTATTCTGTGTAAAAAATATTGTGCTGTTTCATTTTATAATACAGTGCACTACGGCTAATTCCCAGCAATTCGGCGGCCCTGGTACGATTGTTATCTGTTTTCTTAAGTGCCCTTTGAATCGTTGCTATTTCCGCTTCTATTCTGGCCTTTTCTATATCAAAACCCCGATAAGTTTTTATATGGTCCAGGTCCCCCAGTCGCTCAGCAAATCGCAGCAAACTCTCAATTGATATCTCGCCTTCCCTGGTATTAATGCAGCTTCTTTCAATGATATTGTATAATTCACGGACATTGCCGGGCCAGTGATAATCGTATAAAGCCTCCAGGGCTTCAGAGCTTAAACCGGTTATTTCAGTACCATTTTCACTATTATAGTGTTTGATATAATGATCACAAAGTGGATCTATATCAATCATTCTTTCCCGCAAGGGCGGAATATTAATAGGAAATACATCTAATCTAAACAGAAGATCACTGCGAAAATTACCTTGTTTGACTAATTCGTGCAAAGAGCGGTTGGTAGCTGTGATGACCCTCACATCAATTTTGATACTGGCAGTCCCCCCAATTCTGTCAATCTCCTTCTCCTGCAAGACCCTGAGCAATTGTGCCTGTGCCGGTATTGATAATTCAGATATTTCATCCAGAAAGATACTGCCCCGATCAGCCAATTCAAATTTTCCCGGTTTACCGCTTTTTTTAGCTCCAGTAAACGCTCCTTCCTCATAGCCGAACAGTTCCGATTCAATCAAATTGGCGGGTATTGTAGCACAATTGACTCTAATAAAGGGCAGATCCCGCCGGGGGCTTTCCTGATGAATGGCATGGGCAAATAGCTCTTTACCCGTCCCGGTTTCCCCGGTTATCAAAATAGGAGATGTCGAGGGTGCAGCAATTCTCACCCTCATTTTGGCCTCCTGGATCTCTTCACTATTACCAATGATAGAGTTTAAAGAGTATTTGGCTGCTGAAAGCCTTTTAACTTCCTCTTTATAATATTTAAGTTCTGTGGTTAAATGGTCCAATCTTCTGGCGAAACCTTTGGCATCATCCATATAGCGAAACACATTAAATCCAGCTGCCCCGATAATCTCGCCCTTCATCGTAATGGGCACCCGGCTTACTATTTGTGATTTGCCCTGGAGCTGCCAGATATCTGCAATAATGGGTTTCCCGGTGCTTAAAACCTCCAGCATACGAGTCGCAGGGAAAACTTCGTCGACCCTTTTGCCCACCACATCCTCTTTTTTAAAACCGGTTTCACGGGAGTAATAATCAGTAAAAATTATTATGACACCATTCTCATCAACAACAATGGCACCTTCAAAGTCACTAAATATCGTTTCAATGACATCCAGGTATTTTTTTGGTAATTTACTGAGTTTAAACAAAATGCTCACCCCCCCCATTTAATTGTAACCTTTTATTACTTTCCTCACAATTTGTCAACAAAAAATGCCGGCTTAAAATAAGCCGGCATTTTTAATCTTATAAATAACAGTTTAAATAGCGAAAGCTACAATACTTATTAAAAACGACAGGATAACAACAATGACGATTGCTGTAACAACCTTTTTCTGTTTATTATTTTGCATACCCCGGTTCATAAAAGACATATCACAACACCTCTTAATATAAAAGTCTGGCATGCTGTCTGCCTGCCAGACCCTTAATTTTGATCTGCCGTGCAGCAGTTAATTAAATATTAAAACTTCTTTTTCTTCCGTGCTGCTTCGGATTTTTTCTTTTTCCTCACACTCGGTTTTTCATAATGATCGTGTTTTCTTATATCTTGCAATACTCCTGATTTCTGGCAGGAACGCTTAAATCTTTTTAGAGCACTGTCAAGGGATTCATTTTTTCCTACTTTTACTTCACTCATGGTCTCCCTCCCCTCATCTTAGCTAGGGTGTGAATAAATGCCACTCCATTGTACTATCTACCAGTACCGGCAGTCAAGATTAGCCTGGTGGCCATTCCATTGTTCTGCCGCCCAATAAATGATAATGCAGGTGTAAAACCTCCTGTCCGCCCTCAATTCCATTATTATTCACTAAACGGTAACCAGTTTTATCAATTCCCATTTTCCTGGCTACCTGGGAGGCGGCAAATTGTATATGCCCCAATAGTTCCAGGTCATGGTCTTTAATTTCATTTAATGAAACAATATGGATCCGCGGAATCAATAATATATGCACCGGTGCTGCCGGTTTTATATCCTCAAAGGCAATTACCCGGTCATCCTCATAAACCTTACTGGTCGGTATTTCCCCTGCTGCTATTTTACAAAAAAGGCATTCTTCCATAATTGTCGTTTCACCCCCTTAATAATCTAACAGATAGAGAAAATGCTTATAATATAAATATTACCAGAACACAGTCCAAATAAAAACCACTTTAACTATGGATAATCCATAACTTTATATTTCAGGCTGTCATAATCCCTTTCATAACTCCCCCCTCAATTTTTTGAGGTTTTACCCGGATCAGATTACCGGTCAGATCCTCGGGCGCTGGAAATTGTATTTCCAGATAGTTATCGGTCAGGCCCTCATAAATACCTGTGTCCAATTGCTGCTGTACCAGCGCCTCTGTATTTTGTCCCAGCATTGATTGGCAAAACTCATGTTTTTTGGCAGCAGCCAGATCCAATAGGATTTCACTCCGCTGATTTTTAACACGCTCTTCTATGGCCGGGCCCATCATGGCAGCCTTTGTTCCCGGGCGAACAGAATACTTAAAAACATGCAGTGAGGAGACGGGCAGTTCTGCCAACAAATCCCTGGTTGCTATAAAATCTGCTTCCTTTTCGTCAGGAAATCCCACCATCACATCGGCTGCTATTGCCACCCCCGGTATTTTATCAGCAACAGCAAGCACCAGATCCCGATAGTATTCCCTGCTGTATCTGCGGTTCATCAGGCCCAGGATCCGATTGCTGCCACTTTGCAACGGGATATGCAGATGGCGGCAAATCTGACGACTCGAAGCCATGACTTCCAGCAGTCGGGGATTGATCTCTAAAGGCTCCAGAGACCCGAGCCTGATTCGATAATCCCCTTTTATCTGCTCCAGGATCAATAATAAAAGGGAGGCCAGGTCATGGTCTTTTAAATCAGTTCCATAGGCACCAGTATGGATGCCGGTAAGTACAATTTCTTTATAGCCCAGCGCAGTTAATTGTAAGATTTCTTCTATGACTTGATCAGGATTTTTGCTCCTGACAGGCCCCCGGGCATAAGGAACAATACAATAGGTGCAATAACTCTGGCAGCCATCCTGAATCTTGATAAAAGCGCGAGTTTTATCGTGCCTTTGCCGGTAAATGACCGTTGGTAACAAATCCCCGCTTTTTATGGCCGACACATGAATAACTGGTTTAGTCTTATTTATACCGTACATTTCTATGATGTCAGCCAGACGGTCCTTATCCCGGTTGCCGACAATTATGTCTATGCCCTCGATCGAAGCCAGCTGCTGGCAATCAGTTTGTGCCAGACAGCCAATGGCAGCTACGATAGCTTCTGGTCTCCGTTTAACCGCCCGACGGATCATGGCTCTGGATTTACGGTCACTGACATGGGTCACTGTACAGGTGTTGATAACATAAACATCTGCAGCTTCTTTAAAAGGGACAATCTCATAACCCTTCAGCATAAAAGCTTCAATCAGCTGTTCAGTTTCCACGGCATTTACTTTGCAGCCCAGGGTATGAAAAGCCGCTTTTTTCAATGTTTATTACCTCATTCCTGTCGGCAGTCAGCCCAAATCTCCCCCCTCATACAGAATTATACTGGCAGCTGCCAAGCCGGCGGTTTCGGTTCTAAGAATTCTGGAACCAAGCCCGGCGACAGATATATTCCTATCCTTTGCCATTTGTATTTCATCAGGGGTAAATCCACCCTCGGAACCAACGATAATAGTAATGCTCCGGGTTTTTAAATCGTCCTTCCATCCGGCCAATATCTGCCGTAAACGGATATTTTCTTCCTCTTCATAGAATATTACAGCACGCTTGTCCTGCAAAGAACTCAGCAATTGCGGCCATAAAATGACGGGGCTGATTTCCGGGATAATATTACGTCTGGATTGCTTACAGGCTTCCCGGGCAATCTTTTTCCAGCGGTCGTTTTTCCGCTGTGATTTATTCTGATCGAGTACCACCACAGTCCTCTCGCTCACAAAAGGCACAATAGCAGACACCCCGATCTCCACTGCTTTTTGAATAAGGTAATCCATTTTTTCGCCCCGGGCAATCCCCTGGGCTAAAACCACCCGGACCGCAGGCTCGTTAGCATGGTAAACCTTATTTTGTATTTCTGCCAGGACCCCACCATTTTCCTGCCGGGATAATCTGCAGGAAAATACATTGCCCTGGCCGTCAAATAATTCCAGATAATCTCCCGGTTTCAACCTTAAAACCTTAAGAATATGATGGGATTGTTCCTTATCAATCAGGACCATGTTACCTGAGACGGACTCCGGTGTCACAAAAAAGCGGTGCAAACAGCAACACTCCTTCCCCACCACCAATTATCATATCAGTACTTACGCTTTATACGCTGCCACCCCTACCCAATCAACATCGGTAAGGATTTTATCAATGATAAAGCCGCAGTCCTGCAGTTGTTTTTGGACACTGGGGAAACGGCTGTCAACGATACCGGAAGCAAAAAGCCACCCTCCTTTTGTAAGGGCCTGGGCAGCAGAGGGAATAAGTAAATTAACTACATCAGCAGTAATATTGGCCAGAATAATATCTGCCTCATGGTCAGCCAATATTTCAACCGCATCACCGGTTTGGACCTCAATAATATGGGCCAGCTGATTTAAAGCGATATTCTCCCGGGCTACCCTGACAGCCACTTCATCAATTTCCACTGCTAATATCTTTTGGGCACCCAGTTTGGCGGCAGCGATGGAAAGGATTCCCGAGCCGCATCCGGCGTCAAATAATATTTCTCCGCCTTTTAAATATGCTTCGATAAATTGCAGACAAAAACGGGTAGAAGCATGGATACCCGTGCCAAAGGCCATGCCGGGATCAATTTCAATGATTACTTCGTCTGCACCCGCCTGGTAGTCCTCCCATGATGGTTTGATCACCAGACGTTCTCCGACTTTGAAAGTATGATAGTATTTTTTCCAGGACTCCTCCCAATCTTCATCCCTGACTTCATCGATATAAACCCGGCATTTTGTATTAAAACATTGATTCACCTTTTCTATACTTTTGTTTAGTTCTTCCAGCACCTGCCGGTCTTCATGAAAATAAGCTTTTATGACAACAAAGCTATGTCCCAGAAAATCAGGGGATAGAGTGCTGGCATCAAATAGTTCTTTTTTTACATATTGGCGGGCCGCCTGGGGATCTTCAATGACTACCCCGCCGGAGCCCAGACGATGGAAAATACTGGCAACTGCTTCCGCACAGGCACCTTCGGTCAGAACGCTTACTTCTTTCCATTTCATAAACTTCTATTTCCTCTTTCTATCCCATTGCATCTTTGAATTTATCGAAAAGCTTTTTCTTGGATTCCTTGTCATCACTCTCTTCATAAAAAGATGATAACAGGTTTCTTTGTTTTTTCGTCAAACGGGTTGGTATGGTCACATCGATAATAACTTTCAGGTCCCCCCATCTTTGACTGTTTAAATAAGGTATGCCTTTGCCCTTAATTGTAATTACTGCACCAGGCTGGGTTCCTTCGGCCACTTTTACATTATGGACTGCCCCGCCCAATAATGGTATTTCTATTTCCGCCCCCAGTGCTGCCTGGACAAAATTAATTTCCAGACGGGTTATCAGATTATTATCCTCTCTTTTGAATTGCTTATGGGGTTTAACAACAATAGTTATATATAAATCTCCCGGCGGCCCGCCAAAGATCCCCTGTTCACCTTCTCCCTGGATCCTCAGGCGCATCCCGGTGTCGATTCCGGCAGGTATCCTCACATTGATCCGGCGTTTTTTACGGACCTGCCCGCTCCCCTTACATGAACTGCAAGGTTTCTCTATTACCTTGCCTTCACCATGACAGCGGGTACAAGGGCGCATGGTCTCAAAACGCCCAAAAGGCGTATTTTGCACCGTCCTGGCCTGCCCGCTCCCCTGGCAGACTGAACAAGTTTTGATGGGAGTACCCGGTTCTGCGCCATTACCGGAGCATTTTTCACATTTTTCCACTCGTGAAATTTCCACATCTTTTTCCATGCCAAAAACAGCGTCTTCAAAATTTATATCCAGGCGCATTTCCCTGTCTGCACCTCTTTGGGGTCCCCGCCTGCGCCTTCCCCCACCTGCCGCTCCGCCAAAAATCAGATCGAACAAATCGGTGAAACCGCCGCCAAAATCATCAAAACCGCCAAAGCCGCCATTCCGGGCGGGGTCAAAAGCATCATGGCCAAATCGGTCATAGGCCGCCCGTTTTTGCTCATCACTTAAGATTTCGTAGGCATCATTGATCTCCTTGAATTTTTCTGCTGCATTCTCATCGTCTCTAGCTACGTCAGGATGATGCTTTCTGGCCATTTGACGATATGCCTTTTTTATTTCTTCCGGGGTAGCATTCCTGGATACCCCCAGAACCTCATAAAAGTCCTTTTTTGCCGACATAATGCCCACCTTTCTCTGACCAGGGCAACCCTGGGACCCGTTGTCCCGGATTAGCACTCAACCAAATATTATTATTGTATTATATACTACTATTCATATTCTTCATCATCCGGTGTAGAATAATCAGTATTTATATAATCTTCTTCCCCGCCTTCCTGGGGATTGGCGTTTTCATACATTTTGGCGGAAAATGCATAAACAGCCTGACTGAGGACTTCGGTTTTGGCCGTGATATCTTCCATGTCTTCGCCGTTTAAGGCCGTCTGCAGTTCCTCCCTGGCTTTACTGATGGCTTCCTTGCTTTCCTCATCCATTTGTTCTTCATTTTCCTTCACGAGTTTTTCCGCCTGATATATCATGTTATCAGCATTATTCCGTGTTTCAATCTCCTGCAGCCGTTTATCATCTTCTTCGGCATATTTTTCTGCATCCTTGACCATGCGGTCAATATCTTCATCATTTAAACCAGTTGAGGAAGTTATCGTAATCGTCTGTTCCTTGCTGGTGGCCATATCTTTAGCTGTTACATGGACAATTCCATTAACATCAATATCAAATTTGACTTCTATCTGCGGTACTCCGCGCATGGCCGCCGGGATACCCGCCAATTGAAATCTGCCCAGTGTAACATTATTCTCCGCCATTTTTCTTTCGCCCTGCAGGACATGAACATCCACTGATGTCTGATTATCTGCAGCAGTGGTAAAAATCTGGCTTTTAGCAGTGGGTATAGTGGTGTTTCTTTCAATGATCCTGGTAAATACTCCGCCTAATGTCTCAATTCCCAGTGACAATGGTGTAACATCCAGCAAAACCACATCCGTTACATCCCCGGCCAGGACCCCGGCTTGAATGGCGGCACCGGCAGCTACAACCTCATCGGGATTGATACCCTTGAAAGGTTCTTTGCCAATAAAGTTTTTGATGGCTTCCTGGACAGCAGGAATCCTGGTTGACCCCCCTACCAGAATCACTTTATCAATATCCGAAGCTTTTAAGCCCGAATCTTTTAAAGCCTGGCGGGCAGGCCCCATAGTTCTTTCCACTAACTCCGCCGTCATTTCATCGAATTTGGCCCGGGTGAGGGTCTTTTCCAAATGCAAAGGACCGTCCTGTGTTGCTGTTATATAGGGAATATTGATATCGGTGGTGATAACTCCTGATAATTCATGTTTGGCTTTTTCGGCTGCTTCCTTCAATCTATGCATGGCCATCTTATCATTTTTCAAATCAATTCCCTGTTCTTTTTTAAACTCTTCGATAAGCCAGTTGATAATTTTATCATCAAAATCATCTCCACCCAGACGGTTGTTTCCACTGGTGGATTTAACCTCAAATACGCCGTCCCCGATTTCCAGAATAGAAACGTCAAAGGTCCCTCCGCCCAGATCAAACACCAGGATCACCTGGGTGCCTTCCTTGTCGAGCCCATATGCCAGAGCTGCCGCGGTAGGTTCGTTGATAATGCGCAGAACTTCCAATCCCGCAATTTTACCGGCGTCTTTGGTGGCCTGCCGCTGGGCATCGGTAAAATAAGCCGGAACCGTAATAACTGCCTGAGTAATAGGCTGACCCAGATATGCTTCGGCATCAGATTTCATTTTCTGCAGGATCATGGCTGATATTTCCTGGGGAGTGAACTTTTTATTGTCAATTGCTACAGTATAATCAGTTCCCATTCTCCTTTTTATCGAAAGAACGGTACGTTCCGGATTGGTAATCGCCTGTCTTTTAGCGATCCTTCCCACCAATCTTTCATTGGTTTTTGAAAAACCTACTACTGAGGGGGTGATCCTTTCCCCTTCAGCATTAGTTATTATGACGGCTTCGTTTCCTTCCATTACTGCAATTGCTGAGTTAGTCGTCCCTAAATCTATTCCGACTACTTTTCCCATCAATAACACCTCCGATTATTTATCAAAAATCTAATTCCAGGCTGATTTAGCCGCTTACTATAACCAGACTGGGCCTGATAACCTTCCCTTTCATGATATACCCGCGCTGCAATTCTTCCAGCACCATGTGTTCATCATGACCCGATTCCGTATCAATTGTCAGAGGTTGATGGAACTCGGGATCAAAGGGCTTCCCCACTGCATCAATTGGTTCAACGCCTTCCGCCTTAACCAGATCCTGCAGACTATTGTGTATCATTTCCACTCCCTTATACAGTGCTTCATAATTCTGGTCGCCAGCCGACATGCTCAAGGCTCTTTCCAGATCGTCCAAAACCAATAATATCTTTTTCACCACCGGCATTGTCGCAAACTGTATATATTCCTCCCTTTCGCGTAAAGACCTTTTTTTCATGTTCTCTACATCAGCCAGCAGACGAAGATATAAGTCGCGGTTTTTCTGCACTTCTTCCTGACTGTTTTCCAATTCTGTTTTCAGGTTATTGATCTGCTCCTGGGCAGATAAGAATTCCAGGGTATCATTGTTATTTGTTGTTTCCTTCAGTTCATCTTCATTCACTTATATCACCTCTAATCCTGGTAATTTATGCTTAAATCATTATCCGACTGCATTCTAATCACGGCATTTATCCGCAGGACAGCAGCAGCGACCTCTGCCGCCGCTTTGAAGGCGTAGGCTTTAGCCAGAGTCGGATCAACAATACCTGCTGCCAGCACATCGATTATTTTACCGCTCTCACTGTCAAAACTGAAGCGGGGTGAATTATGACGTTTCTGTGTGGTAAGTGCTTCGCCCAGCTTCTCCAAAGGATTAAAACCTGCATTGGCAGCCATACAGCAGAAAGGCTTGGTCAATGCCTCTTTCACACACAAAATCCCATAGCTTTCCAGGCCGGGATGTTCCCGGGCCAAATCTTCCATCTGTTCAGCTATCCAGATCTCTGTAGCACCACCGCCGGGCACAATGCCTCCTTTTATAGAAGCCTGGACAGATGCTGCCGCATCCTTGGCCATTCTTTCCTTTTCGTCCACAATTTCTTCGGTAGCAGCACCAATCAGCAAAGTCACCCATTCCTGTCCCTGACCGGATAGTATATATGTATATCCCATTTTTTCATCAGCTATGACCTCCCCGGCCGCCCCTGAATATTTAAGCACTTCATTTTCGTCATACAATACATTTCGTCTGGCCCGGCGGGCGCCGGTGTATTTACATAGTCTTTCAATTTCTTTAGCGGAAACCCGCTGTAGGACATAAATTCCTGCCTGTGTAAGTAAATGCTCACCAGTATCATCTACGGCACCACTTGTGACCACCACATTAATTCCCGTTTCCGACAATCGCCCCAGATTAGCCATAAATTCTTCCCGGGTCTGCAGATAATGCCGGAATCCGGCCTCAGTTGATAATGACTGACCATCTATCTCATCTGGTTTTAGGGCATCATCCACCACCAATATTCTGGCCTCATTTATTCTTCCAGGCAGTTCTTTGCCCGCTGGCAGCCTGTTGATCAAAACACCCGAAAACATATCACTGATAGCAAATTCTTGAGCAATTACTGCCTCGGGGAATTTATAATCAGAATCATTTAATTTTTCCCGGCCCATTTTTTTGGTCCCGGCAACTACCATTGTGGCCAGATCATCATCACCGCGCCCTGCAATTAGTGCAATATTATGCAGCATCGGGTCGTGTAAACCTGTTATCGGATTACTCACAGCATCTAAATAGGCCAGGGCCCTGTCAGTCCCCATTTTTATTCCCTCTATCACTCTGGTGACCGGAACGCCCTTCAATATCTGTTCAGTGCCTTCAGCAATCAGAGCCCCGGCAATGATTACCGCAGTTGTAGTCCCGTCACCAACTTCAGATTGTTGGGCCCGGGCAGTGTTAATAATCATATGGGCAATCGGATGGGATACATCCATCAGCATTAAAATAGTTATACCATCATTGGTTACAACAATATTACCGAAATTGTCCACCATCATTACGTCCAGCCCTTTGGGACCAATTGTCCCTTCTACCGCACGGGCTATGGTTCTGGCAGCAGCAGTATTATTCAATAAAGTTTCGAAAGGGTCTTCTTTATAGTTCCTGGCAAGATTGTTTTCGCCCATTATTCCTCCACACGGCTGAAGATTACAATACTAGTTTTTCGATTTCAAAGTTTTCTCGATGGCACTGCGGACTGCCTCAACAGTCCCCACTGCCTTCCAATATTCCATTCTAACCGGACCTATCAGTCCAATGGTTCCGGAATCCCCCCTGGTTCTATAGCCGGTATAAACCAGACTGAGATCCTTTGTGTCCTCTGTTTTATTCTCATGACCGATTATTATATCAACTTCCTCACTTATATTGGAGGGGATCACATCTTTAAAAGCATCACTGGCTTCCAGAAGCTGAAGAATCCTGCGCAGTTTGTCCAGATCCTTAAACTCCGGTTCATTTAAAATATTAAGGGTTCCGCTGACCAGCAACTTTTCATCACCGGTGTTTTTAAGCAGATAATCGATTTCATCCAGAGCCCTGTCAACGATCTGCCGTTTCCGCTTGAGGTTTTCCCGCAGATATTGCAGATCACTGCGCCTGATATCGCTGATCATTTTATTCCTGAAGACCTGGTTAAATACCTGGCCTATATGCTCTAAATCTTTATGATCGACAGATGAAGGGATTTCAATTTTACGGTGGATGATCATACCAGTATCGGTTACTAAAAGAATCAATGCCTTATCTTTCTCCAGAGGAATCAATTGAATTGATCTGAATTCATTGAACTTAACTGACGGAACCACCACAAAGGAAGCATAATTGGTTACCTGGGATAAAAAATAGCCCACCCGGCCTATAAACTCATTTAATTCAGCCGCGTTATCCTCCATCAGATCAGCCAGCAAATCAATGTCCTGTTCGGATAATTCTTGTTTCTCCATTATATAATCGACATAATAACGAAAACCGCTTTCTGAAGGAATCCTTCCCGAAGAAGTGTGGGGTTGTTCAAGATACCCCATATCTTCCAGATCAGCCATTTCGTTTCTTACTGTTGCTGAACTTATATTCAAAGCATATTTTTTAACCACGGCACGGGAACCGACCGGTTCTGCTGTTTCAACATAATCCTTAACGATGGATTCTAATATCTTGCGTTTCCTTTCATCCAGAGCCATTTTATCCTCACCGCCTGTTAGCACTCTCTTCTGGCGAGTGCTAAAAGTATTTTAATAAAAATATCATCTGCAGGTATCTTTGTCAAGCTGGCAAATCACGCAACAAAATGGCAAAGAACACTATTAGAGATGAAATAACCCCTTCTGGTCAAAGATAACTGCCCATTTTTTATAATCAGCAGACCTTTTTTTATATTGTCTTCAATCTCCCGTTTATATTCCTCCATTATATCTACGTTAAAACACTGGTTGACTGCTTGAATATTAATACCTTCAACCAGCCGCAATCCAAGAATCAGCACATCTGCCAGCCTCTCTCCGGCAGTCATATTTTCCAATTCCTCGGTTGGTGCCTGACCGCCGGCTTGCATTGCCGCCATGTATTGCTTTACATCAGAAATAATCGCATACCGCCGGTTGTTAATGAAACTGACTGCACCGGCTCCAATGCCCAAATAATTGCAGCCATGCCAGTAGGATAGATTGTGCTGGCATTCATACCCCTTTATGCTAAAATTCGAAATCTCATATTGTGAATAATTGCCCGCCGCTAAAATGTCGATAGCCGACTCATACATGGCTGCTTCTATTTCTTCATCCAGGAGCGTGAGAATTCGGCGGGCAACTTTTTTCCCCATTTCTGTTTCCGGATCCAATTGCAGCAGGTATGTAGAAATGTGTGCCGGGGCCATTTCCATAGCTTTATGCAAATTATTTTCCCAGCTTCTGATAGTCTGTCCCGGTATGCCATAGATCAAATCAAAACTATAATTTTTTAATCCGCATTTATTAAACATGGAAGCGGCTTCCAATACATGTCGGGCTTTATGCAAACGTCCCAGAATCATCAGTTCTTCGTCATTGAAACTTTGTACCCCTAATGAGATGCGATTGATTCCAGCCTGTAAGTATTCTTCCAGTTTATTCATGTCCAGTGCAGCCGGGTTAGCTTCCAGAGTTATTTCAGCATCAGGTAAAACCCTAAATGAGGCATAGGCCTGCTGTAAAATCATATTTATCTGCTGTCCCGATAATAAACTTGGCGTTCCTCCACCCAGAAATATTGAAGAAACCAGCTGATCTTCCAGGATATCAGCGGACCGGCTTATGTCATCAGTAACCATCCGGCAGTATTCATCAATAAATCTACTGTTGCAGCCGGGAAGGGAATAAAAATCGCAATAATCGCATTTTTTGCGGCAAAAAGGAATATGTATATAAATCCCCATTGTTTGATTTTTATAATTTATTGGTGTCACTTCTACCCCTTCTGGTCAATCCTTGATGTTTAATACTGTCATAAAAGCTTCTTTGGGGACTTCTATGCGGCCAATTTGTTTCATGCGTTTTTTGCCTTCTTTTTGTTTTTCCAATAGTTTCTTCTTTCTGGTTATATCCCCGCCGTAACATTTAGCCAAAACATCCTTACGCATGGCTTTAATACTCTCCCGGGCAATAATACGCGACCCAATCCCTGCCTGGATCACCACTTCATACATCTGCCGCGGAATGATTTTCCGCAGTCTTTCCACCATGGCCCTTGCCCGGTACGGTGCTTTATCCTTATGTACGATAAAACTCAAGGCGTCTACGATTTCATTGTTTAATAGCACGTCCATCTTTACCAGATCGGAAAATTCATAGCCGCTGATTTCATAATCCAAAGATGCATAGCCTTTGGTTCTGGATTTTAAACCATCAAAAAAATCATATAATATTTCTGACAGGGGCAATTTATAATTCACCATCACCCTGTGGGTGGTCAGATATTCTAAATTTAGAAACTGGCCGCGTTTTTCCTGGCATAATTCCATTACACTGCCCACATAATCATTGGGCACCATTATAACTGCTTTTACATATGGCTCCATAACCCTTTCTACTCTTTGCACCGGCGGCCAATGATTGGGGTTTTGCACCCATACTTCACTACCATCTGTCAGGACAATCTTGTATATAACGCTGGGGGCAGTAGCCAGTAAACTGAGATCATACTCCCTTTCCAATCGTTCTTTGATGATTTCTAAATGCAGCAAGCCCAAAAATCCGCAGCGAAAACCAAAACCCAGGGCATCCGAAGTCTCCGGTTCAAATATTAAGGAAGCATCGTTTAATTTTAACTTTTCCAGAGCCTCCCGCAATCTTTCAAAATCATTATTCTCCAGTGGGTAAAGACCGCAAAAGACCACTGGTTTTACTTCCTGATAACCTGCCAGGGGCTGGGCGGCAGAATTGCCTGCCGTCGTTACGGTGTCGCCGACTTTTGTATCCGCAACATTTTTAATGCCGGCGGCCAGATAGCCAACTTCACCAGCTTTTAATACTTCAACTTCATTCATGTGGGGAGAGAATACGCCTGTTTCAATCACTTCAAACTCTTTGCCGGTCGACATCATTTTGATGATTTGTCCTGTGGAAACCTGACCGGACATGACTCTCACATAGCAAATCGCCCCCTTATAGGGATCAAAATAAGAATCAAAGATCAATGCTTGCAATGGCCCATTTTCATCGCCCTGAGGGGCAGGAACATGTTTGACAATGGATTCCAGCACTTCTTTTATACCTATACCCAGTTTGGCTGAAATAGGAATGATGTCATCGCGGTCTATCCCAATGACATTTTCCATTTCCTCTTTGACTATTTCCGGTTCAGCTCCCGGCAAATCAATTTTATTTACTACCCCAATGATTTCCAGATTGAGATCCATGGCCATATATACATTGGCCAGAGTTTGTGCTTCGATTCCCTGGGTAGCATCCACCACCAAAAGTGCTCCTTCACAGGAGGCCAGACTTCTGGAAACTTCGTAGGAAAAGTCCACATGTCCAGGTGTGTCAATGAGATTAATGATATAGTTATGGCCGTCTTCAGCCTGGTAGTTCAATCTAACCGGCTGCAGTTTGATGGTAATGCCTTTTTCCCGCTCCAGATCCATCTTGTCTAAAAATTGTTCTTTCATTTCCCGTTCGCTCAGTGCCCCGGTAAACTGCAGCAAGCGGTCCGCCAGGGTAGATTTCCCATGATCGATATGAGCGATTATACTAAAGTTTCTAATTCTATTTTGCAATTGGAACCCTCCGGTATGGTTAAAACTATGGAATAAATTATAACCGATTCAGCCTGTATTATAAAATCATTCTTCAATTCTGTCCTCCATTTTTACTCCTGGCGGAATATCTTTTTTTGCTGCTGTTGCTAAAATAGTAATTGATCCATCCGGTTAATCTGGTAATTTTACTTTCATTCTGCTAATATAAAAAAAATGTGAAAGGTGTGCTTTTAATGGTATTGAAAGCTATGTTTTGGCTGCTCCCCTTTGTTATTTTGCTTTACTATCTGTGGGCTCACTGGCCTTCCCTTAAAAATAAACCCCTGATACCGGCAATCTATTTTGGTGGAATTATACTCTGGATCAGCGGTATTTTTTTCTTTACCGACGATGTCAAACTGGGCGCTCTGGTAAGAGCGTGCGGTATCGTTGTGATCTTTGTGGGAGTGTGCATTGATTCCTTTATATATAGGAATAAATCCAGTTAACCAATTAAATTGGTCTTCCCGGGAATATAAATTTTTTAATCAACTCCCTCTATGGGGAAAACAGTCGATAATATTTCCATGTATCTGCTTAAATAGCGCGTAAAATGCCCTGTTAACCGGCGGCTTTGTTTGTCAGCCTGCGTCCGGAGTTCCTGTAACTTGTCCCCCTCATAGACATAACTCTTCCCCAGGAGATAAAAGCATATATTACTCTGCTGGCAGTCAGCACCGATTATGGCCGGACGGTTTTCTCCCGTCAGCTGATTTATGGCCCCATTACTTATATTTAAAGCCGTGGCAATTATTATAAATAATACAAATACTATGGCATATTGCCGCCCTTTAATCATGAGGTTTCCTCCTTGAGCATTTCCAGTATGATTTCAGCCAATAGCTCGGCGGAGTAACTGGCCTCCGTCATGGAATTATAATCACTCCCCATTTCCAAAAGCAAGCTCTGTGTATGAAATTCCTGATTATATGTGCCGGCCTTGGTCCTGATGCCCTTTATCAGCCCCGGATATTTTTCTTCCCCTATTGCGCTGATCTTTTGGGCAAAGATCAGGTTTTTTTCCCAATCAGGATGGTCTTTGCGTTCGTCAGTGCCGACGATAATAAGAATTGGCGCTGCTTCTTTCCCTTCGATTCTGACTTTTTCTGCTTCCTTCATCCCGGGTATACTATCCCGATGAATATCAAATAACAAGAGGTTGTGGTTATTTGATTCCAGTATTTTTTTGACCGTTTCCCGGGAATTAGTATAGCTTAAATTATAGTCCGGGTAGTCATGGACAGTTTTAATATATTCAGCTTTTATCCCTTTCTGATTCAAATTGCCTGCAATCTGTGCTGCCGCCTGATTTACCAATCCCTGTTGGCCGCCTTTCACATTAGCAGTACCGCTGTCGGGAATATAGCTTTCACTGCTGTGGGTACAATATAATACTACCTTGTATTCCTTCAGTTTTTCATAATCGACTGCCCGGGTATTTGCTTTCTCAGCTGGTATGTCGGCAATGGCCGGCATCTTTTCATCTTCATCTTTACTATTTTCATCCAATATATATTTTGCGTTGGAATAGGACAAAGCCGGTATATGAGCCGTTAAGAACTGGTGAGGCAATTGTCGGTACACATAATCCCGGGTATTAGTATTATCTGCATTTCCCGCCAGAAGAAAACTGGTGTTTTTAAATAGTATCTGGCAGATCTTTTCATCAATGGTTATATTACTTAAGGGTTTCGCCAGACTTCCCGTTTGTTTCAAGGGGTTATGAGATAAATAGTAACTATTGATATCGATGCTGACACCAACAATCAAACAAAATATGAAAAGCTGTGTAAGAATAAGACTTTTAATAAAAATAACAAAATGATTGGCCATTGTGACCCTCCCGTGATAAACTTGGTAAATATTATGGTTGAATATAAGGGAGTAGAACATAATCCCTGGCGGAGCGGAAAGGAAAACCTGCCCTTTTTATTGCATTTTGTTTTTGAGAGTGCTATAGTATTTCTGTTGACGATATTTGAGGAGGTGAAAGCGTGGCACAAAGCAAAACATCGGCTAAGCGGGCCAGAACTGCGGAAGCTAATCGTCTGAGAAACAAATCTTTTAAGTCCAAATTAAAAACTTCCATCAAAAAGTTTGAAGAAACCATTGATCAGACAGAAGTTGATGTGGAAACTGCCAGGGAAAATTTGTTACAGGCAACCTCCCTGCTCGATAAAAGTATCAATAAAGGAATCCTTCATAAGAATACAGCAGCGCGAAAAAAATCGGCTTTAAGCAAAAAATTCAATAAAATAGCTGAATAAAATAAAACCTGTCTTGCGGCAGGTTTTTCACATTACTCTGCATGTCTCCCCGAGCATATTTCATATAGTAGAGTTTCGATCACCAGTAAATTGTCTTTTCCCGTACTTTTGATATCGATATCGGCTTGCAAACAAGCTGTAAATATTTCCTTTAATTCTTTATCAGTAAAATTATTCAGATTGTTTTCCATATTGCGTATCTGAAATTCCCGCAGCTTTGTTATTTCCGCGATTTCTTTGCTGGTATAACCTTTTTCCCGGTAATACTTCACTTTTCCCAAATTGATGAATTGTCTTACTATCATGAAAAGTGCCATTGGTATAGGCTGGTCCTGTTCGATATATTTCTGTAAATTACTAATAGCATTTCTGGCATTACGCTTGAATAGCTCGTCGGTTATCTTAAAAACCGTTGTGTTTTCAATTCTAATCAGATCTTCATCAAAATCTTCCCGCACTATTTTTCGTCCATTGGCGATAAGACAGACCTTTTCGATCAGGTTTTTTAAATAATACATATCCTGCCCGGTAGAAGAAAGAAGAGACAAAACATTTTCATCAACTTTGGTCCCATGGGCGGCAAATTGATCGCCCAGCCATTTTTTCAACTGTGCTGTTCCCAGACTTTTGCCTTCAACAACCTGCAGGGCTTTACCCAGTGTTTTGATCACCACATTGGTCGGAGCATATTCTTCAGCGGTAAAAATAATGAACTGCTGGTCCGGAGGCCTTTGTAGATAATTGGCCCATACCCTGGCTGTTTCTTCGATTCTGCTATTTTTCCGTTTGCTTTTCGTCAGCCAGAAAGGCCGCTTAATAACGATGATTCTGGCCAGGGAAAATAAGGGAGAAAACTCCAGGATTTCTGCCAGCTGCATCGGACTGATCTCATCTGCGTCCAGTGCAATAGTCTCCACTTCCCCTCCCTGTTCCAAATTGATCTGTTCAGTAAGATTCCTTATATGCTCTTCAATTAAATATGGTTCCTGTCCCCAGACCAAAAATAAATTGTTTTTCATTGCCTTCCCCTTAACGCTTTTATTCATTATAGCAAGAATACCGGTCTGATATATGCATTTTTCAGGAATCCCTGCACCGGGTATGTTATAATCATAGCGGAATTTGAAATATTGTTTTTTGGGGGGCAAGGTCTTGGCAACAAACTATGATGTTATCATCGTCGGCGCCGGTCCGGCAGGTATTTTTTCCGCCCTGGAATTAAACCGGCTGGGGGTAAACAAGATACTTTTGCTGGAAAAGGGTAAACCCGTTGATAAACGCAATTGTCCTATCGGCGGCAATACGCCCAGCTGCATAGAATGCAAACCCTGTTCGATCATGAGTGGTTGGGGTGGCGCCGGTGCATTTTCCGATGGCAAGCTGACATTGACCACCGAGTTTGGCGGGTGGCTGCAGGATTATATCGGCCCGGAAAAACTGGAGGAATTAATTGCCTATGCCGATAAAATATATGTTGAACATGGTGCACCAGATCGGGTTTTTGGACGCGATGATGAAGCTGTAAAAGACCTGGAAATAAAAGCTGCCCATGCGGGCCTGCGCCTGGTTCCGGCAGTGATCCGCCATATGGGAACCGAAAACACATTAAATGTGTTAAACAATATGTATAAAACCCTGCAGGATAAAATAACCATTAAAACTGAAGAGAGCGTTGTTGATGTTTTGATAGTCAATCAAAAGCTTCAGGGCGTAAAAACGGATAAAGGGATTTATAATTCTCCTATAGTCATTTTAGCCCCCGGTCGGGATGGTGCTGAATGGTTTTCCGAACAAGCAGTGAAATTAAACATACCGCTTAAAAACAATCAGGTCGATTTAGGGGTAAGAGTTGAAGTTCCTGCCATAACGATGCAGGAGTTCACTGATAATGTTTGGGAACCCAAAATATTCTTTAATACCAGGGAATTCGATGACCTGGTCAGAACTTTCTGCGTTAATCCTCATGGTTATGTAGTCATGGAAAATACCAACGGTATCATTACTGTAAATGGCCATGCCTATGCCGACAAAAAAAGCCCTAATACCAATTTCGCCCTGCTGTTAAGTCAGGAATTCACGGCCCCTTTTGACAAGCCGATCTTATATGGACGTTCTATTGCCAGTCTGGCCAATATGCTCAGCAAAGGCATCATAGTCCAGCGCTATGGTGATCTGAAACGCGGCCGTCGTTCCACCAGCACCCGTTTGGAGAGAAGCGTGGTTGTGCCTACTCTAAAAGGCGCTGTTCCCGGCGATCTGTCATTAGTCCTGCCTCATCGTTACATGGTGGGCATCAAAGATTGTCTGGAGGCTTTGGACAGAGTAATGCCCGGTGTTGCCAGTGACCACACATTATTATATGGAATAGAGGCCAAGTTTTACTCCGCCCGGCCGGAGCTGGATAATTCCTTGCAAACCTATATCGAGGGTCTTTGGGCTATCGGCGATGGAGCAGGCGTCACCCGGGGACTGATACAGGCCAGTGCTTCGGGTATAATTGCTGCCCGTTCCATTTCCCGGCATCAATAAGGATTCAGCTGCTTTTTCCCCAAACGCTAAATAATTTTGCTAATATAAAAGCCAGTAAACCCCGCCGGGGAAAACTAATAATATTCTTTGCTTTTATTCGTTATTATTTGAAAGTTTCCACCCGGCCGGTGGTATCAAAATAGATATTCCCCCCTGTATCCGTCCGCAATATATTGATATCTTCTTCACGCAAAACTTTCAATACATCTGGATGGGGATGACCAAAACTATTATTGCCCACACAAATCACTGCCCAATCAGGATTGGTATGATGATAAAATTCTTCGCTGATGGAATGGCGGCTGCCATGGTGGGGAACTTTCACTATGGTTACCGGATCAATCACCCCTTGCTTAACGATTTCTTCCAGTTCTTCCCGGCCGGCATCACCGGTCAATAATACTGACCAATCCCGATATTCAACCATTAAAATCAATGAATGCTGATTAAAATCGTCGGAGGGTTCCAGGGTTATTTCGGGGTGCAGGACCCTTATTCTAAAACCCTTTTCCACCTCAATAACCTGTCCTTTATACAAAGGTATTGTTTCTCCCCGTTTTTTGGCCATGACAGCTTTGATTTCGTCATATTCGGGTACCGCAAAGACAGTATGGGGGATCCCCAGGTAATGAACCTTTAAATCTCCTGCGGCTTTCTCCAGTCCCAGCAGATGGTCCGTATCCGGATGTGTATTAATGACCATAAATAGCTTCCTTATTCCTCGATGATGCAGATATGGCAGTAAACGAGTCGCGGCAACATCATAAAACTGACTGCCGCCGCCATCCACCAGAATAAATTTCCCCCGGGGGGTTTTGAGCAAAATGCTGTCTCCCTGACCCACATCGATAAATACCACTTCAGCATTACCACGGTTGTACATATTGCCCGGCAGGCATAATCCAGTGATAAATAGTGCTGCCGCCACCATACCCGCCAGTATATACTGTTTTTTGAAATTGTTTTCCCCTCCCCGCAGGGCTAAAATCAATCCGGCATAATAAACAATCAGGCCCGCCAGATGAGGAGTAGCCACCCATAAATAGGCCAGGGGCAAGTTTTTAAAAAAAGCATTGGAGTGCATTATCAGCTCATTAAAGAGTCCGGCAGGATAAATGACTGCCGCCGCCAGGCCAGGCCAAACCGGGGCGGCAGCCAGAGCGAAAAATCCCAGAATTACACTGACGCCGGCGGCATAAGTAATGACAATATTGCTTATTATCGAAACCGGGGACAATATATTGAAATGCCAGGCTATCAGCGGTAAAACTGCCAGTTGTGCACATAAGGGGATCAAGATCAAGTCCCATAATAAATGATTTTTTTCGACTTTTCGACGCACTATGGGAAAAATGTAAATCAGACCGAAGGTGGCCATAAAGGATAACTGGAAGGAAATTTTATAAATCGCCTGGGGATCGATGATCAATATTATAATACCGGCCAGACCCAGGCTGTCAAGCATCTGATTCTCCCGGCCAAAATAATAGGCAATCAGACCGGTTACCGCCATTAAAGACGCCCTCGTTACTGATACTGGCCAGCCGATAATAGTTCCATACAGGGCAATCATCACAACACTGAAAATGAATTTATTACGGCGGGATAGCTTGAATATCACTGTAATCCAACCGCATAAGACCACCAAAAATCCCACATGCAGGCCGGATACGGAAAAGATATGGATGACACCGGTCTTCTGATAATCATTATACTGTTCATCGCTGAGATCGTCGACTTTTCCCAGCAGCATCCCCAGCATTATTGCTGCTTCCTGAGGTGTAAGGGCATTGTTTATCACCTCTATGCCCTGATTACGTATGGAATTGACTGCTTTGTATAACCCTGCAGCTGATTGTATCACTTCAATGTCTGTTCCTTTCTGCAGCGATAAAGTGTAAAATATTTTTTCATGCTGCAAATAGACGGGATAATCAAATTGTCCAGGATTACCCGGTGGTGCAGGGGGTTTTAAACTGCCCGTGATTTTTATATGATCACCCCGCTGCAGATCACAAGGAAAAGCAGTGAAGACCTGGATTTTTCGCAGGTATTGGTTGGGGTATTCCGTTTTCAGTATGAATTTTCCTGTTTCCATTTTATTTTCAGGATAATTGCTTACCACCCCTCCAATAGTAAAGTTCTCCGTGGTGGGTAATTTATCGGGAATCTCCCACCAGCTAAAATTTGCCAGCAGGAAGCCGCTGATAAGTATAATGGCTAAAGATAAGGCCCGGCGGGAATGAGAGGTAAAGGCAAAAACCAGTAACAATATCCCCAATGTCAGAAGAAGCACCAGCCACTGATGATTAAACCCTAACAGCAAAGATACTGCCAGGGTTACGAATACACTAAATATCGATCTTTCCATATATCTTTTCCTGCTTGCTACCTGACCACGATTTTATCCTTTATGTCCTCATATCTTTTATCACCTATGCCGCTGACATTTTTTATTTCTTCTATGCTTTGAAATGCGCCGTTATTCTCGCGGTAATCAATAATTCTCTGGGCTAAAGTAGGACCGATGCCATTTAAACTCGCCGCCAATTCTTCCGCTGTGGCCCTGTTTATATTGATTTGGCCATTCTTATTACTCGCTGCAGCAGAATAAAATTGCGGAACCTGGCCCTCATCTATTTCCCCCTTAGAGGGGACATAGATGGTTTCTTCGTCATGGAGTATGCGTGCCATTTCGACATATTTCAGTTCAGCGTCTTCGCAGGGACAGGCCAGTTCAATCGCTTCAAAAACTCTGGCAGCGGCAGGCAATGTGTAAACTCCTGGGTTTTTTACCGCACCGGTTATATAGGCTTTTATCTCCGGTTCTGCTGCCGCCTCAATATCCATCTCCCCCAGATTATCCCCCGGTTCTTCCTGGACAATATTCAGTGACAGCTTTTCGGCATCGGCAGATCGTATTTGTTTGAATTCTGCATATTTGATACCGGCAGCAAAAACGATGATTAGGATTATTACGAACCCCGCCAGGATCCGTTTATCAATACTCATCAATTTTCACCCCAGTTAAATCATTCTCCACAAATTGGTAAATTCCTCCATTTGTTTCAGGTTTGTTTGTATATTTTTTCTTTTACATTCTGCGTAGAACATTAAAAAAAGACAAAAAAAAAGCAGGAGTTAAACTCCTGCTTTTTAAAAGTAAATTATTTCTTGGCTTTTTTAGCGGGTTTTTTAACAGCTTTTTTGGCTACAACAGCTTCTTTAAGAGACTTGCCGGGTTTAAATGCGGGAACTCTGGTAGCAGGTACTACGATTTCTTGGCCAGTTGCCGGACTTTTCACTTTTCTTTCTTTACGATCGCGGACTTCGAAGCTGCCAAATCCAATAATCTGCACTTTTTCGCCATTGGCCAGAGCTTCCTGAATAGTTTTAACTACGGCATCCAATACATCCGCTGATTGCTTTTGGGTGATTTCAGCTTTCTCAGCTATTGCTTTTACAAGTTCCGATTTGTTCACGACATAATCCTCCCTTTAAAAATTTATTAGGTATATTTTTCTATATTCCGCAAGAAAGCGGTAATTCCTGCTATTTAATTCATTATTTTTTATTTTTATTAAATATTTTTATTGTTTTTCACGCTTTTATTTTCATTTTGCCAAACAAACCATGTTTTTATGCATGACAAATCCCTTATTTCCGGCGTTATATTGCTTTCTTGTTTTTTCAGCCATTTACCATTGCAAAAACATAATTTTTTTATAAATATTTAAATAGCGGGGCATTTTGCAGCTTAATTATTTCAATGCTGTCCACTAAATCTGTTTCCTCAAGCAATAAATTTTTCAGCCAGGGCACAATAATTTGTTCTGTTTCCTGGTGACCGGCATCAAAAACAGCCATTCCATATTTAATTGCGTCCTGTGCTTCATGATATTTTACATCGCCGGTAATCAGCAGATCGATTTCCTGGGTTACGATCCGGTTAATTAAACTGCCGCCTGATCCACCAATAACCGCAACCCGTCTGATCTTTTTATTGAGATCACCCGCCATTTTGATCACATCCAGGTTTAAGATGTTTTTGACCTGCCGGGCACATGTTTTTAAATCGACCGATTCCGGCCATAGGCCTTTCCTGCCCATACTATATATTCTGCCCCGGTTCAGCAGCGGGTATATGTCATAGGCTGCTTCTTCATAAGGGTGTGCTTCTTTCATAGCGGCGATAATCCTTTTAACATCGTGTTCATAGGCGATGGTTTCCAGACGATATTCATCAACAGTTTCCAGTATCCCACTGGAACCCACAAATGGCTGCGCACCATCCTGCGGCCTGAAGGTCCCGGTACCCGAACTTTGAAAACTGCATTCCGAATAATTGCCGATATATCCTGCCCCTGCCCTGTGCATGGCTTCCCTGACTGTATCTATATGTGTTAAGGGAACAAATACGGCTAATTTAACCAATTTATCCTCCGGGCCATTATATAAGGGCTGTATATCCTTTAACCCCAATTTTTCCGCTAGAATCTGGTTCATTCCTGCTGCCGCGGCATCCAGATTAGTATGGGCGGAATAAACTGCTATATCAGAAGTAATGATTGATTGCAGCAATCTGCCCTGGGGTTTGCTATAATCAATGTTTTTGAGGGCCTTGAAAATCAGGGGATGATGAGTAATGATCAAATCTACTTTAGCTTTTATAGCCTCTTCCATTATTTGCTGATCTAAATCCAGGGCTATGACAATCTTTTTCAACTCTTTTTCCGGAGAACCTGCCTGTAAACCAACATTATCCCATTCCTCGGCCAGATGAAGCGGATAATGCTTTTCCATAACAGCCATTATATCTTTTACTTTAACTGCCATTTAAAATCTCCTCCAATCGGTCTATTTTTTCTTTATATTCCAGTTTTAAAATCCTTAACTCACTATTTCGGGCATTATTTAAACCGGCTGCCGCTGAGCGGTATTTTCCCAGCCAGTAATATAAATATTGCTTAACCACATCCTGTCTGGATTCTGCCAGAATCAGGGGACCAATATCCATTTCCAATGGTGACAGATGGTAGGGTTTTTCTCCTGGACAGGTCTTTATAATGATGAAGAGCCGGCCATTTTCCTCGATTATCTTTTCTTCCAGCAATGGCCACCCCTGGGCAGCCAAAAACTTTCTCACCATCTGGGGCCTGCTCATGGGCTGGAGAACAAACCGGCCGAAACTCCGGGATTTATCCAGATCATAGGCCAGGATCTGCGCAATGGTGTCACCACCCATACCCGCAATAATTACTGTGTCTGCTTCGCCTTTTTTTAAAATCTGCAGACCATCCCCGCGGCGTACGTCAATCCTATCGCGGAAGATACTGGCATTGGCTGCTTGATAGGCACGGTCAAAAGGTCCTGCATGTATATCGCTCACGATTATAGCCGGCACCATTTCATTTTGCAGCATATATAGTGCCAGCTGAGCATGATCAGATCCTATATCTGCCGCCAGTCTGCCTGGCCTGACCATCCCGGCAACTGCCGCTATCCGCTTATTATCCACCCATCTTCATCCTTTAAATTCTTTTATCCTATAATAGCGGGATAAGCCTCGAAAAAGCAAGCAAGACTGCTCTTCGATAAACGGCCGCCGGCCTTCCATTTTTGCCGGGTTAAATTCCCCCAGCCCGGAGTCAAACTGGATAATAAATAACTAACTTGCTGCTTGCTTATTTTATCAGGGGAGATTATACTAGAGCCAATTAAATATGAGGGGTGCTGAATCAATTCGGCTGAGAGTGGGCTTTAAAAGCCCTAACCCTTTGAACCTGATCTGGGTAATGCCAGCGTAGGAATGTTTCGCTTGTTAAAAGACTGCACTGGCTTATCCGTTGGGGCAGTTTTTATTGTTTTTACCAAAAAACTGCCGGATTTTTAAAAACCGGGGTGCAGTCTATGCAAAATGCAAACAGGTCAATTAAATATGCCCCCTATATGGTATTTCTTCTGTTGCTGCTGATCTGGGAAATAGCAGTTGCTGTCAATAATACCCCGGCCTGGCTTTTGCCTGTCCCCCGGCAAATACTTGTGGCCATCTGGGAATTTAAATCACTTTTGTTCAGCCATACTCTGGCTACACTGGCGGAAGCCCTGACCGGTTATGTAATAGCCATAGGCCTGGCTTTTGCTATTGCTTTGATACTGAATAATTGCCGCTGGCTGAAGGCCGGATTTTACCCCTTGCTGGTGGTGACCCAGACGATTCCCTTGATCATTCTGGCTATATTACTGCCGATCTGGTTTGGTTTCGGTCTGTTGCCCAAGATTATCATCGTGGTTCTAGTATGTTTTTTCCCCATAGTTATAAGTTTCATCGATGGCCTGGCATCAGTTGACAGTGATCAGCTGAACCTGTTTCGTTCCATGGGGGCCAGACCGCTGCAAACTTTCTTTATGGTAAAACTCCCGGCGGCTATCCCTGCTTTGTTCTCTGGTTTAAGAATATCCGCCACCTACAGCATTATGGCAGCAGTTATAAGTGAATGGGTAGGCGCCCGGCAGGGCCTGGGCTATTTCATGACAATTGCTCAAAAGAGTTTTCGCCTCGACCAGGTTCTGGCTGCGGTAACTATAATCTGTTTTCTCAGCCTGCTGCTGGTTAAAATAATAGATTGGTCAGAATACCTTCTAGCTCCATGGAACCGCATTTCCACTGAATACGATGAGGATACTGTCGATAAACAATTATTAAAGGAGGAACAATAATATGAAACGTAGTGTTTTGGCTGCCGCCCTCTTGGGTATGATGCTATTTATGACTGGATGTGGTGCTGGCGACGATTCAATCAGTTCGTCAGACAGCAAAGCGCCCCGGGAGAAAATAACCATTTTGCTGGATTGGGTTCCCAATACCAATCACACCGGCCTTTTTGTGGCCAAAGATCTGGGCTATTATGATGAAGAAGGCTTGGAAGTGGAAATTATCCAACCCGGTGACGGAGGAACAGCGCAATTGATTGGAGCTGGTACCGGTGAATTTGGTATCAGTTACCAGGAAGATGTAACTGCGGCCAGGGCCCAGGATATTCCGGTAGTGGCCATTGCAGCCATCATTCAGCATAATACTTCAGGTTTTGCCTCATTGAAAACCAGTAATATAACCACACCGGCGGATTTTGTCGGCAAAACATATGGCGGCTGGGGATCACCTTCCGAAATGGCATTGCTTAAAGCAGTCATGGAAGAATATAATGCTGATTTTTCAAAGTTAAAAATAATGAATATCGGTTCCTTTGATTTCTTTACCAGTCTGGACAAAGGGGTGGATTTCGCCTGGATATTCGAAGGCTGGGCCGGTATCGAAGCCCAGCAAAGGGCCATTGAACTCAATTTCATCCGGGTAGCAGAAATAAATCCGATTTTTGATTACTATACCCCGGTCATAATTGCCAGTGAAACCACCCTCAATGATAACCCGCAACTGGCAGAAAAGTTTATGCGGGCGACCAGCAAGGGATATCTTTACTGTATTGATAACCCTGAGACAGCAGCCGGCATTCTGTTGGACAATGCTCCGGAATCCGACCGGGATTTATTAATTGCTTCGCAAAAATACCTGGCATCCGAATATAAATCTGACGCCCCCCGCTGGGGCGAAATGAAAACATCTGTCTGGCAGGATTACGCTGACTTTATGTTTGCGAATAAATTGATTGACAAAAACATACAAGCCGAGGAAGCCTTTACCAATCAATTTTTGCCCTGATGCTCCCGGACCATGAGCCCGGCTGGAGGTGATATGAATGCAGATAATAGTTGATTCCATCAGCAAAAAACTGGGATCAGTTCATACCCTGGACAATATATCATTACAGGTCAATAAACAGGAGTTTGTAGTCATTCTGGGTCCCAGCGGCTGTGGGAAAAGTACCCTGTTCAATATTATTTCCGGTTTGATCAAACCTGACAGCGGCAAGATTCTGATTAATAATGAAAACCTGACCGGTAAAACCGGCCGCATAAGCTATATGCAGCAAAAAGATCTTTTACTGCCTTCGCGCCGGTTGCTGGACAAT
>Ga0209723_1002114_pt1 | contig 27979 bp, 20 predicted proteins | sample BiotimSIPDNA_2_FD_185750 | JGI IMG/M metagenome (GOLD analysis project Ga0209723, IMG submission 185750) | Anaerobic biogas reactor microbial communites from Washington, USA - Biogas_R2 time_0 SIP DNA (SPAdes) (version 2) | ecosystem: Engineered > Bioreactor > Anaerobic > Unclassified | place...
TGAAGTGCCAGTGCAATATTCCAGAACCGAATCGCACTGCCACTTGCATTGGTAAAAGGAGAGATCAGAAGAAATTTCATTTTACTTGGTAAAAAGAACCGAAAATTTTCTTATACTTTGAGAAAAATTGCCCCATGTCTTGAACATTCGCCAGAACATCATCCACAGGTACCGGGGCCGGCGGTAATATCTTCTGTAAAAGGTGCATAGATAATGGTTTAAATCTGCATTTGTTAAATAGGGCAATTCAACAGAAGAGTGGTGAACACTATCATGCTGTTCCCATTCCTTGGTAAGAAAGCAGTTATTATCGTCCAGAAGCTGATAATAGTCGGTCCCGGGAAGCGGGGTAGGTGCAGATACCTGGGTAAACTCTGCGTTTAATTCAAATGCAAACCGGATAGTATCTTCCACACTTTCTCTTGTATCCCAATAAAAACCCAGCATTACACAGTTCAGTACATCCAGGCCGTGCTTTTTTGCAATACGAACACCCCGGCGGATCTCATCTTTGGTGGTATTTTTTCTGATCTTTTTCAGTATCTCATCGTTGCCTGATTCCACACCGTAAAGAACCATGCGGCAGCCAGCCCGTTTCAGCCACTTTGCTTCTTCATCAGTCATAAGCTGAGGACGACACTGTACAGAAAAAGTAAAATCCAGTTTTTCCTCAACTAACAATTTACAGATTTCAATAACCCTGTTGCGGTCTATGTCGAAAGTATCATCATCGATGCGTATCTCTTTTACTCCCAAATCATTAACCAGGTACTTGATTTCTTTTAGTACCCGCTGAGGTGACATGGCACAGTGTTTATGGCTGTAAATCGTTTGTGGATAACTGCAATAAATACAATTGAAGGGACATCCCCGGGAGGTAATCATGGTTGCAGCCGGAAAACGTACAAATACGCTCTCATAAAATTTACTCAAATCCAGCAGGTCATAAGCAGGAATAGGAAGCTTGTCAAGATCAACTATGCGCTCCCCTCTGGGGTTTGTTATTATTTTATTTTCTTCACTTTTCCAGGTCAGACCTGCTATGGTTTCCAGATTTTTATTATCAGTAACAGCATAAAGCAGATCTCGAACTGTATAATCCCATTCACCTCTCAAAATGTAATCTACACAATCTTTTTTTATTTCACTCTCATGCAGGGCTGTTACAAAAGGTCCTACCCAGATAACCAATGCTTTGTTTTTTTTAGCAAAGTCGGAGACAGCCTGGGCAACATTGTAATTTATGTGCTCTACCATTATAACCACGGCATCAGGGGCTTCTTCCTTTATTTTAGAACAGGTTGTGTCCAGGTCAAGACGCATTGTCGGGCAGTGTAAGTATTTTACTGCAAAACCGGCTTCGCGCAAAACAGCCGCACATGAAAGATTCTGGTAACTATAGGTTTGTTCGCCAGTCTCGTTTAAACAAGGGTGTCTTCGGCCAGCTTTTGAAATTTTAGAATTTATAGACCATGATAAAGTCGGAGGGGGCTCAATAAAAAGCACTTTTTGCATTTATCCACCTCATCTTTCTTCAATACCTTCATCTTTAAATATTACCTCGTTCAATATCGCTCTGGCCGTTTCTCCCGGATCCTTTGCTGCAGTAATCGGACGTCCCACAACCAAAAGCGTGGCACCATTTTCTATTGCCTCCCTTGGCGTTGCTATCCGTGCCTGATCCCCAACATCTGAGCCGGATGGGCGAATTCCAGGTGTAATTACCTCGAAATGATCCGGCAAAATATCCTTTATCCCTGGAAGATCCACTGCTGAACAAACAATACCATTAAGTCTGGAAATAACCGCTAATGTTGCCAAATGTCTCACATAGGTTGTAGAATCCATTTGTACTGAGAGTTCCTCAGCTAAAGCATGAGCATTTATGCTGGTCAGCAAAGTAACACCAATAATCTTGGTGCAGATATCTGATTTGGTTCTGGATGCAGCTTCAGTTGCTGCCTGCATCATGGCTACCCCACCCTGGGTGTGTATAGTCATATAATGTACACCCAGTTCACAGGCAGAAGATACCGCTTTGGCAACAGTATTTGGAATATCGTGAAATTTAAGATCAAGAAAGATCCTGCGGTTATGCTTACGCACCAGTTCAAGTATTGATGGTCCAAAGCGGGTAAACTGCTCCAGACCAATTTTATATACCCCAATCCAGTCTAAGGTAGATTTGATCAGTTTTTCAATCTCTTCCTTAGAAGAAACATTATCCAAGGCCAAAGCCAGTCTTTCTCGAGATTTTTCCATAGTACTGGAAAATGGTTTATTGATGCCAGCAATGCAAAAATTTGTACATCACTCAGTCCTCTTTCTGCACCTAGGTTAGCGGCCCAGAGGTTATTGTTCACCCTGATTTATATTTAAAGTATCATTTTTTAATACCTTACTTCTTTCATCAAAGCCATTATGAGTAATCAAATTGTTAAAAGTGTCTCAGAAATCGATTGGGAAAACTGGATTCCAAAGGAACGGGCAGTTCTCTGTTTTATTAATGTAGATGATAAATTAATGCTTATACATAAAAAAACCGGTCTTGGAAAAGGGAAGATAAATGCCCCAGGTGGAAGAATCGAGCTTGCAGAAAGCGCAGAGCAAGCTGCGGTTCGTGAAGTACAGGAGGAGATAGGCCTTACCCCATTAAACCTTACCTATATGGGAGAGCTTCACTTCATTTTTACCGATGGATACTCTCTGCACGGAACCATCTTTTTTTCTGACAGTTACACAGGTACACCAGTTGAAACCATCGAGGCTTTACCTTTCTGGTGCCCCGTCGACCAAATCCCTTATGAGAACATGTGGGCTGATGACCGTCTCTGGCTTCCAATTGTCCTCAGTGGTAAAAAATTCAAAGGCTATTTTATTTTTGATGGTGAAAACATGCTTAGCCACAAGGTGAACATCATTGGATAACTGAAGTCAGTCTTTAATTCTGATTTCTGCAAGAAAGTAATACCTAATTACCGCAGTTTCGGTTAGTTATACAATAAAGATTCATTGTCTTCATTAATAAAATTTTTGGAATTATCCTTTAATTCTTTGTATTTTTTGGTTTTTTTTAAACAATATTTTTGCCCGACATTTCATTTTTTTGATGCTGCACAAAATATCAGAATCAACAGTTTCTTATGATTGTGTTGGGGAAAAAAGTTCTAAGGAGTAATTGCAATGGAAAAGTGTCCCTGTGGTTCACAAAAATCATTTCTTGAATGTTGCGAGCCTATAATTTCATGGAAAACTGACTCTTCAACACCCGAACAGCTCATGAGAGCCCGCTATACTGCTTATGCTAAAGAAAAAATCGATTTTATCCTTAATACTACCATTGAAGAGAAACGCAAAGAGTGCGATGAGCAGGCCATCCGAAACTGGTCAGTAAAATCTATCTGGCATAACCTGGAGATTCTTAGTACTAAAGACCAGGATAGTGAAGGCACAGTTGAGTTTATTGCCCATTATACTGAAGGAGGCATTCGCAAGAACCTTCATGAGAAAGCGCTTTTTAAAAAAGTAGATGGAAAATGGTATTATGTTGATGGCGAAATCCAAAAGCCAAAGCCATTCATCAGATCAACAGATAAAATTTCCCGTAACTCACCCTGTCCCTGTGGAAGCGGCAAAAAATATAAAAAATGTTGTGCTTCAGCCTGATTTTTTCGAGACTATGCTATCTATTGAACAACAGTTTTCCAGCTCTTTCCCAGGAGCATCATTCCACGTTGCCCTTTTCTGTCAACAATATCCGTAACTGCACTTAAATAAACGCTTGCACTTATCCTGAATGATCAATAAAATTAGGGCAGGTTGGAAAAACAGACAAAATGGGACCCACAAGTCTATACTTTTTCCTGGTTGCGAGATCGGGCTTTTTTGGTCCGTAACTTTTGAAAGGAGATCTTATGGACTCTAAAGGAACTATCTTTGTCAATTCTATTTGTCCGATCCTGTTCCTTGGCACTGCAGCCGCTTTACAGTTAGGTTGCTCTACAGTATATCTTAAAAACAGTCTGAACTTTTCTTTGGTTATATTATTCTTTTTTGTAACAACAGGCATTTATCTGTTGAACAGAATAGTTGATGAAGAAGACAAGTTCAACAACCTGAAGAGATGGCAATTCTTCAACGGTACTACTAAACGATTCTGCTTCTGGATGTCAACTGCAGCAATCTTACTTGCTTCTCCTGTTATTATTTCTCTATTGCTTAGAAAAATTGAGGTCGCATTAGTATTTGCTTTAATCTGCATTTCCGGCCTTTTTTATTCAGTAAGATTGTTACCATGGTTTTTTAAAAATGAAATCAGGTGGTTCAGTTTTAAAGATATCCCCATATTAAAATCCTTAATCGTTTGCGTTCTATGGAGTGTAAGTGCTTTTTTAATTGCTGTTGTGGATAGCCAAATCTCCATATTAAGAATCGATATTTTGATAATCTTGATGATTTTTTTTATCTCCAGTCTCAACAGTACAATATCTTCGGACGTAAGAGATATTGATGGTGATCGAATTAGAAATATTTATACAATACCGGTTCTTATTGGTGCTCAAAACTCACTTAAAATGCTGATGGCTATTGATATTATTGGAATAGCGAGTGTTACAGTACTGTTTATTGGAAATGTTATCACATTAAAGATGCTAATTTTCAGTTGTTTTATTTTAATATGGGCTGGATTATCAATCTTGCCCCAATATTTCCTTCCCAGAAAAATATCAAAAACTGCATTAGAAATTATAGTGGATTCTGAATCAATTATATGTGCAATCTGCTTAGTTATGCTTTCTTTTCACTAAAGTAATATATAAGTGTGTGACACATATTATCTCCGCGACTTTAAGCTATTCTGGGATTATTAAAGCCGCAGAAATTTCGTCATCAGTAATTTAACCTAAAAACCGCAGTAGATGATGACGCAGAGCCGTAAGATATTGATGCAAAAAGCTATAATAAAGTACAGTACGAAGTACTGGAATACCCCTTTCATAGCAGAACGAAGTGACAAAAACTTTATGCGCAATCCCGCATTGACGGGACGTGTTATCCGCATCAATCTACTGCGGTTTTTAGGTTTAAGTGTGAAATCATCTGTTTGTAATGCCACAACAGGCTACAATTTTCTTTAACAGATATTCCTCACTGAAAAGAGCAGGATATTCATCTCGGTTTTCATGTACTACAAACGGTAAATTATTAATACCTTCCACAATAGCAAATGTCTGAATATTAAAACCATACTTTGTACGAAGGAGAGATAATTGACCAGGTGCAGCAATGATGGTGACAGGTGGCTTCTCGAAAGGTTTCTGATCCAATTCACCAACATCCTGCATAACATGTGGACTGATTAATACATTCTGGAAAACCTTTATTACATTTGCCAAATTTTTAATACCTTCCTTAATCAGAACAATGTCATGTTTTTCCGGCTGCTCTATTTCATATTTAGGAAAGGATATATGTAATGAAATTCCATGCTCGCCCTTACCAACAACATTTTTGGAATACGCATTAACATGCCCGCCATGTACCTCAATGATCGATCGTACAACACACATGCCCAGCCCGGTACCACCTACATTCTTTTTAGTAGTATAAAATGACTTGAAAATTTGTCCGAGCTGTTCCTTAGTACACCCTACACCATCGTCATCTACTGTACAAAAAAGTAAAGTTTCTCTCGATGTTAAATCTATCTTAATCTTTTGTGCTTTAGCTTCGATACTGTTTTTGAAAATATTAATGAAAACCTGCTCCAGTTTATTGTTATCTCCATTAATTACAGTATCGAATTCACTCTTCTCTACATTGATCTCAAAGATATCTCTTTTATTCTCGAAATGAGTATCTATACATTTTCGAATCAACTCTTCAAGATTTAACGGAATTTTATCTTTCAATATTCTTGATCTGGAAAATTCCAGTATATCATTACTGAAATTAGTAAGGTGTGTGATGCATTCAGAGATTCTTGCAACTATTTTTTTTGATCGCTCATCCAATGAAGGTAACATTCCCAACATTTCAGAATAACCAGAAATAGCTGCTGCATAGTTGCGTATTTCATGATTAATAATAGCAGTAGACTGGCCCAGCTCCTTTAAAGTCTGAACCTCCTCCAGATCTTTATATGCTTCTCTCAATTTTTTAAAAGTTACTTCTCTTTCACGAATAATCGAAGTCAGCTTTTCAGTAAATATAATTGTAACTGCAATGCTGAATCCCAAGGCTCCCAGGAAGCTGTAACTAGGGAACAGATGCAACAATCCATACCCCGTGATAATACTCAAAAGATCTGCAATTGATCCTGCAGAAAGAAGAAGGATCCCAATTAAATAAAAAAGGGTGAATTTTTTCTGTTTTGCAGATACATTCTCAAGTTTCCAACTTAACTTTTTAATTAAATAAATCTGAGTTGCAATTATATATGGCACAAATGTGAAATTGTAACACGCAGTAGTAAGTACTTCCTCACTAACAGATTTAAGCATCGCTCCGGATAAAAACAGTACAGAAAATACTAAACTTGCCAGAAAAGAAAACTTTATTAAAGACCTGTTGATATTATTTTGAATTAGACTAACATGCCACAACAGGAAAGGCGGAAAAAATGAAGCAATCAGATGCTGCAGCAATGTCCAGTATAAAATTTGTTTTGATGGCTGAATTACTATATCAACAATACAAAAAGAGCATATCAGCAGGTTAACAATCCCAAAGATCAGAAAACTTCTATCAAAATTGGCCCGCACTTCTATTACTATGAAAATCACACTTATAGAAACCAGAAGTGCACATAGAACCATCAGAAGTTGATTCATAGATTTCCTGTATACAGAGATGGTCGATTGTAGATAATTCTATATTTAATACTTTTTATTGTCAATACTATTCAGATAATCATTTAAATAATCGTCACAGATTGTATTTCAGCTAGAGAAACACGCATCCCTTCTCTTGCATGATAGATACAAAGTCTATTAAATGATAGCGGCCTCAGAAGCCCAAATCAACACTTTTAACATGACTGCTAGAGCAGTTTCCTTTAGACTTACCAAAAAGATACCATACAACCGGTTGTAGTAGGAAAATGACAAAAGAGCTATTCTGGCTCAAAAATAGCTTTCAAACTAACCGATAAACAAGAGAATATCACTTTTACCCAGATTATAACCTCATATTCAAGTATTTGCTATAAAACCGGACAAAAGGGCTGCCTGCTTTCCAATAAGCTATTTGATTTCGTTGCCCAAATATGTCAACAAATGAGGATTAAGACCTGATTTATGGCATTGGAAAGATGGTTTTTTAATAAAAGCAGGATTATTTATATAATTGACATTTTTTTTAGCAATATTTACCTTTAATCCATGGTTATCAGATACTTTGGAATCCTTCTTCCCGCTTTCATTCTTATTCTTGCCGGATGTGCAGCACAAAATACCGGTTATGGTCCACATTTCTCTCCAATTGATAAGCATATTCGTAAAATTGCCATCTTCTCACCCGATCTTTATGTCTATGATGTCTCTGGTGGTGGTATTCCTGAATATCGAATTGACTGGAGTAAAAGTGCAGAAACAACTCTGAGCAATGCACTCAAGCTGCAACTGGAAAAAAAGCAAATTGAAGGAATAGATGTTACAGACATAATTGATACGTCTGTAACTGACACCATACTGCCTGTGATCAAGTTAATTATCTCTTCGATTCAAAAACATTTATATGGAAATGGAGCATTTATCACTCAAATCGACACCTTCGATTATCACACAGGACCGCTATCTGAGCTTTGCAACAGCCTGCAGACCGATGCTGTCATGTTTACATTTGGTTCAGATGAAAATTTTTCACCTTTACGCGAAATAATACTGAAAAAAGCGACAACTGCCAAAAACGTTAAATCAGCTATCTCTGGAATCCTTACCGGAACAGTTAGCATTTATTCCGTTCCTCTGGCACGTACCTTTGCCTGTTGTCTGGTGGCAGATAAAAACGGAAAGATCATCTGGTATAAACAATATATCAAATCTGATGGCGCCGATTTACGAAAATCGTTTGATGCAGAGAAAATAGCCGGACAATTATTGAGTGGATTACACTTAAGGAGAAATTAGTGCACAATTCAATTTTAATCTGGTGCTTTATTCTGATATCTAATTATGCTCTGATAAATGGTGATGATGTTCCAGAAACTGTGCACAGGGAAAGCATAATTGCTCAAAGTAGTAGCTTTGAAAAAGAACTGGAAAAATCAGATGCTTTTATTAGAAACGAACCCCTACATAATTATCTGAATGATGTTTTACATAGAATTTCCGGAGACAGCCGATATAAAGTTAAAGTGCTGCTATCTCCTTCATTAAATGCTTTTGCAACTGCTCACGGAACTATTTATATATGCACGGGACTTCTGGCAAGGATCCAAAATGAAGCTCAGCTTGCAGCACTTCTGAGCCATGAAATGGTTCATATCATAAATGATCACGCATATCGCAATCTTTTTAATGCCAAGCAAATAGCTCTTTCCAGTGCACGCAAACAAATTGGCCTTGAATTCTTTTTCGGATCCCTTGCCACCAATGTGGTGAGTTTAACCCTGAGATCTGCTATTAGCGGCTATTCCAGGGATCTGGAAAGGGAAGCAGATAGCCTGGGATTAATTAATATGAAAAAAGCTTCTTATGCACCAATCGAGTTTAGAAATCTCTTTCTGATCCTTAAAAATCATATAGAAAAGGAAAATATTGAACAGCCATATTTCTTTTCAACTCACCCCGCCATAACCGAACGTATAGACAATTATTATCAATTAGCAGGAAAAGATACTGTTCAAACCGCTCAGGGATTAGTCAACGATGCTATTTACAATAAAATGATTAATAGCGTTCTGCATACAGATGGTGTCATGAAAATCGCTTCAGGTGACTTGCATAACGCTGAAGTGAACTTTTCCAGAATATTGGGGTCAGACTCCAGCAATGCCCAGGCATTTCTGCAATTAGGCAACATTGTAAGGTTAAGATCTGCGCCACATGCTAACAAAGATGTATTTAAATGGTATTACCGTGCAAAAGATATTGATAACACCGGAGAAGTACTCCGTGAACTGGGTTTTTATTATTTCAAAATTGGCAATATTGACAGTGCTGCCTGTTTTTTAAGCTCATACCTTCATAACCACCCCTTATCACCTTATCAGCCAATCGTAGAGGATTATCTGAAAAAATGCGCCAGGTAAAATGGATTCTCTCATGTTTGCTATTGTCAGTAATCTTTGCTGGTTGTGCATCAAGTTGGAAAGTAACTGGCACAAAGTACAAAAAGCCATACTATTATTTCCAACCTCCTCCCCGATGGATGATAATCAATGATGGCTCTTCGGCAATGCTTTCAAAGCACGGACCAGGTCTGGAAAAAATCCTTATTTTTCGTCATAAAATCACAGACTCGCTTCAATTTACTAAACTCAGGATTTACCCGGAAATGTTGCCTCATGAACTGGCAGAAGCATTACTTTCCAGAATAATTGCTGCTCCTCAGGTTGTAAATGTCTGCCTACTGCGAGAAGAACCCGCAGAGGTAGATTCCAGGCAAGCAATCAAGTTAACGGTTGATTATCAGATAAATGCAATCGGGTTCAGAGAAATTATCTACGCTTTTTTTGATAAGTTTTTTGTCTATGAGCTGAGATATTGTGCCGCCAGGAAGCATTTCTTTGAGGAAAGTATCGATACATTCGAATCACTCGTAAAAAGTTTCAGGCTCAGGTAATTTTCACTTGGTGCCCCAGAAACCATAGCTGATAATTAGCCTTCTTTTTTCAACTCAGTAGTGTCGGGCTAATCATTGCATAAAATCTGGTTTTAAATGTGAATTGTTTACCTTTGCTTGTTTACAAGTGCTCTGTCGAGAAGGTCTGCATTAATTACCTCTATGTGCAATGTAATAATCTTCCAGCTCACACTGAGCCTTCTCTGCGTAAGGTAATCCCGGTTTATCCCTGCCGACTCTTCGTTTAGATATTTTTTTCAGATTACTTCTGATTAGATATTGTTTTAATATTAGTTCCTATTTTTCCGATTTGATATTAATATGTTATTTTTTCGCCATCAGATACCTGGATAGTTACCAGTTATTTATTTCTATCCTCAATCAAATCTTCAGCAAAGAAGACATTTGCAGGTATTTCATTCACACCTATTCCCGTATTGGTAACAATGATTCTGGCAAGATTGCGTTTTTCCACTATTTTTACCAGAGTTGGAGGCAGATATGACTGATACCAGAACCTGTCACCATCACGCAAATTCTGAAACTGTTGCTTCAAAACCTTATACAGAGTCAGTCCAACAGAAGATCCGATTATATGATCTTCTGCAAGCAACACAGGCCATAGATCCATATCATCTATAGATGGGTATGTTTGGGCTATTCGGGAGCGAAACAGCGGGTCTGATGAAATGGTGTTTAAATTGTACACCGGACGTAACCCTAATGATTTACGAAATTTATTGTACGAGGGAAGCCCATGATCCCGTCCACGCTGTATTTCGATAGCTGCAAGGTCCAATCCTACCGGAACAGAAGCACCTAAAGGATTGTTACGCAACTCATCCACTATAAATAAATCTATACGCTCAGCTTTCTGATAAGCCAGGCCCCGAAGAATGGGATCTATGTTCCCTTCATCAATGATTGCACCAGTATTGAAAAAAGAACCACTTAGAGAGATATTGCCCTGGGGGATTGTTTCCAAATATGAATTTAGCCTCAAAATATTTCCATTAACCATAGAGTGGCCGATACGGAAAATCGCTGCAGCAAATTCATTGGACAGAGTTGGATTTACATCTGGATTATATCCAGAATAGACAGGCAAGGGATCCGGCCCAAGCAGCGCTGGCAAAAATTCATTATAGGTGATAGCCTGTATTTCTGCTATAACCAGTGCCCGGGCTTGCTGATAAATCTGATAATCGCTAAGCCCTGGCCTGATAGATTCGATTATGTTGCACCAGAAATTGTGTTCTCTTACAAAAAGAGTGTGCAAAGCCGCAAGTACCATATTTTCATTGGCCCTTATATCGCCGGCTAAAAACAGCTCAGGCCCATTACCTCCGGAATTTTCGAAACCGAAAATATTAAAAGGAAGAAGATTGTTTTCACTGGTACGAAGCCTTCCTGTGCCATCATTAAGCCTCAGTGCATTGGCCCGCAGAGAATCAGAACCGTAAATCATCGATCCGTCAATAAAGGATGAGACCCGGTTTATCTGTTGCCGGACCCCACTGAAATGATTTATATATTCTGATCTGTTAAATGGAATTATCTGCTTACCTTCCTTTTTTGAATTATAAAGCTGATCACCTGGTGGAACGCTGATGTTGATTGTTTCTTCCGGAATATTAGGCAATATCAAAGACATGTCATGATCTATAAACTGGCTCCAGGCCCATAAAAATGACGACTGTCCATATTCGGCAGGAACTGATGTATCACCCTGTTTAAAAAGAGTGTTGGAAATTGTTCTGGGATTTGGACGCATGACACCAGCCGGTGAACTCTTTTCATCTGCATAATCTGCCGGACTGATTCTTCGAAAGTAGATACCCGCTGCGCCCCAGGCCCTGTGAAACCGATTATTATTCATACCCGAGAAAGAACGGTATTCAGAGGGGAAACGGGTATTGTTTTTACACTCTGTTGTAGACTGGGAAGAAATAATTATCATGGATATCAATAAGAAAGGAATCATACATGCCTCCTGAACTTCATAAGAACTTTCAGAACCATTCAGGATCATGTTGTATATCCTGAACCTTTGTTCAGAGCTGTATAAGACCAATGGAGTGTGGGTGTTGCAGCTCTATTATAAGAAAAATGGCAACAAACATGCCATTACTCTGCAATCACCTAAAAGAGGGATTTTCCCTGTTTATCCAAATCTGGATAAACCGGGAAAATTAAAAAGTGGATTTTCATTGACTATTCAGCATTAGCACATAGAAAGCCTAAAACAAACACCAGTGCTGCATTCCAGTTAATAGCCACCTCGTTGCAGGCATAAGCTGCCATCCTGTCAATATATGCCTTTGCCGGTTCTTTATCAGGATAGTTTACTCCAGGTTCTCCAGATATCTCATCCTGTCTATCAGCATTTGGACCGCCCACTAAAAAACCGGGAAATGGTGCTTCTACACCATCCGCTGCCATAATCCTGTGATGAGGCTGTAAAGGGGACCTTTTACCTAAACCAGTTACAAAACAGAATCCTGTTGCATTTTTACCGAAAACATAGTCAACTGTTTCGATAACCGATTCCAGGTATTTGTCCTGTCGTGTCAGATAGTATGCATAACACATTACAACAGCATGATTAAGTAAAACCGAATTGGAACCCCATATAAAATCTTCAACCGGAATTCTGCAGGGATTGGAATCGATTGCTTTTACAAAACGATCAGCAAGAGCAATAACAGAACGGCTGCCCTCCGAAATAAAAGGATACTTTTGCACATCAAAATGCTTAATCAGCGTGAACCATCCCAGATTCGATACATTGTACCAGTTGGCAGCATTTTTACACAGATAAGAAGAGGCTGTCTGCTCTATATACTTTTTAAAGCTACCTTTACCGGTGGTGACAAATAGTTCACAGGCCGCCCAGAAAAACTCATCTCCAAAATGTGAATCCTCATAAGCTCCTGTCCCACCGACTTCATCTGGTTCGCGTATGTCGGGATTATTAACCGCCCATTTCCATGCAACAATAGAGCGTTTCAGACAATCCTTGCTGAATTCTTTATCTTCCTTATATATTCTTGCTGCCATAGCCATCACAGCCGAAAAATTCAGTGCTGACGATGTAGATTTGCCCATAACATATCTTACACTTTTAAGAGCCTCAGGCATTTCCGAAAAACCATCCCATTCCAGCGACCCCACCTTGAAAAAAACTCCCCCATCCAAATCCTGCATCCTTTTCATCCATTCCAGTTCATATCTGATTTCATCCAGCAGGTCGCTCTTTCCATTTTTTGATTCAGGAATATTGAGATTATCACCAATCAGATCCGGATAAAGCTCATACAGTGAAAGCATAGTGCCGACAGAAATGCCTGCATTGACAATATATTTACCGTAATCTCCGGCATCCATCCAGCCCCCACTGACATTTTTTACTCCCGTTTTCCCGGTACTGACATGCAGAGAACAGGCTGTATCGGCAATTCCGCTTTTTCGCATCCAGTCACCAGCATGTTCTTTTTTCAGTTCTGTTGACAATCGCTGATAATAGAATGCTTTTACTGCTGCATTCAATGCATCTGTGTAAATATTCTCCCTTATAAAAATCTCTTCCTTTTCACCTGTTTCCTGTATGAGAATCTGATATCTTCCGGATTTCTTGATGTCAGTGAAATCTCCAATTTTCATATACTCACCTGCCAAAGACCAGTATGATCCTGGAAACAATTTACCATTGCGTACAACTGCTCCCTGTTCATCAATAACAGCAAAGTCATTGACCGAAGAATCGGTAACAATAAATCTTTTTATCCCATTCTGAAAATATCCGATCTGATTGATCCGTAAAGCTTCATTTTTTGACACTACAGGTATGTAAGTGTTTGTAAGTCGGACATTGTCCAGCATGATTGTTCCCGTTTTTCCAAAAATACCAGAGCGAAAATCGTAAGAACGAATTTTATCCATATCCATTTTGCGGTTAATCTGTACATTTTCTGGCTGCCAGAATTCATACATCCTGAACTCAGAAAAAGGAACCGTTATCTCCTGCCATCCATTGAGCGCCTCAAAATGTGCAAACCAGGCTTCATTGCTCCCATCTACTATCATTACCATACAGGTCTGTGCTTTTTCACTTGAAAAAAAGTTGAATTTCAACGCATTATGATAAGACCAGTTCGATTTAACAGTGTCTGCAGTGTCGATCAGACAGGTAGATGAACCCCACTTGTCAATTCTATAATCGATTCTGATCGCCTTACTGTTATTATCGGTATTATTATCCCTATATACTTTTATGGAAGAGTAAGGACAGAAACTTGAGTACCATCTCAGCGTATCCCTCGGATCTTCAAAATCATCTATCAGAATATCCGGTGCATCGGATTTAAACTCTTTCCAGTACCTGGTCATGCTGAAGGTTTCCATTTTCTTTACCAGTTTAATATCGGATAAATAAAGTCGCACCGGCTTTTTGCCATTCTCACTGATCAAGCGGTTGGCCAGTTTTTCTGTTGATATTCTGACTTCTATCAATTTTGTCCAATCCATATATCCCAAAGCTTCATAATGACCATCACTGCTCCACCATTTTCCCACATCGGTAAAATCGGAAAAAGGAACCTGTACAGTCTGCCATTCCGTATTGACCCTTGTATAGACCCGGCTGGGCAATCGGGTCTGTACTTTCATATCCACTCCTTCGGATTCATCATCCAATAAACCAATAACAAAGAGTTCACCACCTGAAGCGCCCTTTACTTTAAATTCCAAACCTCCGGTCTCCCTGTAAGCTGAAACATCTATTGGTTCTTTCTGGGCTTTAAAAAGGGTAACCCCACTCCACTCTGCATCATCAAAATAACAGACCAGAACAGGCAGTCTGCTGCTGTCTGTGGCATCCTTGGCACTGAAATCGGTACGGCCATTATAAGTGTAAACCGATGTTTTCTCTCCCATACCCTTTCCAAAAAAAGAGAATATCAAATTGGAAGTGTCTTCCTCGGTAATCAAGGGACCACTGGTTTTATCTTCAAGATGTCGCCAGGAAAAAAATGGAGGCTGTGCAAAATCTGCAGTATGATCGATTATTTCGATGTCATCAATGAAAACCGTAGCTATTCGATCGACTGATCGGCCAATATTCTGCTCCTTTTTGGTGGATAATTTTATATTGTAAATCCTGCTCCAGTCTATTCGGGCATATTCACCACCATTCAACTCTGTATACCACCTCTCCCCTTCATCTGAAAAGGAGATCAGTGGTATTATCACCTGTTGCCATTTATCTGTTATCTTAAAAAAATTGATGCTCTGGGCATTTACTTCACACTTGTTTTTTCCATCATTACCATGGTCCATCAATCCAATTATAATCTGTTCGCCACCCTGCGAACCTCTTATAAAAAAGCGCAGTGCTCCACTTTTCCTTGCCGATTTAAGATCGACAGTCTCACCTCCAAATCCTATCTCAACACCAGGATATTCCTTATCATCAAATTCCAGTTTAACTACTTTCCCTCTTTTTCGGTCACTGTCATTAATTATAGTTATTGCAGATCTCCCCCCATACGCGATGGCATATCCTCCCTGCGGATAATCTTCAGAAAACCAGGTTCCTAACTCAACACCAAAAGACAAACCCAACAGAATCATCACCAGAAAACCTGTCATCTCCCTGCCTGCAGAATTGTGCCAGATCATTTCGACTCCTTTGAATTTAAATTTGTCTATCCTCCGTCTGTCGTTCCGCCTGCCCCAACGAAACGGTGAATGGAGGATAGGAACCTGATTCACATGTTTACAAACAAATTAAATCCCTGTTCCTGTTAAAAATTAGGGTTAAAAACATAACATTTCCCGACAAGGTTTCAACTTTTTCCAAAAAAAGAAATTTGAAAAGGAATAGAATAAAAATGAATACAAAAAGCGGAATTTTTGATATTGCAGGATTATTTTACATTTTGATAGTATTAACTGTCATTATATAAATGAAGCAATATTTCAGTAAAATGTTGAATCTTATTTACTGCCATATTAGTATCGGTGAGGTCTGAAAATCAGAAGGTCTCGTGTATTTATTAGTAAAATCCCCCCTCTGAAAGCGCACCTCTTACCGACGGGGCATTTCACAATGTTAAAAAATACGTTTTAGTAATAATCGATCAAAAAATGGCTGGTTAACAATTTCGGGCAACTACCGGGAATCTTGAATAATATTGGATGATAGTAGTCCTATTCGGTAAAAGTTTTAGATTTAAGAGGTACTGTATTGTCTGAAGAAGTTTTGCCGTTTTGAGGTTTGACCTTAGGTTTTAGGGGATTATCACAGTCCTCCTCTTCATCACTATTCTCGGAGCTTTCCTGTCTAAAGGTATTTGGTGATACATTAGTGATCCGGTTAAAGGTTCTGCAGAAATGGGTGAGATTAGTGTAACCAACCCGATAGGCAATCTGAGAAATCTGCAGCTTCGTTTCCTGCAACAGACGTTTTGCCTCTGTGATGCGTATAGTATTAAGATACTGCCGGAAAGTTAGGTTGTATTCTTTTTTAATGATTGAAGATATTTTTATGGTCGGGATACCTATCTCATCGCTCATTCGGGAAAGCGATAATGACTGGTTAGAGAAGTTATTGCCCAGGTATTCAAGTACCTTTTTCTTTTCATCAGCAGTATCATTTTCTATCTCCAGTATCTGATATGGAATAGCCAAAGGATGTTTTTTGGTTTTCAGCAAAACACTTAACCAACTTCCAATGCCATACACAAGATAATAGAATAGCAGCAAACCAATAAGAGAAAACGCCAGTGATTTTTCTTTGTGAAATCGCAATTCCTTTAAAGCTATTGCTCTATGGTGTCCAAATGCATCGGATCCATCCTGAATGGAAATCATTCCCAGTTTAGAAAAGTCAGGTTTGCTGAGAGCTGCCTCATTTATCTTGTATTGATTAAACCACCAAAGCGGAGTTTCAAACTCTTTGAGGGGAATGGAAAACTTTTTTTGTTTATCTTTTATAGGTAATTCTTTGGAAAAATATCTCCAGGTCATACGGTCTTCGAGTCTGGAGAAACCATCCGTAAACAACTGCAGAATGATAACTACAAATTCCTCAGTGGTACTTTCATCAAAAGAGATAACCAAATGATCATAGTCACTGATATCCACAAATTTCTTAGGCGGATGTACAATCCACTGGAACCCGGCATAGCGGGATGAATTCATTCTGCCAATAGTGTATTCGATATAAATTCTGGAGCTGTCTACTTTAAACTCTTTTATAACAGTATTGCCATCCTCATTCGGATGAATAGTATCGGTGTAGCTGGTAAGCTCAATTCCCGGGTCTCCCGGAAAGATAACCAGATCCTTCTTAATGCAGAATGGGATAATTATTCCGATTATTGCTGCCGGTAATAATAGATGTAACCATTTGTTAGTAGTGATGATTTTTAGCATGATTCATTTAAAATACATCTTAAACATTGTGAAGAATACGTTTCAAGGGGCATTGTTTAACTCTATCATAAATATAATGCTGGTAATATCGAAATAGATAATCTTCTATTGCCCCTCAGTAATCACCGGGGGGAGCAAATTTTTTTATTCATTCAACTATCTATATCTATGTAACGACTCGTATTTTCCAATTATCAGTACATTTGCGCCAATAAGCAGCTATTTCAAAATTGTTATATATTTATATTTAAGTGATGACTGAAATAGTAGTTTTTATCCTGTTTCCCTTAGATACCACCTTTAAAACTGAATAGATTAAAACTTTTATCAGTGAACTGCAAAAAAATGGATCTTGAGTACCCCTCTTCAGAACTGAAAATTAAAATCTCTGGTGAAGCTGGTGATGGCATTCTGACTGCCGGAGATATTTTAATGGGTGCGGCAGCCCGTTTAGGGTATTACTCTTCCGCATTCAAAAGCTTTCCGTCGACTATCCGTGGTGGCTACTCTCAGACTCTGGTTACCATTTCCGAAGAAAAAATTATCTCTCCAATTTCCCAATTCGATATTCTGTTTCTTACCAGCCCTACTGCTTTCGAATACGACAAACCTCCTCTGTTAAATGATGTCTGGCTGTTCATAGAATCATCGATTTTAGAGGATACTCTGAATAATCCAATAATCGATCAATGGAAACAAGCCGGGCATAAAGTCATTAAACTTCACATCAATGAAACAGCCCGCAGCATTTCCGCAAATACCTCAATCAAATCAGCAGTCACACTGGCTTATCTGTGTACACTGCTGTCAATTCCGGTTGAACTGATAAGAGACCTGATCATTGGACGTTTCCAGAAAAAAGGGAAAGAAACAGTTGATAAAAATCTGGCAGCACTCGAGGAGGGTCTTCGACAGGCTCACAAGGATATTCAACCTCTCTGTTTTTCTCTGCCTCAAAAGAAAGCAGATAATAAGAAGCGGATTATTGTCGATGGAAATGAGGCCATCAGCCTGGGTGCGCTTATAAGCGGCGCAAAATTTTATGCCTCCTACCCTATTACTCCTGCCACATCGATTGGTGATACACTGGCAAATTATTTACTTCAAACTGATGGGTTTGCTTATCAGGCAGAAGATGAGATAGCTGCAATTGGAGCCGTTATTGGAGCATCTTTCAATGGATTCAAGGCTTTAACCGCTACTTCCGGCCCCGGATTCTCCTTAATTCAGGAATTTCTCGGATATGCATCGATGGTAGAACTACCGGTTGTGGTAATCGATGTTCAACGTGCAGGCCCTTCCACCGGGATGTCCACCAAGCATTCTCAGGAAGATCTGTATGCTGCTGTTTTTGGAGGCCACGGAGAAGGGCAGAGAATAGTAGTTGCACCAAATGGAGTTCAGGATTGCGTTTTTACCACTGTCGAGGCTTTCAATCTCTCTGAACGTTACCAATGTCCGGTGATTCTTCTAAGCGATGCATCCATGGGAATGATAAAACAGACTATTGACTCTCCAAAACCCGAATCGATTCCCATAGTAGAAAGACCGGTGTTAAAACATCATCCAGAAAACAGCACCTATATTAGATATAAGACTGGTCCGAACCAAACCAATCCAGTTCCTGTTCCTGGTATCTCCCCAGTTACTTATCGGGTTACCGGCCTCGAACATGATGAACACAGCTTTCCATCTGCAAACCCGGTCGTAAGAAGCAGACAGATGAGGCGCAGATCGGAAAAACTCCTTGGTATAGAACAGGATAATCCGCACCTTATGGAATGGGACCTAGAATCCCAGGAACTTTATGAAGCTGATTTCTCTCTTATAGCCTGGGGCTTTACTGCTTCAATTGCAAAAAAAGCAATTGATATTATGCGCCAGCAAGGTTTCCGCATTGCAGCATTGTATCCAAAGCTTTTATTCCCGGTTTTGACTGATAGCATAGAGAAACTTCTTCAGTACAGTCAGCTTCTATACATTCCGGAAGCTAACTTCAGTGGTCAATACAGCCATATTATCCGAATGTATACAGATGCCAAACCCCATCCTGTAACTCTCTCCCGGGGAGACCCATTTACACCGGAAGAGATTGTCGCATACATCACCAGGTGGTTAAATATTGAGCTCTCAGTATCTTTCTCCTGATGATTACAAAAGCGACATCAAACCGAGCTGGTGTCCGGGATGCTCCGTTTACGGTATTATGGCTGCCCTGACCAGGGTCTTTTCGCAAAAGCAAATAGATCCTCTTAAAACCAACCTTATCTCCGGTATAGGCTGTTCATCAAGAATGCCACTCTATTTTCAGACATTCGGTATGCACACTCTTCATGGACGGGCGATTCCGGTGGCAATCGGATCAAGGCTTTCACGACCGGATATAAAAACAATAGTAATAGGGGGTGATGGGGATCTTTTTTCAATAGGAACAAATCATTTTGTCCATGCTGCCCGCAAAAACTTCGATATTACCGTTATCTGCATCGACAACAGAATCTATGCCATGACCAAAAACCAGGCGTCACCAACATCCACTATCGGATATCAAGGCACCCTCACCCCTTATGGAAAGCTTAGCGCAGTGTTGAATGTGGTGGAATTTTCCATTTCCTGCGGAGCAACATTCGTTTCCAGAGCTCATTGTAATTCACCAGAGCATCTGCAGGAGATGATCTCCTGCGCAATGGATCACAACGGTTTCTCTTTGGTACATGTCCTTGCTCCCTGCAAAACCTTCAACAAGGAATCGTTTTTATCTGAAAAATGCCATCGCGTTATAGACATCAATAAAGATTTGGCTCACGATCCTACCGATAGAGCCGCAGCCATGACTCATGCAGCAGCTTCCATTGATTTTGACAATAATGAAAGCAGCAAAATCCCGGTTGGAATCTACTGGAAACACCACAGCATTACTTTTGAAGAGCAGGTTAAGGAGATCAGAAAAAACACCCGACAATCGGATGTCCATTCCATCATTTCCGGATTGCATATCTCTTAAACACACCACCTTTTAAAAGCAACGGAAACTGCGAAGTTTTTACTCATTTCTTTTTTTCTACCGGCTTTGGGCATTAGCAGCAAAACCGCTTCTGGTATCTAAAAAAACTACCATCTGCAGAATAATTTTAAACCATTAATTGATGAATACGGGGTTGCAGCATAACTCACCTGTGTATTCACCTTGTGCATTTCCCTTTGGGATTAAAGGGTTTTCTTTTCATCGCTAACCATCTTAGCTTTTAAGCCAAAGTATAGAGCTCTAATATTAAAGTGTTTGTTATCTCAAATCATGAGAATCTGAGTTTTTTTTCAGCGTATCAGTATTCTATGTCCACCGTATTAGTGTTTTCTTTCAACGTATCAGTATTCTGAGCCCAACGTATTAGTGTTTTTTTTCTACGTATCAGTATTCTATGTCCAACGTATTAGTGTTTTCTTTCAACGTATTAGTATTCTATGTCCACCGTATTTGTATTTTTTTTCTACGTATCAGTATTCTGAGCACAACGTATTAGTGTTTTCTTTCAACGTATTATTATTCTATGTCCACCGTATTTGTATTTTTTTTCTACGTATCAGTATTCTGAGCACAACGTATTAGTATTTTCTTTCTACGTATCAGTATTCTGAGCACAACGTATTAGTGTTTTTTTTCTACGTATCAGTGTTCTGAGCACAAGTATTGGTGCTTTTTTCAAAGCATTAAGGCTTTGAATGAAATGCTTTTAAAGTCTGAATCCAAGACGTTAGGGTTTTAATTAAAAGTATTCGGGTCTTAGCCTAAGGCTTTTAGCTTAAATTGTACCTGCTATTGAAGAGGACCAGTAAATTTTTAATTTGCACCAGATGTTTTTATCAGATGAGGAGACGATGTGTGGTCTTTTGTAGATTCATTTTCCGCAGATTCCATTTCTTTTTTGCAAACAGGTTTGTTATGCTGAAAGACCCAGAAATGGCTGGTAAGGTAATTTATTGCAGAACCCACTGCGATTCCTATCAGATTGGAAATCATATAGGGAACATTAAACAGTTCGGTTAATAAAATTAAGAAACCATAATTAATGAAGAATGCAGTAAAGATGCAGGAGAGATGAAATTTAAACAAGCGCCGAAGAATGCTGGCGGAATCGGTTGCTTTGTGATCCTTCCAGGTCCAGACTGAATTCCAAAGAAAGTTGTTTAATATGGATATTTCTATTGCGCTTATTGCTGAAAACCGATAATCGATTCTGACAATCTCGGTTAAAAAAGCAAGTATGGCACTGTTTACAAAAATACCGGATATGCCAACAGTGCCGAATTTGATAATTCTGCTGAATTTTTGAATTTTAAGCATTTAGTTATTTTTCTATACATAATTTTATGCAGAACTTTACCTCAATGAATATAGTTGTTGAGCTTTAAGAAAAGGTGTTCTCTTAAATGAAAACCAGGTTACAAACCTGGTTTTCTGCTATTTTGAATTAAAAAGAGTTTAGGGTTGTTTTTTAGGAGGAGGAGTGTCCTGTTTTTTTGGTTGTTGTTTGCCCTGTGGCGGCGGCGTCCCCGGACACATCTTCTGAAGTTGCTTCATAGATGCGGTATCCGCAGGAACAGTAACCTGTTTAACCATATTAAGATTCTGATCATATTTAATCAGTATCTGACCACTTTGAACCAGTATAGAACCATCAGGAAGATTTGCTACTACTCTGGGCATCATCATCCCCATACCCATCATGGGGCATCGCCCCATTCTGCTGGAGTCTGTCTCCTGGGATTGAGGGCTCTGAGCATGAGCAATTACACTAAAAAGAAAAAACACAAATAAGCTTAATACCAATTTTTTCATGAAAGCACTCCAGTTTAAGCTTTAAAGACACTCTTTTTCATACAACCTGCAAAAAAAGTTCCATAAAATTCCCGAGCTAAAGGTCTCTTTTTTGCTTTAACCAGAGAAAAACTTATCCGGAGGCTCTAATAGTGGCAAGAGCAGATAATTCTCATCCTAAAAGCTTCACCCTAACAAATTGGCATAGTCAGTCTGTGAGTTTGGTCTTTAAAGAGCTGCAATGTGATATCAGAGGATTAAGCAGCAAAGAAGCAAAAGACCGCCTTGAGAAATCCGGACCAAATCAGATTCCCTCTTCAAAAGGGGAATCCTCCATAAAAAGATTTTTTCTTCAGTTTAACAACGTCTTGATTTATGTGCTGCTGGTTGCCGGTTTCATTTCAGTACTGCTTACCCAATGGGTTGATGCAGGGGTCATTTTCGGTGTAGTTTTGATAAACGCCATAATCGGATTTGTACAGGAAGGAAAAGCAGAGAGAGCTCTGGAGAGCATCAGATCCATGCTTTCGCCTAAAGCAAATGTTATCAGGGATGGTCACCAGATTTCTATTAACGCACAAGAGTTGGTTCCGGGTGATATTGTTACCCTTCAGGAAGGGGACAGGGTCCCTGCAGATTGCCGGATAGTTCACAGCCGCAACACCAGAATAGATGAATCAATTTTGACGGGTGAATCGGTACCTGTGGAAAAAGACAGTGAGCCAGTGGAGGAGTCTGCAAATCTGGGAGATCGCAAATCTATGGTATTTTCAGGGACTCTGGTAACTTTTGGAAAATGCAGCGCCGTAGTGGTAGCAACCGGTATCAACACTGAAATTGGAAAAGTAAGCACACTTCTGCGGCAGGTAGAACAGTTGTCAACACCTCTACTGCGTCAGTTTTCGCAGTTCAGCAAATGGCTCAGTCTGGCCATACTCGGTCTGGCCGCAGTAACATTTGCAGCAGGATATTTCTTCCGCAATTATGGGATTGTAAGCATGTTCATGTCTGCAGTCAGTCTTGCGGTGGCAGCAATCCCTGAAGGCCTTCCTGCCATCATGACAATCACTCTGGCAATCGGAGTACAGCGGATGGCCAAACGGCATGCTATTATCCGCAAACTTCCTGCGGTGGAAACCCTGGGATCGGTGACTGTAATCTGTTCTGACAAGACTGGTACACTTACCAAAAACGAAATGACTGTACAGTCTATCCTGACAGCGGATGAACTTATCAGGGTTAGCGGCAGCGGTTATGAACCTAGAGGTGATTTTACCATCGAAGGTTACCCAATGCCACTCGAAGACAATTCCCCTGTGCTTTCAGAAATACTCAGAGCAGCCATACTATGCAATAATTCATCAGTCTATCAGAAAAAAGGCGTTTGGATTTTAAGCGGAGAGCCTACAGAAGGGGCACTGGTAACAGCAGCAATGAAAAATGGAATCGATCAAAAGCAAATAAGAGAACAGTTCCCCAGAACCGATGAGATTCCTTTCGAATCCAGAAACAAATTCATGGCCACACTTCATCATGACCATAAGCGAAACGGATTTATCTACATTAAAGGTGCCCCGGAAGTTATCCTCGCCCGCTGCACCAGACAGAAGAGCGGCTTGAAAATCAACTCTCTTGACCTTGAGTACTGGAAAGAGTCAATGGAGTTGATTGCTGCAAAAGGACAGAGATTGATGGCTCTTGCCAGTAAATATACTACTGAAGATCATCGGGAACTGCATTTCGATGATTTGAACAGTGATTTGATACTTCTGGGAGTAATGGGAATGTTCGATCCTCCCAGAGAGGAGGCGATCAGGGCTGTGGCAAGTTGTCAGAGTGCCGGAATCAGAGTTAAAATGATCACAGGAGATCACACCACAACCGCAATGGCAATAGCCAGTCTGATGGGAATAGGCAAATCCGGCTCCTTTATTAGTGGTCAGCAGTTAGAGGAAGCAAATGATAAAGAATTTAGAGAAATAGTTTCCAGAACCGACTGTTTTGCCAGAACCACCCCGGAGCACAAATTGCGGTTGGTAGAGGCATTGCAGGCTGATGGGCATGTAGTTGCCATGACCGGAGATGGAGTAAATGATTCTCCAGCTCTGAAAAGGGCAGATATTGGAATTGCAATGGGGCAAAAGGGTAGCGATGCCGCCAAAGAGGCATCCAAGATGGTTCTGACCGATGATAACTTTGCCTCAATTGTTCATGCGATAGAGGAGGGAAGGACGGTCTATGACAACCTGATAAAAGCAATACTTTTCAGTCTTCCAACCAATGGTGGAGAAGCTTTTTCAATCGTGATTGCCATAATTGCAGGACTGGAGCTTCCCCTTACTCCCGTTCAGATACTATGGGTCAACATGATTACCGCAGTAACACTGGCACTGGCGCTCGCCTTTGAGCCGGCTGAACCGGGAATTATGGAAAGGCCACCCCGAAAACCTGATCAGCCGATTCTTACCGGTTTTCTTATCTGGAGAATTCTTTTTGTTTCAAGTATTCTGGTTGCAGGTACTCTGGGCCATTTTATCATTCTGTATAACCGGGGCGAATCGGTGCAATTGTGCCGTTCTGCTGCACTAAACACTCTGGTTGCAGGTGAGCTGGTCTATCTTTTTAACAGCAGGTATAAGATCAAGCCTTCCTGGACCTGGAAAGGACTTTCAGACAGTAAGGCAGTACTGATTGCATCCGGGCTTTTGATTCTTTTCCAGGGACTCTTTATCTATATGCCATTATTTCAGCATCTTTTTGGAACGGTACCGATCAGAAATTCTGAATGGCTTAGAATAGCAGTTTTCGTTATTTGTCTTTTTCTGATAGTGGAGTTTGAAAAATTGGTGATTCGCAGATTTTTCAGCTCATCTGTAACATAACCACAAAGGGCATCGTTATACAGTCAGGCACACCACTTTATCACAAGCAAATCTTAAAACCATTCACATTCTCTCCTGCCTTGCAGGAGAGAAAAGGAGGTGAAACGCTTTCCGTGATATTTGAAGTCAACTGCCACTCCCGAAGACGTTAGAATTGTCAAATGATTTTCCGTCAAACATCAGTCAATGTCCTTTATAACTGATAACAGGTTCATACATTTTTACATTTCAACGCGCAAACCGTATCACAGATAAAGCAGGATGAAAAGAGATATCCGGCAGCTTTATATGCTAAAGCTACCGGATTTTGGGGGTGAAGTGAAGCGCCGGCAGAGATTTCATCCAATCGCAAAGCCCTGAATAATATGCTCAGCAACTGATAAAGGTTGACCAAATGAAATCCCTGATACCTTTAATCTATTTATATGCAAAAAGAAAGAATGACACAGACTGATCCGTCATTCATCCATAGATGCATAAGTATGTGGAAAAAATAAGAAGCAGGAAAAAGCAATGGTAGTTACATTTAAGTTACAGAGTATAAAGGGTTGTAATCAGATACATGGATGTAGATATGTATAGTTGCAGAAGCGGAAGCGAATTGACTTGCAATTCAGAAAAGATCCCAGTAATTTTTACTTACAATAATCTCTGCTCCCTCCCATCGAAGCAAATCCTGCTGTTTCAAGCGGAAAAGAAGTCTGGACAGGGTCTCAGGTGTGGTACCTATGGCAGCAGCCATGTCTTTTTTTGAAATCCCCGGAACGATTCTGGTTTTTTTTCCAAAATGATTTTTCAGAAACAGGAAAAATCTTTGATCAACTTCATGTGATTGTACCTGCATGAGCCGTTCTGTCAAATAACGCTGCTTATGCATAAGGAGTGTGATAAAATCATTTCTGAAATCAGGATTATCCAGCAAACTTATAAACAGCTTTTTGGGCAGGATAAAAATATTACTTATCTTTAAAGCCATAGCAGTAACCGGATATCGGTCCTTCTCAAAGAGTACTACTTCCCCAAAAACTTCACCGGGTTGAACTATTTTTACCACCACCTCTTTATCTTCCGGTCCAGCTTTAGAAAGCTGAACACTACCGCTGCCCAAAACGTATAAAGCAAAACCAGTATCTTCTTCATGAAACAGAATCTCTCCTTTCTGAAGAGTCTTGGGGATAGCTATCTCAGAAAGAGCTATTTTGCTTTTTTCTGAAAGGTTACCAAACATTTCGGTAAAATCCAGCATTCTAAGCATATCTGTCTTCATATCGGTAAGTCCTGCAATAGAGGATAACGGTGGACAATAATTAACAGATTTCAGACTAAAATCAGAACAATCTAGTTATTTCTTGATTCCAATCAATAAGTTTTCCTCTTAAATATCGCATATTTATTTATAGAAACGAAGTAAAAACAACAGGAGAAACAAAATGAAACGAAACATCATTAGCATCGATGAGCAGAAATGCAATGGCTGTGGACTTTGTATTCCAAATTGTCCCGAAGGTGCGATTCAGATAATCGACAATAAGGCGCGACTGGTGAGTGATTTGATGTGTGACGGTCTTGGAGCTTGCCTGGGGCATTGCCCTCAGGGAGCAATCACAGTGATTGAACGGGAAGCGGAAAGCTACGATGAGCGAAAGGTTATGGTTAATATTGTAAAACAGGGACCTGGCACAATTAAGGCTCATCTGCTTCATTTAAAAGAACATGGTCAGACAGAGTATCTGGAAGAGGCGGTTAAATTTTTACAGGAAAACGGCATCGGGGTACCTGAATTGGAAAATGACGCTTCACCAAAGCATTTCTCAGGATGTCCAGGGGCAAAAAGCCTCTCTTTTCAAAAAGTAAAACATACCGAAACAGAGGGCCCAGTCGCCTCAGAGTTAAATCACTGGCCCATACAGATGCATCTAATCTCCCCTCTCTCACCTCATTATAAAGACTCTGATATGGTTCTGGCTGCAGATTGTGTAGCTTTTTCCTTTGGAGACTTTCACAGAAAATTGCTTAAGGGAAAGACTCTTGGTATCGGTTGTCCCAAGCTGGATGAGAACCAGGAAGTTTATCTGGAGAAACTCACGGCTCTGATAGATATTGCCAAAATTAACACCCTAACCGTTGTTATCATGCAGGTACCATGCTGTATGGGGCTTCTGAATCTTGCTCGCAAAGCAATAGACGCAGCCTCCCGAAAGATCCCATTAAAATGTGTGGTGGTCAGTTTGCAAGGTGAAATCCTGAACGAAGAATGGGTATAAAAATTATTACCTGAATCGGCGTCTGAATTAGATTTTAAAAAAAGGAGACACTATGAAAGAGAAAAAACCCATTGATCCCAGATTGCTGGCAAATCCATTCACCTATTCGGACCTGGTGCAATATCAGGATGGTTCGATAGTAAGCAGAACCATAATTGATAAAGAGGAAGGTACAATAACGGTCTTTGCTTTTGACCTTGGTCAACGGCTAAGTACTCATTCTGCACCATTTGATGCACTGGTGGAGATTGTGGATGGAAAGGGGGTAATCAATATTGAAGGAAAAGATTTTCATCTGGGTAAGGGTGAACAGATTATTATGCCTGCAAATAAAGCTCATTCTGTTCGGGCAGAAGAACGATTTAAAATGGTTTTAGTGATGATCCGCTCAATTCAACCGCAAGACAGATGAAACATATCGGACGTTAAGGGAAGGTGTTTTAAACTCGAAGCGTCTACCTTTGCGTCCTGGTTTATTACTATTGGTTTTCTTTCTGGATACGAATGCGCAACTGTTCTATCTGCTCAATCGACAATCCGGTACAAAGGGCTATTTTCGAATCAGTTTCGCCGATTTTAATCATATTAATGGCAGTTTTTTCTAACCCTATATCGATTCCCTTCTTAATTCCTTTTTCAAAGCCCTCCGCTCTGCCTTCTGCTTTGCCCTCTTCCCGACCCTCTTCCCGACCTTTCTCCAGAATCTCCTTTTCCCAGATTTTTGTCTTAGTTTCAAGCATATTTTTAACCTCCATTAAATCTTCAATACCCGTAATCGTTATGGAATTTTGGGG
>Ga0209723_1002118_pt1 | contig 27846 bp, 31 predicted proteins | sample BiotimSIPDNA_2_FD_185750 | JGI IMG/M metagenome (GOLD analysis project Ga0209723, IMG submission 185750) | Anaerobic biogas reactor microbial communites from Washington, USA - Biogas_R2 time_0 SIP DNA (SPAdes) (version 2) | ecosystem: Engineered > Bioreactor > Anaerobic > Unclassified | place...
GCTGCCAACAGCTTTACCACAGCTTTACCACACCGTTACCAACAGCTCCATAAACGTGTGAGTTACCCACAAACTCCACAAGGTCGGCTATTGTTGCTTATTTGCTATTACTATTATAAAAAAAGAAAGGAAAACCTTTTTGTAAAATTGAAAGTTAACTTTCAAAAATCAAGCCTGTGGATAACTCAATAAAAAATCAAAAAAAGGTATCTCCTTATATATAACATTATAATAACTATGTTTTTATTGTTTTCGGCGGTCTGGAACGTGCTTGAATACTGGGTTTTACTATGCGAAATATCACTAATATGCCGTCATAATAACACTAATATGCCGTAACGGTCACTAATAAAAAAACAAGTGATTGACAAAATAGTGTTTGAAATATAAAATATCACTAATAAATATAATGATGATATACACGGCATATTAGTGTTATTTAAAATTTAAGGAGGTTCAAGCATGGCTAAAACTGCCTTTCCTAAAGATGAATTATCTGGTGATAGAGAAATAGTAAAAAACAACCAACTTATACAGGCTCATTATAGACTTTCAGCAGGAGAACAAAAAATTGTGCTGACCTTATGTAGTAAAATTCAGTCAGATGATATTACTTTTAAAGAATATAAGCTAAATATAACTGAGTTTTTAGAACTAATGGGAATTAAGGATAGTGGAGGTAGTCAATATAATCAACTTCAAAACGTATGTAAGAAATTAGCTTCAAGGGTGTTAAAACTTGATACTGGTAATGGATTTAAAGTCTTTCCGTGGATGCACCATGTTGAGTATAAGGAAAAAGAAGGTGTTATACTTCTGCAATTCCATGAGTATATGGCTCCTTATTTGCTCTATATCAAAAACAATATATACACCAAATATAAACTAGGGGTTGTCTTAAATTTTAAAAGTGAATATTCAATCAGGATTTATGAGCTTATGAAACAGATATATCCAAGGATAAAAGATAAGACAATTACGATAGATGAATTAAGGAGTATTTTGGGTATTGATAAAAAAGAATATACTCAATATGGACATTTTAAAAGTAAGGTCTTAAGGCAAGCACAAAAGGAGATAAATGATAGTTCAGATATAGAAATAGAGATAGAGGAAATGAAACAAGGTAGAAAGGTTGTTGCTTTGAATTTTCATGTGTCAGATAATTGGAAAGGTTCTATGCCAATAGAAAACTGGTATGACTACCAGAAATATAAGGCAAAGAGCATGGAAGAGCTTGCGGAGATTTTTTGTGACATTATGAAGGAAAAGTATTTCACTGAAATATCAAAGGGTGCAGTAATCATATACAGCCATAAAGCTATACTATCAACCATATTTGAGATTAAAGAAGGATATTATAAAAAATATGATATTAAAAAACCTGCTTTGTACTTTACGCAAGTGCTTTTAAACAAAATGCAGGAAGAAGAAAAATATATTTAGTACTTTGATATTTTGCATTTACCTTGTATTCAGGGGCATGATCGTGTCAGCTCCACCAAACCAGAAGGAGAGAACGAGTTACATTTATTGATTTAAAAGATTTAAAAAGGTTTTCCTTTCTTTTTTATAATAGTAATAGCAAATAAGCAACAATAGCCGACCTTGTGGAGTTTGTGGGTAACTCACACGTTTATGGAGCTGTTGGTAACGGTGTGGTAAAGCTGTGGTAAAGCTGTTGGCAGCGGTTTTCTGTCAATGGCTTTTCCATGGCTTTTCCATACTGTTATCAATAGCGGAATGTGAGTTATCCATAAAATCCATCAAGGTTATTGAACCAGAGGAAAGTATAATTTTTGAAAAGGTACTATAGCACCATAAATTTATAGTACTTTAAATTTATAAATGCTTGACACTATAATACTAATTTGATATTCTTATTTTAATTTCAGGGTAAAAAGGAAAAAGGCAGCCATTAAGCTACCTTAGACCACCGCAATGAGATGTCAAGTTTCTCCGCAAAAAGTACTTTGACATTCATTGTCCGGTCTTAATTATAAACTTTTTACCTCTTTGAATCAATATGAGGATAGAGAGGTATTATGTCTATGTCAAAGCAATGTAAGCTTTTAAAGCTGTTGGAGTACCACAGGCAACTATTGTACAATATGATGGATTCAGACGAGTATACCGCCGAGGACATATTAAATCAATCTCAAATAGTGGACAAGTATATTTTAAAGGTCACACGGTTAGAATTGAAAGACAATGTAACTCATAATAGACACCGGCAGCCAGGAATTTTACCGGCAAATGAGTTACACGCACAGTAAGTATTTTAGTACTATAAATTTATAAATTCTTGACACTATGACACTATTTTGATATAATTAATAGTGTCATAGTACTTTAATACCTTAATACGAAAGTACGAAAGGGGCATTGATGAAGTATGAACCCATATGAAGAAAGAGTGAAGGAGCATAATGCTGATGCAGAAACCGACAAGGTGCGTGAAGATATAAAAGTCAGTCTGACAGACAAAGAGTATGACGGACTGAAATACCACGCATACAAAGCAGGATTTAAAAATGTAGGGGATTTGCTTTCGTCCTTTGTCGGTGATTTGACCGGATGGTATCACACCAATGGAAGTGACGAAAGGGAAAAAGCTGACGATTGGTATAATAGAGCTTTTGGTTGTTGGATATATTATTTTAGAATTTTCCTACATAAAAATCATTATGACTTAGACACAATCAAGGATATGATTGAGGATGAAGATTTCTTTAATGATGTGTACGAGGAATACAAGGAAGAATCTGAATATGAAGAAGGGGAATTACAGAGTACGGAAGATTGTTTAAAGGTAATCAGGGAGATTGTTGAAGCAGGGAAAGAATTATAATATTTGTAACTCATTTGCCGGATGGATGCGTTGCAGCTCCGGCAGACCGGTAAAGTAAAATGAGTTACAATTACATAAGGAAGTGATTTAATAATGAAGGACATTGACAAGCTAAATGATATATTGGAAGCTGTTGAAGGAATGAACTTAACCGAAAAGGAAAAGAGCTTTATTAAATGGTTGTCAGGTTGGGAAAATGATTCAGTATATAGTTTTATATCTATTGTAAAAAAAGCAAGGGCAGAGTAGTGATAATAAATTAAAAGTATAGAAAGTGAGGACTTAAAGAATGACAAAAATTATAGCGGTAGCAAATCAAAAGGGTGGAGTTGCCAAGACAACAACAACAGGAGCATTTGCGGCAGGACTTAAAAAAAGAGGTTTCAGAGTTCTTGCAATAGACCTTGACCCACAAGGGAATCTATCAGATAGCGTTGGTGCTGAAATGTACGAATCACCAACCGTGTTTGACCTTCTCAAAAGGGAAGCATCACCAAAAGAAGCAATTCAGGAATTAAATGTTTTTGACATCATACCGGCTAACATTATGCTTGCCAGTGCAGAACAGGAATTTTCACAGACAGGAAAGGAACATAGACTGAAAGAAACATTGCTTCCAGTGGTGGAAAACTACGATTATATAATTATTGACACACCACCGGCATTGGGAGTACTTACCGTAAATGCTTTTACTTTTGCAGATGAAATTATAATTCCAACTACTGCTGGAATTTTTGCAGCTAATGGAATACAACAACTTAATACCACCGTAAAGAATGTAAAAAAGTATTGCAATCCTAAAGTTAAAATTGCCGGTATTCTTCTCACAAGATTTAATCCAAGGTCAATAATCAATAAAGATTTGAAGGAATTGACTGAACAATTAGGCACACATATTGAAGCACAAATGTACAAAGCATTTATAAGAAATAGTGTTGTTGTAGAGGAAGCACAGGCAAACAAAGTTGACCTTTTCACTTACAAAAATGATGCTACAGTTACAGAAGATTATAATAAATTTATTGATGAATATTTAAAAGGAGATAATGAGAATGGCTAATAAAAAATTCGACCCTAATGCAGCATTTAAAAATATTGTTGGTGCAGGAAATGAGAATGAGGACAAGCAGGAGCAGAAGGCACAACCACCAAAATCTTCAAAGGTTGAGCCAGAGGACGGCGAAAAATTTAAACAGCGTTCATACTATTTGACTGACGAATTACTGAAAGCCATAACCATAAAAACCGCTGAAACTAATCTCGATAAAAGCGGTGTTGTAAGAGAAGCACTTGAAATGTATCTTGCTGATATTTTGGAAAAATTCAGAAAGTAAGGAAGGTGAAACAATGAAAAAAATCGGCGTTTATAAAAGATTCAAGCTTTATGAAATTGTGGAGCATGACATTGTCAAATCTGGTGGAGCTGATAGCAGATATGTGAAAGGAAGCATTGTAATTTTCTGTCCTGATGATGAACGTCCACAACTAGGATATGAAGAATGGGAAGCAGGAAGCAAGAAAGAAGCCGAGGACTTTATTGATAGTTACGGTAAGGACGAAAAAGAAAATGAAAGCATCAAAAGCAGAATTGAAGCAGCCAAAAGTTTGAGCCAGAGCCAACAGAACAGTCGAACAGTTTTACAAGATATTGAACATAGAACCAGAGAAAATTTTCAAATAACCAGAACATAATTGAAGAATAACGCACATAATTAACCGTCCAGAGAAGGGCGGTTTTTTTCATGGTAGCACTTCGGAGTATTTGCAAAACCTTTGAAAGTGGGGTATACTAAGAGAGTACCATGAAGGATAGCAAGCATTGCAAGTGGATAACCACTTGCGACAATTACAAAAAGCAGCTAACCGCAGCTTTATGCAATTGCTTGTTGGGGCGTTGCCCCAATCCCCTTTAAAAGACAAAAACCATTCAAGCAGGAAGGAAGTGTTTTTTTGTGGCAAACAGGGAAAGAGACATTCAGCGTATTGTCAGAGTGAGCGAGGAAGAAAACGAAATGATTAATCAAAACATGCTGAAAATAGGAACGGTAAATTTTTCAGCATACGCAAGAAAAATGTTGATAGATGGTTATGTTGTCCGTCATGATTTCACCGAATTAAAAGGACTGACTGCCGAGCTTGGAAAGATAGGAAGTAATATAAATCAGATTGCAAAAAGAGCTAATGAAACACGCAATGTATATAATGAAGATATTCAGGATATTTTGCGAAAGCTCCACGAAATTAAAGTGCTTGTTAATGAAAAAGTCGGCAAGCTGATTAAGTAATTTTAAGGAGTAAAAGCCATGGCAATTACAAAAATTCATGCAATAAAAGCAACGGTAAACAAGGCAATTGATTACATTACTAATCCAGATAAAACGGATGGTATGTTATTAGTGTCCGGCTATAATTGCGAAGCAGATTACGCCTATTTAGATTTTAAAATGACTGAAACTTTAGCAAAGGAAGTCAATGGAGATTATACAAAAACAGGCGGTGCAAATAACCTTGCCTATCATACAATTCAAAGTTTTTCAAAGACTGACAAACTCACACCAGAGGAAGCACACGAGATTGGAAAAAAGCTTGCTGATGAAATGCTGCAAGGAAAACACGAGTACATAATTACCACTCATATTGATAAAGGACACATTCACAATCACATAATTTTTAACGCCGTTTCTTTCTACGATTATACAAAATTCAGGTCAGAACCTTATAAAACTGCCGCAAAAATTCGCTCCATAAGTGACCGCCTTTGTGATGAAAAAGGACTGAATGTAATCAGACAACCAAAAGGAAAAGGCAAGAGCCGGACAGAGTGGGAAGCAATAAAAGAAGGTACGAGTTGGAAAGAACAAATCAAGAATACAATTGACCATCTTATACCTCAAGCAACGGATTATAATAGCTTTGTTGCCCTGATGAAAAATGCAAATATTGAAATCAAAGAAGGTAAGCATATTTCATTTAGATTGAATGGTCAGGAGCGTTTTGCCAGAGGTAAAACCATTGGAGCAGAGTACACCAAAGAGCAAATAATTAATAGAATTGGTGAACGTGCAAAAACGACATACAAAGAAATTACGCTCAATGAAAAACTGATACTTGGCGAAAGTGAAAAAGGCTTCTTTACAAGAATACCATATACACAAAAATACATATGGTTTTCAAAAGAACAATGCCAATGGACTAACGCAGAGCATAAGACTTTACATATAAATATTAGTACCGAGCAGCAATATGAATTTGTAACAAAGACCGGTGAGAAAATGGAGACAATCACCGGTGAAGTGATTCATAAATACTATGATGATGCAGCCAAAATGAGAGAAGAAAAGCAAGCAGGAAAAGAAGCAGGACAGCCAGTAAAAGAAGATAAAAAAATACTCAATGGTAAAATATCAGAAGTCAAAAAACGTCCTTTACCTCTTGCAAATAAAATCATCTATGCAACAAAGAAACAGCAGAATATTGACACCAAACAGCTTGCAAATATGCTCCTGATGTTGCGGCGTGAAAACATTCAAAAGTTTAGTGATATTGATACAAAAATTGCCGCCCTGAAAGAACAGAGCCTAACAGTCAGGGAAGATATAAAGCAGCTTGATTCTAAAAATGAGAAGTACAAGGAAACTGCAAAATATTTGGTATCTTACAATAAGTATTTGCCTATAAAGCTACAGTATGAAAAGCAAACTATCATAACAAAAAAGAGTTTTTATAATAAGAATGAAAGTGAGCTTTTGGCATTTGAACACGCAGCAAAGCAACTTGAAAAATTGGGAGTAAACACAAATGTAAACTCTGATAAAGTCATTGAACTGGTGAAGCAGCAGACCAAACAAGTGACGGAATTACACGACCAGTACAAGAAAACTGATAGCAGAGTTGAAGAACTAAGGAAAGCTCAAGCAGTAATACAAAACCTGATTAAGCCGCAGGAGAGAAAACAGGTTATTGAGACAGAGAAGAAGCAGGAGCAGGGGGAAAGATAGGGTAATTCTTTGGGGAGTCTTTGGGTGTCGTTGGAGATCCGTTGGAGCTTCACCCCGAAAGAAAAAAACGCTGCGTATTATACCGCTTTGCCATACCTGTCAAGTGTCGCAGCATAAGGGGTCATTCTTTGGGGTCGCTCAACTTATATGCGACTAGGGTCATTTCTCAAGGGTCTTGACAGGGAAGGAAGGGCTTCGAGGGTCGGCGGTGCGAAAATACCGCTTTTTTTCTTTTTCTTTTTTGCCGGCTTTCGGGTCGATTTTTTCTTTTTCTGTTTTTTCGGGGGTTTGTAAGGAGCGGGTAGGTCTTTGGAGCTTGCAAGTGCCACACTGTAACTCATAAACACGCCGGCAGCTCCGGACACGTTCGCAATATTGAGTTACAAAATCATGATAAACCTTGATAATAGCGGAATCGTAAAATTTCCGTGTCCAGATATGAGAAGTCAATTAGTATCTCATTTTTGAAAGTTAACTTTCAAAATATTTCTCTAAATGCTTGACACTTTAGTACTAAAGTGGTAAAATTAAATAGTACTAAGGTACTAAAACACTAAAGTACTAAGAAAGGACGAGGAATAATTATGGTAATTCTTGAAAAAATCAATGCGGAACTCAATAGACTGTTTGACCTGTTCAACAAGCATTATTACAATGGCGAGATTAAAAAGCCGATTATCGTAGCACAGACCAACGGACATAATGCCGGTGCTATGGGGTGGTGTACATGTAATAAGGTTTGGAAGGACAACGAGAGCAACGAGTATTATTATGAAATCACTATTTGCAGCGAATACCTTTACAGGGATATAGACGGTATTTGCTCCACGCTCTTACATGAAATGGTGCATCTTTATTGCAATGAGAGAGGCATTAAGAACACTTCAAGAGGACACACATACCACAATAAAAAATTCAAGGAAATAGCCGAATTACACGGTTTAGTTATAGAGTATGACAAACGTATAGGGTGGAGCATTTCAAAGCTTACAGACGAAGCCAAAGCCTTTGCAAAAGCAAATACAGACAGCAGCGTATTCAGACTTACAAGAGGTCGGCACAAGTCGCCTGATAAACCGGAAGAACCAGAAGAAGGAGAAGAACCGACAGGCGAAGAAGGGGGAGAGGAAGAACCAAAGCCAAAGCAATCCATGAGAAAGTATGTATGCCCCAATTGCAAAACCATCATAAGAGCCACCAAGGACGTAAATGTCAAGTGTGCCGACTGTGACGAGTTTTTCGAGAAGGAAGGAAAAATAAATGTAACTCAAAAAGCTGCCGGGAATCCTGGCATCTCTCAAGGAAATGAGTTACACACGAAAGGAGTATTATTGTGCTGACGGTCAAACGGCTTTTAGACAGGTCAAAAACCTATCATGGCAAGTACCATGATATAGGAATTATACTTGATGATTATTCAACACAGGAGCTTTTTAAATTTGTATTTGACAATCTCAATATGAAAACAGCTTTAAGATATTTTTTAGAACAGCAAATAACAGCACATATAATGTCGATTGAAAGGAGTTTATCAAAATGAGTGAGAAAAAGGAATACAGCCGCAGCGTGAGAATGACAAACACAGTAAAGGAATTTGTTGAGAGCCAAGAGGGGGAAGGCTTCAACGAGAAGTTTGAAAACATGGTGCTTTTCTGCATGGATAAGCTGCCGGAGATTGAGAAGCAAATTGCACAGAAACAAAAGCTACTAAAGGAGCTTAGTACTAAAGTATCAAAACAGGAAAATATTTTAAGGGAAATTGATAATATGCGGTGGAGCATAGAGAGCGTTATAAACAGAGCCAAGGCAATAGCCGGAAAGGAAACCGAATGATAAAAGCAATAATTATATGGTCTTTGCTGCTTTCTGGTCTGGTAGTATTCCAGATTGCACGGAGAAGCAAAGCCGCTATGATAGTACGGCAGAAATTCAATAATGATGAAGTGACACAAGCTTTCAGGAATACAACTATGACAGGCAAGGACTTTTTAAATAAAGTCCTTGCTATGAATGGCATATCTCATTATAAACTGGTGTCCTCAAGGTCGAAAACGGTTTACTGCTTGCCGAGATTGCTTGTTATCAGTCCAGAGTTTAGCGAGCCTTTGAAGGTGGAAACGTTCAATACCACTCTGCACGAGCTTAAACACATCAAGGATAAGCCGCTTTTTTACTTAAAGTATTTATTTGACTTCGTGTGGTTGGTCTGTTTTTTGGTTATTCTGGTGCAAATGTTCAATATCATAGCAATACCCAATATTAAGCTTTTTTACATGTCTACTGCTGTTGCTTTCCTGATAGCAAGCATACTGGGTCTGATAGGAGAAACCAGAGCAAGAAAGTTTGTATGCAGCGAATACGGCAATCAGGTACTTTCGGGAATGAACTTTCAAAATGAGATTATCCAGACTATAGCCAGTTATTTGAGGGTGAGGATACAGGGGGAAATCTTTTGGCAAAACACGACCTCAATTGCAGGATTATTAATTTTAATGTCTTTCTTTGTGGGTGGTGCTTTGTAACTCGTTTTACTTTACCGATCTGCCGGAGCTGCAACGCATCCATCCAGTAAATGAGTTACAAAAACAATTTGAAAGGGATGAATTTGATGTATACTTCGTTTCAATATAGATTGCAATTAATATTAATCAAAAAAAATATATCTCTTAATGACCTTCATTATAAGACTGGAATTAGTAAAAGAACTTTAAATAAAATAGATAATCCTAAATTAGAAACTTTAATTAAAATTGCCAAGTTTTTAAACGTATCTCTTGATGAACTAGCAGGATTTAAGCTGCCAGTAAAAAAGAAAACAGAAAAAGAGATATTATTAAATGCTATTGCGGAAACGACAGCTTCAATTATTCCTGACAGAGACAGAAAAAAACTAGAAGAAGAATGGAAGATAATTGAGGATTTAGGTCTTGATGATATTATATATAAGCCTTATGCTTTGTTGAAAGAAATAACACCATGTATATATTTGTGTTTTGATGATAACGATACAATTATTTATATAGGGCGTACAACATGTATTAAAGGGAGAATTGAAAACCATAAATTGAATACATATTGGTGGAAAGAAGTTATCAGATTATTTTTTGCGTTGGCTAAATGTGAAACCGATATGGCAATATATGAAATTTATTATATCAACAAGTTTAAGCCAAAGTATAATCAGCAAGATAAATTTAATGATTGCTGTTCTTTAAAGCTAGATGAACTTTTATTTAATGAGTATGAGGAAATTCGATAAATCTTTGAATATCAAAAATGTAACTCAATTTCTTTCCTTCAGGAATCAGGATGCAGCTGCATGAACAAAATAATGAGTTACAAAAAGCCGCCATCATGGGCGGCTTCTCTTTCAGGCTATTCTCTTTCAGGCGGCTTTTTCATTTCTCTGGTGGCAGCTGTTTCCTTCGCTGTCTCTCTTGCTGCTTCTTTAGCTGCTGCCATTCGTTCAGCCATTGTCAGGGGTTTTGCTGCTGCTTCCGGTGCTTTTATGCTCTGGTTCAGAGCTTGCGGCAGCTCTATGTTGTTAATACTGCTATACTCCTTTAAACCTTCCTCTAACTTCTTAAAGTCACAATATACTTTTTCCTCAAAAGAGTTAGGGTGTTCCGTCCTTCTGGTGTATATGTTGGCTGCTCTTTCCTCAAGATGCTTCCGGTTGTCCTGACAAAATATGAATTGTGTAAGTAATATGGTTCTGTTGGGGTCTTTGTTTATGTCGAAAGCAATGAGTTGTGATGTATGTACCGGTATCATGTTGTTAAGTCCGATAATGCCATATTTGCCGTCTTTTATTTTTATGATATGAGGATTGTTTTTTAGTGTCTGGTGTTGGGGTCTTGGGTGTTCCAGTGGTGCAAAATAAGGCATACCGTTTATATTAAGTAATACACCAACATAGGGGCGGTTCTCGTTATATTCCTTTGTCTGGTTCTCGTTATACTGTACCCTGCTGTCGTAATTTTCATGAAGGTACTTAATGTAATCAAGGTTTACCCTGTAAATTTTCATCTTGCAGCTCCTTAAATTACAAAAGACGGTAAATAATTACCGTCTTTTTATCCCTACTATAAGGCAAGGGGTTTCCTCTTTATAAATCCCTACTTATCAGGCAAGGGGTTTCCTCTTTGTAAAAATCCCTACTATAAGGCAAGGGGTTTCCTCTTGAACTACCTTAATATTATTATACGAAAATGCACATAATATGTCAAGAATGTTTAGTACTTTAGTTGCTTAGTGTTATTTTGAACTAGCATTTTCTTTTATTACTTTTCTTATGTGTTCGTTAAGGTCGAATGTTGGCTTGGTTTTCTTGTCAATCAAAATCTTTTTGTATTCTTGATATTCACTTTCTAAAACCCTAAAAGTCACTTTTGTATACTCATCCATTTTGAAAACCCCCTTGTTATTTATTATCTGTATATCAGTATATATGTATAGCTGTATATATGTCAAGAAAGTTCTTTAGTATAATAGTGTTTTAGTGTTTTAGTATCATAGTGTCATTTAAATATGAAGCCTAAAACATCATCTTTCAAGGTATCTGATGTAATATAACACTTTTGAGGGTTTCGGCTGTTAACTTCAACCTTTTTAATATTTCTCAATAGCAAGTGTTGAGAGGTTTTTGCTTCGCCTGTAAGGTCAAACAGTATGTTGATACCTTCAATATCCGTGAGAATAAAGTCATTTATATAGTACTTCTGGTGTGTCTTAATATCACCTACAACATCGGTAGTATTCACAAGTACTAACGGCTCTTTACTGTTTACCGTTTCGCACAAATACCCTATAAACAAGGATAAATCCATTAAATCTGTATTGGTGACTGATAGCCTTTGACTTGCTTTTAAGGCATACTCAATAATAGAGTTACCGTTATCGTCTGAAAATGCTATTTTAGGTGCTATACCAAATTCCATATTTCAAAGCTCCTTTAGTATCATAATGTTTTAGTACTTTAGTTTTTTAGGTTCAAAGTACGTAGGTTTCCTGATGTTTCGGACACTTCTTACAATCTGACTGCACAGAATACCCTTTCATTTTTGAAAGTTAACTTTCAAAAATTGTTTATGATTCCTGTGGTGCTTCTTCATCCAGAGCAACAGAAAAATCCAAGCTTTCAAAGCTCTTGTCATTCATGGCGGTGAGCTTTCTTATAACACCACTGGTCAGCTCTTTTATTTCCTGCTCATTGTCTGCAAAGTGAGGTACAACAGCTTTGAGCTTATTAATAATGCTTTGACGGTCTGGTGTGAAGCCGGAATACATTTTCATTAAGGTTATTTCTTCAACAGTAAACATTATATTTCCTCTCTTTCTTTTTTTTGCTGTTTGTCCTTTTCAGGAGCTTGCTTTTGAGCTGCGGCAGCTCGTTCCTTTGCTGCTGCCATACGTTCAGTCATTTTCTGCTTTGGGTCAAGTGATTGTGCAGCTCCTGAAAGATATTCTTTTCTCTTTGATAAATTAACAATGTATTTTTCCTGTGATTCTTTGCTATACCCTTGTAGTGTGGGTAATTCTTTTTTAAATACTTCAATGATTTTACTTAAATTTATTTGTTCTTCTTTTACAGCATTTTGTAATACAGGAATAAAGTTATCATCTAATTTGAAACTATTTTTGATGGTTGATAATTCATCCTGTGCTTTTTTTGCCATTTCTAACAAACCAGAATTATGTTTATTTCCTTTAACACTTTCGGTTAGTTTCATTAATCCGTGGTTTAGTTGAGATTCTAAAGACATTTTGGAACTATCGAATGTTTCAAGAACTTCTAATTTTTTTTCTTTACTGATGATATCTATACATAGGTTTTGAAGCTCTCTTGCATACTCTCTAATTAATTCGATTTCCATTATCTTTCCTCTCTTTCTTTTTTTTGTTGTTTATCCTTTTCAGGAGCTTGCTTTTGAGCTACGGAACGTTCCTTTGATGCTTCCTTTGCTGCTTTCATACGCTCTGACATAGACAAAGGCTTTTCATTTGCTGCCGGTCTTTCAAAGGTCATATTCTTTTCACCGACAACGGCAGTCATTAGCTCATATGTGAAGTCGTTCAAATCATCAGGAAACTTGTCATTAAAGCCTAGTTGCTCCCTGCTCTGTTCCTTGTCTAAGTCTATATCATTGTCAAATTTCACGCTGTCAAGGTGTTCATTGATTAGCTGCTGTTCATGTTGTTTTGCTACATCTGGACAGCTTTCAAAGCCGAAACTATCAACGTAATGAGCTGTACAAACGCTGTTTTCTTCCACCACGACAATATCACTCATGGACAATGAATGTCCTTTGAAGTCTGCCGGTTTGTTTGTATTAAACTCCTGATATATATTTTCCAATGTAGCTGACTGCTCCATTTTGCCGGTGTAAACCTTGTCATAGTTTTTTAAATCCGGTTTATCTTCGTACTTCTGCAAGCTTTCAAAGCTTTCCCAACGCCTGAAATGGTTTTCCTCACCGACTTTTAATTGATAGATGGTGAAGGTTCTGTCATGAGCTGCCGCCGGTGCTTTTTCAAAATCAACCCCAACTAATGCCGCCCTTTCCTTCGCATCGGCTTTGGTAGGTTCTTTGCCCTGCTCATGCACGTGTGTTGGCTGCTCTTTTAAAAGCTCCTGAAAGCGTGTATCAATCCTATCAATCAATTCAGCAGCTTGCTTTTGGATGGTATCAAGTGAGTTTTTAAGCTCGTTCAGTTCCTTGTCACTACTCCAAGCAGCTACATACGCAAAGCTATATTCCGAGGTATCAATACCATAATGGCTACAAACAACAAAAGCCACGCTTTCGGCTTCAACTTCCTTAGTGCGGCGGTCTTTTTTATCATCAAGGGTAAGGTAATTATTATCAGTGTGCAGGTCGGCGTGTGTTATTTCATGGATAGACGTTTTAATGGTTTGTGTCTCGCTCATGCCGTTTTTGATTGCTATTCTTTTATTTACAGGGTCGCAATATCCTTTTGCTCCACTCTGTATATCCTCAAACTCCATAGGCAAAGGTGATACGCTTTTCAGGCTTTCCATAAAGGCATTATACCTTTCCACGTTTCCGGTCAGCTCTGTGACGAGCTGCGGCAGCGGTTCACCTGATGTCTGACTGACATCAAAGACGTAAACAGGACGGAAAGCCGGTTTTGTTATTTCCACCGTTTCCGTCACCGTCTTTCCTGCTGCATCCTGTACCGGCTTTTGTGTGTTGGGGTCTATCTTCTCCATTTCAACCTTTACACGGTATGGAGAAGGGGCAAGAATCTGTATTCCCTTTTCCCCTTTGTTTACTGAACGGTTAAACTTAGTTTTCCAAGCATTAAAACCGGCTACATGTGTTGAATCCGGTTTTTGCATCATAAGCAAAATGCTGTTCCTGAAAGAATAGGAATGAAACTTTGACATGACATTAAGATAGTTTATATATTTATCACTGGTGTATACGTCTTTTATGCCTTGCTCCAACTTGTCTGTAAGCTCTTTCATTTTATCCAGTTTATCATGACTTGCCATTTTCGATACTCCCTTCTTTAGATGTATGTTCTCTAACATATTTGAAAAGGGTGGATTTACTCAACCCTGTAGCATCTATAATATCTTGCACGGAAAAATCATTTGAATAATACATTTTTAAAGCTGTTTCAACTTGCTTTTTTTCCTTTGGGGTACGCCCCGGCAAACGTCCTCTTTTTTTGGCTGCTTCGATACCGGCTTTGGTTCGCTCTGAATTTACATCACGCTCCATTTGAGCCATAGCACAAAACATAACAAAACAAAATTTCCCCATAGGTGTTGATGTGTCAAATTGTTCCCTCAAGCTCACAAGGTATATGCCCTTTTTCTCAAAGTCCTCTGCCAATGCTAGAAGCTGTCTTACTGTCCTTCCTAGTCTGTCAAGCTTCCAGATTACTAGAGTGTCACCGCTGCGGAGCTTTCCCAAAAGCTCTGTAAGCTGCTGCCGGTTCTGCCTTGTGCCAGTGACTTTTTCCTCATATATTTCATCAACTCCATACTCTTTGAGTGCATCTATTTGTAAATCTAAGTTTTGCTCTAAAGTGCTTACTCTTGCATACCCAAACTTCATTTTGCAACTCTCCTTTGCATAGTGACATGTATATACTGTAATTATTATATATACATGTCACTATTTTTCATAGGTTGTTGATTAAATGGAGTGCGGCAAACGACCGTTTTTCGTACATATTCAACATTGTAGAATTTAGCCGATTTTTACCCCTGAAAATAGTGCTTTTATTAGTGCTATTTTCAAAGTACGCTTTCCCCTAAATCACTAACCTTTTTCGGACTATTTTTTTACCAGTTTACCGAGCGGTGAAAATTGTAATTCATAACCATTTGTTGTTGAGAGTTTGATAGCTTGATTATAGATTTCGGTACTCTTACCCTTTGTCATTTTTAAGTGTTCTGCATCGACAATTTGATAAGTACCAGATTCTAAGCCTTTTATTGTTCCGGTGTATGTGCCGTCATTGTTAAAAGTTACTGTACCCCCTACATTTGACCATTCCCACGTACCCACTAAGTTATCCTGTACCTCTTTGAATTTTGTGTTATTGGCTTCTGCTGCTGTTTTCTGTTCTGCTGCTTTCTTATCTGCAATTAGCTTATCTGCCTTTTCCTTTGTGTCATAGTAGGTATATTCAAGACTGCTTTTACTATCTTTAAAATATAAAGTATTTTGGTTGCCATCCTTCACAATCTTGAAAGCGTATAAAGTTCCGTCCATACCTTTAAGGGATAATACACCATCCTTTACGGTGTATGTGCCTTTGGTTTTCATAGTCAACCATTCAGACGTATATACTCCATCATCTTCAATGGTCAGAGTATCAGGACGTGTACTGTACCACGTTCCTATAGCTTCCGCAGGAGCCTTTTGAACTTCCACTTTTGGAGTATTGTTGCTGTCATTGCCTTTTCCGCATCCCATCAGGGCAACACTTATAACCATTAAGGACACTACGAGTAAAACCACTTTTTTCATAACATAATCCCCTTTCATATTTTTATTTGTAACTCAATTTTTATGCAGCCGCCCAAGGCGGCCGACAAAAATTGAGTTACATTACTTCTTTGAATTATCAAACTCCATTTTAAAATTTACATATGTGCCGGTATCGTCAAGTATGATGGTTGCATCATAGGTTTTGTTTGTTTTGGCAGAGTATAAACCGGTCATTTTTACCCTGCCCTTTTTAAGTAGGTCAGTAGCTTGTTTTTTAGTAAGCGTTTTTTTCTTGTCCTTAAAGAATTTATCTTCCTTCCAGAGTGTGAAGCCGCAACCTTCTTTTCCACTTTCACAGGCGTATGACTTCGGAAGCTCTATGATGTTTTTTCCACATCGAGGGCAAACCGCTATAACCTCTTTTTCCTGTTTGAAGGTGTCTTTTGCATCTTCGGAGCTTATGCCTTTTGAGCTTTCAACGATATTCTTTATGTATGCTGCAATGTTGGTCATAAAGTCATTGCTTTTTACTTCTCCCCTTCTTATCATTTCAAGCTGCTTTTCCCATTCAGCGGTTAGCTCTGGTTCTTTGAGCTTTTCAGGAAGTAAGTCCATAAGGGTATAGGCTTGTTGTGTGGCAAGGAGCTGCTTTCCTTTGCGTTCTATGAATCCGGTCTTGATGATACGCTCTATAATACCGGCTCTGGTGGCAGGAGTACCCAAACCGGAATCTTTCATTGCTTCTTTGAGTTCTTCGTCCTCAAGTTCTTTTCCGGCGTTTTCCATAGCTCCCAAAAGTGTTGCTTCTGTGTGTGGTACAGGTGGTTTTGTCTTTTTTGCCTTTGATGAAACCTTAACCCCTTCTATGGTTGTACCTTGAGTAATGTTGTTTGGTATGGCTTCATTCTCCGGCTCGTCTTTTTCTGCTTCCTTCTCCGGCTTTGCTTTTATAACTTCAATCAAATTACTCTGAAACTCCTTGAAGCCATTGTCAAGAATCTGCTTTCCGGTCGCTGTAAACTGTTCACCCTCAACATCAAGCTCTAACTTAGTGTAAGCGTATTTCTGTGCTGCATATGGAGAAGTAAGCAGCCTATAAACAATCAGAGTAAGTATGTTTTTTTCGGCTGTCGGCAGCTTTTCAAGGTCTGCCGTGAGTACGCTTTTTGTTGGTATTATTGCGTGGTGGTCAGATACCTTTTTGTTATTGACAACACGTTTCATGCTTAACTTTTTAGTGTCATAGTCCTTTAGTGTTTTAGTATCAACCAGTTTTGATTTTGCAAGTTCACCTATAAGCTCAAGTGTTGATTCTTCCATATCGTCCGTCAGGTAGCGGCTGTCTGTTCTTGGGTAAGTGGTGAGCTTTGCTTCATAAAGGCTTTGTGCAATGTCTAAGGTCTGTTGTGCCGAATATCCAAGCAAGGTATTTGCTTCACGCTGCAATGTAGTTAAATCAAACAAAGCCGCTGCATTTTCGGTCTTGTCTTGCTTCTCAAGCTTTGATACAGTTCCCTTTTTACCATTGCATTTATCAACTACCTGTTTTGTTGCCTTTTCCATATCCTCTACAGAGAGAGAAAGCCAGTCTAAACGCTTATAAGCTTTGAAGCTCCCACAATCAGCAGTTAAAACATAGTAAGGTACAGGCTTGAAATTCTCAATGCTTCTCTGCCTTTTTACTATCAGGTTGATTGTAGGGGATTGCACACGCCCAATATTCAGCTTTTTGTTATACAGGCAGCTATATAAACGTGTTGCATTGATACCAACCAAAAAATCAGCGTTCATACGAGAAACAGCAGCTTGATAAAGGTTTTCATACTCCCTGCCGTCTTTCAGACTATTAAAACCGTCTTGTATAGCTTTTGTTTCCATTGAGCTTATCCAAAGCCTTTTATATGGCTTCCTGCTTGCGGTTTTGTTGTATACGAGCCTGAATATTAATTCCCCTTCACGTCCTGCATCCGTTGCACATACAAGCTCTGTAACGTCATTGCTTTTTATGAGCTTTTCAACGGTCTTGTATTGGTCTTTGGTGTTTTCAGATACAACCGTTTTCCACTGTTCAGGTATAAAAGGTAAAGTGTCCAAACTCCATTTTTTAAGCTCTGGGTTATAATCTTCCGGCATAGCACTTTGTATCAAGTGACCGACACACCATGTCACATAATACCCATTTCCAGAAAAGTAGCCGCTTTCCCTTTTGGTTGCTCCTATCACTTTGGCAATCTCACCGGCAACACTTGGTTTTTCTGCAATTACTAATTGGTATCCCATCATTTAACCCCCTTCTTTATTTTTGTAACTCAATCAATCAATCAAAACCGTAGGAGCTGACACGGATCTCTACCGTGTCAGCATATTTTTGAGTTACATTGTAACTCATTTTTTAAAAAATCGGCTGCTTCAGGATTCCTGCAGCGTGGAAAGTTGAGTTACAAATTATTGTTCTGGTTCTCTGTACCTTCCTTTGCAGGAACGGCAGCGGTTGGCTTCTTTGCGTTTAAATCTTTGATAAGCTCTTTAAATTCTGACAGTGGCATATTCAGTTCTTTAAGCAATCCCTTGACTTCCAGACTTTCAAGCTCCTCGATTTCCTTGTTGAGCTTGTTTATTTTCTCCTGCTCTGCTGCTATCCTCTCTTTAGCTTTTTTGATTTTATCCCTTTTCTCTGCTATTCTTTCCGCTGTTGTCATGTGGTTTTCTCCCTTCAAGTTTTTATTCAGTTTCGCTAAACTGGTCTTTCCCTATATAGAAACGTGGATTAAGTTTTTTCCCATCCTTTTCAAAGGACAGGTGCAAATGACTTCCTGTGCTTTTGCCTGTATTCCCTACTTTTGCAATCACATCACCCTGTTTTACTACCTGTCCGTCAGTGACCAGAACCGTATCACAGTGGCAATATGTCGTTTTTCTCTTGTCGCTTGTTATGACTACATAATTTCCCGCAACATCATCAATGCCAGTTGATACTGTGCCGTCCATTGTAGCGTTAATCTCTGTGCCGGACGGCATGGGAATGTCTATTCCATCATGAAATCTTTTATCATCATACACAGGGTCTATACGCCAACCGAAACGGCTTGATACACTTACTTTATCCTTTAAAAACGGTTTAGCTAATTCAGCTCTCAAGGTTGTGCCGCCTATGTCGCTATAGGTCTTGTATTCCTGAAATTCATCTGTTGTGGCAAACAATTCATCCTTATGGTCTTTTACATAGTCCTCAAAACTTCTTGTTGTCAAGCTTACCTCTAAATGGTCTGTGGTCGTTGTTGACGTTGAAGTTGAGCCGTCTTTGTTTGTTGTTGTGCTTGTGCTTGTTGTCTGCCATGTACGGTAATTTACGTGGTTAAGCTCTTTATGTATTCGCTCAATTTCCGCTTTTACATCACCTAACTTGAAATCATGATACTTTACAGTCAGGTAGGATATTATTGGCACTGGGTTAGTCTTTGGAACGTCTTGAGTAATTTGGAAGTCGTCTATATAGTTCCATTCCGGTTTATTCCGTGTGTTTCGTATGTCCACCGCCATATCAATGTCAAGCTCTGTTACATAAGCGTAAACGTCTGTTAATTCTCCATCCCTCGCCTGATATGTAAAGCTTGAAAACAGGGCAGCCACCGCAGAAACGCCAGCAACAAGCAAAAGAATGACCAATACCACAGCTATTATAATTGCAATAGCTTTCAACACTACCGGATTTAAAAGTAACTTTGCACCTAATTTTACACCTTGAGCAGCATATTGAGCCGCCAACTTTGCTGTTTGAGCAGATTTCTGAATACTTCTAAGGGTACGCTTTGCATTTTTAGGAGCGTTTTTTACGGCTTTTGCCGCCCTGCTTGTAACCTTCAACCCTCTGCTTGTTCCTACTATCACATCTTTTGGCTTTTTTACTGCCTGTATACCCAAATCATCTGAACCATGAAACTCCGAAGCAGTTTTACCCATTGTTTTTATAGTTCCAATACCAGTATTTTTAAGAGTAATGCCGCCCCTCTTGAGTAAGGAAAGGCTTGCTTCTTTAGCCGTCAAAGCTCCACCTTTTACATCTTTAAATACCTTTGAAGCAAACCGTATATTTACCACTGTTCCTGCTGCCACTTTATACACGTTCCTTGTATAGCGTGGTGCTCTTAGCATATATTTCATTGACTGTCCGGCTGTACGCTCGCTTAAACTTCCTTCCTTGCCGCCTTGTGCTGCCGCACTTTCCGAAGCTCTTACAGCATGACCGGCAAACCTTTTAACAAATCCTTTTGACTTGTCTTTCTGTGCTTTCATGTCTAAGTATGCTTGAGATTCACTTGCCGGTTTACCTTCCTTTGGGGTTTCCTCTTTTGAGGTATTCCCCCTTTTCCCTTTGGCTGCATCCGCTCTTGCTTTTGCCTTTTCTGTTTCAGATATTGCAACCGTTCCACTGCTACTGTTTCCCTTGTTGTTTAAAATCAAGCTTTCTTTCACATTGCTTTCCAGTGATGTACGGATATTGTCAACGCCCACATGCTTTTTATCGTGAATTACTTTATCTGTAGTTGAAACATAGTTTGCTGTTGCGGCTGCTCCTGAAAGTTTCTGACTTCCTGCCGTCCTTTCAGGACTTGTATGGTTGGTTGTAATTGTAGTCAGTTTTCCGCTTTCATTGCGGTAATTTTGCTCTGTTTTAACATGCATACCGTTTTCATAATTACGCTGTTTTACGGCTTCGCTTTTTTCTGAATTACGATTATATTCATGGTGTTTTGCTTCTTCCTTAACAGAGCTTTGATATTCTCCTTTGTCGCTCTTGAGTGCATTGTTACCATGTTCCGCATATGAAGCAGTACCATTAATGGTACTGCTATCATTGATTATGCGGTTTTTGTCATTTATAATTTTTTCATTCATAAGCAACCTATTCCTTTGACTCTGTTTCTTCCCTCTGTGCCGCTGCTGCTATTTCTTGTGCTGCTTCTTCCCTTTGTGCTGCTATTTCTTCCGGCTTTGTTGTCATCATCTTGTACAGCTCTGTATCTGTTGGGAACTTATCAATAAACGGTATAATAGCATTTCCGGCAAATAACAAACCTTGACCGGCTTGAGCATTGGTTACATAGCTTAACTGCTGATTGCTTATGTTGAGCAAACCGGCAAGCTCCACACGGTCACTTGCTGCCTGATTCAGCATCATTACAAAGTCAGTATTTGACAACATACGCCTTGCTAGGTCTGATACAAGCAAATCTTCGACGTTCTGCGTAATACCGGTTGGGATAGCTCCCCACTTTCTGGCTCTCTTGTACAGCTCAAACAGGTAGTTTGCTGAATACTCATTCTGAAATAGTAAGTATATTTCATCAATGTAAATCCATGTACGCTTACCTAATGCCCTGTTTTGTGTTATCCTGTTCCAAATCTGGTCAAGGACAATGAGCATACCCATTGTTTTCAACTGCTTTCCGAGGTCACGAATATCAAACACAATAAGCCTGTTGTTAGTGTCAATGTTCGTGGGGTTTGCGAATACCGACAAGCTGCCCTCAATGTAAAGCTCCAATGAAAGTGCTATGCTTTCGGCTTCGGCTTCTGGTTGCTTTTTAAGTAACTGGTAGAAGTCTTTCAAAGTTGGTACAGGGTTTTTTGCAGGATTCGCAAAGTATGGCTCATAGGTCATTTTGCAAGCTCTGTCTATAACTGTTTTTTGTGCTGCCGACAAACCGTTTTTTCCACCAACAAGCAGCTCACACAGAGACAATACAAATTCTGATTTCAGAAGCAGCGGACTATCATCATCGGCATAGTCCATTGTTATATCCAGAGGGTTTATATGAGCTTTTGAACCGGCACTAATATGAATGACTTCCCCACCGAATCCCTCAACCAATTGTGTATATTCTCTTTCAGGGTCAATTATCAAAACTTCATCATCCGTATTGAGCAGTACATTAACAATTTCCCTTTTAGCCGAGAAACTTTTACCGCTTCCGGGAGTACCGAGTATAAAACCGTTCGGATTTTTCAAGGTCTTACGATTAAAGAATATCAAGTTACGAGACAAGGCATTTAAGCCGTAGTACATGCCGCCCTCTTGGAAAAGCTCTTGAGTGGTGAAAGGTACAAAAATACCGGTGCTTGCTGTTGTCAATGTCCTTTGAATTTCTATCAGATTCTTTCCTACCGGCATTGTTGAGTTCATGGCTTCTTCCTGTAAGTAATCAAGATTCCCCATTTTACAATTGTTTTTACGTGCTGCTGCCATTATCTGATATATGTTGTCATTCAATTGGTCAAGGTCTTTGGCAGTAGTATTTATAAGGATTGATACCTTAAACATTCTTTGATTCTTGTTTTGCATATCGTCAAGCAGTTCTTCCGCTTCATTCAGGGAATATTTAAGCTCATAGGGTATCATATCCACATCATAACCGGCTTTAAGTGCTTTCTTTTGCTCGTCAATTTTCTGCTGCTCCATAAAGCTTATCTTCTGTTTTACAAGTGAAAAGGCTTTTTCCTGCTCAACACTGTTGATATGCAGCGTGATAGTCATATTACACGGAATGTCGGAAAGCTCTGTAATGAGTTTATCCGATAAGTCCGGTGGTAAATCCTTGAGGTACAGCGTTTGTCCGTAGTAGTCACCAAATTCATAATGACTTTTATTTGAGAAATTGAAGCTATCAGGGGCAACATAATCCTTTGTTGTCAAGCTGCTGTCTACTAAATAATCATAACTAAAAGTGAAGGGGTCTTCTGGATTGTACATTTTCTGTAGAAACTCCAACCGCTGCAAGCCTGAAAGTAATTCAATCTCACACCCCAAGGACTTAAAGTTTGTCATGATGTCAGTTTCAAGCCTTGCCAGTGCCGGTATTGCTGCTTCGTAGTTTGCTGCTTTAACAGCAAAGGTTAAGTACTTCTCTCTAATTATAGAATTTTGCCCCTGTAGTGCTTTTTCTGAAAGCATGGCATTATATTCCTTGCGGTACTTGTCGAGGTCGTCAACGCCCCTGCCGGTTTTCAAAAGCATTTGAGATTTGAAATCATCCCTGTTTATATGCCTGTTATGTATGGTTATTTGAAGATTGATTGAGGGGTCAAAGTAATTCAAAAACTCACAATAGCGGCTGAAAATTTCAACCTGTTCCTCACGCCTTGCTATCTGGTAGTTTATGTCTGCAAACTTGATAGCTTTTGAGTACAAACCATTTTCAACCTCACAAATGCCATCCTCAAACATTCTCTTATACTTGATGGTTTCCTGTGCTATCTTTGGAGCTGATTCTCTTTTCTGCTGCTTTAAAAGCTTCTTGTTTTGCTCGTTTGTGGTCTTGTTTAGCTGCTTTAATCTCTCTGTATGTTTCCTTGCTCTTTCTCTTTCTGCTTTTCTCTCCGACTTCAAAGACTTGACATTCTCGTTTATTTTTATCTGCTTTTGTGTTGGCTTTTTGAATAGCTCCATTTTTCTTATCTCCTTTTACTTGTTTTTCTTTTCCGTTACTATCTATTTCCAGTTTGGTTTTGTAGTGCCGTTTATGTGTTCCAAACCTGTGTCGGAACATCAACGCTGCATATTTTTCAAATGGAAAGCCGTTTTTCCTAATAAAACCAATTGCAAAGACCGGTATTACCTCCACTATAACCAAATAACTTGCCATATCCCTACCCAATAACATTGAACCAAAGTAATAAGTTGCAACGCCTGATATTATAGCGACTGCAAAACATATGAGCTGTCTTAGAGAAAGTCCAAACAATATTTTTTCTTTGTACTCTGTAATTTCTTTTGGTATCCGCACTTCTATTGACACCGCTTCACCCTCCTTTATATCATTTTGTAACTCATTTCACCTCACCGGTCTGCCGGAGCTGCAACGCATCCATCCGGCAAGTGAGTTACAATGTAACTCAAAAACGTTTCCGGATTCCTAGAATTATTCAGGCGTTTGAGTTACATTGCATTGCATATCATCTTTGCCCATTTGCCGGTTGCAAACACTGATATAAGCAACACGAAAGAATAACCGGCTGCATTCATCATCGAGGCTGAAAAGTTTGCAGGGTCGTTTGTGTTACCCATTGCAGCACTGCCAAACAATAACGGAAATATAGCAACCACTATGTATATCAAAACACCCTGTAAACATACCGCTGCAAAACCCTTGAGAAAATTTTTTGCTATACCTGACATTTCGGCATTTGGGAAGGTTGCTAACGGAACAGGAGAAACAGCCATATAAACATATAACTCAATCATACGACCTACAACAATAACCGTTATAATAATCATTACAAATTGTACTATCAGATAAATAAGCGTTACTTCGACTGATGTCATGAGCTTTACACCAAAATCCATGCTTGCTACAGTGGTACGAATAGCGTCTATATTGGCAGTTGACAAAGTATTTGAGCCGCTAATTGTAGAACCGATGTTAATTATAAGTTGCTGTGATATAGCATATATTGCATTTAATATAAGCTGTGTACTGTCTATTACTGTTTTGCATAATACAAGCTTAAACATTACTCTGAAAGGGATTTCTACCCCCATTGTTCCATGTTGCCCCTCTGTCCTAATTGTGATATTGTAAAGTTCCAAGACAAAGAATAAACCAAGTATAACGTAAGCAATCGGCATACAAGCATTTTGCATAATGCTATTTACACCGCTGTATATAGCACCATTGAATGTCTGTGGTGTAAGGGTCAAATTCCCCCCATTTGCTCCTGCTGATGTTACACTATTGAAAATATCCTGTATTCGACTTATGATATAATCATCCATTTTTTAATAAGCTCCCTTCAAGGAAAGTGCTGCATATTTGACAGAATATACAGCACTTTTTAACTTTTTCACTCATTGCATTATGAACCTGTAATACCTTTGAACAATGCGGCTGCTGCAATGATAAGACCGCCGCCGACTATCTGCCAAATACCGGACTGCAACGCCGGTCCATTTTTGTCCTTCAAGCCACCGGCAAGAACAACAACACCCCACACGAGCCACAGACCACCGCCGATAATTGCAAACTTTGAAATTAATTCAAGAACCTGATTTAATAAATCCATTTTTCTACCCCTTTTCACTATTGATAATTATGAACCTGTAATGCCTTTGAACAATGCAGCTGCTGCAATGATAAGACCGCCGCCGACTATCTGCCAAATACCGGACTGCAACGCCGGTCCATTTTTGTCCTTCAAGCCACCGGCAAGAACAACAACGCCCCACACAAGCCACAAACCACCGCCAATAATTGCAAACTTTGAAACCAATTCAAGAACCTGATTCAATAAATCCATCTTTCTACCTCTTTTCGTTGTTTACTTCGCTTTATTTCAAACACTTATTATGTAAGTGCGTTTAATTCTGACAGGCTTTCCGCTTCTACTTCCATGACTTCATCCACGTTGTCTAAAAATTCCTCTGCTTCACGTTCTGCCATCTTTGTAATGTCAAAGTTGTTGGCTTTGTCGAAGTCGGCAAGCTGATTATATCTAACATGCTTTTCTATGTTGTACTTTTTGCTCCTGAAAGGTTTTTCCCCTGTTATCATCACCAGACATTCAGACCTCTTGAGCCTTCCGACTTCGGATGCATCTATCAAGTCCCTGCCAAGTATTTGATTATTCAGGCTATAGCTTCCGGTTTGCCCTTTACTTTCATTGATGTTGGTATTGTCAATTGTCGTCTTACCAATCATCTCCGACATGTTCTTATTTGTCTTTGTACTTTTACCGCCTAAGAATAAAAGCGTGTCGCAACAATCAATAATGGTTTCTGCATCATCCTTGTAAATTGACTGTAGCTGTGATTGTGACTGTAATATGACTGATGCAGATATTTCACGGCTTCTTATGGTAGATATGAGCTTTTCAAAGTTAGGTATCTTGCCTATGTTTGCAAACTCGTCTAACATGCACCTTACATGGAACGGCAACATTCCACCATATTCATCATCCGCCTTGTCACACAAGAGATTGAACATTTGATAAAACATCATGGCAATGATGAAACTAAATGTATTATCTGTGTCCGACATTATCACATAGAAAGCCGTTTTCCTGTCGCCTATCTCGTCAAGCTGCAATTCGTCATAGCTCATTAATTCCCTGACTTCCTTTATGTCGAATGGTGCGAGCCTTGCAGCACATGAAATCAATATTGATTTTGTCGTTTTCCCTGCTGCAAGCTTAAATTTCTTGTACTGCTTTACTGCAAAGTGTTGAGGGTCTTTTTCCTCCAGTTCATCAAACATGATGTCTATCGGATTTTTAAATTCTTCATCATTTTCCCTGACTTCGCACAACTCCACCATATCTATAAGAGTGGGTATGTTCCTCTCGTTTTCCGGTGCTTCATAGTACAAGTAAGCAATTAACGCCTGATAGAACAGCCTTTCAGCTTTTACCCAAAAATCCTCACCGCTTTTATCACCCTCCCCCTTCGTGTTTACTATAATTACGTTTACCAGTTTCAATATGTCTTTTTCACTCTTGACATAAACTAAGGGGTTATAGTGCATTGACTTATTAAAGTTAATGGTATTTAACGCCCTTAACTCATATCCTGCCTTCAAAAACATACTGCCGCTGTCAACTATAAGAGTACCTTTAGGGTCTGTCATGACATATGAGCTGTGAAGCTGCATTAAATTTGGTTTAACAAAGAATCTTGTTTTACCTGAACCGCTACCACCTATAACAATGACATTTTTATTTCTTTCGGCTTCTTTATCTTCCATTCTGCTACTCATAGTCAAGCTTTCTGTTGCTGAAAGGATTATGTTGTTTTCACTGTTCTTGTCTATGAATTTTGCAATATCCCTGCTTGTTCCCCATGCTGCCGAGCCATGCTCCTTACCGTGCATATAGTTTTTTGCTCCAAAGATGTTATATAAAAAGATTAGCCACATCAAGCAGAAACCTATTAAACCGGCTATCATGCTGTTTTTGTCTAACCCAATATAAAACGTCTTGCTTGTTATTGCCGGAAAAAAGCCGTCTATTGCTGCATTTGTCTTTTTCATGAAGTCGCCCTCTAAACTCTGGTAAAGAACTGTTGCACGATTGAAGAAATAGAATAACAGGAGCGATACCGCAGAGGAAAAAAATAATAATCCGTTTTTATTCTTCATCTTTCATCACGCCCCTTTGTCATTTTCTTTTCCGGTTTATCACGGCTTTCATTGTATTCCTTTGCTTTTTGTTTAGCTGCTTCCGTTTGCTCCTTTACAGAAGGTTTTTTCTGAAAGCTCTTTGTCATGTGGTTTTTAAGTGCTGTCTGAATTTGTTGTATGTCCTGACCTTTGAAGTAAACATCATAAGTGTTAGGCTCTGTAATACTTTTTCTGACCGAGTAATCAACGCCGTATTTTTTTAATTCCTTTTGAAGCCCTTTTACATCAGCGTTCGACACTGGTATACTGTCTATTGCCCTGCCCTTTTTGTTGAGCCGTTTAATGCTTTGTTTGCCGAATTTCTCTTTTTCAACACCGGCTAAATATGCCTTTATCAGCTCACTTATGACCTTGGCAGTAATGGAAACACCCTTATAAGTAATCTTGACGGCTTTTTGCTGCACATCATCACCTAACAAAAAAATCCACCCCCTCCGTGTACTCTACTTTTTGCACACCAGTTTTAGCACTTTAATTATAAAGCATATATCTTCCATTTGTCAACCAGTTAAAACGACGAAATTTTTCAAAATAGCTCCTTGTAATTGGCTATTTCTCCGGTTATCTCCCTTTTAGTACTTTAACACTATAAATTTTTAATACCTTAGTACTTTAAATTTTTAATGCCAAACACCGTACCTTAATTTACAGGACAACGGCAAAAGTGGCTTAAATACTGATTTTCACCGTACCCAAATTTACAGGACAACCAAAAACATTTCAAAGGATAAAGAATAACCTTGATGGATTTTATGGATAACTCACATTCCGCTATTGATAACAGTATGGAAAAGCCATGGAAAAGCCATTGACAGAAAACCGCTGCCAACAGCTTTACCACAGCTTTACCACAC
>Ga0209723_1002119_pt1 | contig 27845 bp, 24 predicted proteins | sample BiotimSIPDNA_2_FD_185750 | JGI IMG/M metagenome (GOLD analysis project Ga0209723, IMG submission 185750) | Anaerobic biogas reactor microbial communites from Washington, USA - Biogas_R2 time_0 SIP DNA (SPAdes) (version 2) | ecosystem: Engineered > Bioreactor > Anaerobic > Unclassified | place...
CCGGTACTTTGTCATTCTATTACGAAAGATAAGGTTTGCCAGGAGCCGTATACGAGGCCCGTACGTACGGTTCTGTGAGAGGGATGTTGCTGCAGCAAGCTACTGCAGCTGCACCCTACTCGATTCTATACTCAGAAGACAGGGGGACGTTTAACTTGTCTTATTCGAGAAGCCGACGGAAGTTTACGAACCGTCGCCTAGCTTATGCGCCGGATATTCCCCATCCATTCTGGAAAAAATCTTTAATATAGTAGAATAAGTATTATAGGGGGAGGTGTATTAAATGATCCGGATCAGAAACTCATCCAGTCGGCATAATTGTAAAATACTCGCGTCAATATTCACCGTGATCCTGCTGACTTTACTGGTCAGCAGCCTTTCTATGCCTCTGACAGCTGCTGAAGAAAAACCACTGGTATATGTAATGGAGGTGGAAGGCACCGTAACCTTTGGTACTACCCGCCATATTGAAAGAGGTCTACAGGAGGCTCAGGCCAACCAGGCTGATGCTTGCATAATCAGCCTCAACACTCCAGGTGGATTGGTGGATGCCACCCTGGATATCCTCCAGGACATGTCAGCCGCCCAGTTTCCAATAATCACCTATGTTAATCCGGAAGGCGGCATTGCCGCATCAGCCGGGACATTCATCCTGTTAAACGGACATATTGCAGCCATGTCTCCCGGAACCACCTGCGGCGCAGCTATGCCGGTGACTATCGCGCCTTCTGGCGAAGGCAGTCAGGCTGCTGACGAAAAGACCATCAACTTTCTAGCTGGACATATGAAAAGCATTGCTAAGGAGAGAGGACGTCCCACTGATTTGGCTGGCCAATTCGTTACCGATAATCTGGTCTTGAACAACTCTGAGGCTCTGGATAAGGGAGTAGTAGAGTTTGTCGCCGCCAATAAAGAGGAACTGCTCGATAAGGTGCACGGCCAAGAGGTTGAGGTAAATAGAGAGATACAGGTAGTCAACACTGCCGGAGCCCGTATGGTTACAGTGCCATTATCCACCAGCGAACAGGCTTTGGGTCTGATCAGCGATCCTAATTTATCCATGATATTTCTTACCATCGGCATATTCGGCTTAATAATTGGCTTCTATTCACCCGGTTTTGTATTGCCGGAAGTACTGGGAGGCATTTGTCTTATTCTAGGGTTATCTGGCGTAGGGTTATTTCAGGGCAATCTGGCCGCAGGACTGCTGGCCGTGCTGGGCATTGGTCTGATAGTCGCGGAATTACTTACTCCCTCCTTTGGGATCATGGGGGTTGGCGGATTAGTAAGTCTGGTCATGGGAATCCTATTATTTCCCAATGAACCACTGATGCCGGAGCGATGGTTCACTACCTTTAGGTCTACGGCTTTGGGAGTCGGTCTGGTGGGGGCAGGTTTTCTGATGATCGTAGTTATTGGACTGGCCAAACTACGGGGTAAAAGCCCGATGCATGGAAACATGCAATCATTGCAGGGAGTGGTGATCAGTGACCTGGATCCTCGTGGTCAGGTACGTATTAGTGGTGAAATATGGCAAGCCGAATCAAAAGATGGGTATGCTATTAACCAGGGAGAGTCAGTGCGTGTGGTTGACAGGCAGGGACTCTTATTGGTGGTTGATAGAGTGAAACAAAATGGAAATGGAGGTTAAAGTATGGAAAGTTTACTGTCCAGCCTAATAGTAGTTGTACTGATAATCTATATTTTGGGTTCTGCGATCAAGATCATCCCGGAATATGAAAGGGCGGTATTATTCCGGCTAGGACGTTTGGTAGGTTTTCGCGGCCCGGGTTTGATCTTCATCATTCCCATCGTAGACAGAATTATGAGAGTTTCATTACGTATGGTGGTAATCGATGTTCCCCCTCAGGAGGTAATTACCCGGGACAATGTTACCTGCAAGATCAATGCAGTGCTTTATTACCGAGTGGTGGAACCGGACAAAGCTATAGTGAACGTGGAAAACTATCATGAGGCCACCAACCAGTTGGCCCAGACCACCATGCGCAGTGTTGCAGGAACTGCTGAGTTGGATGAAATACTTTCCGAACGGGATAAACTGAACCAGACCATTCAAAGAATAGTAGATGAGACCACGGATTCCTGGGGAATCAAGGTGACCGCAGTGGAAATCAAGGATGTGGTCTTGCCAACAGAGATGACCAGAGCTATCGCCCGGCAGGCCGAGGCAGAAAGAGGACGCCGCGCTGCCATTATCCAGGCGGAAGGCGAACGGCAGGCTGCTGAACAGCTCGCCCAGGCTTCAGAAATACTTACCGCTACCAGTGGCGGGTTGACCCTGCGCGTACTGCGCTCTTTATCCGAAGTGGCCAATGCGCCCAACAACACCATATTGTTCCCGCTGCCCACGGAAATAAGGAAAATATTACCCGGCGACGACTAAAATGCCGTCCATCTGGGAATTGTGTCTAGGGGGCGATGCCCAAATCGCCCCGTTTTCCTGAGATGCAAGAGGGGACGGTTCTTTCTGTCATTTCATGATAACTGTTGGTTCATTTATCTCCTTTTGAAATGACAGAAAGAACCGTCTCCTCTTGCATCCAATCATCCCTTTGCCGCCTTCCTCCTCCCCGCAAATAGATGAAAATTGCTGTATGAACGTGTTAAAATGGACTAACGAAGAAGAGGGGAAGGGTACATATGATCGGTGAAGTGCATCCCGGGATATACAGGTTGCGTTTACCCGTTCCAGGAGCCTTACGGAGCATGAACAGCTATCTATTGCAGGGGAAACAGGGGTGGTCGGTGATAGACCCCGGCCCTAATTTTCCCGGGTGTAACGAAGAGTGGGAAGTGGCTATTGATGATTTGGGTATCCAGTTTAGCGATATCAAGCAGATTTTGGTTACCCATGGTCATATCGATCATGTGGGTCTGGCTGGCTGGCTACAGGAACAGTCCGGGGCAGAGGTCCTCATGAATAGGGATGAATACAACAGCACCTTTTATCCCGAGGAAACGGAAAAAATAGGTTCTTTATTTTACTATAACGGCATGGCCAGTTTAGGTATAAATGCAGCCGAAATCGAACAAATAACCAATATAATGGGATATGTGACGGCAGTAATGGAACCCTGGCCACAGGTAAGATTTCTGCAGGATGACTCATTGGTGATGGGCGATCGCACCTGGGAAGTCATCCTGACCACTGGCCATACCAATGCACATGTGTGCTTGTTCAATCGAGAGGAAGGCTTGTTGTTGTCCGGTGACCAGATCCTGCCTACCATTTCCACGGTAATTCGCTTTCCTATCGGTGTTGAAGACAATCCACTGCGGCAATATCTGGATTCTCTAACCATTTTGAAAGAACTAAATCCTACTAAAATCATGCCGGCTCATGGAGAGCCTTTCAACGATATGGATGCTCGTATTGAGCAGTTACTGCACCATCACCAGGAACGCTTACAGCAGATAATGGACTGTCTGAGTGATGAGCCCTGCACGGTTCGCACCATTGTTGACCAGCTGTTTGGCAAATTAGATGCATTTAATCTGTTCCTGGCCAGCGGGGAGATCAGCGCCCATCTGCTGCTGCTGCAATCCCAGGGCAAACTTCAGATCAGCCAAGACTCCCAGAGCGTACTATTGGGATTCGCCTTGGTATAGGTTTTATTGAAGCCGCAAGAACATTTTCCGGATCACCGTATGGCTATATAAGGAAAGTTAAAGGGGAGAGGTAATATGCACGCAACAGGTGTAAAACAGGTGAGCATGCTGCTGATACTGTGCATGCTGATGTCACTGCTGGTGGGATGCGACGGAGACCAGTCGGCCGATGATTTCATCACCAATGACAAGATAACTCTGGCAGCGGATTTTGCGCCATATAAGGTGGTGCCAGTGAATGAGCGGCCCAGTCTGCCGGCCTATGAAGTAGCAGCTGATTTGAGCAATGTGGAAAACAGTAGCCGCTTTGAATTCAATGCCGCTGCCCAGCAGAGATTGGCCGAGAACGGGTTTGTCGTGATCCCCGGTGGAGCAGCCGAGTATTTTATTCTCTACGAGATCAATCGGTATGATAATGTACCCAATCTGATCACCACCGATGCTATGCTGCACAACTACCATCTTTATTTCCAACACCTCTTGAAGACGGTAGAAAAGAATAAACTCATCCCTGAATTGAAAGCGCTGAACGCAGGCATGATGGAGATCTCGCTAGATCAGTATCGTCAAGTGCAGGGAAGTGAGTGGGAGAATGCGGTACTGCGCAATCTGGCCTTTTTTACCGTAGGCAGTTCTTTATTGGGTGCCAACACCGCCATTCCCGCTGAGGTAAAATCTGTGGTAGAAGCTGAGCTGAAGCTGATCAACGCTCACCAGACTACCGCTGTTTCTCCTTTGATGAGCATGGGAGCTCAGCCGGATGAATTGGAGTCTTTGAAAGAAGATTATACCCAGTACATTCCCCGCGGCCATTATACTTCCAGTGATGAGCTAAAAAGCTACTTTAAGGCCATGATGTGGTATGGGCGCATGACCTTTCGCGCCAAGGATGAAGACGAAACCCGCTCAGCCGCTTTGATGACTCTGGCTCTCCATGAGGCAGAAGTCCAGACACCCTGGGCCAGTATCTACGACACCACCGAGTTTTTTGCCGGCCGCAGTGATGATCCTGGCTTTGAAGAGTATGCCCAGGCCATGCACCAGGTCTATGGAGAAAAACTCTCTCTGAAAGACATCAGCCAGGATGATGCCAAGTGGCCGACTTTCTTGGCCGAGGTTCGCAAAATTGAAGGCCCGGCCATCAATTCCATTCCTATATTTGATGCCAATATTCAGCCCGACCGGGCCAGAGAAATAAGTGGCTTCCGTTTCATGGGGCAACGTTACACGGTGGATGCTGATATATTTCAGCGCTTGATTTACCGCGAAGTTGGGGAGAACCCCGCCGGTGAGCGGCGCTTGCTGCCCAAAGGATTGGATATCCCGGCTGCTTTCGGCTCCGCTGAGGCCAGTCAGCTGCTAAAAGATATGGGTGAGTACCAGTACGAAAACTACCCGGAAAACATGGACAAAATGCAGCAGTACCTAGCGGACTTAGAAGAAGCCAGCTGGCATCAAAACCTGTACTGGAACTGGATGCATACCCTAAGGCCCTTGACTCGGCAGGTTCCGGACGGTTATCCCACCTTTATGCTCAATCAGGCCTGGGCTCACAAAGAACTCAATACTCTCCTGGGCAGTTGGACGGAATTAAAGCATGATACCATTTTATATTCCAAGCAAAATTATGCCGAAATGGGCGGCGGCGGTATGGAAGAAATTGATGACCGCGGCTATGTAGAACCTAATCCGCATCTCTACGCTCGCCTGGCTGCCTTGTCAGCTATGACCCGGGACGGTCTGAAGGCAAGAAATCTACTGGATGAACGGGATAGTGAGAACTTGAGTCGTATGGAAGAACTGGCTCTCCAGTTGAAAACCATTTCCGAAAAAGAGCTGAGAGGGGAATCGCTCACTGAGGAAGAGTATGAATTGATCCGCAGTTTTGGCGGTCAATTGGAGCACTTCTGGATGGAAGCCTTGCGGGATCAAGCTCAGGATGGTGGACGCAGCATGCTGTTGATCAACAATCGTGCTCCAGTGGTGGCAGATGTAGCTACGGCACCTCCCAGCACGGTTTTGGAGGAAGCTACTGGTTACATCGACTATATATTTGCGGTGGTGCCGGTAGAAGGGAAGTTGCGCATAGTCAAAGGTGGAGTCTATTCCTATTATGAATTCCCTTGGCCGGCGGAAGATCGGCTTACCGATGAGAAATGGTGGGAGATGTTGGATAACGGTCAGGAGCCTGATAGACCGGCCTGGATCGAATCGTTTATGGCCAAAACCGGTGAAGGCCGGTTCATCAGGCCGTGAGATCAATCATAGCTAAAAGAAAGCTATGGTGGGCGGGGGCATTGCTGATCGTTTTAGTCCTAACGGCCCTGTACCATCTGACCGCTTCTCCACCCGTGGTTATAATCACTTGTGATAGCGATAATGATGGCCAGTTGGAAACCTACCAACTGGCCAATGAGCAGGTAACAGTCGAAATGGATGACACGACGATATGGCAGTCAGAACCAGGTTGGAAGGTGACCGATCTGGTTCTAGCTGATGTTGATGATGATGGCCAGGCAGAAATGCTCCTGGTTCTCTGGAAATACGGTAGTTTTGGCATATCCCGCCCTATGTGGATGGAAGGAGAAGATAGGGAGTACAGCAATCATCTCTTTGTCTATCGCCTGGTAGCCGGCCGGATGAAACCAGTGTGGTGTTCTTCGGCTATAGAATACCCCATTGTACACTTGCAGGTGGCAGATTACGATGGCGATGGCCGACAGGAATTGCTTGTCACTGAGGGCCCTTCGGCTGGGCTTTTCTATTCCATCCGCTCGCTGTTTTACCAGAATGAGACCATCTGGCAGTGGCAGGATTGGGGATTTACGTTGGTAGAGTAGTAATGGAGAGAGGAGTGTTTTATAATGGCAAATGTGTCTATGGCTATTATTTTCCTGCTTGTCGCAGGGCTGGTGCTGCTGTTTCTGGTAGCCGGGCTCTTGCAGTACCTGTGGAACATCACCATGCCCCAGGTCTTCAACCTGAACCAGGTCACCTACTGGCAGGCTTTCCGCTTATTGCTGATAGCGGTCATCCTGTTTGGCGGGCCCAATATAGCCCTGGGATAACTATGATTCCACAGCAATAGCAGTTTTCATTTCCCCATCGGTAGTGCTAAAATAGCTTCTAAACCTTGGTTGGGAGTAATTACATGGAACCTTTGTCACTTTATAAAAAAGCTTTCACGGTCGAGATGCGAGATGTGGATTTTACCGGCACGCTGAGATTGAGTTCTCTGTTCACCTATTTTCAGGAAGCAGCTAACCAGCATTCAGAGGATTTGGGCATCGGGTTTGAAACCATCATGGAAAAATTCGGAGTGATCTGGGCCTTGATCCGTATCCGGGTGGAGATTCTCCGGTATCCGGTATTCAACGAAGAGATCGTGGTGGAGACCTGGCCCCAGGAACCGAAAAACCTGCAGTTTATCCGCGACTTCCTGGCGCGGGATCAGAAGGGCCATATCATAGCGCGTGCTGTCTCTATCTGGGCCATTTTGGATGCACAGACCCGTAAGCTGCAGAGGAGTAAGCTCATTGCCGCGAACTATCCTTCTTCTTTCAAAGAAGAACGGGCTCTGGAGTGTAAATTGGGCAAATTGAAACCCTTTGGCCCATTGGAGATGGCCTATGAAAGGTTTATCGGTTATAGTGACATAGATTTCAACGAGCATCTTAATAACACTAAATACGTTGATTTAATCATGGATTGTTTCAGCTTGGAAAGCCATAAATCGCATTATGTCCGGTCTATCGAGTTCAATTATGTACATGAAGCTCTGCCGGGTGATACCATTGTGCTGTATAAGGATTTGAATGCTGCTGACGAAAACCTCATCTACATCGAAGGTATCAATGAGAAGGAGAAAAAGCTGGCTTTTCAATCACGGATCCAGATCAAGGAACGCTCGTAAAGCAAAGGGATCAGGCCTGGATGCAAAATGGGATGGTTCGGGACTGCTTTAAGCTGTCATCCTGAGGCGAGCCGAAGGATCTTTCCTTCTGGCACCAGTAAAGATTCTTCGGCTCGCCTCAGAATTCTCACCTGTCGATCAGGCCACGATAAATGAAAACACGTATGTAGGGGGCGACGACTCTGTCGCTCCGCTTTGCAAAACGGGCAAACAGGGTCGTTTGCCCCTACCCACACTTGGCATTTTCATAGCAATGACATTATAATATTTCAGCAATCTTGAACCATCTCATCTCTAGCATCCAATTTCTTATAGAGCCGGTCATGGTTAATCAATCATTCAGTGCTTTAGCCAATGCTTCCGCATACCGGTGGAAGGTGTCAGTGTTTTTCCCACCGCTGAAAAACGCATTGCGTTGTGCTTTCGAGATTTCCAATTGTACACCTTTATTGATTTTGTTTTCGTTACAGATATTGTATTTACTGGAGCCGTTTAAGTGGCTGGAAGCCGTACCGATCTTGAACCCAGCAGCTTTTAATTTGGATCTTACCTTAGCGGCCAATTGCTTGTCCCGGCCACCCACATAGGTGATTTTGCTGGAACCAGTACAGCCGTGGATAGACAAAGTTTTGTTGGATTGGGCCACCAGAGATACAGCTCTTGGTTCGTTGAAGCGGGTAGAAGTGATATGTAGTGTGCCATTATTCTTTTTCTTGATGCCTTCGAAAGTATACCAGTCCGCTCCCGAACGCTTAGCCACTTCTTTGGCCAGTTTACAGGTGCCTGGTTCTATGGATCCGCCGTGAATAGCCATTACCAGAGTAGATGAGGGCCCATTGTGATAACTGATGCGATAATCAATATTTCTGTCCTGGCGGGCTTTGAGCTGTTGAAAGTTTTTGTAAACATCCGCTTGAGCCGACCCGGTCCAGACCAGGGTAAGAGCGATGACAACTGCCAGTAAAAATGAAAACTTCTTCATATTTCCCCTACTTTCGCTGGTTTTTGATGATTCGTGCATAGCTATGTATTAACCGACCGGCTTGTCTTCTTTTTTACCGGAAATGCCCGATGGGGTCAAAGAAAGGTTCTGGCAGGGGAGAAAAGAAGTGGCCATCGGCCCAGTTTGCGGAGAAAAAGTGAGATCGGCAAGATTCCCGAACCAAACCGAGGGGGTGGGCTTTCCGACGGAAGAACCCAAACCTCCCGACTGACAATATTTACATGACGTAAAACCAGTCCAGAAAGATGCTAAAGAGAAATAGACAAAGTGTTATAATGGAGCAGGTTTCGTTTTCATTAGGAAGGATGATGGACATGGAAACAAGCAGATTGGATAAACAGATGAATTTTCTGCTGGAAGTGGATCAACTTAAACGGGTAGATCGACAGACGTTGATCGTGGACGGCACCCGACCGGAAAATAGTGCTGAACATTCCTGGCATATTGCCTTGATGGGTTTACTCCTGGCTGAACATGTAGATCAACCTGAACCTTTGGATTTGCTGAAAGTAGTGAAGATGCTGCTGATCCACGATGTTATAGAGATCGATGCCGGTGACGTTTTTGCCTATGATGAGGACGAAGAACGGGAAGAACGCGAGAAAAGAGCTGGGCGGCGGATTTTCGGCCTGCTGCCTCAGGATCAGGCTGAGGAACTATACCGACTCTGGCGGGAATTCGAGGAACGGGAAACTCCGGAAGCCCGTTATGCAGCATCATTGGATCGACTGTTGCCTCTGGTGCAGAACTATCTTACCGGTGGCTATACCTGGGTGAAATACCACATCCCCGAGGAAAAGGTGAGAAAAAGAAACCAGGTCATCATCGAGAGCTCCCACGATCTCTGGCAGTATGCCCAGAGCATCATCGACCAGGCCAAAGAAAAGGGCTATTTCGAAAAATAGCCCTCAGCCGTCGCTAAGTTATATCTTTAGTCCTCTTACAATTGCCAGGGCCGCTTCTCCGCGGGTGACGGCTTCGTCAGCCTTGAACTCCTTATCCACATGCAACAGGTTCATGCCGTTAGCCAGAGCAATGTAGCCCAGTTTAGATTCGTCAATAGATTCATCTGCGGGGAAAGGGTTCTTGTACAGAGAACCATAACGAGCCGCTTTTTCCAGCCCCATACTGCGTATCACTACCTCAGTCATCCGCTGGCGAGTAAGATCAGCCTTCGGATCCACTTTTTCTTTCAGCCAACCCCGGGCCACACAATCACTGATCACCTTGTCATCTTCCCGGTCGGTGATGCTCCAAATTCCATCAACGGCCCCCACCATAGCTCGCAGGAAAACTATATTGGTGATAGTTTCATCAGGTTTGAACTGGCTGCCGTATTCGTTCATCAGACCAGCCTGGCCGATGGCTTGGATCTCTTTTTCAGCGAAATGGCCAGTCACATCATTAAATGTGTACGGTGCTGGTTTCTCGTTTAAGGGGTCACCCATAGAATTAAGTGCTTCTCCGCTAATAGCATCGATCATGGCAAATCCCGATTGTTTATCCGCTGTCTGCGGTTTATAAACCAGCAAGAACTCAGTGGTTTCTCCATAGGTAGTGATGGGGGTATAGCATAAAGTCATTGGTGCCAAGTCTGAGAAAACTTTATAAGCCTGAGCAGAACCCATGGCCTTATTTACCGGGGGAAACTTCTGCTCCGTCCAGGTCAGGTTGTAGTCGGTAACTTTTTTGGTCGCACTGGAGACAGTCACCTGGATACCATCATTGGGAAAGGGCACCCCGTTGACCTGGCGGACGAACTGTACTGTCCACTGGGACGGTAAATTCTTCTCTGCCAAGGGACGGACATTTCCTGGATCAGTTGCCTTGAGCTTTACTTGTTTAGATAACTGCGGTTCGATTTTACTGATGAACTCCTGAGCAACTGCTTGAGCTTGCTCTTCGGAAAGAGTACCGGGTTGGTTGGTGTCGCCAGAGTACTGGTTGAAGGAATAGATGCGTCCCGTAGTAGCATCTACCCGTGCCCACAGGTCGAAATACTCACCTTCAGTGCCCTGGGGTAGGCCCCAATTTAAGTTCCAGATGCGGCTGTCTTTATTCTGCCAATCCCGGTTTAGTGAAGCCCGGGTCAATTCTGCCTGGGAGGGAATATTCACCCATTGTTTTACCTTGGCGGCGGCTTCCTCTTTGGTGATCATATTAGCCTGCTTTTCCAGTTCAGCTATTTCCTGAGGGGTCAGCGGTGGAGCTGCCGCTTGATCGGCAGCACCCATACCACCGATACTCATTTCTTTCATAGCCATATTACTGGCATAGCGTTCATTCTGACCTTCTTTCAATACCAGGGGCTTACCGGTCAGGGCATTGATGGTGCCCCCGGAAGGATGGTTTATGCGATAGACCAGGCGTACCGGATCAGTCTGGGGAAGCGATGATCTTAAAAGCCAGCCCTGGGGAAGGAGATATTCCAATTTAAGCATATCTTCGTTCTGGAAAGTTTGACTAGCTACACTGGCTACCACCACTTTTGATGGGTCAGCCAGTGGAAGATCGGTCCAGGAAAGATTGAAGGAACTGATATCACGGCTACGGGCATCTACATCCACGTAGGCGGTATCACCCAGTACCGGCAGACCGTTTTCTACTCGCTGATATTGAAAGCTGAAGTTGCTATAACCGCTGTTGTTCAGTGGGACTATAGCCGGAGTGTTGACCAGCTGGAGTCGGGCTGATTTTTCCGGAAGGATTTTCTTCAGCCAACGGTCAGCAATAGCCTGAGCTTCCTGAGCAGACATAGACACTGATGTGGGCTGTCCCGACTGTTGATCCCAGCGATACATATGTATTACGTCACCAGTCTGGGCGTTGATCTGAACACTCAGGCTCCCCTCTCCGGCCTCTCCAGCTGACCACTGCAGTTGCCAGTAGGATGACTGGGGTGAAGTGTTGAATTCAGATACAAATTCGGAGTACTGGGTAGCTGCTGGGAACAATCCCTTAGCGGTTTGAATAGCTTCCTCCAGAGTGATATTGGTATCCCGGGCCTGGGCCATCGGTGGCAAGGGATTTAGACTGACCAGCAAGGCCAAGGCCACCGTGATCGCCAACAGTTTTTTCAATTTCATAGCCCTATGACGTCTCCTTTCTATGATGGGGATGTGTTTCTATAACAATGTATACGCAGCCCTTTAAGAAAGCTGACACATACACCTACATTGTCATCCTGAGGGAGGAACGACCGAAGGATCTTTCTCTCAATCCCCGGCAAAGACTCTTCGGCTGCGCCTCAGAGTGACAGGACGAATTTTCAGATGGTAGCCCCCTGTCTATGCTCCGAAGTAGTATCACACCACCCAACATCTAAATTGTCATCCTGAGGGAGGAACGACCGAAGGATCTTTCCCCCGATAGCCATTAAGACTCTCCGCCTCAAAATACCTTAATTATCCATGCTAAACTCTTAAGAGGTTGGCATATATTTTTAGACAGTACGGGCTTAGGGGAGATCAATAATGCTGGTGGATCTATATCGTTATCGTAAGCTGCTCATCATAGCTGCGGTATTAATGGTGCTGACCGCCATCATCACGGGGATACGTCAGCAAAGCTCAACCGAACAGCCCTCCGAAAATGAAGTGCCAGCCGCCACTTTCTTTGGCGAATTAATTCCCTGGGAGGAAGCTGATCAACTCTTTCCCAAGTATGCCAAAGCCAGCATTGTGGATGTTGATACCCGGCTATCTTTCCGGGTGCAGCGCCGCGCCGGCACAGAGCACGCTGATGTGCAACCGCTGACCAAAGCGGACACGGAAATAATGAAAACCATTTATCAGGGCAAGTGGAGCTGGCAGAGAAAAGCCATAATAGTGGAACTGGAAAGCGGGCGCCGCCTGGCAGCTTCCATGCATGGCATGCCCCATGGAGCAGGGGCTATTTCGGGCAATAACTTCAACGGACATTTCTGTGTGCACTTCTTGGGCAGTACCACTCACGGTAGCAAGAGCCCCAACACCGCTCATCAGATAATGGTCTGGAAAGCGGCTGGTCAATTTGACCAGCAGTTGGAAAAAGTATCTACTCCTGAAGCAATTGATATTTTCTTTACCGCTGTGGACCAGGGGGCTACCCCTTTGGCCGCCCGGCTGCTGGATGACTCGCCCGAATCTCAGCTGCTCCTGGCCCGTTCCTGTAAAATACAGGCTGTCCGCCTGGATTCCATCACTGAGCAGGAAGACAAAGGCTATGAGATTAAAATGCGGCTGGTTTTCAGTGGAGAACAAAAGGAGTATAAGAAAACCCTCAACTTATACTTTCAAAAGCCTGCCCCTCCTTGGATTATTCAAACCGACTCCGTCCAAGGCTGCTTTGACAAACCAAGTTAAACGTTCCCCCTGTCTTCTCCTTAGGCTGATGTTTGATTTGCTGATCCCTTGCCCCGGGCCAGGGAAGCCATGATGCCCAGTACCGACAAAATCGTAAAAACTATGAAGGAGGTGCGGGCGGCTTTAATAAAGAGCTGACCATAGGCAGGAGACAGCTCCACATTACCTATACAGGAAGTCATAATCAGAGTAACCAAAGCCATACTCATTACCTGACCGATTAAACGCGCCGTACCCAGAGTGGAAGAAGCTACCCCTAAAAACTGCTTGGGCACAGCACTCAGCACCGCATTGTTATTTGGAGATGCAAAAAGAGCCGCACCCAGACCCACTAGGACCAGGGTAACCATGACCAATGCTACCGGCATTTGCGGGTTGACAAAAATCAGGATAAAAAGTCCCAGAGTGCTTAACCCCATGCCGATGGATGCTACGATGCGCGGCTCGATTTTGTCAGATAAGCGACCAGCAGAAGGAGAGACCAGGGCCATAATGGCCGGCTGGGCCAATAGGATGAAACCGGCTACCTGGGAATTATAGCCCAGGGAAACCTGTAAAAATAGAGACATCAAATAACCAACGGCAGAAATAGCACAGTAATTGATTAAAGCAGCCAGATTGGAAAAAGCGAAGGCAGCATTATGGGCAAAAAGCCGTAATTGCAGAACCGGGTGAGGTATTCTGAGTTCGTGCCGGGCAAAGAAAATAAGAATAATTATTCCCAATGTCAGTATATACCAGGACCAATCAGAAGTGGCTAAAGTGGTGATGCCGTATATTAAGACCACCAGACCCACAGCATAAAGAACCGCCCCCAGCAGATCATATCTCTCGCCTGCGGCGCCGGACCATTCGCCTTTAAGTTTGGATAATGTCAGACTTGTAACGGCAAACCCTATAAGCGCGCTGAGGAAAAAGATGGACTGCCAGCCCAGATTATGGGTTAAGGCTCCGCCCAAAACCGGTCCCAGAGTCCCCCCCACATAAACAGATGCACCATAGATGCCTAAGACCCGACCCCTTTCTTGGAGAGGAAAGACTGAAGTCAGCATAGCCATGCTGGTGCCAAATATCATAGCGCTGCCCATACCCTGTAAAGCCCGGCCTATGATAAGCATTTCCGTTGACCAGGCAAAACCGCATAGCGCAGAGGCTATAGAAAAAAATGTGATACCAGCAATGAAAACCTTTTTGCGGCCTTGAATATCAGCCAATTTGCCGAAAGGAACCAGGAAAGCTACCGAGGCCAAAAGGTAGCTGGTTATCACCCAGTTTAGCATCAAGGTTCCACTGCCAAATTGCAGCCCGATAGCCGGAATAGCCAGATTAACCGAACTTCCCGTGAAAGGGGTCAAAAATGCAGTTGTGCTGGCTACCAGCAGGGTATAGCGTTTAAGAGATTGCTCATCCTGGTCTTGCTTCATTATTTACCTCCCCTTGTCTTCTCCTAGGCTGATGCCTGATTCCTGCCGGCACCTTTGCCCCGGGCCAGGGAAGCCATGATGCCCAGCACCGACAGAATCGTAAAGATTATAAAGGAAAAGCGGGCCGCCTTTATAAACAGCTGGCTGTAGGCTGGGGACAGCTCCACATTACCGGTACAGGAAGCTAGAATCAACGTGACCAAGGCCATACTGGTGACCTGACCGGTCAAACGTGCCGTACCCAGAGTGGAAGAGGCCACACCTAAAAACTGCTTGGGCACAGCACTCAGCACCGCATTGTTATTTGGAGAAGCAAACAGAGCTGTACCCAGGCCCAGCAGGACGAGAGTTAACATTACCACCATCAGAGGAAATTGCGGATTGATGAAAATAAGAATAAACAGCCCCAGGGTACTTATTCCCATACCGGTGGATGCTACCAGGCGGGGATCTATCCTATCGGATAAACGACCAGCGGAGGGGGATACCAAAGCCATAATGATGGGCTGGGCCAGGAGAATAAAGCCGGCCACCTGCGAATTATAGCCTAGGGAAACCTGTAAGAACAGAGACAATATGAAACCCACCGCAAAAGTAGCACAGTAATTGATCAAAGCAGCCAAGAGCGAAAAACTAAACACGGCGTTGTGCCGAAAAAGGCGCAACTGCAGAACTGGCGAGGGAATTTTCAATTCGTGCCGGGCAAAAACGATCAATATGATTATGCCTGCCCCCAATATATACCTGGCCCAATGAGAGGTGGCCACAGTAGAGATGCCGTAAGTAAAGGCTATTATACCCACCGTATAAAGAACTGCCCCGCGCAGATCATAACTTTCATCTGCTGCACCCAACCATTCGCCTTTTAGTTTGGCAAGAGTCAGTCCTAAGACAGCAAAACCGATAAGTGCACTGAGAAAAAAGATAGAGGGCCAGCCTATATTATGAGTCAAGGCACCGCCTAAAACTGGCCCTAGGGTCAGCCCCGCATAAACTACGGCGCCATTGATGCCCAAGACCCGTCCCCGTTCCTGGGGTGGAAAAACTGAAGTGAGCATGGCCATACCGGTACCAAATATCATAGCACTACCGACGCCCTGGATGGCCCGGCATATTATCAGTACTTCGATGGACCAGGCCAGACCACATAAGACTGAAGCCAGGGAGAAAACCGTTATACCCAGGGTAAAAATCTTCTTACGGCCCCGAATATCGGCTAGCCGGCCAAAAGGCACCAGAAAAGCTACCGAAGCTAGCAGGTAACTGGTCACTACCCAGCTCAGCAGCAGAGTTCCACTGTTAAACTGTTGTCCTATAGAAGGAACGGCTAGATTAATGGCGCTGCCCATGAAGGGGGCCAGAAAGGCGGCGGTGGTTGCTGCCAGAAGAGTGTAGCGTTTTACCGACTTAGAGTCCTGATCTTGCTGCATGGTTACCTCCAAATGATGGCTGGAAATAGAATGTATATAACAACATTATGCCCCCGATTCGCACCTGTCAATTGGAGAGTATCGCTAAATTCAAAAAATCCTGCAATACTGTCACTCTGAGCAATCTTGTAAATGCTGTAGATCCTTCGCTATCGCTCAGGATGACATATTATATAGAGTTGATTATGCGAAAATCCCAATTAATAAGTCATCTGAACAGGCCTGCTAACCTTTCCGTGTCCAATTATCTGAAATCCGCTTTCTTAATCTCTGGTGAGTGAATAGACAGCCTCCAGATGCGCTTCATAAAGGGAGTGGCCGGGCGATTGAGAAGCTGTTTCATGTGGGCAAATAGCTGACTGGAGTCCTCGTTGATGATAGGCTCCCCATGGGCACGCAGAATGACCTGAGCTCCCACAGCCCCTAATCGGTCGTAGGATTCGGCCATTTTTTGCGGAAACACGATGGGCAGCGGAAGTTGGGGCTTGCCTTTCACATCGCAGATCAGATCAGCAGTATAAAGCACTCGTTCCTGTTCGTGGAAAAAAGCCAGATCATGGGCAATATGCCCGGGTACATGCATAGCCCTCCATCCCGGGAAAAAAGGCAACTCCTGACCGTCCTCCAGGATATAGTCAGGGTTTATTCGGCGACTGTAAAAAAGGCGTTCCAGCTTACGGTGGCTATGAAAAGCTACTAAATAAGCCATATAACAGTCCAACTTCTGCTGCAGGAATCCTCCCAGACCTTTATACCATCGATCTACCTCAGGATGTGCGGCAATGGGGATCCCAAACTTTTTGCGCAAACAAACAGCGCCTCCGCCATGATCCGGGTGCATGTGAGTTACCGCCACCAGTGCAATATCAGCCGGAGAGCAATGCAAAACTTCTTCACAGTAGCTTTTTATTCTCTTCACATCACTGCTGCACCCGCTGTCCAATAGAAGCAGCCGACCTTCCTGTTCGACCAAAAAAATATTCTGGATATACCCTTCTATCAAATGAACGCGCAGTGAGCCGAAGTTTAAAATTCGAGCGTTTTTCATATAATTAAAACACCGGACTTCCTAGTAAACCTATCTGAGATATTATTTCGTAATATAACCATTTATTCCTCTTTATGAGAAAGAAAATGGCAGAGCAAGACAGGGGGACGTTTACTGTCGCCCTCCTGTCTTCTAACTCAGATCTTACTGAACTTCCGGGGCTTCATTTTTAAGCATTTGCTCAGCCTGGGACAATTGCTCTTGCTGTTCGGTACTGACATAGGATAAATGTTGTTGGGCAGCCTGAACCTGTCTCATGGCTTTCTGATATTCCATCTCCGCATGCTGTATCTCATAAGCTATCTGGCTGGCTTTAGCCCTTTCCAGGGCCGAATGAGCCTGCTGAGCGGTTCTGATGGCGGCTTGGACTGATTGGTTAGCCTTTTCCCACGAAGAAGAATATTCCTCCTGCGATGGCATATGTAATCACCTCCAAGTATAGTCTTCCAAAAAACACGTTTCTTATCACATTGCTGGAAATTAGGCATTAAAGCTAGATAGAGCAGCTCCTTCTTGTGCCTCTTTTTGGTCATCGTCGGCTTTTGGAGACTCTACCGGTGACATAAAAGCAGTTAGCCGACCTTTGCCTGTATTTAGGCTCTTTAGTAGATTGAAGATAGGTTAACAACAGGCCTACACTGATATAAGGAGATGAATAAGTGGTGCAATTTCAGATCCAATGGGTAGGGACGCCCAATTATACTTCTGGGCGAGGAGGAAGGGCTCCTGTAGCCATCGTTGATCACATCACCGCTGGTCTTTACCCGGGCACCTTGAACTGGATGCAAAACCCTGCCGCCCAAGCCAGTGCTCATTACCTGATCCTGCAGGACGGCCGCATTTTGCAGCTGGTAAGAGATGAGGATACTGCCTGGGCCAACGGGTATGTTGAGCGGCCCACCTGGAGACTGTATGACGGGACTAATCCCAACCGCTATACTCTGTCCATTGAACACGAGAATTTATCCGGCGGCCATTTGACCGAAGCGCAGTACCAGGCCAGTCTATGGCTACATAAACAACTGATAGAACGCTGGGATATCCCGATCAGCCGTGATACCATCATTGGCCATAACCAAATCGACACCGTAAACCGCCCTCATGATCCCGGGCTAGAGTTTCCCTGGAACCGTCTCTTTTTAGACCTGCAAGAATGGCAAGGAGGTGAGCAAGGGGTTGAACCCTGGAAAGAACAACTGGTCGAGCAAGCCCGTCAGGAAGGCTTGATAACTGAATATCATAATCCGGACGAGGCAGCTTCCAAATGGTTTGTCCTGGCAGTAGCCTTGAACCTGCTAAAGAAGCTGGGCAAATAACCGTCCGAGACTACCGAAAATATGATGTCATTGTTATGAAAATGCTTCTCACCTAAGCAGTAGCGGAAACTTTAGTTTCCGATGGGAGGCTAAAGCCTCCCCTACACCCAAGGGAGTATTTTCATTCATCGTGGTGCGCTTAGCGCATGCAAATTCTGAGACGAAGTCGAAGAATCTTTACTGGCACCGGAGAGAAAGATCCTTCGGTCGTTCCTCCCTCAGGATGACAATTAGAAAAGGGGGCAATGTCCACATCACCCCCTAGTAAGCAATCTTTCAGCAGTCGCGAACCGGCCACATGCCTGGCATCCCCTGACAGCCATACCTTTCTCATTTAGAAGCGGATTTTTTGATCCACAATATCTTGATATATTTCCTCAGTCAAAGGCACATATTGGTCGGTGTGTGGATCCAGGAAATAGAGAGGATCTTTAACCAGAGTTGGGTTAAAGCCTTCCTTTTGCAGCTGTTGTTTGACCTGCTTAAAACTGTTGGTGGCATCGATCTTATCCCGGAGACGTACGAAGTAAGGGCGGGCATAAGGCGGCAATTTCTCATTTATATAAGCGGAAAAAGCTTCCCAATCGATGGACTCGCCCTCCAAGAGCTTGATAGCTACCATACCGCAGCGGCCTTCCATGCCAGGCACCTGTACCCCATAGACATTGGCGTCCTCCATATGGCCAAATTTATTCACCACATCGGATACCTGATTGGTGGAGACATTCTCACTCTTCCAGCGGAAAGTATCGCCCAAACGATCCACGAAAGAAAAATAATCATTTTCATGCAGCATCACCAGGTCACCGCTGTCAAAGTATTCGTCACCTTCCCGGAACACATTGCGGCGGATTTTTTCTTCCGTGGCTTGAGGGTTGTTCACGTAACCGGCAAAACGGTTCAGTTCGTTTATCTCACACAGCAGCAGACCGGTTTCTCCGGGCTGACATTTGACCGCCCAGCCGCTCTCATCAGTCTCGATATGATCATCCAGAAAATCATAGCGGACTATTTCTCCCTGGCGCATGCCGGCCAGGTTAAGGTTACCGCACATTCCCGGGATCTGTTCCATGTTCAGGAAGGATCCCACCCCTTCCGTAGCACCGTAGATCTCATACAGGATCTCGATGTTGAAGCGTTCCCGGAAAGGCACCATCAGGTCGCCACGCATACCATTGCCAGCTACCATGCGTAAAGGATTGTCAGCATCATCAGGGCGAGGCGGCTGGTTATAAATGTAGCGGCACAGTTCGCCCACGTAAATAAACATACTGATATTATATTTACGTACATCGTCCCAGAAAGCCCGTGCCGAGAATTTGCGGCGCAATACCATAGTACCGCCGGAAACTACCAGGCTGGAGAAACCGATATCGAAGCCGCTGTTGTGGTATAAAGGCAAGACCATATATTGAGTGATTTCGGGGCTCATGGAGCCGTAGAGACCAAACAAGTTAGCCAGAACCAGCCAGCGCTTCTGGGTCACCGCGGTAGCCTTGGGAAAACCGGTAGTACCGGAGGTGTAAATATACACTATGACATCATCACTGACGACCTGACCAGTTGTGGGGGGATTACTGTCATCGGCGTCAGCCAGCAGTTCATTGATGTTTAACATACCAACCGGGGGGGTCAGTTGGCGTCCTTCATCTTCCAGATAAATAGTGGCTGGATCCAACATTTTCACCTGATCAGCGATTTCCTGATAGGCTTCCAGCAGTTCATGGCCGAGGATGAGTGCGCGGGCATCACAAATGGATAGGGCATGGGACAGAACTTCTTTGCGCACACCGTTATTGATCAGGGATACGATCACACCCAGCTTACTTAAACCGGTGGCAACAATGAGAAACTCGGGGCGGTTTTCCATCAATAGGGCTACCACATCACCCTTTTTATAGCCCTGGGAAGCAAAATAGTTGGCATAACAGTTGGCCCGACGATTAAATTCATCATAGGTGATAGTGCGGTCTTCGAAGATCAACATTGGATGTTGGGGCTTAGTCAAAGCCTGCCGCTCTATTTCCGAGCCGAGCGACATAGCCACCTGCGATTGTCTTAAGGCCATAATGTTTTCCAGGTAGTTAGGGACGGGGACTGCTTCACTCACCAAAAACACCTCCTGTTTTTTAATAAAAGTCTGCATCCGAACAGGCTTAATGTAATAATTATGCCTATTTGTAATACAAATTTCGTGGTTGGAGGTGCTTTTCCTGCATGAAGCAATATGTGAAGAGTATTATTAAAGGAGTAATAGCTTTAGCCGTGTAAGATAGTGGCAGATTGGTAGGGGATGCCCACTTCGCCCCGTTTTCCTATAACCGTAGCGGAGTTTAGGCTACGACCCCAGCAATTCCCTATATAAAGTGTGATACTGCTCCCATTCCCATTCCACCGCATAGTTTTGATGAACCAAGGAGGCCGCTGCCGCTCCCATTTCTAAGCGCAGAGGTCGGTTGTCAGCCAGGGTGATCATGGCCTGAGCCAATTCCTGGGGAGAGTCAACATAAAAACCTTCTTTGCCCGAAGTCATAATACCCAAATTGCCGGTGACCGCCGACATAATCGCTGGCAATCCCATACTCATACCCTCCAGAGCCGCTTGGGGCTGTCCTTCCACCAGAGAAGTGTTCAGGACTAGATCGGCCATTCCGTATAAACCTGCCATTTCCTTATGATCCACCTCGCCTAAATAAACCGTACGGGGCAACTGCTCAATATTGTTCAAAATAGCTTGAGCATAGCGGTGGTCAATATTGGGCCCTACCACGACCAGATGCAGATTCTCGCAATAAACAGCGGCCATCTCCATAGCTTGAAGAGCCCATTCGATGCGTTTGACCGGGCGAAGCCCGCTGGGCAGGACAGCGATTATGTCATCACCCTGGTAGTTCAATTGGGAGCGATTCCAGGCGGGATGGTCAGACAGATCCACAGCCTGGGGAATGATCCGCAGTTTGGCAGAGATATCAGGAAGGGACGAAGTGAGTATAGGGACGAAAGTAGGACTAAAGACTACGATGCGGTCGGCTTGCTGCAAAGCCTTTTCGATTACTGGACGTTGCGGGCCGAATAGATCTACATTGATGTCCGTTCCGGTAGTAGTTAGAACCAGCGGCAATCCAGCAGTATCCGGCAAACGCTGCCAGACCTGTTCCAGTGAAGCGGCGTGCAGGATATGCAGCAGTTGGTAATCACCTTTGGATAACCGCTCAGCAGCCCAAGACCAGCCTTGAGGAGAGTCCAGCGACAGCATGTCCATGGCATAGCCCAACTGGGACAAACCCTTGAGCAATCGTAAACTAGTAACGGTATTGCCACGTTGCTGCTTTAGATAAGGGGTGATCAACAGAACTGAAGGCCTACTCATCTGATAACTACCTCGCCCGCCTTATAGATGACAAAGGCTTCTCCGTAAGCACCAAGACCGCTGGTGATGCCCCGATACTGGTTGAGTCCTTGCACCGCTTTGTCATAGGCTAAAACAGAGACCTGAGAATGGTGCTGTTGCAGTGCCTGTATTTTGATCTCCATCATATCGCTGATATCCTCCACATAAGTAACCTGCTGGAGAGGAGTCCATACCTCGTAACCCAAAATATTGTCCACCGACCAAGGAGTGAGTCCGCAGTCTTTGAACCAGGGGCCCGAGGCACGTTGGCAGGCTTCTAGGCCTATCCGGCAGGCAGTAGCATGATCACGGTTAGCTTCCTGTTGGTGAGGCAAGTAGACAGTGGAAAACTGACGTGCTCTTATCAGACGTACCAGTTGGTTGATAATATCAGCAGATTCCGTTAAGAAACCATCTGGCTGGCGCCAGAACAAAAATTCACGCACTCCCAGCAGTTGCCCCGCCCGGCGCGCTTCTTCCTCCCGAGTGCGCGCCAGTTGTGCCGGATCCACCTCCAGACTTCCAGACTCGCCGGAAGTCAAGTAAAGGATGACAACTTCATGTCCCTGGGCAGTTAGATTAGCTATACTACCTCCACAGCCGATAATATCATCATCCGGATGAGGCGCTAAGACCAGTATCCGTGCCATAAAACCCTTCCTCTCCAAGTTAGAAAAAAGACAAGACCCCCAGCCCTGCTCCGCTAACTATTAAACCAGCAATGATCACACCACCGGCAATACTCAGCAAGGATGGCCCAAAGGGCAGGCGAAGTACCGAAGCAGCCAAGGCCCCCGTCCAGGCACCAGTACCTGGCAGGGGAATAGCCACAAAAATAAGCAAACCCAGCCATCCCCATTTTTGCATGGTATCATGCAGCTTTTGCCCGCCGTGCTCAGCTTTGTTCTGCAACCAGTTATGAATAGCTGGTATCTGCTCCAGACGGTTCATTAACCAGCCTATTCCTAACAAAATAAAAGGAATTGGAATAAGGTTGCCCACATAAGACAGCAGCAAAACAGTAGTAATGGGAAGGCCAAAAGCCAGACCCAGCGGAATAGCTCCGCGTAGCTCCAAAACTGGGGTAGCAGCAGTGACCAATACCATCCATTCTTGCTGACCCAACCTGTCCACATCCCTTTCCAACAACTATCTGAAACCGCTGTGAAAATGCCCTCCAAGCCCGCCAACGTCATCAAAGCGCTCCAAGCGTCATTGCAGTGAAGATGGATCCGGCCCGTGTCATCGCACCCTCCGGACACCACTTATTTCAATTCCCTTTGGGAATACTTCATTTTCAAGGTTGCGAGGAGCGAAGCTAAAACCAAAAAATACATTGATGAGCATCGGGCCCCGCTATGTCATCGCGAGGAGCGCAGCGACGTGGCGATCTCAAAAAAGCTCTGGCGTTTCCTGCACCATAGCTTGCCACCACACGGCAATCGTTTTCACCCAATAATCCTCTCCATTGTATATCAATTCTCGACCGTCATAAAGTACAAAAGCCACCATTAACTCAACCCTTACAGAGGAACCCGAACCACATCCTGAGGAGACTGATCCCGTGGGTCGATCCTATAGAGCTCCAAATGGGTAGCATCCGCAGGAAACTCCACATCATCAAGCTCAAAACAACCCCAGTCAGGAGCTTGGGCCTCTGTTGACGTCCGCCCTGAAGACATTACGTTACCAGAGGCGTTGGTCAGTCGGTAATGAACCGTGCCATCATCTACCAGGGCGATCCCTTCTACTTCGATCTCACCATCATCCAATTCCATTTCCATTATCTTGATAGTGCGACTTCCCTCCATAAAAGGCACCGTAGGCTGGTGGCCCACTATCTGAGGAATCCTTTCCTGGTCAGCCGCCTTCACGAAAACCACTTTTTTATCATCATCTATGGATCGATCCATAACATAAACCGCATTTGGATAACTGAGCACTTGAGCTGCCAGCCCACCAGGGTTGGTCATGTCCACATACACCGTCAGCTGGTCATCGCTTTCAGTAACATCGGAGATTTTCACCTCATAGCCGGCGGTACGTTGTTCACCTCCGCTGACCAGCAGATAAGTCTTACCGCCTCTTTCGATCACTCCCGCTACCAGATAAGGCTTCATATTACTCAGCCAATTGCGAACCTCAGCGGGATAGCCAGAATCAGTGGGTTCCACCGCCTGATCAGGTTTCCTGGCCTGATCCAACGGCTTACTGCTAGCCTGACAACCTGCCACCAGCATAATACCAATAAGCAGTAACAGAACAAATCTCATCCTCATTTAAAACAGCCTCCATTAGGAAAATTTCTTTTCTTAATGTGGCTGATGTAAAGCAAAAGGATTCATTTTTATTGACCAAACCCGTCTGCAAAAGGGTATTTTCATTCATCGGGTGCGGTGTGTGTCATTGCTATGAAAATAGCCCTCGCTGTGTCATCGCACCCTAACGGGCACTACTTATTATAGTCCCTACGGGAAAAGGAATTAGGTTGCGAGCGAAGCGCGGCGATCTCCACCATCATCTACGGTTTGAGCTTAGAGATTGCCACGCCCCCTACGGGGGCTCGCAATGACAGTCTTGAGGAAGTTTTCATTCATCGTGGCCTGGTCGACAGGTGAGAATTCTGAGGCGGAGCCGAAGAATCTTTACTAGCCCAGGGGGATGATCCTTCGGTCGTTCCTCCCTCAGGATGACAAAGCCTCAACTTATTTCCCATTTCCAGACCAGCATGAATCCGAGGAGAGCCACCAAGATGAATAACACAGGATTGTCCAGGTTCGCCGGTATCATCATCCGCCCCGTGCCGATAATCAAGCCCGCAAACAGCCAGTTCAGAATGTCCCGATGGCGAGAATAGATCTTATCCAGGAGATTGGATAATCCCACGACGCCTAAAACAGCCCCAATGGCGAAGATGATCAGCGTCATCCATTCCAGTTCCGCCAGGGCGTGCAGCAAAGCCTCATATATCCCCATGATAATCAAAACCAGATTGCCGGGAACCCCAGGCAATATCATAGTAGAGCTGGCCAAAGCACCTCCCACCAGCAGCGATAAGACACCAGGTGTAGCAACATTGCCTGTCCCGAAATCAGACATACCAGCCAACACTAAGCCAGCTGCTATACCGATCACCAATGAAACCATACGCTTGGGGTGCGGGTAAAAGTCCTTCCCCAGCACAGCTTTGATAGAAGCCAGGATACATCCCAGCAGAAAGGCCAGAATAATCGTGGTGTACTTCATAAACAACCAGTTAAAAACCCATCCGCTTAATAGTATGCCCGCCCCCGTCCCGATCGCAAAGGGTAACCAGGGCATCAATCGCAGATGGGCCAAATCCTTCATCAGTTCTTCGTACAATCCCAGGGCGAACAAGACCGTGCCCCCGCTGATCCCTGGCAGAATAATAATCATACCGATAAGTACGCCCTTGATCGTCCTGGACACTGCACCTGACAAGGCACCCTTATTATATGTCAAATCCCTATCTCCATCCTCTTTGTTAATAATCCGAACTTTACTATCATGAGTATTTTGTATAAATCCTTAAATACTGTCACTCTGAGTGATAGCGAAGAGTCTTATAATGCCGCAGATCCATCGCTACCGCTCAGGATGACATTCCACGAGTTACAAATAATAAGTCAGGAAAAGTTAATTATGCAAAACTCTCAATAATCCGAACTTTACTACCATGTTTATTTAACTCAATTGGAACGCCAAAAGCAAGCACAGCTAAAGAGAACGTGATCGAGAGAGGCTTCTGGATCCAGGGAAAACTAAACTCTTTTCTTGATTGCCTGAGTCAGACGGTGGTCAATTTTTATATCCAGCTCTTGCTCCAACCGTTTCTTAAAGCTGTAATACAGCTTCGTCGCCCGGCTATTTTTCCCCTGCGACATATAGAGATCAAGCAGATCCAGGCAGACATTTTCGTTGTAAGGTTCTGCTGCCAATGCATTTCTGAGCAGATCTTCTGCCTTGCTGTGTTCTCCGCTCTTCACAAAGAATGAACTTAGTTTTTGACAGGCCTCTATGTAGATAGTTTTAAGTCTTTCGCGTTCCACCAATACCAGATCCCCGTAATCATTACCCTCCATTAAGTCCCCTTTGTATAGAGCTACCATTCTTTCCAGAAGTGCGGCTTGTTTTTGCTCGGCTTGGGCAGTAGGAGCGGTAGGTTGGGAGGTTTCTTTATAAAGACGTAAGAACTCGTGGACATCTAGCTCCAGAGCCTGGCCATCTTTTATTTGCAAACCTTCCCGAGTTTCAAATATAAAGGCTTTCGGCCCGGCAACTTCCGCATTATACTTGGCCAGAACTTTTCTAAGATGATAAAGAGCTGTTCGCAGTGATGCCAGAGCCGACTTGCCGTCACAACCAGGCCAAAAAGTCTCCGCTAGCACCTCTTTGGATATAGTACTACCACTGCCTAGCAAAAGGTATTCAAGAAGCCCCTTGACCTTTTTGGTTTTCCATTCCGTATCCGGGATTCTCGTCCCATTCACCGAAATCTCTGGCTTTCCAAACAGAGATGCCTTTACAAAATAGCGCTGGTCACCACCATCCCTCTGGTAAGTGGCCACGAAATCATCGCAGAAAGCTGTGATTTGGCTTTCGTCTATAGTTTGGGCCCGGGCCAGCAAATACTCTGCCGTCTTATGGTCAAAAAACTTAATTAACATTTCTTCGGCATGATTGGCATAATAACCGTACTTCATGCTGCGCAAGGCCATTTCGACCATTGTAGCCATATGGATATCCCAGAACATGAAATAGCGGTGAGAAACTGCCAGATCCATAGCCTGCTTAAGGCATTGGTGCCCCTTCTCCATATCCCCCCAGGCAAAATACAGACGAGCTATATGGAAACAGGCCCCGCACAAGATCTGATCTCCTTTTTTGGCCTTGGCCGCCTTGATTGATGAAAGCAAGTAGCGTTCCGCCTGCTTAAAGTCACCCGCCTCGCGGGCTGTAGCTCCCATAATGGATAAGGAGATCTCATAAACCATCATGCCCGGAGAAGCCTCGCGGATAAGGTTCAAATCCTTACGGGCCTCCTGAAGTTCCAGTGCAGAACCAGAAGCCTTTATCGTCCATAGACTGTGGAGCAATCGGCACATGGCCGCCATAGCCTTATTGTTTATGTGCAGGAAATGAAATATAGCCTGATCGAGCATTCCTAAGGAAGCTTCCGCGTCAAGGGACAGGTATCGCTCTAAAGCAGCCAGACGCTTTCCGTGGGCTGATAGATATTCATAATCGTATTTCTCACCGATAGCGCTGACTTCAGCTAGGTGTGACGGCAGATCGTCCTTCTCATTTTTTAGAGACAGGACGGTAGCAAGAAACAGCAGGATAAAACCTCGGGAAGGTTCGACGTTTTTAAATTTTAACAGTAGTAACGCAGTTTCCATGCATTGCTGCGCTTCGTCAAGCTTACCCAGACAGTAATAAACGATGCAGGATAGAAACAAATACAGCCATTGACTGTCTTCGGGAAGCTGGGTGTACAGAATGCTCTCGCTTTGCTCTGCCGCAGAGGAAAACCGGTCTTCCCCGATGGCTTGCACCATATAAATAATGACCGCCATATAGCGAAGCTCTGCCGCAGCATCAGATAATTCACTAGGAAAGCCGGCGGTCATATCCCGCAACCCATTCATATCATTACTGCACATATAAATATAGATAAGGACACTGGCGGCATCGTAATAAAGGGCCAGATTACTATCCTGCAGTGACAGCTCCAGAACCTGTTTCAGGGTATCTACTATCTCTGGTTGTTGGCTGTTGGGCATCAACTGCGCCTTAAATAACAAAAGGACCGGATTATTCCCGATCATATCCTCCGGCAGCAGATCCAGCCACATCTTCAACTGACCGGTTTCCCCGATCATGAACTTGTTGAAACCCGCTTGGGTGACCATATCGATCGCCGCAGCAGTGTTCCCGCAGTTCGCCAAGTGTTCAGCAGCACGACCAAAGGTGTCATGCTGCATATAGTATTCGGCGGCTCTCAGGTGCAGCTCGTCAATTTGCTCCTTAGCATAACGATCATGCAATATGTATAATAAAAATTCCCGGAATAAGGAATGGAAGCGGTATATCACCGGAACCCCGGGAATCCTCTGGACAAACATCCCAAAGTCCAGGCACTGCTCCATCAAGGATTTAATATCATGGATATCCAGTATCTCGGCTGCCTCCGGCTCAGAGAAATCCTGCAAGAGGGCCAGTCTGGCTAAGGCATCCTGTATGTCCCCGGGCACAGATTTTAGTATTTCCAGAGACATATAGCGAAACAGGGCATCTTTATTTATGAGGTGACTGGATTCCATGGC
>Ga0209723_1002128_pt1 | contig 27764 bp, 31 predicted proteins | sample BiotimSIPDNA_2_FD_185750 | JGI IMG/M metagenome (GOLD analysis project Ga0209723, IMG submission 185750) | Anaerobic biogas reactor microbial communites from Washington, USA - Biogas_R2 time_0 SIP DNA (SPAdes) (version 2) | ecosystem: Engineered > Bioreactor > Anaerobic > Unclassified | place...
CAGAATGCGTGTCGCCGGGAAAGGGAACGCCGGAAGATCCGGCAGCCCCCCGGGTGATCTATACCTGATCATTTCGGTCAGGCCCCACGAGTTCTTCCGCAGAGAGGGGAACGATATCATTTGCACGGTTCCGATCACGGTAACGGAAGCCGCGCTCGGTTCCAAGATCGAGGTCCCTTCAATCGACGGCAAGACTCTGCTGCGCATCCCTCCGGGGACTCAGAGCGGACAGAAATTCCGGCTGCGCGGAAAAGGTGCGCCGTCGCTGCGTGGCGAACTGCGGGGAAACCAGATTGTCGAAGTACGCGTCGTCGTTCCAAAGATTGCCGACGAACGCTCAAAGGAAATTCTTCGGGAGCTTGCCCGTCTGAATCCGGAGAATCCGCGGGCAGGCCTGGCTCAATGATGGAGTGTGAACCATGGGTCCGCGAAAGAAGACAGGCTATATGATCAGCTCTGTGGCGGAGTCGTACCAGATCCATCCTCAGACGTTGCGGTTGTACGAGCGTCTGGGACTGCTAAAACCCTCAAGAAGTGAAGGAAACACCCGATTATATACTGAGGAGGATCTGCAGAGACTCGAGATCATCCTCACGCTCACGCGCGAGCTCGGCGTAAATCTGGCCGGAGTCGAGGTGATACTCAACATGCGGGAGAAGATGGAGAAAATGCAGCAGCAGGTGGAAGAGATGATCGAATTTGTACGCGAACAGATCTCTCCCTCGTTTTCCGGCTCGATGCGCAACGCCCTCGTGCGTGTGCCTGCAACCAAAATTGTTCGTACACAACGGTGAATCGGATGAGAGTTTTCTTCTTTATGTGGGCAGGTCTGGCCGCACTGGCGTGTTTCTCCGGGCAGCCGGTTCAGGCCGCAACGTATTCCCAATCGTATACCATCCTCATCAATGGCGTGCCTGCCGGGAGCGAGGTAGTGACCGAAAAGCATGAGGGCGGCAATATCATCTCGTCTTCAGAGCACGAAATCTTCGTTACCGACGGCACTGAGACCAAACGGATGGCCTTTGTGGCAAAAACCGTGCTGTCGAAGGATTCTGCGAGACCGGTCTCGTACACGTGCCGCTACACCTCGGGAGGCAGCGATGATTCCTACGAGGTGCAGGTAGACGCCGGGCATATCAGCCGGACCCTTACAAGGGGAGGACACACGAGTGAAGTCAGTGTCCCGCTGCGTCCCGATACGGTAATCCTGGATTTCAACGTGTACCATCAGTATGATCACCTGATCCGCAGGTACGACAGCAGGAAGGGGGGACGGCAGATGTTTGCAGACTTCCTTCCCGTCATCGGAAGTGACATCCCGATCGCACTGACTTCTCTAGGTAGCGGAACGATCCCGCATCCGAACGGAATGCTCAACGTCAAGCACTTCCGGATCGAGTTCATCAATATCTTCAGCGGAACCTTGAGCGTCGACGAGCATGGGCGGCTGGTTCGTCTGATCATTCCAGCACAGGAACTGGAGGTCCTGCGGAGCGATCTCTCCGCCATGATCGATCACGGCCGAAACCGGTGATGCCCATACGGATCGGTTGAGCACCACCGGCTCTGCCGCCTTTACTGCTCAGTGCATGCGGCCGGCTCCAGGATCTGTTTCAGTAGAAACTGTGTCGTTTCTTCCTTGTTCACCGGACCGGAGTTCACATAGCTGTAAAGGATGAAACTCCCCAAATATTCGCGTTTCGAGTTTCTGCGGAACGCGGAAATGCTCGCCATTGGACGCTTGGTCTTGGCCGATCCGATCTCCCTGACACCCGCCGTCACTCTCAGGGTGAGAGCGCACTTTTCCGACTCGTCTTTCGTATTCTCCTTGAGAGACTCGGTAAGGATAGGAAGAAAGGCCCGGTATTGCTCGACGATGTCCTGAGGGAGATCGTTCGGGATGCTCATTTCTATCAGTTTGACGTTCTTGTGGATTTCGACTTCGCGTTCTTTCTGCTGAGCCAATCCCGGCGAGATCAGCAACAGAGATGCTACGGCCAGGCATGCTCCGATCTTAGGAAATTGCATAGCTTTTACCCCTGGAAAAATCAGGCCGGGCTTACCAACCTTCCTCTCCAAAGCAGCTCGAGAAAATGTTGAGTAGAGGGAGTGAACCATGGCTCCGGCCTGTGTCTACACAGTTCGGTCCCGCGGACCGTCCACCTGCGCAACCTCCGCGCAGGCCCTACATGTATATCGACGTTTTCCGGTGCTAGTACAGTCTTATAGCACCATAGGACAAGCGGTTACAATACTTGATTTGAAAAACGCTACTGGCCGAGCTGCCTTCTGATGATGCCGTAGACCTGGCGCGTTGCGTGGCGCTGGCGCGGGAAATCGCGGGGAAAGAGTTCCCGTATGTGGTCTGCTATCCCCTCTATCGCAGCTTCAAACCTCGGTATGAGGTGCGCCGTAACGGTAGGGTCGTAAGGAAGCTTGATGGTATGGCAGCCGATTTCGGAAAAGAGCTTCAGATATCGGGCCGTCACCAGATCCGGACACTGGATGCGTTTGTAGGAAGCCTGCACTTCGAAGCCGAGCAGAGTATGGATGATTTTCGCGGAACTCTTCCTCCCAAGGAGCCGTATGGTGCGGGTGCGCTGCGGAAGGACTTGCGTGCGGTAACTCTCTATCAGGTCTGCGTATCGGACCGAAGCCCTTAGGATCCCGTGGTAAGAGATTCTGCGGTTGTGTGCTTTCCTTGATTTCTTCATCTGGTAGACCTTGTCGCCGAGCGCTGGTTCAGTGTGCGGTTTGCGTTATGTCGTACGGCGTCGGAAACGCTCCTGTCGCGCGCCAGCATCATCAGGTCTCTGGTCTGGAGCCGGAAGATGAGCCGCTGCGAAATGGCTGGCGGCGTTTTGGGATTCCTCACAAGATTGTGCACGACAGCGTAACTGGCGATCCATTCCCTGCTGCTCCCTATATCGCGCAGGATATCCTCGCTAACCGAACGCATCGCGGCTATGCTTTCGACTTCGTTTGCGGTCAACTTGGGACTCCGCAGAACGCTGCGAGCCACTTCCTTGTTCGTGTCACGCACGAGTATGGAGCGGACCTCCCGGTTGCCGAAAAGCGCCTGCTTGATTTTCTGGCGAACCGACAGGGTGGTGAGGCGTTTGGTCAACTCCGCCTGGCGCTCCTGTTCGTCAACGGGAAGCCCTTCGAGAGAGAAATCATCGAGTGGAACGTCCGATTCGAGGGCCAGAAGTTCCTCGACAATCGAGTGTTCTGCCTGTTCGACAGGTTCGTCGGGTTTCGCGACCGCATACTCGGTCTTCTTTCCGGCGAAGAACTCGGTTTCGATTTCTTGCGCGATGCGCCGTAATTGCGGTGTGATGCCGGGATTGCGGCGTATGCTCTCGAGGATCGAGGGGTGCTGGAGGATCCGGACCCTGTTATCTGCGATTATCTCCAGCAGACCGGCCGGCACGAAGGAAGCGAGGATTTCGATAATTTCCGGGGTGGCGGCGGGATTTGTCACTATGGCCTGCAACAACGGGCCGGGGGTGCCGGGGACGGCAAAGTGCTTCAGGACCGATTCCGGGCATTGGTCGGAGTTCAGCTGTACGGCCAATTCTTCCTGATCCCAGGACGAAAGGGTTCGCGTTGCATCGGCGGCGATTTCAGGATTTGTGTCACTCAGGAGGAATACAAGCAGTTGAAGGCTCTGGTGTGGCGGCAGCGGGGCCAGGCCGCGCGCAACGAGCATCCGGAGGTTTTTCGGCGCGGCACCGGATTGAAGTAACTCAAACAGATTGCTCGATTGGCCCATTCTCTAGTCTGTTTCCTGCGCGATGAGGTCCCGCAGGCTTGTCTCATCTATTTCGATTTTCACGACTTCTCCTGGCGTTCCGAGAGTTCTCGTGGGCTTTCCGTTGATCCTGACTCCGACCCCGCCGGCATTGCCGAGAATGAGTGAAAATCGCTCAGCCGCCTCGAAAGATTGAACTTCCCCCGGTTCGAGCGTCTTGCGGAGCGCGCGCGTGCCGTCGCGATCAACCGAAATCCAGCACTCCTCACTGGCGGTGATTTCCAAACGCAGCCCTGCTGCCTCGGGCGGTGTCGGCGGTGGCCGCTGCGGCAGAGAAGGGACCGCTTCAGGTTGCGGCGCCGGCGGCGCCGGCTGTATGGGAGCGGTCCGGACAATCGGGACCGGCTCATGGGAGAAGTAGGGAGCGAAAGCGGCGGTGATTCTTTTCCTGTTCAGGAAGAGCCCGGTTGCAGAGAGCAGCAGCATCAGGCTCCATATCATGATCGGACTGAGCCGCGCAGATTTTCTGTGATTGACGTGCCTGCCCGGTCTTGATGACTTCTCCTGGCTCGCGGCAACTTCGGCTTCAAATCGGTCCAGGATATCCTGCGCGTTCAGATCAAGTGCCTCGCAGTAAGCTCGCAGAAAAGCCCGGTTGTACATTCCCCCCGGAAGGAACCCGAATCTCCCCTCCTCCAGGTTCTCCAGATGATACAGGCTTATGTTCGTCTCGGCGGCAATCTGGGCGAGCGAAATTTTGCGCTTTTCGCGCTCCGATTTAAGATCTGCTAACACGGATCCCATGATAGGCCCGGCGTAAAAGAGGGTCGCCTGAAGAGGGTCGCCTCTACTGGAAACCTTGCTGCACAGACAAGTTAAGGAAGGCCCATTCTATCTGCCGACCCATGAGTTGTCAAATACTTACAGGTATCTATATCAAAGCCGCCAATGACACGCGGAGCTCGAGGTTGCGGAGGGTTCTCCGCTGTGTTACCTTCAATTCCTGAGGCGGCTTAGCCTGCCCGGGAACCTCCTGCTGCTTGTGCTGGAATCCAACCCCCGGTGAAATTGACGAGTCGCTGAAAATATCTGCGTGACCCGTCCGGAAGGTATCCAGGCCGGCATGCACTCGATAGAGGTTCACTTTAACACATAATGCTTTCATTCTTTGTTTCCACCCAGCACTGGCTCGCGAAGCTGGCCGGTACTGCAAGCGAGTTTATCACGAGTCTTGGCGGGCCGGGCGTTATGGTCCTCGCGATAGGAGACTCTTCTTTCCTCAGTGTACCTGAAGGAAACGATCTGCTGATCGTGATACTCTCGGCAGGGAAGTCCTGGGGCAATATGGCATACTTCGTCTCTATGACGATCCTCGGATCGGTCCTCGGTTGCCTTCTCCTCTACACCCTGGGCCGCAAGGGTGGCAGCCCGATGCTGAGGCGCAGGTTCTCGCAGGAGAACATCGATCGTGCTGAAAGGCTCTTCAAGAAGTACGGACTTCTGACGGTCGTGATACCGAGCATTCTGCCGCCTCCCATGCCTTTCAAGATATTCGTGCTGAGCGCCGGCGTATTCCGGGTGAAAGCGCTGGAGTTCCTGACGGCAGTGGTGATCGGTCGTACGATCCGATACTCCATGTGGGGCATTCTTGCGGTGCTGTACGGGAACTCGGTGAAACTGTACATGCAGCAGAATCTCGACCTGATCGGGATGATCCTGTTCGGCGGCTTTGCGCTGCTTATCCTCGTGACGGCGGTGGTATGTCTGCGGCGTGTCAGACTGGGCAGGAGCAGGACCGCCGCATAAAGGCCCCGGAGCTTGCGCACGATTGACTTCTCCCTGATGCTTTGTTAGATTCAGGCGCTCCTTGCGAGGGCAGATGAGAAAGAATCTGGAATTGCCGGCAGTTGCGGTGCTCATCCTCCTGCTGCCGCTTGTGGGATGTAAGGTCAAGGAGACCATCAGGGTCGATCCGCGTCCCGCGAATCTGCAGGTCCGTACGGCGAGCTACGAGGAATTGCTGGAAATCCTCAAGAGCTATGAGCAGGTTACCTCACTTTCGAGCAACCGGCTCGATTTCACGCTCATCTCCGGCCGGAACCGGGACGACGGTGTACTGGAGAAATACAGAACGCTGCGTGGGTACGTCGTTCTGCAGCGGCCCTCCTCAGTCAGGCTGGTGCTGCAGATTCCCGTCACCAACTCGAGGCTTTTCGATATTGTGTCGGTCGGGGACGACATCTCGGTCGATTACCCGAGGGAGCAGAAATTCTACCGCGGGAAGAACAGCGCGAGGGAGCTCGTCGCCCGTGATCCGGAAAACTCTTCCGAATTCAGCATCCCGATCCGCGGCACCCACATATACGAAGCAATTTTCCCGCAAAGCATGGATTTGAATGCTCCGGGCACGTGGATTTCGATGGTTGAGCAGGCGGACCAGGGAGCCGGGCATTATGTCCTGACGGTTTTTCGCGAAGGCACTCCTCCAAGGCTACAAGTTGTTCGTACCATTTGGATTAGTCGTTCAACCCTAACTATCGCGCGCCAGCAGGTATATTCTAAGAAGGGTGAACTGGTCAGCGACATAACCTACTCGAATGTAACCGTTGTTGAGGGCGTCCCACTGCCGCTGAAGATTCATGTCGATCGTCCGGTCGACAGATACACTCTCGACCTGGAATTCAAGGGATGGAACGTGAATCCGGACTTGGGCGAAAATGCGTTTGTGCTGCAACCATCTCCAGCGTATGAGGTTATCGAACTCAAGGATAGAGGGGCCATCGGGAACTGAATCGCTTGTTAGGGAATTTATAGTTGTCCTGACGCATCGAGAATCTGGTATTATATTGCGTTTCAGCGCGCTATTACGAAGAGCATAGAAACTGCGGGACGGTTGGTTTGTTGCGATGAGTGAACCGGCCGGAATGGTAAGTGCTTAACATCCACTGGACGGTATTTCAATGCAGGGAAACGAATCGAAAATGACGGACGGATCCAGGGGCAGCGCCATCGAGACCATAAATCTGACCATGGTGTACCGGTCTGGAAAGGTGGATGTTCCGGCGCTGCAGAACGTCAATCTCACGGTGAAGCACGGAGAATTCCTGGCTGTGATGGGGCCCTCGGGATGCGGGAAATCGACCCTCCTCCATCTGCTCGGAGGTCTGCTGCAGCCTACCCATGGAAGAATCATCGTCGACGGGATAGACATCTCCAGGCTTTCCGATGCAGAGCGCACGAATGTCAGAAGGCAGAAGATCGGCTATGTGTTCCAGAGATTCAACCTGCTTCCGACTCTCTCCGCGAAAGGGAATATCGAACTGGCCAAGAGGATTCACGGCAACGGAGTTCCCACCAACGGCAACAACGGCGTCGATCACATCATCAGCATGCTTGGGCTTGCCGAAAAGATCAACTTCCTGCCTGCCGAACTCTCGGGCGGCGAACAACAGCGGGTCGCAATAGCGCGGGCGATAGTAAATCGTCCCTCCATCATTCTCGCCGATGAACCTACCGGCAGCCTTGATTCCCGGAACTCGCGGATCGTTCTTCAGATTCTCAGGGATCTCAACGAACGGCTCAACCAGACCATCGTGATGATCACCCATGACGCTGAAGCGGCTTCGACTGCGGGTCGGGTGATTGAGATGAAGGACGGCCAGGTGATCAGTCCCGCATCGAAGTTTTCCTATGAGCCTGAATTCGAAAGGCTTTACTGAACTATGTCAACTGTCAGGGGAGTAATCAGGCATGTCTTCCTCTGGTCATATGACCGTGGAACGATCCAGTATGACATCATCTGCGCACTGATACTCGCGTTCATCTTTTTCGTGCCGAGAAGCTGTTTTGTCTCCAGGAAAAGCGACAGTGTTCATCCCTCGGTGAAGCAGTCGCAGGATTTTTCACAACACGCCAAGGCAAACTCCAATGAAAAATCGAAGAAGTGATCAGGCCGGCGCTTTTCGCCTGCCATGCCTGATCTGCTGCGCTTTGATCCTCCTGGCATCCGCGGTCGAACCGGCGCAGGCGCAGGAGAATCCCGAACTGAATAAGGTTTTCGCGCAGATGGAAAAGGTGGGGAAGGGTTTCCGCAGCTTTACCGCGAAGATCGCCAAGAAGAAGTACACCGCCATCCTGAAGGAATTCGATGAAACCGAGACGGGTGAGTTTTGTTACGGGCGCGCCGCCGACGGTTCGGCGCTGATCCGGGAAGATATCACCGCCCCTGTGCGCAGAATCCTGACCATCAAGGGCGAGCTGGCAACCGTGTTCTGGCCCAACAGCAGACAGGCGAAAATATTGAACCTGGGAAAGAACAAGGACAAGGCCGAATACCTCGCAATCGGGATCGGTCAGTCTCCTGCAAAACTGCGGGAGAACTATGACATCACGTATCAGGGGACTGAAAGCGTGGACGGCGCGCCCTGCTCGGTGCTGCTGCTCCGCCCGAAAGACAAGAGGACTGCGGCGATCTATTCTTTGATTACTATGTGGGTGGAAAAATCCTCCGGCATCACCTCTCAGTACAAACTGCAGGAGCCGAATAACGATTACCTGCTTGTGAACTTTACCGACGAAAAACTCAACGCCAGGATCCCCGATTCGAAGTTCGAACAGAAAATCCCGAACGGAGTCGAGATCCAGAGATTCTAGTCAGCTGAGAGGCGTGGGAGAGCAGCCCGGCTTCGGCTTGGGCAGTTCCTTCCACGTGTAGTAGATTCTGTTGAAGACGGTCCAGTTGCCCAGCACCGCAAGCACCCAGAGAACAGCCTCCATCCGGTTGGACAGGGCGCCGATAATAAGCAGGACGATTCTCTCGGGCCGTTCCATGAAGCCGATCTTGCACGTGGGAATGAGCGATTCGGCGCGCGCGCGGGCATAGCTTGTCAGGACGGCTCCCATGAACACAACCCCCACCAGCACGACGTAACCGAGCATCTGCTCACGGGCATAATGGACCATAAGGCCCTGCAGGATGATGACGTCCGAATAGCGGTCGATTACCGAATCATAAAAGGCGCCAAAACGCGTTTCCGACCTGGTGACACGGGCAACCTCTCCGTCGAGCATGTCGAAAAGGCCGGCGAGTATCAGTACGAGTCCGCCCTCAAAGAGCCTGCCGTAGCCGAATTCGAATGCAGCCCAGAAACTGATCAGCACTCCGGTGAAGGTCAGGATATTCGGGTTGACTTTGCAGGCGCTCAGAACCTTGACAATAAGAGTAAGAATAAACTTGCCACAACGTCCTATAACATCGCTGAACATGGCGCTAGGCTAGACAGATTCAAATTTCTTGTCAAGGCAAAACACCCTTCGGAGGCCGCGGAACTGTCGTCTAAAAGATGCGGAACCGGATGGTAAGATATTTCTTCGGATCCTGTCTCAAATCATAGAGCAGTTTGCTGATTTCCGCGGTCGACTGGTCCAGGTTGTTATACAGACCGGGATCCTTCAGAAGTTTGCCCATCGTCCCTTCTCCGTTTTCGATCCGTTCCGCCATCGATGCGAGACGTTCCAGTGCAACCTTGGTTCTTTCGTACAGTTCGGCATCCGTGGACAGTTTTCCGAGAGTACCTTCTCCCTTTTCGATTCTGTTCATCACCAGTTCTGCTTTCTTCAGGGTCTCGGCCGCTGAATCGAACAGAGCGGGATTGCTGATCAGCTGCCCGATCGTGCCTTTCCCTTTCTGGATGTCCTCCGCAATCATGTTGAACTTCTCGAGCGAATCGACCAAACGCTCGTACAACTCGGGATCGGACGTGAATCGACCTATGGTCCCTTTGCCGCTGTGCAGGTCGTTTATCAGGAACGTTGCCCGTGAGAAGGTCTCGTTTGCCTGCCGGATCGTCTTCTGCACATCCTGAAGCGTGTCGCTGACGCCGGTTCCGACCTTTTCCGGATTCAGCCTGCCGACGAAGGTTTTGAACTGCTCCGAAAGGACGCCGAAATTTGCAACGACATCATTGGCGCCGGTCATGATTTCACGGAAGCCGGGACGTGACACACTCTCAATGACGTAATACTCGCCTCTCTTGGGCGGGAGCCCGCCTGAGGTTCCGGGAGTTATGTTTATGAATGAATCCCCGATCAATCCCTTGGAATCTATGCTGACTTCAGAGTCACGGTTGATCCGGCTCAAATACTGCGGACGGATATCAAGCTGGACTTCCACCATCCGGATCTCGAGCTTGAGGGACCTGATGTGTTCTTCCAGATCCTCTATTTCCCGTTGTCCGGTCGGGAGCTTCGGGTCTTCGGCCGCTATGCGTTTCTTCAGCTCCTCGATCTGCCGGTAGATTTCGGCGTTTCCCGGGAAGACTTCCGGCGGGACGATCGTGACTCTGCGCACCCGGCCGATTTCCATTCCGGCCAGCCAGACGGGAGCTCCCGACTTTAATCCGCCGACGTCCGGGAGATAGGTGAGAGCCCTGGCTGATTTTGAGAACCAGTTTACTCCCCAGCTCTGCTGCAGAATAAGGGTGGCAAGCAGCAGCAGGGCGATCGTGACGAAGATCCCTACCTTCATCTCGGCCAGCGCTATTTGCTTTTTTCCAGGCATGATACTCCTTTACTTACGGTTTCGACCGGCACTCACTAAGAAACGAAAGTCTCAACGTAAGGGAGGCTGGAACCCATCAATTCCTCATACCTCCCCTCGAAGCAGATCGAAGCGTCCTGAAGCATGATGAAGTTGACGTTTGCGAGGCCGGCCTCATATTTCCCCGACTTGAACTCGATTGCGCCGTTCTGGGCTGTAACGGCATATTCGGTTGCCATGATCGACGCCGCGTGCAGATCATGTGTAACGAAAACGCTGGTGACACCTTCGGTGTCGCGCAGCTTGATCATCAGTTCCACTATCGTTCTCTTGGTTATCGGATCGAGTCCTGCGGTGGGCTCGTCGTACAGGACGACCTTAGGCGCTCCCACCAGCGCCCGTGCGATCCCGACTCTGCGCTTCATCCCGCCGGACAGTTCGGACGGCATTTTGTCAATCGCTTCTTCCAGCCCTACGAATCCCAGATGTCTGAGAACGGCAGCTTCTATCTCGTCCTCATCCATCTTGCCTTCTTCCGAGAGCCTGTAGCCGACGTTTTCACGCACGCTCATGGAATCGAACAGCGCACCTTCCTGAAAGACCATTCCGATGTCCCGCCTGATCGAAACAAGATCACGCTCACTCATTCTGGTGATATCGCGGCCGTCGATCAGGATTTTCCCGGAATCGGGGCGGATGAGGCCAAGGATAAGCTTGAGAATGGTGGACTTGCCCGAGCCGCTCTCCCCGAGAATGACCTTTGTCTCGCCGCGATCGATGGTGAAGCTTATGTCGTTGAGAACTTGCTGTTCCTCAAACGACTTGTATACCTGTCGAAATTCGATCATACGTCAATCATAGGGGCCAGATAGATCAGCAGGTTGTTCAGGAAGAAGTCAGCCGCGATGATCAGGATCGAACTGGTGACCACGGCTTGGGTAGTCGATCTGCCCACCCCTTCTGTGCCACCCTCCGTCCGCAGGCCCACGTAGCATCCGGTCATCGCAATGATGAAGCCGAAGACCACCGGTTTCATCAGGGTCCCGACGATATCCGAGAACTGGAGAGTATTGATTGCATCGGACCAGAACTGATTGGAGCTGATCAGGAGTTTCTTCGTCGCGATAACCCAGCCGCCGATCATTCCGACGGTGTCGCAGATGATAGTCAGGAGGGGAAGCATCAGGACCATTGCCGTTACTCTCGGAGTGACGAGTCTCCTGGTCGGGTCCGTGCCCAGTGCGCGCATGGCGCTTATCTGCTCCGAAACCACCATCGATCCCAGCTCGGAGGCGATGCCCGATCCGATTCTGCCGGCAATCATCAGGGCGGAGAGCACGGGACCCAGCTCACGGATCAGGGTGAGTGAGACCAGTTGTCCCGTCATACCGACGGCACCGTATCGGCGCAGTGCTCCCTCGGATTGGATCGCCAGAACCGCCCCGGTGAAAAAGCCGGTCAACAGAATGATCGTGAGAGATCCGACTCCTATCCGGTCCATCTGCAAAACCAATTCGCGCCAATAAATCGGACGGGTAAACAGGTTCGCGATAGCCCGGAGAGCCAGAAGCGTATAGGATTGGATCTCCCAGATGGCTTTGGCCAGAAAACGAAAAGGAGACTCCAAGACGGTAGTGAGAGTATTATCCATATCTGTCCGGTTGACCGGCTAAAGTTTATTGGGCGGGGTCTCGGGAAGTCAAGGGGGAGAATTGGAGCTTTGAACCTCCGGATCCATCTGAGATACAATCAGTTTTCGAAAGGAAGGTTATGCTGCGGTTCCTGACAGCCGGTGAGTCACATGGAAAATGCCTGATCGGGATACTCGAGGGACTGCCCGCGGGGCTCCCGGTTGATTTCGAGTTCATCAATCAGCAGCTGCGCCGCAGGCAGTTGGGCCACGGCCGCGGCGGCCGTATGAAGATCGAACAGGACCGCATCGAGGTCACGTCAGGCGTGCGGTTCGGGTACACCATCGGAAGTCCCGTTTCATTCACGATCGAAAACAAGGACTGGGATCACTGGCGGATTCCCATGTCGAGCGTCGCCGTCCCGGAAGGACCGAGCCTGCGTCATGTGACCAGGCCGCGGCCGGGTCACGCCGATTTGCCAGGCGCTCTAAAGTATCAGACACATGATGCCCGCGATGTGCTCGAGCGGGCAAGCGCCCGAGAGACGGCGGCCCGAGTGGCTGCGGGGGCATTCTGCCGTTTGTTCCTGTCGAGATTCGATATCCGGATTGCCAGCCATGTCATTGCGATCGGGAGCGAACGCGTGGGAGACGACTCCCAATGGCTGCCGGCCGAGAAAATATTCGCGCTCAATCCGGAATCGCCTGTCCGCTGCGCCGATCCCGCAGCCGAGCAAAGAATGATCTCCCTCATCGACGAACATAGGAAGTCGGGCGATTCGCTGGGAGGAAGTGTTGAGGTTATCGCGGTTTCCGTCCCTCCCGGACTCGGCTCACACATCCAGTGGGACAGACGGCTGGATGGACTGATCGCCCAGGCGATGATGAGTATTCAGTCGGCGAAAGGGGTGGAAATCGGCAATGCTCTCCACGCAGCCCGAAATCCGGGATCGATGGTTCACGACGAGATATTCTATGACGAATCCCGCCGCCGCTTCTTCAGGAAGACCAACCGTATCGGAGGAATAGAGGGTGGAATCAGCAACGGGGAGGAGATAAGGGTGCGGGTGCACTTCAAGCCGATCCCCACACTGCTGCGCAAACCACTCCGTTCGGTCGACATTACGACAAAGGAGCCCTTCGAGGCCGTCGTCGAGCGCAGCGACACCTGTGTAGTGCCGGCCGCGGGTGTCATCGCGGAAGCTGTCCTCGCGATCGTCATCGCCACGGTTTTCCTGGAGAAATTTGGAGGCGATTCTATGCAGGAGACCGAAGCCGCCTACTCAAATTGGAAGACTTTGCTGGACCGGTTTTGAACGGCGTTCTGGTAACCGCTTTACTTGAAAGGACGAGTCTCCTAAAATTAGAGTTTTATGATACTACCGATATTGAAATATGGAGCGCCTGAACTGAGGGAAGTCAGCAAGCCTGTCGATTCCTTTACCGCTGATCTCGAAGAGATAGCACGGAACATGATCGACACCATGTACAGTTCCCCCGGCATCGGCCTTGCCGCGCCCCAGATCGGCATCAACATAAGGCTGCTCACGATCGATCTGTCAGTAGGGGAGGATCCCGGACAGCTCATTGTCATATGCAATCCCGAAATCGTCTCGTCAGAAGGGGAACAGAAGAACGACGAAGGGTGTCTTAGCATACCCGATTTCAGCGAAGCGGTGGTCAGGCCCCAAAAGGTTGTGGTGCGCGGTGTCGACCTTAAGGGTGAAGAAGCAACCTACAATGGAGAAGGTCTTCTGGCCCGCTGTTTCAGCCACGAGATCGACCACCTCAACGGAGTTCTTTTTATAGACCGCCTGAGTCCGCTGAAACGCAGCCTGATCAGAAACAAGATCAAGAAGCTGGCCAAAGCCGGCAACTGGTGAGCATGCGCATAACCTTCCTCGGCACTCCTGCTTTCGCCGTCCCCGCGTTGAAAAGACTCATAGACGATGACCGGTTTGAGATCTCCGCTGTCTTTACCCAGCCGGACCGGCCCGCGGGGCGCGGGCAGAGGCTTCACCCCGGCCCCGTGAAACTCCTGGCAACGGAGAAGGGAATCCCGGTTTTTCAACCGGCAAGAATTCGTGTGGAAGAGAACCGTCCCGTTTTTGAGGGCCTGAGACCGGACGTCATTGTCGTTGCCGCTTACGGCCAGATCCTTCCGGGATGGCTGCTGCAGTCTGCCCGCCTCGGGTGCGTGAACATACACGCATCGCTGCTGCCCCGATATCGCGGCGCTGCCCCGATTTCCTGGGCCATTGTCAATGGGGAGACTTCAACCGGGGTAACCACAATGCTTATGGCCGAGAAACTCGACGCGGGGCCGATTCTGCTGCAGCGAGAGGTGGCGATTTCTTCCGTTATGACAGCCGGTGAACTCTCCGAGTCTCTTGCGGCAGTGGGAGCCGACCTCCTCATCGAGACACTCGCGGCGCTGGAAAAAGGGACACTGAATCCGGTCGAGCAGGATGAAAGCAAGGTTACCTGGGCACCGCGCATATCCAAGGAAGCGGCCCGGATTTCGTGGGAAAAGAGCGCTCGCCAGGTGCATGACCTCATACGCGGAATGAATCCCTGGCCGATCGCATACTCAATGTTTCGCGAAGAGAAGATCCAGATTTTCCGGAGCCTTCCTGAAGGCAGGGCCGACGAACCGGCTGTACCCGGGACGCTTCTCGGACTGACGAAGACGGGAATCCGGGTCCAGTGCGGAGGCGGGACCGTCATCGAACTGCTCGAACTCCAGCGGCCGGCGAAGGCGCGCGTAACGGGTCGCGAATTCGCCAGCGGATCCAGGCTTCGTCCGGGCGAAATCATTCTCCGATAGATACGAATCCGATGATCTCTCCGGCAAGAAGACTGGCTTTCAAGGTGCTGCTGCGGATCGAATCCGGAAAGCACTTCAGTGATGATCTGCTGAACTCGAGCGCGATGGAGGAGCTCGAGCTCAGGGACAGGCGACTCACAACGGAAATCGTCTACGGCACGCTGCGACTGCAGGGCCTTTTGGATTACGTTCTCGCCCCGTTGAGCGCCAAGCCGTGGGCAGACGTTGAGCGTGAACCGAAGATTCTGCTGCGCATGAGCCTATACCAGTTATGGCACATGGACCGGATTCCGGATCACGCTCTGGTCAACGACGCGGTTGAGCTGGCAAAGTCGCGGGGGAAGGGAATCGACAGGTTCGTCAATGCCATACTTCGAAGATTGACGGGGGCACGTCCCTGGCGCGATGAGGATTTTCTGAGAAATGCGCCTCCCTGGGTGCGCGTCTCGCTCCCTGAGTGGCTCTGGAGGCGCTGGGCAGAACGCTTCGGCGAGAGCGCTGCATTCGAGTATGGTTCTGCTCTGAATCGGCCGCCTCGAGCCGCATTCCGGCTGTCTGAAGAAGCCGTATCCGAAACCCTTTCAGATCTCGTGCCGGGTGCCGGAATCGCCCCTGACAAGTCTTGGGACGTGCAGTATCAGGATGAAGCCTCGCAGCTGATTCCACACCTGCTTGGAGCGTCTGCGGGATGGAAGGTATGGGACACGTGCGCCGCTCCCGGAGGCAAGGCTGCCATACTGGACAGCATATGCGGGGAATCAGGAATGGTCGTCGCAAGCGATCTGAAAATGGGAAGAGTCCTCCGGATGGCTGAAATGTTGAAAGGGAGGCTGCATATGATGGTTCTGGATGCAGCCCAACCCGCTCCTTTCCGCTCCGGTTTCGATGCAGTTCTGGCCGACGTGCCGTGCTCCGGGCTCGGGACCCTGCGAAGAAATCCCGAGATCAAATGGCGCTTCCGACCGGAGGAATTTCCGGCGCTTCAGAAACGCCAGATCAGGATACTTGAATCCGTAGCGGAAACTGTGAGGATCGGCGGACGACTCCTGTATTCCACCTGCTCAACGGAACCGGAAGAAAATGAGCAGGTGGTGGAATCGTTCCTGAGAAGCCATCCCGAATTCGGTCCGGAAGCGCCATCGTCTCCTCCCGGAATCACGGGTTGGGTAGGGAGCGACCTGTACGTACGGACATTTCCAGGCAGCCGTTTATGGGACGGCTTCTTCGCGGCTCTGATGATACGGAAGTGTAAATAATTCTATTACAAGGCGTTACAAGCCAAGTCTCTTGAATGCTCTCCTGCCCTGTGCTACGCTAGACCGACGCTCGCAGAAGCGTCGGGATGGACAGACAAGTGAATGAATAAGAGAATCGTCGAAATTGCACCGTCGGTACTGTCAGCGGATTTCGCCAATCTGGCCCGCGAGATAGAGCAGGTCGAGAGCGCAGGAGCGGATGTCATCCATCTGGATGTCATGGATGGTCACTTTGTTCCCAACATAACGATCGGTCCGCCGGTGGTGGCTTCGATCCGGAAGATCACCAGCCTGCCGCTCGACGCACATCTGATGATCGAGAATCCGGACCGTTATATCGACAGTTTCATACGCGCAGGGGTCAACTGGCTGTCGGTACATGTCGAGGCGGACACGCATATCAACCGGACTTTGCAGCACTTGCGGGCGAATGGAGTGCGGGCCGGAGTCGCGATTAACCCGGGCACCCCGCTGGGTGCACTGGACGAAATCTTTCCCTGGGTGGATTTCATCCTGCTCATGACAGTGAATCCGGGTTTCGGGGGTCAGAAATTTATTCCCTCTTCGTTAAGAAAAATCAGACATCTTCGGGATTCTATCGTATTGAATCGTTATCCTGTCCGGATCGAAGTGGATGGTGGAATCGATTCGGGTAATCTGAAAGACGTCCTCACCGCAGGAGCTGAAATCATTGTTGCCGGATCCGCCATCTTCAGCTCAGAGAAGGGTGCTTCCGAAGCGGTACGGGAGATGAAGGGCATCGCAGAGCGTCAGATCAAGAATCAGCACCTGGTGTGAGATTTGCAGCAATCTCGATCCCTTTAATCTGGAGGCAATTGGGCGATGAGATCAGTATTACGTTTTCTTCCTGTGTGTGTACTGCTCCTCTTTTCGTGGGGATGTTCTCAGAAAAGTGCGAAGCTCCAGAAGAGCATCCAGCCGCCCGACAAGACCCTTTATGAAACAGGCGCGGAATTCCTGAAGAAGAGCCAGTACATCAAGGCTCGCCTTGCATTCCAGACCCTGATCAACACCTATCCTGACAGCGACATGGCCGCCGACGCCAAGTTTGCTATCGGCGACTCTTTTTATGACGAAGGGGGGACCGAGAACCTGCTTCAGGCCGAGGAACAGTTCAAGGATTTCATCGTTTTCTGGCCCGCCCATCCCAAGGCGCCCGATGCTCAGATGAAGGTGATTGCCGCAAATATGAGCCTGATGCGTTCACCTGACCGTGACCAGCAGTACACGTACAAAGCCGAAGCTGCCATCAGGCAGTTTCTCAACCAGTTCCCCGACAGTGATTATGTTCCGATAGCCAGACAGTATCTGATGGAGGTGCAGGAGAACCTTGCGTTGGGAGACCTGGGAGTTGCGAAGTTCTATTTCGACAGGCAGAACTATGCCGGTGCAAGAGGGCGTCTCGAAGAAATCGAGAAGAAATACCCGAGCTTCTCCGGGATGGATAACGTTCTGTTTTTGAAAGGAACCACACAGGAAAGAAGCAACAACCCGGAAGAAGCGGCGATGACTTACGGTAAGCTCGTTAAAGGCTACGCGTTCAGCGAGCACGCCGAAAAGGCGAAAGAACGCCTGATTTCTCTGGGCAAACCGGTTCCATCTGTCGATACGGATCTTAATGCCGAAAATCAGGCGCGGCTGAAGTCCGGCGAAGGGTTCTCTCCGCTGAGGCCGATCATAGATTTCGGAAAAGCGCTGGGTTTTGTTGGTGCTCCAGACCGTTACGAGCAGGCAGTGCGAACCGTTGAAGCGGAGAAGGCAAAGACCGCCGATGCACTTGCAAGGCCTCGCGACGGCGGCCCGGGCACCGATGACACCCAGATCCAGGTGACGATCAGAAAGAGCGCCTCCGGCGAAACGCAGGATATAATAGAAACCGACAGCGGCACCGACACGAATGAAGAGAAGAAATGACCATCAGACTGCTTGTGGCGGATGATAGCGTTACTATCCAGAAAATAGTCAGCCTCGCTTTCAATGGCGAAGATATCGTCATCAAAGCCGTTTCGGATGGAGATTCCGCCATGGAAGCGGTTCGGGAGATGAAACCCGACCTGGTTTTGGCCGACGTTTTCATGCCGGGCTGCAGCGGGTATCAGGTCTGCGAGAGAATCAAAGAGGATCCCGCGACGGCAGGAACCCCGGTCGTGCTGCTGGTCGGAACATTCGAACCGTTCGACGAATCTGAAGCATCCCGAGTGAAATGTGATGCATTTCTGACCAAACCTTTTGACACTTCAGAGCTGATCCGTACCGTTCATGAGCTTGTAAAGAAGGAGAGTATGCCGAACGCCGCTGTCGATGTTGAAGCACGTTCTCAGGAGCCTGGATCTCGCCGTGAAAGCAGAATGATTAGCGGGTCCGTTCTGGAATCGTTTGTGGGGAAAGACCGGATACTTGACATCATCGATCCTGAGACTGTCACTCCCTCGGCAGTTGTTTCGAATGTCTCATCGCTTTCAGACGAACAGATCAATCTGATTGTCGATCGGGTGATCAGGAAAATGTCCGCCGATGCCATACGTGAGGTGGCATGGGAGGTTGTGCCCGAGCTTTCGGAATCGATCATACGCAGCACCCTTCGAGAACAGAAGAACTAACCAGACGCTTCAGATTTCTCTCCTGCACATGAGGAGGTCCTTCCGTCATGCGGACGGTTGAAGGGCTATGGGTCGGTGCAAGGCTTTCCGCGATGGAGCAGCTCTCCATCAAGTCTTTCCTGCGCAACGGTCACACAGCTTTCATTTGTATCTTTAGGGTTCAAGCAAACTGGCCGGCGAGTGCTGTTGCCGAAGTTGGAGGGCCAGGGGAGGAGCAGAGGATTCCTGGGATCAGCGCACTTATTCCCACCAAAAACAGCGCCGGACGGCTCAAGGGATGTCTCGGGTCGATCGCCGAAGGAAATCCACCGTGCTGTGCTTCCACATGATGAGAATCGAGAAACAGGCAACCGCTTAAAGACTCGCCACAGGAGGCGCCGCAGAGAGCAGCCGTTTTCCGGTGCTCTCTGCGGCAGGTACTTAGGCTTTGGTGCTTACGGCGCAACCACACTCGCCGCAGGCACACTCGCCGGCGCAGCATCCGGATTCACAGGATGCGTTGCCCTGGGCCTGTTGCCCGGCGCAGCAGGCCGCGCCCGGCTGACAGCACTCGGCTTGTGGGGCGCAGCAGTCGCCGGCGGAAACGGCCGTATCGGCCGCTGCGGGCGACGATAATGACGCCATCATATAGAAGGCGCCCGCCAGAACAATAATCAAAGCAAAAGCAAGCAGTTTTACCTTATTCATTTCTTTCTCCATTCAATTAGAACGCGGATATGAACGGGTTGCATACGATCCAACCCGGATTCACTGGAGAAAGAATCAAATCAGAAGAACGCAACAGACAAGATAGGTGTCACCCCGATAGGTCGGCGGATTTGCGTTGCCGGCCTGCTGAAGAACCTGACTGTTGCGAAGAATGATGGACGGGCTGCCGGAAACGGGCACTGAATCGGGATGCGAGAGTTGCGCCGGTATGAGACTCTTCTCGGAAGGACTCAGGCAGCAGTCACAATCCGGGGTCTCGTCCTGTTGACACCATGGCATTGCCGGTGTCTCCTGAGAACAACAGGAGGTGCTCTCGGCGGCGGTGTGGCAGGCGGACGTCTCAATCAGACAGCAGGCTCCGACCGGTTGTAGAAACACGATCGCCAGCAGGCAAAGGAGGAAACCTGTAATCCGAACGGGGCGGATTTCCATGTGCCGATCGTACTCTGAAGCACGATACAATTCAAGCGAAGTCTGTAGAGCGCCGCACATGCTCTGCAGCGATCATTGTCGTAAGTGCATGCCGCAATTAGTCGTGGTTGAACGCACAGCACCGTTGAAGGCCCGTGCCGTTGAGCGCTCTGAACTAGACTAAACTCCCGTGTTCGAATAAAATTCAACGTTTTGTCCCTGCGCTGGTTTAACAACGAAGAAGAGAGGATGGTCAATGTCAAGGGAACCGCTCGCCAAATCATACGACCCACGCGAATTCGAACAGAAGTGGTATGACTTCTGGGAAACCAAAGGATACTTCGAGGCCGACAGCGCCTCGACCAGGCCGCGTTTCTCGATTGTCATCCCTCCTCCGAATGTGACCGGCTCGCTGCACATGGGACACGCGCTGCAACACACGCTGCACGACATTCTGGTCCGCTGGAAGAGGATGAGCGGATTCAACACCCTGTGGCTGCCGGGAACCGATCACGCCAGCATTGCAGTCCATTACGTGCTCGACAAGCAGCTGGACAAGGAAAACAGAAGCCGCTTCGATCTCGGACGCGAAGAGTTTCTCAAGCTTGCCTGGGAGTGGAAGAAGACGAGCGGAGGAACCATCCTCAATCAAATGCGTCGCATGGGAGTCTCCTGCGACTGGAGCCGTGAAAGGTTCACGATGGATGAACAGCTTTCGCGCGCCGTCGTCGAGGTTTTCGTGCGGCTCTACGAGGAAGGACTCATCTACCGCGGCGAGTACATCGTCAACTGGTGCCCGAGATGTCAGACGGCCATCTCGGATCTGGAAGTAGTCTACAAGGCGACTTCCGGGAAGCTCTGGCACATCAGGTATCCGGTTGTAGGAACCGATGAATTTGTCACCGTCGCGACCACCCGCCCGGAAACCATGCTGGGCGATACCGGAGTGGCGGTGCATCCCGACGACGAACGGTACCGGCATCTGGCAGGCAGGAAGGTGCTGCTTCCTGTCATGAGTCGGGAAATCCCGCTGATTGCCGACAGCTTCGTCGACAGGGAATTCGGAACGGGAGTCGTCAAGATCACACCCGCCCACGACCCGAACGATTACGAGGCAGGGAAGCGGCATGGCCTTGGCAGGATAAGCGTGATCGACGATTCCGGGAACATGACCGAAGCGGCGGGTCCATTCAGCGGCATGAACCGCTTCGACTGCCGAAAGGAACTCGTGGAGCAGCTGGCTGCCGACGGGTATCTGGTAAAGGTCGAAGATTACGAGCACAACGTCGGTCACTGCGACCGCTGCTCCACGGTCGTCGAGCCCAAGGTCTCCATTCAGTGGTACCTGAAGGTAGACAGCCTGGCAAAGCCGGCGATCGAAGTGGTTGAAAACGGAACCATTCAGTTCATTCCGGACAACTTCAAGAAGCGCTATTTCGAATGGATGTACAACATTCACGACTGGTGCATTTCCCGCCAACTGTGGTGGGGGCACCGCATCCCGGCCTGGTACTGCGATGCCTGCGGCGAGATCGTCGTGTCGAGGACGACCCCCGACAGGTGCACAAGCTGCGGCTCGGCCGGTCTGCGGGAAGAGACCGACATCCTCGACACATGGTTCAGCTCGGCGCTCTGGCCCTTTTCGACGCTCGGCTGGCCCGAAAAGACTGATGACCTTCGCGTTTTCTATCCGACCGACGTGCTCATCACAGGGCCCGACATCATCTTTTTCTGGGTGGCACGCATGATCATGATGGGGCTCAAATTTGCCGGGGATATCCCGTTCGGCAAAGTGCACATCAACGGAATCGTGCGCGATGCCAGCCGCAAGAAGATGAGCAAGACGAAAGGAAACATCATAGAGCCGCTTCAGCTCATCGATGAATATGGGGCGGACGCGGTGCGATTCACCCTCTCGTCAATGGCGGTTCCGGGAACCGACATACCCTTCTCGTCGGACAGGATGAAGGGATACAGCGCGTTTGCCAATAAAGTCTGGAACGCTGCCCGCTTTATCCTGATGAACCTGCGTGAAGAGGACACTCCGGTCGTTCCCGAAGAGATCGATGAGTTCGTCGCTCGGAACCGGGATGCCATACCGCTCGAGGATATGTGGATCCTTCACCGGATGAACCGCGTCTCGGCGGAAATATCCGAGGCGCTGGACAAGTTCCGCTTCCATGAGGCATCGGCACTTATCTATCAGTTTATCTGGCACGAGTTTTGTGACTGGTATATCGAGCTGGTCAAACCGGTGCTTACGAATCCGCAAGTACCGGAGCAGGAGCGGGAGCCAAGGGTAAAGGTGCTCGTCCACACCATGGACTTTGCCCTGCGAATGCTGCACCCGTTCATGCCGTTCATTACCGAAGAGATCTGGCAGAAGATACCTCATGCAGGCGAGTCGATCATGGTTCAGGAATTCCCTTCTTTCAGACAGGTGCTCGATCATCCGGGCGCAGCACAAAGCATGCAGGACATCATGGATCTTGTCGGAGCAATCCGTTCGCTGCGGGCCGAGATGAACATCGACCCGAAGCGTCTGCTGGATGCAGTGCTGGTGATCCAGTCCGGAGAGGCTCGCACTCTGGTTTCGGAGAATCTGGAGAAGGTCCGTTCTCTGGCACGCCTGAACCGTGTGGAGTTCTCTGACACGGCCTCCGGCAACCTCCTCAGGGGCGTCTGGTCACATGGCGAATTCGGACTGGATGTGCACGATGCGATTGATGTCGCGTCCGAGAGGGAGAGAATGACCAGAGAAATAACGAGAATCCGGGGCGAGATTGAGAAGCTGGAGAAGAAGATCGGCAACCCGGATTTCGTGTCGCGTGCGCCGGAGGAGGTCGTCGCCGAGAACCGGATACGACACGAGGAACTCCTCGACAGGTATCAGAAGCTGGAATCGAATCTGAATCGATTTCCTGCGAGCTAGCCTGCACAATGCGAGACGCACTGAAATATCCGCCACTACTGACAGATCTTGGACACGTGGGGCGCAACGGATTGCCGCTCAACAGTGATCCCGGGTTTCAGCACGAGATCGAGCAGTGCAGGGAATGGGGCTTCCGGCTGGAGATATCTGGGGACAAGGTGAGGCTTGTGTATGATCAGGAGCAGCTCGTCCCATACTGGATTCAGAAGGAAACGCCCGCCGTCGCGTGGGACTGGCTGCGCGTAAACGGCTTCTTCCGCCTTCCGTCGACAAACAGCGAAGCGCTTGACCAGGCACGGCGCGGGGCGCCCGGCGGAACGCTTGTCTATGCCGAAGAACAGACGGAGGGAAGGGGAAGGAACCGGCACAGCTGGTTCTCGAGCGCGGGGACCGGACTCTGTTTCACCGTCGTGCTCAGGCCGATGCAGCCGATCAAGACATGGCCCCTGCTGACGCATGTTGCTTCAGTCGCGCTTGTCGAAACCCTGAAGGAGTTTGAGACTCGCCGCCCGCTGTCGGTCGATCTGAAATGGCCTAACGATGTGCTTCTTTCCGGCAAAAAGTGCGCCGGAATTCTGCTGGAGATGATCTCGGAAGGTGATAACCGCGCTGCAGTGGTGGGAGTAGGGATCAATGTGCATGAAGGAAGCGTGCCGGACTCGCTGAAGTCTTCTGCAGTCTGCCTCGACGAAGCGGCGGGAGCTATTGTGCCGCGCCGTCGGCTGCTGGTGCGTTTCCTGCACAATCTGCAGCTTCTTTACCAGATGTTTGAGCGGGGAGATCATGCGGCGGTGCTCGATCGCTGGAAAGGGCACTCTTCCATGTGGAATGGGACGGAGGTCAGGATAATTGAAGGGGAGAGCAGCCGGGACGCAGTCACCTGCGGGCTGAACAGCGTTGGAGCGCTGCTCGTCCGCACGGAAGGCGGGAGGCTGGAAACGATCGTCGCCGGGGATGTACAGTTGAAGAGATAGGGAGAGGCGTCGCTCACGCGAGCTCACAGAAAGGAGACGCACGTGTTATTCAACCGCACCTCAAAAGAGACTGCTGAAAAGAAGGCCGGGATCTTCGAGAGGATGAAGAAAGCGCTCGGCACCACGAAGGAGAACCTTGTGAGCCGGATCGAAGCGGTTCTCGCTTCAAAGCCGGTGATTGATGAGACCGTGCTTGACGATCTCGAAGGGACGCTGCTTCAGGCCGATCTCGGGGTACGGGTCACTGACAGGGTCATGGAGGCGGTGCGGCTCCAGCACAAGAAGCAGCTCCTCAGCACTCCGGATGATGCGAAGCAAGAGATCAGAAAGGAACTCCTTAAAATCCTGGAAGCCGGCTCGACGCGTGGTTTTGCCGCCAACAGCGCGAGTCCGCAGGTATGGATGATTGTCGGAGTCAATGGGACAGGAAAGACTACAACGGTGGGAAAACTCGCCGCCCGGCTCTCTCAGGACAACAGGAAGATACTGGTGTGCGCCGCCGATACATTCCGTCCCGCGGCTATCGAGCAGCTCACGGTATGGGCTGAGCGCTCCGGGGCGGAACTGATCAAAAGCAGGAGCGGGATCGATCCTTCGGCGGTGCTTCACGACGCGCTCTCTGCCGCGTCCTCACGCGGTATGGACGTGGTGCTCATCGACACCGCCGGCCGTCTGCACACCAAAAGTAATCTGATGCTCGAGCTTGAGAAGATGCGGCGCGTGGCCGGGCGCAAAGTTCCCGGGGCGCCCCACGAGGTGCTGCTCGTTGTCGATGCCACCACGGGCCAGAACGGACTGGCACAGGCTCAGGAATTCATGAAGGCCACAGGCATCACGGGGCTGATCGTCACCAAGCTTGACGGAACAGCCAAGGGCGGCATTCTGTTCAGTATCTGTCAGGATCTGAAGATTCCCGTCCGGTTCATCGGAATCGGCGAGTCACTCGAAGATCTGCTGGAGTTTTCTCCCGAGAGTTTCGTCGACTCTCTTTTCACATAGAAGGAAATTTGGTGACCGGCACGGTGGTTGTGCACGATGCAGCTGCCGGGAAGTGGCTGCGGTTCGATTCTCCCGTCGAGGTGATCACGGCTGCAGCGATTCACGAGGTGGCTCCGGCACTCAGGACAATCGAGGAACTGGCCGGCAAGAAGAACCTGTACGCAGCCGGGTTTCTGAGCTACGAATCAGCGGCGGCCTTCGATCCGGCATTCAGCACCCATTCTCCGAACTTCCCGCTGCTCTGGTTCGGCCTCTATCGCGTGCCGGAAGAGATAATCCTCCCCCAGCCCGATTTCAAAGCTTATTCTCTTGGCGATGCGGTCCCCACAATCAGCCGGCTCCAGTATGAACAGGCGATAGAGCGCATAAAGGAGTATATCGAGTCAGGGGACACCTACCAGGTCAACTATACCTTCCGGATGCGAAGTCCGTTTTCCGGAGATCCATGGCACCTGTTCCTGGCGATGGTGCGTGCCCAGTCGCCAGGCTACGCTGCATGGCTCGATCTGGGGAGATATGCCGTCTGCTCGGCATCGCCGGAGCTGTTCTTTCGGCTGGAGGGGAACCGGATCATCTGCAAGCCCATGAAGGGTACCGTCGGGCGAGGGCGTACGCTGGCCGAGGACCGCTCTCTTGCTCACTGGCTGCAGAATTCCGAAAAGAACCGCGCGGAAAACCTGATGATCGTCGACATGATCCGCAACGATTTAGGCCGAGTTGCCGAGACCGGAACCGTCGGGGTGCCTCACATGTTCGAAGTGGAACGGCATCCCACCTTGTGGCAGATGACCTCGACCGTTACGGCCGGGTCCGCCGGATCTTTGACCGACATAATGGGTGCGTTGTTTCCATGTGCTTCAATTACCGGCGCGCCCAAGATCCGCACAACCGGGATCATCAGAGAACTCGAACCCGATCCGCGGGGACTGTATACCGGCTGCATCGGATTCACCGCCGCCGGCCGCCGGGCCCAGTTCAACGTTGCAATCCGTACTGCCGTTGTGGATCGGGAGCGCGCAACTGTAGCGTACGGCTCGGGCGGAGGTGTAGTCTGGGATTCGAGACCGGACGACGAATACACCGAAAGCCTGCTTAAGGCGCGCGTCCTGAGAGAGCAGCAGCCCGAGTTCCGGCTGCTCGAAAGCCTGCTGTGGACTGCCGAGGAATCCTATTTCCTTCTGGAAGAGCATCTCGACCGCCTTTCGGATTCCGCCGCCTATTTCGGGTACAGGGCGGACATCGAACAGATCAGGCGCCGATTAATGGAAGAGGCCTCGAGTCTTTCAAAAGAACCGTACAAAGTGAGGCTGCTTGTTGGTGCCGATGGTGCGGTCGAAGTTCAGTCCGAGCCGCTCGCGCTATCCGACGCGAGTCTGAGGGTCAGGCCGGCGGTTGAAGCCGTCAACTCCGCAGACGTGTTCCTGTATCACAAGACGACCCTGAGGCGAGTATATGAAGACGCGAGGCGAAGCTGTCCGGACTGCGACGATGTCCTTCTGTGGAATGAGAGGCGGGAACTGACGGAATCCATTTCGGCGAATATTGTACTGGAGGCCGACGGAGAACTGCTCACACCGCCCGTAGAGTGCGGCCTGCTTGCCGGCACGTACAGAGCCCGGCTGCTCCAGGGAGGGGTAGTCAAGGAGCGTGTGCTTGGAATTGACATGCTCAACCGATGCTCCAATATCTACCTTGTAAACTCCGTTCGCAAATGGCGAAAAGCTGTTCTCGCCGACTAAGGGATTTCAGCAGTTGACCAGCGCTTTGGCATCGATCATGGTGATGCGTCGCTGATCGACCTCGATAATGCCCTGGTCTTTCAGCCGGGTGAGAACGCGTGTGACGGTCTCTCTCGAGGTTCCCACCATTTCCGCAAGCTCCTGGTGAGTGATCTTAAGATCGATGATAGTACCGTGCGCATCGCGTATGCCGTGGCGCTTCGCAAGCTCGTAGATCCCCATCCTGATCCTGGCGTCGGCGGTACTCGAGTTGAGGCTCTGGGTCTGCCACACCTCCCGCAGGCGTGCGCAGAGCACCTTGATGATCTGGAGCATAACCTTTTCGTTATGCAGCAGATACCTGTGGAAATCCGTGCCGCTCACCGAGATGATTTTGGAATCTTCCATTGCGGAAACGGTGGCGGGAGCGGTCTTGCCGTCCAGCAGGGACATTTCTCCGAAAAAATCTCCTGCCCGGTGGATGGCAAGAATCGTCTCTTTCCCTCCGGCTCCTGCTTTTGCCACTTTTACCTTCCCCGATAAGACCAGGTACATGTAATTACCGGTTTCTTCTTCGAGGAATATAATCTGGTTCTTGCGATAAGCCCGTGCCACGAAGATATGGGAGAGTCTGTTGAATTCCTCGTCCGTCAGCGTAGAGAACAGTGGAATTTTTCGGATCAGCTCAACTTTCATCGTAGTTTAAGGTGTGTTATCTCGTTAGGGTCACTTCCATCCGGTAATCGTTTCTCTCTGCGGCCCCGTAGCATGACTCGGAGGAACGCTATCGCGATTCCGACCAGAACTGAAAAGCCACCGAGGATCACGACGGCGACGATTGACTTTACGACCGTCGCCAGAATTCCACCGGGTATGCCCCAGACCGTCTTCGGTTTTTCTTCCTTCTCATAGATCCATCGGACGGAATAGGTGAATTCAATAGAATTTAATACTTTTTGCGCATCCTCCGGGTTGAAGCTCCCCTCGAGAACAGCGACCAGAGTTCCGGTCTTCTTGGCGTAAATCCTTTCGCTCTCCCCTGCGGAATCCCCGATTCCGGCATAGTAATCGTCTGCCACTTCCGGCGTCGGGAAACTGATCAGCGACAGCTTGCCCGTTCCCCCCTCAGCCGGCCATTGTGCCTGTGCAATCTCAAAATCCAGATCCGGTTCGGGCGCCCTGCCGGCTATCTCTCCGTGGACTGACGCAAAGGACTTCTGATTCGGATAATAGTGGAGGCTGGCTGCGTCCAGGCTCCGCAAGGGGAGCCGTGATATGAGGGATGGGCGCTTCGGTTCGTGCCGGCCCATTCTGTTGCTGATTGACGCCGCCACCCGCATCGGGAGATCGCCTGGAACGTTTCTGCCCCTGATACGCACCCATGCTCTCTCGTGGG
>Ga0209723_1002130_pt1 | contig 27756 bp, 21 predicted proteins | sample BiotimSIPDNA_2_FD_185750 | JGI IMG/M metagenome (GOLD analysis project Ga0209723, IMG submission 185750) | Anaerobic biogas reactor microbial communites from Washington, USA - Biogas_R2 time_0 SIP DNA (SPAdes) (version 2) | ecosystem: Engineered > Bioreactor > Anaerobic > Unclassified | place...
AAGGGTTTTAACCACGGATGGACACAGATGAACACTGATTTTTTTATAGGGTTGTTTTTGTAACCACCGAACACGCGGAATACACGGAAATTTTGTTTAATGTGTAAACTTTTGCCATGAGCGCTTATAGTACAGGCTCCACGCAGACGTATGTCGGATCTGGCGGCCGGAAGGCCGCCCCTAGCCTCGGAGAGGCGCAACCATGAGTAACCCCAGGTGAAGCGGAGCGGAACCTGGGGGTGGATGCCCCCCAAGCCTGAGCCTCGGAGAGGCGACACAAAAGCGCCGTTTTGAGAAAAAGCCTTTTTGGATGGGGACTATGTAGTTCAGCCTTTAGGCTGCAGTATGTACCTCGCTTGCAGGAGTATGTAGTTCAAACTTTAGTTTGCAGTATATAATACAGCCTTCAGGCTGCCGTATGTTTCGCGCTTTTAGTGTTTCTGCCACTTCACGGCTGTTTTCCCTGTACAACACATCCTAAAAAATCTGCGCCATCAGCGTCATCTGCGGATAAAACAACAGTTTTTCGCCAGGGCTGTGGGACAAGAACACGCCCCTGGCCAACCGCGACATCACCGCAGGCCGCCTGGCCAAAATGATGGGGAGGATAGAATATGTCCAATGAGAATCGCTTTGAGTCGTTAGTGCTTTCTATCCGCGAAGTACACAACTTGGTTATGGCGCAGGTCGGTCGTGCCGTCAACATCGGGTTGACGCTGCGAAACTGGCTCATCGGTCAACGCATTCGCGACTACGAGCAGGGTGGCGCGGAACGCGCTGAGTATGGTGCCGAACTCTGTGACCGACTGGCGACACGTCTCGCCAGCGAACTGGATCGCTGCTATACAGGACGTTATCTGCGCCTCTGTCGCCAGTTCTATTCGCTTTACCCGCACATTCGGAAATCGCTGATTTCCGAATCCAGGCTTCCGGCGTTTTGGAAATCACTGATTTCCGAATCCGACCAGCCTGTGGACAATGCTGTGCCCACTGTTCCCTCCCTGTCCGCGGAGCGCCTGGTCACAAGCCTGTCGTTTACCCACTTCATCGAACTGATGAAATGCGAGGATCCCTTAAAGCGCGCCTTCTACGAGATTGAGTGCGTCCGCGGCGGCTGGTCGGTGCGTGAGCTCAAGCGCCAGATCGCGACGCTCTATTTCGAGCGCTCGGCACTCTCCCGAGACAAAGCCAAACTGGCAGAATTGGCCCAGGCCACTGCGGAGAAGGCCGAACCGCGCCTGGCCATTCGCGACCCATACGTCTTCGAATTCCTCGGTCTCAAGCCGCACGAGGTGCTGCGCGAGTCCGATGTCGAGGAAGCGCTGCTTGACCGACTCCAAGCTTTCCTGCTCGAACTGGGGCACGGTTTCTGTTTTGAGGCTCGTCAGAAGCGCATCCTCATCGGCGACACGCATGGATTCATAGACTTGGTCTTCTACCATCGCATCCTCAAGTGCCACGTCCTGATCGAACTGAAGGTGGATGCATTCAGCCACGAACACCTCGGCCAACTCAACACCTACGTGAGTTGGTACCGCGCCAACATAATGGCTCAGGGCGACAACCCGCCCATCGGTCTCCTGCTCTGCACTGCCAAGGATCAAATCCTCGTCGAGTACGCCCTCGCCGGACTCGATAACCGCCTCTTCGTCTCCAAATACCAACTCGAACTCCCCAGCCGCGAAAAACTCACCCGCTTCCTCGAACAACAACGACGGGAGGTGGAGGGATGAGCATGGCTATAGACAGAGACGGTTGTAAATGGGAAGACATCTGCATCTCTAACCTCGGAGAGATAATCGCAGGCGGCACCCCAAGTAGAGCCGTCCCTTCGTACTGGGAAGGTGACATCCCCTGGATAACCCCCGGCGAGGTCATCCGGATGAAAGGGAAGAACGCCAAAACAAATGCGCTTAAAGCCTCGGTATCTCGGGGCAACTCTGCGGACGACGTCAAATCCGCTCTCGGTATTGCGCAATCCGGACATCGCGCACGTACTCTACTTGCGCGGAATGATGGAAAAGATCGGGCGCGGCAGTCTGCTGATTCTGAATGCATGCCTTGACCGCAATCTTCCGCTGCCAACGTGGTCCACAGATGCACTCGGAGTGACGTTGACATTTCATGCGCCGGAACCCGATGCCGACTTCACGGATTACGTGGCCGATCGAAGTTCGGCAACGCCCCAGCAAATATCCAGTATAGCCCCATCAAAGCACCGTCATGCCACCGGGGAAGTCACCGGGGAAGCCGCCGGGGAAGTCACCGGGGAAGTCAGGCGTCTTCTTGCCGCATGCAAGCGTTCTATGAAGCGAACCGAATTACAGCTGGCGCTGGGTCTCCGCCACGAGGATCATTTCAGGAATGCGTATCTCACTCCTGCACTCAAGTCCGGCTTGATTGAAATGACCATCCCTGACAAGCCGCGCAGCAGCAAGCAGAAGTACCGTCTGACCGCCAAGGGGATGGATATTCTCCGCCGGCTGGGCGCGGACGTCAATCCAGGCTCGGGAGACAATGCATGAGTACAATTCAATGGGAATACGAGCTCGTTGAGAAGCCCTTTTGCGAACAGCTCAAGGGCATGGGCTGGCAATGGCTCGAAGGCGACCCTGACCTGCCAGAGACCACGGAAAGAGCCAGCTCGCGTGACGTGCTGCTGCGCACCCGGCTGGAGGCGGCCCTGCGCCGCAAAAATCAGGCCGAAGCTGCATTGCACTTCCGGGCATGGTTCATCCGAACAGGCGCCGACTGGCTTGCCGCAAGGGTAAAGGACTTGTTGCCCAGGTTCGGCGGCGGTGACATCACTGTGTGTGTTGCCTGAACTTTTCATTTCTGTAAGATAACTACATCATTTCACCTCAATTTGTAGTTATCACTGTTGCGCAATGAGATAACTACAAGTTTCACGTTATCAAGCAGTAAATGTTGTTAAACAGCAGTAGTTATCCTGTCGCCGTGAAAAATTCAAGGAATAAAGCAAAAGCCGCCTGCAATCACTTGGCCGATCATGCACTTTCTGCCGTCTTCGCTGCGCTCGACAACGCAGCTGCCACACCTGACGGTGTTAGCAATGATACCCAAAGAGCTGCAGTTTGGCGCGCAGCAGGGCGTCCAGACGGGGCAAGTCGGCAGGATAGACCGAGATAAGGCGCTTCCCTTCCTGCTGGTAGAGCATCTGCTTTTTGTACATGCTCATTTTGTACTGCGGCGCATCCAGCCCCCAGTATTCGATATAGACATCCAACTCGGGCAGATAGAAATCCGGCCGGATTTGGAATTCGCCAATAATGCGAAACTTGGCATCATAGCGGTAGGCAATGCCCCGGGCAGTCAGCCAGTCCGCGATGTAGCATTCGCCTGCAGATTGCACGACTGTGCCATCCCGCGCCTCAATCGTCTTGTTCAGCTCGACCTGGGTTTCGAAATTGCGGCGAGACAGGAAGACCTCGTCGAAGCAACGGTCGCAGTACGGACGCTGAAACGCCTGCTGCGAGCGTGCGAATTCCTCGGCAGTCAGCACTGAATTGCAGCGTTGGCAGCGATACTGCGCAGTGGCGGCGGCAACGCGCAGAGCCTCTTCGATAAATGCCACGGCCGCTGCTGCATCACGGCGAATATAGTCCTTTTCGTAGGGATTGACGGCCATATCGCGAAAATCCGGCAAACAGTCTTTGGCGGCTGCTCCGTATGCTTTCAGCGCCCTGATCGCATACTGGCGCGTTTGTGCATGCGGATCGCTGTGCGCCACCGGCCCCAAGGCGACGACGGCTGCGGCTTGGTCCACCCCCATCCAAGCCAGTTTGCCCAAAGCAGATGCAGCCAGGCGCCGGGCATTGGCTGATGAGGACTTCAACAATACCCGCAGCTCGTCAAAGGCCGCGACATTGCCCTCGCGCCCTATGGCTACGGCGCGATCAGAAAGCTGCTTTTCAAGTTGTCGATCCATTGGGTTCTTCATAGTGCTACCCCCAGCAAAAATCAACTGCGCGGCGGCAGAAACGCTAAAAGCCTGCGGCAAGCGTGCCATATGGAAAAATAGACTGTTGCCCCACCCTTCTTCAAACGATTTTTAACAGAATCATAGTTGTTTTGTGCTGGAGTATGATTTTGCTGGCACGCTTTCCATCATCTTTCAAAGTAACGATGCTCTCGCATTGTAATCTCCAGGGTTTGAATTATGTTTTTCCCTGGATTTGACGGAGCAGGGGCTGCCCCCTGATTTTTCATTTTTTTGATGGGAAAGGAGTTTCAATTGTCAAAGAAAGTACTTGTACTCGGTTCAACTGGTGCGATGGGGAAATACCTGATTCCGCTGCTGGCTCAGCAGGGCTATCAGATTGATTCCGTGGCGTTTGACGATATGGCCACGCCACTGCCCTCGAACGTCCGGCACATCAAGGCAAATGCCAAGGAAAGTGACACGATGCAGAATTTGCTGAAAAACGGCTATGACGGCATCGTTGACTTCCTGATCTATCCGACTGCCGAGCTGGCTTATCGCCTGCCCATGCTGGTCAAAAATACTGGACACTACATCTATCTTTCAAGCTACCGGATTTATGATAACAAGGAACATCCGGTCAAGGAGACCTCGCCGCGCCTTATTGACAGCTCGGAAGATGTGCTTCTGAAAAACTCCGACGACTACTGCATCTACAAGGCGCGCGGTGAAAATATCATGCGCAGCTTTGCAGAGAAGAACTGGACGATTATCCGTCCGGCCATCACCTACTCCCTGATGCGCTACCAGCTGGTGACCCTGGAAGCGCCAAACACCGTCGGCCGCGCCTTTGCCGGGAAAGAGGTTGTCCTACCGGAGCAGGCCAGAAATATCCAGGCTACGATGAGCTGGGCTGGCGATGTCGCAAAAATGATCGCGGGCCTGCTCTTCAATGACAAAGCCCGCGGGGAAACATTTACGGTCGCCACTGCCGAACATCATACCTGGGGCGAAATCGCCGATTACTACAAAGATATCTGCAATCTCAAAGCAGTATGGGTGGACAAAAAAGACTACATCCGCATCATTTGTCCAGACCCCTATCAAATCAACGCTAGCTGGCAGCTGGATTACGACCGTCTCTTCGACCGCATCATGGATAACTCAAAAGTCTTGCAGGCCACTGGCATGGCCCAAGCCGACCTGACTAGGCTCTACGATGGACTCGCCAGGGAAATCGCCCGATGCCCGAAAGATCATCCATGGCCAGTCAATGCACGCATGGACGAATATCTGCAAAACCTCAAGGCGAACTGACCGCGGATTTGCCGCAACAGCTACTGCTGTAGGCGACGAGCATTCAATCACAATTCCAGAAAGGGTGTTCATGGCGACCTTTAACGAAAAAGAAAGCTACGATTTCGACTATATTGGCCTGGATGAAGACGAAAATGGCGAAGTCTATATCATGCTGAAATACGATGGGAGAACCACCCTGCCGGGTTTCGGGATGCTCGAGTACCGAGTCAAGGCGCTGCCCTTTCAAATCACCATGCCGCCGGAAAAATTTCCCCGGAAAATACGCTGTTTTGTCAACAAGCTGATTTCCAGCCGCTTCAACCCAGCCCAGGAAGAGCAGTTTCCCTTTCTGCAACAGGATCGCGAATGGCTTCTGAGACAAGTCTATGTGCCGGGATTCACCTATAAATTCTCCGTCACCGGCCGCGATTTCGCTGGGAAATACACTTTGAAGGACCTCGACAGCGGCATCGAGCACTACCACTACGAGTCAGCCACGCCGTTAAGCATTGGCGACAGCTTTGAACGTGTTGTCCAGTCGATCAACGGCATGTATCTCGCCCTTGCGGAAAACCGCTTCGAGGCTCTGCGTGGCGCAGGCTTCAAGGTCGGGCGCAAACTGATGTTCACCATCCGCAAGCAGAAACTCGACGAGCAGAACCGTCCTTTTCTGCAACTAGTCGATCAATTCCGCGGCTTCTGGCATCGCTTCTATTTGGAGGAAGACGACACCGCACCAGAGCAGGACGACATCGAACTGGAAATCGGCGACATCACGCCTGAGGGATGGCTCTGCCTGCAATACCCGGGCAAACGCCTGGCCGACATACAAAAAATCCGCTTAGCCGAAAACCCTGATTTTGGGCGTGAAGACGACCGCCGCGAATTCAAAACATCCATCGCTTTCCCGCCCGGTGAAAGCCGAACCCCGGACTTCCAAAAGCAGTTGAACCACAATATCATGCGGGTCATCGCCGGCTTCATGAACAGCAATGGCGGCCAGCTGTTCATCGGCGTTGACGACACTGGCGTGGTCAGCGGCATTGAAGGCGACCTGCCCTGGCTCAATCAAGACCCCAAGGATAAATTCAACGGCCAGTACACCTGCACCACTGACGGCTATGAGTTGAAAATCAACAACGCAATCAGCAATGAACTCGGTGAACTGGCCGCTGCCCTGGTTTCAACTCGCTTTTTCAAGGTCAAAGTTGACTCGGAGCGGAAGGACGAGAAGGTCTTCTGTGAACTCACGGTCAAGCCAGCCAGCTCGCCGGTCTACCTGCATGGCACTCTCCTGATCGTACGTGCTGGTAACAGCTGCCGACAGCTGCGGAATGGCGACATCACTGCCTTTGTGCTCGACAGAATGCGTCAGCAGCAACTAGGCCAAACCGAAAGCACCGAGGCGACCGCAACTGCGGTTGCTGAAACGTCGCCACCGGCAACGCCTCAGCCTGCGCCGCCGCTCAAGCTCGCGGGCGACTCCAGCGTCGCTGAAATCACCGGCTATGTTCCCCTCATTGCGACCCCGGAAAAATCTGAAGTCAACTGGGGGCATCTGAGCTTTTTTGCCGACGGCGGCTGGCAATTCGGTAAACCTACGCAGGATTCCGACAAAATCGCCGACGTCCAGCTGACCCAGAGACACCGCCAGAGCAAATACCGCCTGTTGCAATGTTATGCCAACGGTAACGTCAACGCTGTCGGCAGCTTGGCCAAAAAGACGCCTAAGACCAAGAACAAGCGTTACAAGAATGGCTGGAACACTGCTGACCAGCTCATGCAGGTCTTTGCCTGCCATCTTGACGACTACCTCGTCATCCGCAGCGTTGATCCGGACGGTGTGCCACGGTTGAAGGCCATCCAGGTCAATGAAATCAGCGTCCACGACAGCCTCACTGCCCAGGGCAACACGATCGTCCCGGAAAGCGAGGCCAAAGTCACCGAATACCAGATAGTTTCTGAGCGCTACAGTTCGTTCATCTACGACATCATCGCCAAAGGCCGCTACAGCGGCCCCGGGCACAACGCATCACTTATCCGATTCCAGGACTGCGTCGCATTCCTTGAGCAGCAGAAGAAAAACAGGGCAGTTGGCGCGGAGTAAAACACCGAGCGTTCGATAGCCATATCTCTCACTCATTGCCAACGAATCACAGCCCCAGCCAGAATGCTTTGCCGGCGGCGCTGGTGATATCGTTAAGCGGATTCACTCGGATAGCTTCGACGTGGCCGTCACAATAGAGGACATTGCCGGCATTGCTATGACGATTTCCGACGGCGTTGCGCCCAGCCGTGTAGTAGCGCAAATAGTTGCCGGGATTATCAAAGTTGTTTTCGCCAAAAAGCATGGCCTGGCTCGGCTTGGTTAACTGAGTGATAAGCACAGGCTTATAGGAAGGCAGCGTAGCCACATATTCATCGGATGTCAACGACCAGTTGGGAACAATCGTGTCGCTGTATTTTTTGACGGTATGAGCTGGGTTTGCCTCTGCGGACGGGCAGGCCAAACGATTGCGCTGGCCGTTGAGAGCGACGCAGAAAAGGACGCTCTCGCCAGGTCGGTTAATCGTATCCGGAGTCTCGCATGACGAGCCAAGATAAGGCGTCAGCAAGCCATTCACGCTTGAGTCATAATACAGGTATTTGTTGCCGCTGCGCGCTGGGAAAATGTAATCCTCGCTGTCGGAAAAGTACATTATCGAGGCCGTCCCGACAGTTTTCATGTTGTTGACGCAGGAGATTGCTCTCGCTTTTTCACGCGCTTTGCTTAAAGCAGGGAGCAACATAGCGGCAAGAATCGCAATGATGGCGATGACGACTAGGAGCTCAATTAAGGTAAAATGCCGATTCTTCTTTTTCATCATTTCATGACCTCGCTTTTTAATTCAATTAAACGAAAATTCCTCTCTGATACGACTATCTGTAATTCATCATCAAAAATGGGAAGTTTTTCTCCGCTTTCCAGGTCTTCGGCGCTAAATCCGCGACAATGACCGATTTTAAAGCAAAATGGCTCATCTTGGTTGTTAAAACACATCAGCAGCTCTCTGCCATCAGCGCTCCGCCAGATATTAGCGACCGTATTTTCGCCGTCGGCATTCGTAGGATGCCCCAATGACTCCGGCTTCCAGTACGGACAAAGCGAGGCGTCTTCATCCAAGCCGAATTTGTCCAGCGCCTTCCAGACGTGGAAAGCAACTTCATTCATGGAAGTGCGGTCGGGAACCACATCATGGATCAGCAGCATGGCGGCTATGTGTCGCTCTGCCCACGGTGACATTTTCCAGGTTCGCCGCTGTTCAGCAGGAACAAAAGGCATAATCCGGTAAAGTTGACTGATATAGATCATGCCATAGCCATAGATATGCGGCAGCAATTCAGCCCGCATTTGCGCCAGCTTCAGCCGATAGTAGCTGCGGTCGCGCACCAGGATTTCGCTCCATAATTCGCCGTCCACGTAATAGTCGGCAAAACTGAAGCCGGCGACTCTGGCGGTAGCGCCTGACATATGCATCACAATGGGGGCTGCCGTACCTCCTTGACGGCTGTATTGGTAAACTCGCTCCAGAAACTTGCGATGTTCACGAATAGCAAAAGTCACTTTGCGGCCCTTTTCCGACGGGTATCCATGGCCATGGTCGGCACGGGCGCAAGGCGGGTACTGCATCAAATCAAAATAGAGTCCACCGATTTTCGGGTCGTTGCGGCGACTTTGGTCATAGCACCAGAGATAATAGTCGCAATAATCGTCAGTTTTACATACTTCAATCATGTCATCATGGTAGCTATACACGGCATTGCCGTACAGTTTGTCTTTTTCCCCGGCGCGCCAGAATTCTCCTTGCCAGATAGTTTCCGGGGCATTTCTGGCGACACTCGAATACGTAGCGTACCAAGCGGTTTGATAATTGGAGTCAGGCAAGGAATCATAGTGATAATAGGGGCGTATATTGATATCATAGGCGCTGTTGCGTCCCCATTCTTGGATGCCTTTGGCATCCGTGAACCAGGCTGGGGAGCCCTGGTATTGATAAGAAGCTGTCCACCACGAAAGATTGTGCGGATAGTGATTGCCGCTGGCCTCTTCCCGATTATGAGCAAAAAACATCATAGTGCGCAAGGTGCGCATGACTTTCGGGCACGGACGCACCGGCGTTGGCATCACATAGAATCCATATTGCGTTTCCAGCGTTATGGCGGCCGGATAATCCAGGAAATTAAGCGAGATTTCGCAGCCTGCTTCGATTTGTTGCAGGGTGACTTGCTTGCCGGAGTCGCTATTGCGCCAATACTGGTCGGATTCAATCCCAAAGCTCAAGCCGCCTTCTTCATTTCCGACCCAGAATGCACCAAACTGCCCTACCAGCATTTTGCTCCATTGAGCTGGCAACTCACCGGTATCAGTGAGGTCGCGATAGCCGGAATTCAGCAGCCTGGCCTGACTTTTCGGGATTAGGAAGGAAAGCCTAAGGACACTCAGATTCGCACCGGCCATGTCGCCCATTTTCACATCAAACCAGATAAAACCATCGTAATCAATAGTAGCGCACACGGTCAGGCTGCCTAAGCCAGGAATACTGCCGCGATTTTCGAGGACGATGCGGCGCTGGCTTTCGGTTAGAATCTGCCATGTCCCACCGGCTGCAATGAGTTTTTTGCCATCGGTGTCAGCGCTCAGCATTGGGGGTGAGGCTAAATACTCCTTTTCGCCGGAAAGAATGCTGCCGGGAAACAGTTCACCATGCTGGAAAGCATAGCAGCGGTTCCAACAAAAAATTTCCAAGCCTTTTTCATTCTTTTGCAAACGTAGCGCTGTCCATGGCGGCGGCACTTCTTCGCTGATCCCCAGCGTATTACCTTGCCACGGCAGTTTTCCGGGCGCATAGACGACTAATTCGCACGGCTCTGACTGCTTGACGATTGCGCCATCGGCATTTACTAAAGACATCTGCATCAAATACTCTCCAGGAGCAATGCCAGCCAGTGGCAGTAGAGATTCTTGGCGCAATGCAGTTACCGGAACAAGGGGAAACTCCTTGACTTGCTTACCAGCGCTATCCGTCAAAGCAAAGCGCAGCGAAAGCTTTTCGCCGCCTGACTGGGAGCTGGTCACGCGCAATAGCTCTTCGTTGCCGTCAGTAGCCGGTATCCGGCGCATATTTTCTATGGAAGCGGCGTCAAAGGCTTCGTAAGGCCATTTGGCGGCATAGACCAGCTGTGTTCCGGAATAGCAATTCAGATAAAGCGTGCCGTTTTTGCCGAAGCGGTCCTGTCCAGCGAGAAAACGACAAACGCCGTCTTCAGCAGTGACCACATCGCCGAAAAGCGGGAATTCCGTCATGGCGGTCTCATCATAGCGTCGGCAGTTCAATTCCAGTCGCTCGGCTTGGCATACCAAGTCGATTTCGCCTCTGTGCAAATCTCCAATCTGCTCCAGGCGAAAGACCGGGTCGCCGGCCTCGCCAAATTTTAGAGTGCCGTATTTATCGTATTCCAGGGCGCCATGGATTGCATTCACTAAGATAGCGATGCCATCGCCGATATTGGTTTCGCAGACGGAAAAGCTCCACTCTTCGCTAGCGGCCGGCAACTTACCGAAGTTTTTCAGGGGTATGGCTGCTTCCAACTGCCAGACTTGTTCATCTGCCATTGTTGCGTAGCGTACGCCCTCGCTGTTCCAGGCCCGGTTGACTGCGTCATTCCTGCCGGGCACTACGTGGGAATCGTACAAGGCACCGTTCCAATTAAAGATAAATTGATAAAAATCCGGGGTTTCCGGCGTTGGGTCAAGCATCAAGTCAATGCTGTCATCCTCCCAAACCGAGCTATCTCTGCCGAATTTAGCAGCCAGCGGCTTACGGCTGTGTCCGGAACTGCTTAGCGCAAAATACAGATTTTCGTCATCATGGCCAAAATAGACGCTGCTTTGGCGGGGAGCGAATTTCCCTCCTGGCAGAGAAAGGAAACCGCTGGTTTTCAAGGCTCCGGCATATTCTGCGGCCTCGATTTTACCATCCACATTAGATGCTTGCATCTTCGGCGCCAACAGGAAGGGGAGGCGAAGCTGCTTGTCGAGTTGCGCGATTTCATCAGCGTAAATCCGTAAATCCATCATATCGCTCAAGCCATTCAGGTTTACGGCGACATCAGTACCGATTTCCAGTGACTCGCCATAAAATCCGTCGTCGGGCAGCTCCAGATAGAGCGTTGTCAACGTAACGCTTTCGCCGTCAACAGTTAACTTCACTTGAGAAGGCGACCAGGAAAATTCCACCTCATGCCATTCGCGTCCGGTGTTCAGTTTGACGTAGGGGAAAAGCGCCGGCTGTTTTTTGGGGGTACGGGTTTCGCCGCCGGGCACGCCATAGCCGACTTGCACGGAAGGCAAACCTGTACCAGTAGGACGCAGATAGGTGACGTGCAGCCGAGCGCCGCGTGGCCCGTGCATAATCAATAACATGTTGAAACCGGGAACGCCAAGCTCCCAATCCACTGGACGGAATTTGAAGCAAAGCCGCCCCTGACGCAAGGGAAATGGAGTCTGGACACCAGTCAATTTTGCGACATCCGCTGGATTCTGCAAGCAATACACTATGCGCCCCAGGGAACCGTCAGCCTTTTTGCCGAAGCGCACAACCTTTCCGGCAGGCGTGTCAACCAACTCTGCCCCAACCTGATAGGCACGACAGGGGGCAGCTGATTCCAGCGGCGGCAAACCTTTGTCGAAATCGCCAATAAAAACAGCTCTTTCCTGCGCCATTAAGAGATGGCAGCAGAGTGACAAGATGAAAACGGGGAATATTTTTTTCATATTTTTCACTTTTGGCGAGGTTTAATGGTAATGTGCAAGAACTTGCGATAGAAAGAGAGATTTGGCACAGTGGTTCTGTTTGTTAGACGTCCGGTAGTGCCCCTACAGGGCACCACTTTTGGGGTACACCATCCCCAGGCTAAAGCCTGGGGTTAAGCATGGTTAAGCGCCTACGGCGCGTATGGATATGACTGTAAGCGTGATGCATCTTCACCGTCTGAAAGCCTGTACAGGATACGTGTCTTTGCACCGCTTGTCCATTACTGTCCATTTCTGTCCACGTCCACTGCCACTAACGTCCGCTAAAGTCCACAGTCCATCGTCTACTGACGTCCATTAAAGTCCACTAAAGTCCATTGTCCACTGTCCACTAAAGTGCTTTACCCGGGGCGCCTTGCACCGTAAATTACCGGAGTTCCGAGTACCATGATGTCGGCGCTGACATCATCTTTTCTGATGCGGATTGCCGCCGTATTCCCAAAATCCTTCTACTTTAACCTCTGCTGGCTGGACGTTCTTGCGCAATGCTGCTCCAGCTAAAATGCCTGCGCCCTCGCCGATAGGAATTGCATTTCCCAGCACGCGGTAGGTCGAGTGTGCATAAAAATCACCGCCAATGCAACGACCGCCCAGCAGCATATTATCTAAATCAGCCGCAATCAGCGAACGCAGCGGCACATCATAGGGACGAGCCCTGACGCCGCCGTCGCTATAACCGCTTTTGGCGTTGGCGACGGAGGGATGAATGTCCACCCCAGCAGTCACTCGGCAAACTGCGTCCGGCTGCATTCTGCCGGCAAGTAAATCCTCCACCGTCAAGTTATAGACAGCGCGAATGCGGCGTCCTTCGCGCATGCCGAGGGCAGCAGCCGTCGTAAGCAGACAAAGGTTTGCCATTTCGGGAGCAATTTTTTTCAGATTGCTGATTTGGCTGAAAATTTCCTTTCTTGCCTGCATCAACGCTGTTGAGATTGCATCTGCGTCATTGGGTAGGATTCCGTGTTCGTGGTTTGACATCAGCAGGTATTCATAATGAGTAATTCGGAATAGAGTTGGCATCTGGTAGCTGGGTGAGCATCCTGCTTTTTCCAATTGCGCGAGCAGATGCAGCTTTCCTTTATCGCCTGCCTGCTGCCAGTAGTCGGCAATATCTTCCGCCTTGACTCCGCCGCAAAGAGCGCATAGACTCGCTGCCTGTGGTTGGCCAGTCCTGGGGTCGCCGCATTCGTACCGGCATCCGGCCAAGGCCGCAGCTGTGCCATTTCCGGTGCAATCAATGAAAATTTTCCCTTTGAAGGCTTCTCTTCCGGCGGGCGACTCGGTGATCACGGCAGCCACTTCTCGTCCTTGCTTTAACACATTGCAAACCAAGGTATTATAGCGGACTCGCACGCCTGCCTTTGTCAACGAGCTTTCCATGAAAAACTTGACTGTTTCCGGCACGTAGGAGTTATAGTTTCCGGCAGCGTCGTTCGCATGGAGAAAATGCAGCATTTTTTGCAGGAATCCGCCTTTGTTGGCGGCATCAATAACATTTGGCATCATACCGGACGTCATAATGCCGCCTGGCATAGCGGAGGATTCCAGCAGGATGACTGAAACTCCGCAGCTGGCCGCGGCGACAGCGGCAGCCACCCCGGCTGGGCCAGCGCCACAAACAATCACGTCCGCCTGGCCGCTAATCGGCAGGTTTCGCCCTGGTTCGAATACGCACACGTCCTGCTGCATCTTCGCTTATTCCTCCATTCCCTGCAAATTTTCCCGTTTATTGGTTATGACACCGCTTGTTTCCCGAATCATCAATAGCGGCTCCAAGCGCTGAATGCCGATTTCTTCTCCCGCAATGCACTTTTGCACCAGCTGCACTGCCAAACGGCCTTCTTGACGCGTAGGAGGATGAACGGTGGTTAGCGAGGGTCTGATTTCCGCACTGGAGAAAATATCGTCATAGCCGGAAATCAACACTTTCTTGCCGATCGGGATATGCTCTTCGCGCAGAATTCCGATGAGATCAATGGCTAAAAAATCAGTAGTAACAAAAATGCCGCAGCGTTCATCGGATTTGGCTATTTCCCGAATGATAGTCCGCGTCAGAGGAAGAGCTTGAATGCCCCGAGTGCGCAGGGCGGAAAAATAGCCTCCTAAACGCAAGGGATAAGTCTGCTTGCCTGTGCCATAGAAAAAGCGCGTGCAGCCGCTTTCCAGAAAATGCTCTGCGACCTTGCGGCCGCCGCACTCCTCGTCAATTTCAATACGTGGAATAACGCCGATTTCGTGTTCCTCCGCCAAATCCAAATTACTCTCTAAGTTCAAAAGCAAAAGCGTCTTACGACGATGGTGATAGCCCAGGATTTCCTTGCGGCTGTCAACTTTCATAGTCGGCAAAGTAAAGTGCACGCCACCCCGGCGCCAAGCTGCTGTCTTGGCAGGAGGCGGCGAATAGCAAATAGCCGCAGCGTGGGGTACCTTCCGTAAGGTCTGATAAAAACGGCAAAAATCGTCTGGAGTACGGCCAAAAAAGAAGTTCACCGGATAGTCTGCGTCGGCGGCTTCTTCAGAAATGCCGTACACTAAATCAGCTACTAAACGATGGCCAAGATCAGGGACAAAACACATCAACGTCGCTGCCGAACCTTTTTTGAGAAAGGCCGCTTGCCGATTAGGACGGTAGCCGAGACGCTTCGCTGTGGCTAAAATCAGCTCCCGCGTCTCTTTTTTGACTGGATGCGGAACACGCCCTGGATTCAAGGCACGCGAGACGACCGATACGTCTAAGCCAACCTCGCGCGCTATGTCAACTAAATTCACTACCATCGTAAACCCCTGACTACAAACACGGCAAACCTTTGTCTTAGCTATATAATAACACTTTTTCAGCAATATAGCAAGTGGCTTTCTGATTTAATTTTCACTGCTATTGCGCGCGCCAGGTGGCAGTTTGAAAAACAAAAAGCCCGTGTTCGCTTTACCTGTGCCAAGCGAACACGGGCCAATGCGCTTCCTGCTTTACGCTGCGGCGGCGGGGGTGACGCCGACTTGGGCAAGGAGCATAATCGCAAAAACCATAACAAAGATAGCGATCGTCTCAATAACGCCGAGAGCGATCAGGTAGTTGACGAAACCCTGTCCAGTATCGCCGAAGGCGTCGCACGCGCCAGCGGCTGCCCTGCCCTGGTAGGCGGCTGACAAGCCAATGGCAATGCCGCCTAACACGCCGATCACGAGGCACGCCACCCAGCATTCTGGGGTTGAAGACTTGCCGGCGAGCATCAGCATCAGGATCAGGCCGTAAATCGTCTGCGACATTGGCACGCCGGTCAGAATCGCCAATTGGAACGGTGCCATCTTGCCTTGGACATAGCATTTTTTCCAGGCTCCGATAGCCGACGCTGCCGCCACGCCGCAGCCATACGACGACCCTAACGAGGCAAAAAAGATTGCGCAAAATGCTCCTGCGTGCAGCAATGCCAGTTGTGTTGACTCCATCATGTTGTTTCCACTCCTTCGTCTTGTCTTGGGACTGAACTTCTCAATGCGTATTCTGTTTGTTTAAGAAATCTTAAGGGGTTTACACTTCAGTTTTCCGCAGGGGGCGGTAGGGTTTCCCTGACCAGGACAAGTCCATGTGTCCGGAAAATTCGAGGGTATTGAGGCGGATGCCATGCACGAGCACGCCCATAGTCGCCAATGCGATATTCAGGGCGTGGCCGCCGGCCAGCAACAGCAGCATAACCGGAATCATCCAAGGCGACAGGCTATACAACTGGCCAGCCATCTGATTGAAGCTCTGGGCAATGTACAAGCTCGACAGTCCCACCGCAAACAAGCGGATGTAGGACAAAACGTCGACAAAGCTGTTGATGAAGCTGAAAGGCAGGTAGATGACCGTGCCCATGTCCTTCCAGTCAACACCAAAAATCATAATCGTGAGGAATCCGACTACGTACAGGCATTTGGCGAAAATACTCAAGTCTCCGAAGCCACCGCCGTCAACGACGAGGACTTTGGCAAGGAAGAAGTTCCCCCATAGGAACAGCCCCCAGCCGACGTGTCCGAGGGCGTCGCGCAGACCGCCGGCTAAATAGGCGCGCCAGGCGCGGGCCATGGACATGTGGAAGGCGCCGATGAAAAAGCAGAGCAGCTTCACATTCGTCTCACTGTATGCCGGGTCAGACAGCCACGGCAGCCCTCGCAGGATGCGCGGCAGTTTTTCTGCTGGCAAGGCGAACCAGTTGCCGGTCAGCCAGCCATATCCTAAAATGCAGAGACTCATGCACAAGCCCAGGTTTAGAACCTGCCGCTTGGCCGGGTCGGCGTCGCCGAGGCGCTTCTTCAGATACAGCAAGATGCCGGTGAACAGCAGGCCATAGCCGGCGTCGCCGACGAGCATGCCGCAGAATATCGACAGGAATATCAGCACGCTCACGCTGACATCGATTTCGCGATAGCCTGGCAGAATGCCGACAAAGTCAAAGATGGCCTTGGCCATGGCGAAGCGCGGCGGGATGATTAGGGACGTCGGCACGTTTTCATCGTCATCAGCGATATCCTCGTAGCGGATAGCCCAGCCATTTTCGCGGGCGGCTTCGCGCAGCTCGTCGAGATGTTTTTCGGGCACGTATCCGCCCAGGAACGCGATCGCCTTCCTGTCCGCCATGCCATCCCTGGCTTTGGCAAAGGCGATGTTCTCCTCCAATTTGGCGGCATATTTTTCCAGGCTTTGCATCGAGTGTTCGGCCAGCGTAGTCAGGCGTTCCTGGCGTTCTTGCAAGTCCTGGCGCAGTTTTTCAGCGGTTTCCTGCCATTCGCGCAGATTCGTCTGCGCCGGCAGGGTCGCGCGCGGCAGGACGACGTCATCGAGCGGCGTGGTTGAAACGACGGCGTAGTGGACAGCTGACTTGGTTTCGGAGACGACGGCGATGGCAGCGCCCTCGGGAAGTTCCGGAAATCTCCCGGGCACGGAAGTACACAAGGCGACGTGGATGCCGCGTTGCTCCAGGTTGGCCAGGGTTTCCTGGTCAAAGCTGCCCCACGGCTCCAGCTGGGCGCACGCTCTGGTTGCCAGCGCCAGCTCCTCCTCAAGCTGCTTGCGCGCCACGAAAATCTCCTGTATCTCTGCCAGGCTGGCGGCAGGGTCGGTCTCCACGTCGTCAGCCCTGATTTTCATGCTTTTGAAGGTCGTCAGGACGCGGCCCAGGTTTTCTTGTTCACGCAGCAGGTGGTCGAGCTCATCAGAGCTTGGCGCCACCAGCGGCGTCACATGCACTGTGCCGAGGCGTTGCATCGCCGTCACCGTGGCCTGGCGTTCGGACGCCAGGCACGCGATGGTCACTTTTTTCATGGTTTCAATCACGGAATCACCTGATGCTTCGCCATTTGGCAAAGAAAGCTAAAACTGTCTATACTCCCGGGCGACGGTCTGCCCGGCGGAAAAGCCCTCTTTCAGAGAACCGTGCTCGCGTCCCGCTGGGCGCATTTGCCCTTGGCGATCTTGGACCGGCCGACCGAATTGGTCTGCTGGTCGCCGAGATAGATATTGATTATACGAATATTTTCCCGGGTTTCCGGGATTTTAACTTTTTCGAACAGATTGACGCGCTGGGTGACGACTCGCAGCTCCTGTTCAATCAGAGCCAGCATTTCCTCGACCAGAAGCACTTTCAGGCGCATTTCGATCTGTTCGCGGGCGGCTTGGAGAACGTCGTCAAACCATGGCGGCGTAGTGAACAAGTCATAGTCGACCTCAGCGAACTTCAGGCTGACAAAGACGGGCACGTCAGTGCCGGCCACGTTGCGCTGACCGACCCGCCATTCCTGCACACGCAGGAGTTCGTCCAGGCCGACGTTGTCCACGCCAGACAGGAGTGGCATGGCGGTGGCCCATTCTGCGGCGTGTGCCTCCATCTGCCGATGCAAGTCCGCGATGTGTTCGCGCATCTGCCGGACTTCCATTTGCAGCTGCTGCTTCTTCAGCTGCAACGTCGGCAAATAGCGGTTGAAGCGCTTGAGCGCATCACGCTGCACCTTCAATTCGTTCTTGGTTAACTTGATTTTTGTCATTGCTTGTCATGCATATATCAACAGGCTCAGCTCGGAGCGCGCCGTCGTCTCAGCCCTTGTCTTTTGGCCAGAACTGTTTCACCAGGTCGGTCTTGATTCCGGTTTCGGCTGGTTGGAAGCATTCGGCCATAGTTTTCCACCCAAGGTTCAGGGCTTCTTCCAAGGGGATGTTCACGCTCAAGTCCATCATCCGCTTTTCGAACAGTGCGCCATATTTAAGCAATTTCTGGTCCCAGTCGCTCATGCGGAAGCCCATGGACTGCTTTTCGAGAGCTTCCTTGAATTCTGCGTACAGCCGGATCATGTTGTCCATCAGGGCGCGATGGTCGGCCCTGGTTTCGCTGTTGACCTGCTGCTTCAAGCGGCTGAGGGAGCCAAACGGCTCGATGCGGCCATTGACCAGGTAGAACTGTCCTTCGGTGATGTAGCCCGTATTGTCCGGCACTGGGTGGGTCACGTCATCACCCGGCATGGTCGTCACCGCCAGGATGGTGATGGAGCCGGCCGTTTCAAAGTCAACCGCCTTTCATAGCGCGCTGCCAGCTGGCTGTACAGGTCGCCGGGATAGCCTCGGTTAGAGGGAATCTGCTCCATCGTGATCGCGATTTCCTTCAGGGCGTCGCAGAAGTTCGTCATATCCGTCAGCAGCACCAGCACGCGCTTGCTTTTCTCGGTTGCGAAGTACTCGGCCACCGCCAGCGCCAAGTCAGGGACGAGGAGGCATTCGACGATCGGGTCCGCAGCGGTGTGGATGAACATGATAGTCCGGGACAAGGCTCCGTGCGAATCCAGGGTCTCCTTGAAGTACAAGTAGTCGTCATGCTTCAGCCCCATGCCGCCGAGGACGATCATGTCGACCTCGGCCTGCATGGCGACACGCGCCAGCAACTCGTTGTAAGGCTCACCGGCCACCGAGAAAATCGGCAGCTTCTGGCTTTCCACCAAGGTATTGAAAATATCGATCATAGGCAGACCGGTCCGAATCATGGTGCGCGGAATGATGCGGTTAGCCGGGTTGACGGACGGGCCGCCGATATCGAGCATGTTCTCTTCCAGGGAAGGCCCCTTGTCCCGCGGCGAGCCGTTGCCCGTGAAAATGCGGCCCAGCAGCGCTTCTGAGCCTGACACCCGCATGGGCCGGCCGAGAAAGCGCACCTCGCTGTCCGTCGAAATGCCTCGGCTGCCGGCAAAGACTTGCAGGAAGACGCGTCCCTTGTCCAGGCGGATGACCTGGGCCAGGGACGTGCCGCGGTCGCTCTTGACTTCCGCCAACTCGCCATTGGCGACATTTTCCGCCTCGACCGTAATCACGTTGCCGCTGATCTGGATGATCCGATGGTATATCTTTCTCATGTTCCGCCAAATTCTGTAGGTTGCGTTATGACTCTACCCTAGTGGTTTTATGCGCTGTCAGGCTTGGCTCGCCAGCATCTCGTCGATCTTCGCCTCGGCTTCTTGGAAGGCTTCTGATTCCCAGGCGGCGTAGTTCCAGTCCAGGAAGCGTTGCCGCAGATGCTGGAAATAGGCGCGGGCTTCGTTTTTGCCGGGAAAGTTGAAGCTCTTCCGGAGCACGCCCAGGAGCTTGTCAAACACGTATTCCTGGCGTTTGGCGCCGCAGGAGCTGTCGACCTTGTCAAACGTATTCTGCTGCAAGTAGACCGAGTCGATGAATTCGCTCTTGAGATACGTCACGAAGTCGGAGGTCGGGGTGCCTTCTTCGCCGACGACTTTCATCATCTGGTCAACTTCATGGCCGGCTCGGAGCATGGCTCTGGCCTCCTGCACCTTGTCCTGGGCGACCAGGCTATTGTACTTGCTCCAGCTGTCCAGGGGATGGATGGCCGGATAGCGCCGCGCATTGGCGCGGTCACGCGACAGAGCCAGGAAGGAGCCGACGACTTTCAGGGTGGCCTGGGTCACCGGCTCTTCGAAGTTGCCGCCAGCCGGGCTGACCGCGCCACAAATGGTGATGGAACCCTGGTTGCCATCGTTGAGGAGGACGAGTCCGGCTCGTTCGTAAAAGCTCGCCACCAGCGATTCCAGGTAGGCCGGGAAGGCCTCTTCGCCGGGGATTTCCTCCAGCCGTCCAGAGACTTCGCGCAGGGCCTGCGCCCAGCGCGAGGTGGAGTCAGCCAGCAGCAGGACGCTCAGGCCCATCTGGCGATAGTATTCGGCCAGGGTGACGCTCGTGTAGATTGAGGCTTCCCGGGCGGCGACCGGCATGGAGCTGGTGTTGCAGATGATGATGGTGCGGTCGATCAGGTGGCGGCCAGTGCGCGGGTCTTCCAGGTGCGGGAACTCGCGCAGAATCTCCACGACTTCGCCAGCCCGTTCGCCGCAGGCCGCGACAATCACGATGTCGACTTCGGAGCGTTGGGAAAGGGAGTGCTGCAAGACAGTCTTGCCAGCGCCAAACGGCCCGGGTGTGCAGAACGCGCCGCCTTTGGCCACGGGAAAGAAGGTATCAATAATCCTCACCTGGGTCACCAGCGGCTCACGCGGCAGAAGCTTTTCCTGGTAGCTGGTGATCGGAATCTTAACCGGCCAGGTCTGCACCATGGTGATTTCGCGTTCTTCGGCGCCATTGCTGGCCTTGGCGACGACTGTCGTGATGGGGTGGGAACCGGCGCCTATCGCCCAGGTGATTTTCCATTCCCCATCCCAGGCGAACGGCAGCATGATGCGGTGGGTGAAAATGCCTTCCGGGACCGTGCCGACCGTGTCGCCGGCGCGGAGGGTGTCGCCGACCTTGGCGACCGGCGTGTAGTCCCACGCCTTTTCCCGATCCAGCGGGTAGACGTACAGTCCGCGCTTCAAGAAATATCCGGCTTGCCTGGCCAGCTCTGGCAGCGGATTCTGCAAGCCGTCATAGACTTGCTGCAGTAGCCCTGGCCCCAGCTCCACCGACAGCATTTGGCCGGTAAACTCGACGTCATCGCCTATCTTGACGCCAGCCGTGCTTTCAAACACCTGGATATCGGCTTCGCGACCGCGCACCCGGATCACTTCCGACTTCAGGCGAGCCTTGTCGCCGGTGACCACGTATGCCACTTCATTTTGGGTGACTCGATCTGTGAAGGCAACACTGACCATGTTGCCGTTGACGCCGGTGACTTTGCCGCCTAGACTGTTCTCGCTCATTGATCAGGCCCTTCTGGCTCCACTCTTATTCATTCCAGACAAAAAAATCAACTGTGCCGCCTTTATGCTTCTGCGGTGCGCACGTCTGGCTGGGCTGCCTGCTCCACGCCTGCCGCCACCATGGCCGCGAAAGCCTCCTGGCCCGGCTCGGCCTGGCGCGAATGCTGCTTTTCCAGCAGCCGCAGCCGCATGGCGTATATTTCCAGCGTGGTTGTATCAAAGGCATAGCCGACGCTCAGGTCATCCAGGTACTGCCAGCGCAGGTGGTCGAGTGCTTCTTCCCGCCTCCAGGTCGTGGCCTGGCTCATCGCGTTCTCAATCCGTTTCCGTTCGCCGGAGGACAGCAAGGGCGTCGGTCGCAGCCAGCGCTCAGCGTTCTGGCGACGCCGGGAAGCCCGCATCTCTGCCAGGACATTGCGCAAAAAGGTCTCTCTCTCTTGCCAGCGGGCGGCGAGGGCGGTTGTCGGCGCGTTGTCCAGAGTCAGGCTGACCTTGGCCAGCCAGTCGGCCTTGCCATCGCCCAGGGCCTCGCGGCATTTAGCCAGGAAATCCGCGTATGTCATTGGCGGCTTTCGCCCCAACGCAACAGCGGCAGACTGCTTAGGAAATAAAACAAATCACCGATCATCTACTGCTTCCGCCAAAAATCAATCCGCTGCCATGGTGAAAAAAAACACGAAACCCGTCCCTGTCCCAACATCTTAGGAGCTGCCTGCTGTTTACAATTTGGCGCTGATCTGCGGACTCAGATACGCCCCGACCGCTTCTGCCAGGGCTTGGTCCGTGAAGTCGTACATAACGCCGGCATTTTTGAAAACCAGCTTGAAGCCGCCCGTGACTGCGGCGGACGGCGCCAGGTTGCAGTTTTTCCGCAAATCCTCGGTCACTCTCGCCTTGACCGCTCTTTCCAGGGTCGCCAATTCAGCCGGGCTGACCAGGAGTTGGACCTGGTCGGTTTCGCCTTGCTTGGCCAGGAACTGGGTGATCAGGTTCACGATCACCTCGGCCAGGTTTTCGCCTGCCAGCGTCTCACGCATCATGGCTTCGACCGTTTTGGTCACCCGTTTTTCCAATTCTGAGCGCAGGGACAGGAGGACGTCGCGGGAGGCTTGTCGCAGTGTATCCTCGCCCTTCTGGGTCAAAGAGTCGGCGTCTTGCTGAGCCTTAGCCGTCACCGCTTCCGCCTCAGCCTTGGCGTTTTTGACGATTTCAGCGGCATCGGCTTTGGCCTGGGCCAGAATCTGCTCCCGTTCAGCATCGACTTTTTTCAGCTCCTGCTCGGTGATACGGTCCAACAGGGCTTGCAATTCATCTGCCATAATGCGCTGCCTCTAACATAAATTCTTAGGATAAGCTCTCACTACGCAAGCCTGCAAACGCGCCTGCGCCGGAAACAATGCGGCCATTCGACGATTTGACAGGGAAAGTAATACCATACTCTAAAAAACGCCAAAAACAAATCCATTTTGCGCACTTGATGTTAGGAATTGTCATTTGCCAGTGTAAATTTGATTAGCGGGTGCCGTTTATTTTTTTCCGCATCTTTCTGCGCCCTGCTGTCAGCGAGGATTTTCAGCATGGAACTATTTCTCACCAGTCGCAAGCGCGTCGAGCTGCCTTTCCAAGTGGACATTCACCCCGAGGACATGCCGCTGGCGGTCGTCCAGCGCGCCCTTGACGTCTGCGCCACCGCGTTAGACATCCCGGTTCTGCTCACGGGCAACGAGCCGTTTCTCCATCCTGACTTAGAGGATATCTTCACGGCCGTCCGCAAGCGCAAGTTGAAATTTGTCACCGAGGTTTCCGGGCTAATGCCTGACAGTGCCAAGAAGCTCTTGATTGAGCACCCCTGCACGCTGTTCTGGCGCCTGTATCGGCCTGAGCTGCTGGCAGCTCAGGACTTGGCCGAAATCCGCGTCAATCTGAAAGAACTCCGGGAGGCCCGCATACCCATGCAATTCCTGCTGATGGCCAACGATTTGGACGCCAGCTATGACTTTGCGTTAGAGTGGCTCGAGGAATTCCAGGTGCCCTCGCTGATGGTGCGCATGCCGTGTACGGCGACGATTCCGGAGCGGCTCAAGCTGGCCGCCTGGTGCGCTGACCAGGCTCCGGCTCTGCTCAAGCGTGGCCACTCCTTGATCTTAGACTGCGGCGCCATGCCCTGCCTGTTTTCCGACGAGCACTTCGGCCGACTGGCCAAAATCAGCTTCAAGCGTTATTCCTGCAACCCACACATAGTCGTCCTGCCGGATGGTCGCCTGGCTCACTGCCTGCCCATGTCCATGCTCCCCGGCCCGCCGGTCACGACCTTCAAAACCCATGCTGACGCCCTGCAATTCTATTATGACGTCTTTCGTGACTTGCAGCTGGACAATGCCGAGCATGAGGAGTGCCATTCCTGCCTATCCCGCCTCACCAACCTCTGCACCGGGCCCAGCATGGCCGCCAAAGCCACATTGACCCTCGAACACTACGAAGAATTGAAAAAGCTGCTGGAAAAAGAAGAAAACGACCCGGAAGAGCGCAAAAAGCAGCTCTGGCGCATGACCTATACGGCCATGAAAATAGCCTTTTACGCCGATGCCGTCGAATGCCTGGAAGAACTGCGTCGGCATGAACCTGGCGATGACAAGGTACACTACTGGCTGGGTTGCGCGTACTGGGAATGCAATCGCCTAGCCGAAGCCGAGGATGAATTCCGCAAATGCGCCCGCCTGACCAAGGATCCACGCGCACCGCTAGCCGAACTCCACCGCCGACTGGTGAAGAATGGCAACGCCATCCGGGCCCGGCTGCTGTACGAGGAAATCAAGCGGATAGAGCCGCCAGTGCCTTGAGCAAGGCGGAATAAATTCGGAAGGTCACCGCAGCCGCGCTGCGCGGCCTCACCGCGCCGGCGTCCAGGCTGGCAACGCGAAGTCGGCATTTTTGGTGATGGGCCAGAAGGCCTTCAGCCAGGTATCAACCATATAGAGGTCTCGGCTGCGTCCACTGCGTCGGGTGCAGACCAGGTGTCGTCCATCCGGCGCCCATGACGGTGCTTCCCAGTCTCCAGCTGCCACGGTCACCGCTTCCGGAGCGCCGCCGCCCTTGCCCATGTCCATCACTTCGATGACATATTGCCCGGTGTTGCTGCGTTTGGAGTAGCACAGCCGATTCGTCACTCTCGACCAATCTGGGGAAACGCATTCATTCCCGCCCACGGAGAGCCGCCGGGCGGCGCCGCCGGAAGCCGACATCAGGTAAATCTGCGGCACTCCCAGCTTGTCGGACACGAAGCACACCTCCTCGCCGTTTGGCGACCAGCACGGCGACGATTCGACGTGCTGGTCATTCGTCAGCCGCGTCTTCGCATTGGTTGCCAGGTCGAGCATATACAAATCGACCCGATTATCTTCGCTCATAGCCAGAGCCACGTACCTGCCATCACGCGACAGGGCGGCGCTCGCATTCAAGCCGCGCGCCTTGGACACGACCCGCTGGCGGTTCTTGCCAACGTCCATCAAAACCACGCTCAGAGCATTGTTCTTGGCCATGGTGTAGACCAGGGCGTGCTGATGCCCCCAGCTCGGCTCAGTGCTATAGCTGTCATTATGGGTCAAGCGCTCCAGGCCGCCCCCGTCCAGATAGCAGCTGAACAACTCCTTCAAGCCATTCTGGCCAGTCATGACGAAAACAATTTTCCTGGCACAGAGAGCCGGCACCTGGTACAATTGCTTCAGGATTTCATCGACGGCTGCGTACACGGCCAAATCGACCGATGCTTCCTGGAAGCTGATGTCGAATTCCTTGCCGCCGCCCTTGACCTTGGCAACTATAGCGGCCTTGCCGCCGACTTCCTGGCAACGAGCGAAAATCTGGATTTGTGCCGACGACGCCTGGGCGGCCGGCATCATCCGGAACCATCCGCACCGAGTGAGGACGGATTCCAACTTGGCACGGGAAGCGGGACTGCCCTCGTAGACGGCGACGCCAATGCTGGGATTGTCAACAATCGTCTTGCGCACGACGGTGCGCTGCTCTGCCTGCGACCACGCCGGCGCCGCAGACAGCACCAGCGTCATAGCCGCCGCCAAACTGATTATGTTCTTCCTCATCGTCTATCTCCTTAGCTGATGCCTACGCTTCGCCCCTGTCTCCCACAGCTGGATCGAACCGCGTCGTAGTCCGTCAAATCAAATCAATACTATAAGCAATAAATTCCGTTTCGCCCGCCGGTTGGCGGCAAATGTCATGGCCGCACCTGGCGCTGGCTGCCGCCCGTCAGTCAAACAGCGGCGTTGAGTAGTAGCGGTCGTAGGAGTCTGGCAGCACGGTCAGCACGGTCTTGCCTGAGCCCAGCCGTCGCGCCAGGCGCAGTGCGCAGGCCACATTCGTCCCACTGGAAATCCCGGCTGGCAGTCCCTCTTGCCGCGCCAGGTTGCGGGCGACCTGGAGGGCCTCGTCATCCGAAATGATGAAATTCTCGTTGATCAGGCTCGTATTCAAATTCTTTGGAATAAAGCCGTCGCCAATGCCCATTTGCAGATGTGAGCCGATGGCGCCGCCGGCCAGGATAGCGGCATTTTCCGGCTCGACGGCGACGATGAGCAGGTCAGGGAAGCGTTCTCTCAGGACGGTGCCGATGCCGCTCAGCGTGCCTCCGGTGCCGAATCCGCTGCAGAATGCGTCGATGCGTTCGGCACCGATCTGGCTCAGGATTTCCTGGCCGGTCTTGTCGTAGTGCACTTCTGGGTTATGGGGATTTTCAAACTGCTGCGGCACGAATCCGCCGGGGGTCTGGTCTCGCAGCTCGTAGGCCTTGGCCATGCAACGGTCCATGCATTCGCCGATGTTGTCGTGATCAGGGATGATGACGGTTTCCGCGCCGTACAGGCGCATCAGGCTCAGGCGTTCCACGCTGACGGAATCTGGCATGACGATGATGCAGCGATAGCCTTTCAGGCAGCAGACGAGCGCCAGGCCAATGCCCTGGTTGCCGCTGGTCGGCTCGATGATGACCGACCCCGGCCCAATCGCGCCGGCTCGCTCTGCCGCTTCCAGCATGTTCAGGGCTGTCCGCGTCTTGATGCTGCCGCCGACATTGAGGCCCTCCACCTTGACTAGGACCCGTGCGTCGCCGGGCGATGTCAGCCGTTGCAGTTCAACCAGGGGCGTATTTCCCACCGCTTCCAAGATGCTATGTAAAATCGGGGACATCGATTATCCTTCTGCCGTTCGAAATCGAGGCGGCTTCGTCAATATTTCCCGTCCTGGGTTTCAAAATGTGTCGGCTTGCCCAGGCTGGCGCCGCCGTCTAGAATCCAGGCTGCTGTCCAGCGTATCAGCGTTGCCAGCGGCACTTGCGGATACCCGAACAGACCGGTTGCGCGGGTGGAATTGTTCAAATAGCCAAAGCCATTTTCCTCGCCGCTGAACACCGGCGTCCGCTTCATCAGCCGACCGAATTCAAGGGCGACTTGACGGATGGAAAACATCTCTGGGCCGGTCACATTCAAGATAGTGGCTGGCGCGGACGCCACGGGCAGGGCCAGCAAGCTCTGGTTGCAGACATCGCCCTGCCAAATCACATTCGCATAACCGGTCGTCAGATCAATCGGCGTTCCTGCCATAACTTTGCTGGCCACGTCGTAAAGCACCCCATAGCGGCATTCAACGGCGTAATTCAGGCGCAAGTGGACAACTTCCTCCTGGCCGCGGTCAGCGAACACATCGAACATCCGCTCACGTCCCAGGCACGACTGGGCATACTCGCCCACCGGCTCAGGCGGCGTGTCTTCGGTGGCGCCGCCAGAACGAATCGACATCACCGGATACACGCAGCCCGTGGAGTAGGCGACAATGCGCGAACCCTGAAAGTGGCGGGCGACATGATACGGCGCGATGACGTTGACCGCCCAAGTCATTGACTTGGCCGACTCCGCCCCAAACTTGAAGCCGACCAGGAAAATCACGTTGCGAACTAGGGGCAGACGTGCGACGGCCTCCGGATCAAGCAGATCGCAGCGAATCGTCGTCGCGCCGGCCTGCTCCAAGTCCGCCATATCTGACCGCGCCACTGCATAGACCCGCCGCGAGACCCCGGAAGCCTGCACGGCGCGGCAGGCCATCCGCACCAAGTGCGGACCGACTTTGCCGGTCGCGCCGATCACCATCACGTCGCCGTCAAGCGTCTGCATCATCTCAATCAATCGCTGGGATGGACGGCTCTGCAACTCGTCCAACTGCTCTTGGCCTGCAATTTTTTCCGGTAAAGTATGTGTCATCGCCAAGTCTCCGCCGGTTTTGGCCGAACGCTTTCGCTCCGCCTGCCTGTCTGCCTGGAAAGGGAAATTATTAATATAACTCCCGGGCGTCATTTTGCGCCAGGAAGAAACGATTTCGCAGCGATGCGAAATCAAATTTTGAATTTTCAGATTCGCTCCTCTTCTGGTTTGCCATCCGGGAATTTGGGCATAGGTTATCTGCAGGCCGTTCCTCGACAGTTTCACACTTT
>Ga0209723_1002132_pt1:0-7500 | contig 27746 bp, 20 predicted proteins | sample BiotimSIPDNA_2_FD_185750 | JGI IMG/M metagenome (GOLD analysis project Ga0209723, IMG submission 185750) | Anaerobic biogas reactor microbial communites from Washington, USA - Biogas_R2 time_0 SIP DNA (SPAdes) (version 2) | ecosystem: Engineered > Bioreactor > Anaerobic > Unclassified...
CCCCGGCTGTAATAGGGGCTTTTCCCGGAAAAGTTTCAACAATTTTGGTAGCAGCATCGACGCGCCTCGGTTCAACTCCCCCCTGAAACCAAAGGGGCTGTCTAATAAGTAGGCAGCCCCTTTTCATTTTTAAATGTACTGAATCAAGAAAGAATGATAAAATTCTTTTATGCCAAAAGGAATAAGCGACAAAATTACCTTCAAGCCATATGACCAGAGTCAGCAATGGCTTATCCCGCCAAGTATCGACGAGTTGGTTCCTGAGCCGCATCTTGTTCGTGTGGTCAGTGAAACAATAGACGAGCTCAATCTTGAGGATATCCTCAAGAAGTACACAAAGGGCGGGGGTGCAAGCCGTTTCCACCCGGTGATGATGTTGAAGGTACTCATCTATGGGTATATGAGCGGAGTGTATTCATCTCGCCATCTGGCACGAGCTTGCAGGGAAAACGTATTGTTCATGTGGTTAGCCGGTGGACAGAAACCAGATTTCAGAACAATCAACACATTCCGGAGCGAGAAACTGAACGGAGTTATCCAGGAAGTGCTTGTTACAACAGCAAAAATGCTTGAGGCAAAAGGCTACATCAAGCTGGAGAACTACTTTGTCGACGGAACAAAAATCGAGTCAGCATCAGGGAAGTACACTTTTGTGTGGAAGAAAGCAACGGATACAAACGAACGAAGGATGGATGATAAAATCCGTGCTTTCGTTGCGGCAATCAATCATGTCTCTGAAGAAGAAAACAACGAATATGGAGAAAGGGATCTTGAGGAGCTTGGTGAGCAGGCGACTTTCACAAGCGAAGATCTAAAAACACTCGTAAGTACTTTAAATGACCGGCTCGCATCGCTCGAAGAGAGCGCGGAAAACAAACCGGTTAAAAAAAAACTGAAGAAAGAAATTAAACTCGTTGAAAAGGACTTCCTTGTCCGAAAAGAGAAATATGAACAATACCGGAAACAGTTCAACGGGCGAAACAGTTTTTCCAAGACGGATCCAGAAGCAACCTTCATGAGAATGAAGGAAGACCATATGCTCAACGGACAACTCAAACCGGGGTATAACATTCAGGTAGGATGTGAAAACGGATTTGTCGTCGGATATGATATTTTCCCGAATCCGACAGATACGAGAACACTCATTCCCCATTTGGAAAATATGAAAAAAAGGTTTGGGAAATTACCAAAAGAGATTATTGCGGACGCGGGTTACGGAAGCGAGGAGAATTATGCGTATCTCGAAAGGGAGAATGTTGAAGCAACAATAAAATATACGTTGTGGCAAAAGGAACAGTCGCGCTCGTGGAAGAAGAATCAGTGGAATACAGAAAACTGGAAATTCGATGAGGTTTGCGATTCGTATGAATGTCCTGCGGGGAAACAGCTATCGTACTCACATAATCGAATAAATAAAACAGCTTCAGGATTTCGGCAGAATCTCAGGATTTACACCTGTCAGGATTGCGGTACGTGCGAGCTACGATCAGAATGCACCCGTTCTCAGGAGGGTCGCTCCATTCAGCGCAATGAAGCGATGATACGTCTTAAACAACAGGCAAGGGAACGTCTGGCAAGCGATATTGGAAAGAAATTAATGCGTCGCCGTGCACATGAAGTCGAAACGGTTTTTGGGCAATTGAAGGCAAACCAGGGATTTCGGCGATTCAGAACGCGGGGTATTGATAAAGTGTCTGTAGAATGGGGATTATTGGTGCTTGGATTCAATATGAAGCGGTTAATGGGAATAGAAGGGAAGTAATTAAGGATAGCTATTAGAGTATTTTTCGAAAAAACATAATAAAGTCCCGGAGCAAGCAAAAAAAAAGGCTGTCTGACACTACTTGCCAGACAGCCCCTTTTTTTTGGTACTATGTGCTATTATCTACCCCTAAAGGAGCGGCTTCCGCAATGACAAATACAAGAAAAAGCGGCATTCTTCTGCATCCCACCTCACTTCCCGGGCCGTATGGAATAGGAACTCTGGGAAAACAAGCGTACCGTTTCCTGGACTGGCTGCATGCGGCCAATCAGACATTATGGCAAATACTGCCCCTTGGACCAACCGGTTACGGAGACTCACCGTACGCGTCTTTTTCTACCTTTGCCGGGAATCCCCTCCTTGTAGACCTGGAACTGCTGGTAAAACAGAACTTGCTTGCCCCAGAGGACATCATTCCCCCGGAGTACATACAACCCGATGGACCGGTTGATTTCGGTTCAGTCACCTGGTGGAAAATTCCCCTGCTCCACAAAGCAGCCTCAAATTTGATCTCCGGAACCATCCCTCAGGAGTACACCACATTCCTTGATAACAACGCCTGGTGGCTCGATGACTACGCGCTTTTCATGAGCATCAAGAACTTTTACGACCAAAAAGCACGCGAGGAAAAACTTGACGGAAGGCTCTGGAACAACTACTGGCCCTCGAACCTCGCGACCAGAGATCCGGCATCGCTGAGTGAATGGGAGCAATCCCATCGGCAAGAAATTGATGAATACAAGGGGATACAGTATTTATTCTTCTCCCAGTGGCATGCTGTCAAGGACTACGCAAACAAACTGGGCATCCGGGTAATTGGAGATATACCCATTTTCGTAGCTGCGGACTCATCCGATGTATGGGCCAACCAGTCCCTCTTTCAACTAACGCCTGACGGCACCCCGACAGTCGTCGCCGGAGTTCCTCCTGATTATTTCAGTGAAACCGGGCAGTTGTGGGGAAATCCCCTGTATGACTGGGCCGCGATGAAGAAACACTCATACGAATGGTGGAAAAAACGGATACAGGCCACACTTGCAATGGTAGACATTGTCCGGGTCGACCATTTCCGGGGATTCGAAGCGTACTGGGCAGTCCCTGCAGGAGATACAACCGCGGTAAACGGCGAATGGATACCCGGACCTGATCATGACTTTTTCACATCCATCAGGAACTCGCTCGGAGACATCCCCCTTCTCGCGGAAGATCTCGGGGTTATAACACCGGAAGTAGCCCGGCTCCGTGACGATTTCAACTTCCCCGGCATGAAAGTACTCCAGTTCGCTTTCGACGCGAACGAAGCGGGAAAATCCGGACTCACCAATTCATTCTTGCCCCATATGTACACCAACCACTGTATTGTCTATACCGGCACCCATGACAACGCAACCATGCAGGAATGGATTGACGATGCCAGCGAAGAAGAACGCATGATGGTGATGGATTATCTTGGAAGAGCAGGAGAACCCGACAAGCTCGTTGAGGAACTCATTCGCCTTGCATTCAGCTCGGTTGCAGACTATGCCGTGATCCCGCTTCAGGACATCTACGCGATCGGCAGAGAGGGCAGAATGAACACACCATCAACCCTTGGCGGAAACTGGTGCTGGCGGATGAATGATAGTCATTTCTCGGCGGAGAAAGCCGGATGGCTCAGGAAACTCTCGCACCTCTACGCAAGAAATCTTGGCGATACGCCCTAACGTTTCGGGAAGAATGATTTGAAATAGCCACCAACATTCTTTTTGGGCACTGAAGCCTCGTGGGAAAACTTCTCGATCCCTTCCTCATGACCGGCGACAAGCAAAACATCGTCGTCGGTGAACACATAAGAAGGATCACTGATGAAATGAAAATCATCCTGATCAAGCCTTCTCATGGCAACAACATTCAAACCGAATTCCTTTCTGAGATTTGCCTCGATAAGGGTTTTCCCCGCACAAAACTCGTTCGCACGCACTTCTGCAAGCGCAAGATTATCGGAAATGGGCAGATAATTGAATAACAACGAAGAAACCAACATGGGAGTAATTCGCTTGGCCGCTTCACGATCGGGAAAAATGACCTGTGTTGCCCCTACCATGGAAAGAACCTCACCATGCTCATCAGTCTGCGCCTTAACCATGATGTTCTTGACACCAATTTTTTTCAGATAATTTGTCGTCATTATAGAAACTTCGATTTTCCCGCCGAGATCAACAATGACGGCATCAATATCCTCGGGGATTATCTTTGAAAGAGCAATCTCGTTAATGGCGTCAGTCACATACGCCGCCCGGGCCTTATCCTTGTATTTCTCGATAATCTCTTTGTCCTTGTCAATAATAATGATTTCGTCAGTCACATCAAGGAGTTCCTCGAGCATACGGATACCGAAAGCACCCAGACCAATAATGGCAAATTGTTTCACAAAAACCTCCCTGGTTATCCTACTGCGATGCTGGCAGAAGGATATTCAAAAAATCGTTCCTTGTCATTGCGGAAAAACCCTGCGGCCATGGCAACAATACCGATTCGTCCTATAAACATCGTCACTATTATAACAATCTTTCCCGGTAAAGACAGGTCCCCGGTTATTCCCTGAGACAAACCAACCGTAGCAAAGGCAGAAACAGTTTCAAAAGCCACATCAAAAACAGTAAATTGTCCGGATAGTATCTTCTCCGACTCTGCAAGAAGAAGTAGCAACAACGCGGTGATGATGAACATCAGACTCTTTGCCATAATGTTGAACGCCTTTTCTATGATTTCCGGCGAAATCGAACGCTTCCCTACCGTCAAACCATTACGCCCTACAGAACCCTTGATGGCATATAAAAATACGATTGCAAACGTTGTTGTCTTTATCCCCCCGGCAATGGACCCGGGAGAACCACCAATAAACATGAGAATAATGGTGATCATTTGATAAAACGGAGAGAACAGGTCCTGGTCCATCAAGGAAAACCCCGCTGTTCTCGGAGTAACAGCCTGAAAAAACGATATCATAAACCGTTTTGTAAATGACAAGGATGAAAAACAAACTGTTTTCTCAAAAACAAACAGCGCCAGTAATCCGATGCCAATCAAAATACCCGTAACAACGATTGTCAGTAATGAATGAACAGCAAGATGACGCTTGATTCCGACCAGTTTCTTCCATATATCCGTGAGAACCATAAAGCCAAGACCACCAGTCACAATCAAAATTACAATTGTCCAGACAATGACCGGATAATCTTGAAAACCTGTAAGACTGGTTGAATACGTTGAGAATCCGGCATTACAAAAAGCGGAAACAGAATGAAATAACGAATCGAAAAAAGGGCGCGTTGAACCGGACAAGTCAAACTGATGGGCCATAATTATTGCCGCTATCAGTTCAATCGATACAGTAAACAGGACAATTGATCTGATGATTTTTTTTGGATTCGTTTCTACATCATCAATATAAAACTGTTGCACAACAACGCGATTTACCAGTGATATTTTTCTTCCGGATCCCGCGATATATAATGAAAAGAAGGTGATTATACCCAACCCGCCAAATTCAATAAGAAACATGATAACCCAAAAACCGGTAGTAGTATAAATATCCATTGAAAGAGTAGATAACCCGGTTACACAAACCGCGGACACTGCGGTGAACAAACAATCTATATACGCAGGAGATTCCCGTGAAATATATATAAAAGGAAGAGACAATATCAACGAACCTATAAATGAAATTCCCATGAAGTACGCAAAAAGCTGTATTTTATCCATGGAGAGCTTGATGTTCATAGGGGAGAGTATACTTCAGCTTAATGAGAAATGTATACTTACTGCTACTAAAATTGTTGAAAAAAAAAGCGGCGGGTTCATCCGGCGCGTTATTCTCTATTTCTGCAATTCCATTTTGACTCGATAATCTTCATCGGTCCAATCCGGATCAATATCCATTACCAAATCCAGATCTGTCACACCTTTTGTAAATACATACTTGCGTTCAGCTTCAGTACTGGTAAATGAAACCTTTGCTTCAGAAACCCCAATGTCAATTTTGAAGTTTGAAATTTTATCCTTGAAATTGAAAATTTCAGATCCATTGGTGTCCAGCAATCTGATATTGTCTGCACCAAATTCCCAAATTGCATTCCAGTTTTTATCCAGCCATTTCCCCTTGGGAATTTCCCCAAATCAATACTCTCTGAAAAAACAAAACTGGACATAAGAAAAAATACAGCGAGAACGAGACAGATTTTCTTCATAACGAGACCTCCTGATAGGAATACTATCAATATAGGTGATTGTAATGGGGGATGCAAATTTACTGCTACCGAAATTGTTGAAACACCATAGAAGATCATGGACAGCATTCTTCTCATAGCTATCTTTGGACCTTCATTTATGAAAATGGCCCACCTTGCGGTGAGCCGTTTTCATAAAAAAAAGCCTGGCAGCTACCTACTTTCCCACTCAAGAGCAGTATCATCGGCGTAAGAGAGCTTGACTTCCGTGTTCGGGATGGGAACGGGTATTACCTCTCCACTATGGCCACCAGGCATTATTAACCTGTGTTAGTGTTGGACGCGTTTGGGTCCGGGATACATAAACTTTCAAGATTTTTGGAAACGATAATATGGTCAAGCCTCACGACCTATTAGTACTGCTCGGCTGAACACGTTACCGTGCGTAGACCTGCAGCCTATCAACCAGATAGTCTCTCTGGAGTCTTTAGGGGGGTCGAACCCCCAGGGATGATTTATCTTGAGGTGGGCTTCCCACTTAGATGCCTTCAGCGGTTATCCCTTCCGAACTTAGCTACCCTGCACTTGCTCTTGGCAGAACAACAGGTACACCAGAGGTTCGTCCACATCGGTCCTCTCGTACTAAATGCAGCTCCTCTCAATCATCCAACGCCCACAGCAGATAGGGACCGAACTGTCTCGCGACGTTCTGAACCCAGCTCACGTACCGCTTTAATTGGCGAACAGCCAAACCCTTGGGACCTGCTTCAGCCCCAGGATGCGATGAGCCGACATCGAGGTGCCAAACTTTCCCGTCGATGTGAACTCTTGGGGAAAATCAGCCTGTTATCCCCGGAGTACCTTTTGTCCGTTAAGTGACGGCGCTTCCACTCGCTACCGCCAGATCACTAAGACCTACTTTCGTACCTGCTCGACCTGTCAGTCTCGCAGTCAAGCCTCCTTGTGCCTTTACACTCGTACGCTGATTTCCAACCAGCGCGAGGAGACCTTCGCGCACCTCCGTTACTCTTTAGGAGGCGACCGCCCCAGTCAAACCGCCCACCTATCATTGTCCCCAACCCGGATTCACGGATTAGGTTAGAAACCTGATGTAGCAAGGGTGGTATTTCACTGGTCGACTCCACGCAACCTAACGGCCACGTCTCGTAGTCTCCCACCTATGCTACACATGCTACACCAAGATCCAATAATAAGTTACGGTGAAGGTTCACGGGGTCTTTCCGTCTAACTGTGGGTAACCGGCTTCTTTACCGGTATATAAATTTCACCGAGTCTCGCGTTGAGACAGTGCCCAGAATCGTTACACCATTCGTGCGGGTCGGAACTTACCCGACAAGGAATTTCGCTACCTTAGGACCGTTATAGTTACGGCCGCCGTTTACTGGGGCTTCGATTCACAGCTTTGAGTTACCTCGAACCGCTCCTCTTAACCTTCCAGCACCGGGCAGGTGTCACCACCTATACGTCTCATTGCTGATTCGCAGATGGCTGTGTTTTTGATAAACAGTC
>Ga0209723_1002132_pt1:12500-27746 | contig 27746 bp, 20 predicted proteins | sample BiotimSIPDNA_2_FD_185750 | JGI IMG/M metagenome (GOLD analysis project Ga0209723, IMG submission 185750) | Anaerobic biogas reactor microbial communites from Washington, USA - Biogas_R2 time_0 SIP DNA (SPAdes) (version 2) | ecosystem: Engineered > Bioreactor > Anaerobic >...
TGATTGAAAGCATCCGGATAAACATGATCCCCATCTCGCGATATAGAATAATCAGGAAAAGAATAGCGGGGAGATATCCGGCCAATACAAAAACAAGCAGAACGGTCATATTCGCAAGCACATCGGCAAACGGGTCAAAAAGCTTCCCGAAATCGCTTACTTCGTCATACTTTCTTGCAAAAAATCCGTCCAGATAATCAGTGTATTCCATAAAAAGAAACAGGGGTACAAGAATAAAGACCGAGGCCTGTAAACCGAAACCGGTTTGCTCAGGCAAAAAGAACAGAATAAAAAAAAGCGGAGCCAGAATAATCCGGACCGCGGTAAACGCATTAGCCGAACTCATGTGTCTACTATCGTATTTGACAAAGAAAGTGTCAAGCTATACTATTACCTATGAAGAAAAGCATCTTCAGGACTGTAGCATTATATCTGCTCATTCAGCTATGCTTTATCGGAATTCTCGGAACAGTGAACAATGTCGACTTTGCCACAATCATGGCATACGGCGCATCCAGTCTTGTACTACATATCGCCCTGTATCTGTTTCTCGTCGGCTTCCGCAAGGAATTCTACAATATCTCGACAGATTCAACCCTTACCAAAATAAACACGGCCAACCGGATAACCCTCCTTCGAATCAGCGCGTTACCGTCTATTGCCTTTCTTCTGGGAAACCGCGAAATAGTAGAAATCAGGACAATTCTACCAATCATGCTGATTCTGGTGTTCTTGACGGATTCTTTTGACGGTCAAATCGCCCGAAGACGAAAGCAGATTACCCGGATCGGCCAAATGCTCGATTCAATCAGTGATTACAGTTTATTGGCGGTTCTTTCTATTGTGTTTTTCGCGAACCAGATTGTACCCCGCTGGTTCTTCTACATCATTTTTTTCCGGCTCTTTCTCCAGGCCCTGGGCATGCTGGTATTCATCATTCTGAAAAAACCGCTGCCCCTGTCGTCAACCTGGGGAGGAAAGATCACCATCGCTACAACCATGGTGCTCTATGTACTTGAAGTAGTCCGACTGTTTCTTCCGGCGACGACCGCACCGCTATTCCAGGTTCTGGAATATGTCAGCGGAGCCACCATTTTCCTACTTTCGTTTGAAAAAGCATTCCTCTTCTTTGTCCAGGGGAAAAAGCTTTCAAAACCTTAGGCAGCCGGCAAGGCGATCTGATTCATCAGGGATACGCTTTATAATCATGTACGAGACTTATACCTGATGTTATTTCCTTTCCCGGAACAAGAGAACGCGCTACATCGAGAACCCGCTCAATAACCGCCGACGAATCGGCAATTCCGTGGAGCGTTATTATCTCGTCCTTGACCGTCGCTTCGAGAAAATGGACCGGAATTTGCAGATCAAAAACAATGTGATTCACAATTTTCTGGGCCTCGAGCCGTTCGCCGATCTGCCTAAGTCCTTCTTTGGCGCTTTTATCGGATACAGTCGTTTTGCATGCGTCGCTGATAACCGCAGCTCCCGTTTCCGGGTTTATCCGGTCGGTATTCAACACAAGATCGTAACTGCAGGGATCATCGTGATCGGTGTTAAAAAAACACTTGTGGAAGCCGTCCCGGTTAGCATCGCTTTCATCCATCAGAGCCCGGGCTTTTTTCTCCGGCCAGGAAAACTCTTTCATTATCCGCTCAAGACGCACAGAATCCGACGCAACAAGACGAACCGCATAGCAGCCGGGAACATCCTTCAGTATGGCGAAACCGCCGCGACCGATAAAAATACAGTTCCCGTTTCTCGCGTGCCAATACACCGCTTCACGCAGATAATCGAAATACTCATCACGATCACGCGCGAGTGAAGCCCAAAATCCCGGTTTCTTTTCGTCATACTTTGACAACTTGTCTTCGGTCAGTCCGTGCTTGACAAGTTCTGCCTCGAGAACTTGCCGCGTTATGAATGTATAGCCCAATTGTTCGGCAAGCTTTTCCGCTATTTCATCACCAAAGGACGCAATTTGTCGGGAAATCGTTATTATTGCCATACCGAACCTCCTTGTTTTCGTGTATCATCACTTAAAGGATACGTCCTGAAACCATTTCTGTCAAAGGAGAAAACCCATGCTCTCAAGCCGGATAACGTGGCAGCCACTCTCAAAGCGGAAGGTTTTTTCCACCCGGGTCTTTGATATCGCGGAAATAACCAGCAAATCACCGGTTGGGTCCGAACATAACTTCTATACTCTCGAAGCCCGCGACTGGGTAATTGTAATCCCGGTACTCCGGGCGGAAAACACAGATCATTTTCTGATGGTAACCCAATGGCGGCACGGAACAGCGACAGAGTCGGTTGAATTTCCCGGTGGTGTAATGGATGCCGGGGAAAGCCCCGCCGATTCGGCTAAACGGGAACTGCTGGAGGAAACGGGATACAAGGCGGAAACCATAACACACCTTGCCACTCTTTCACCGAATCCCGCGATCATGAGCAATCACTGCCATGTTTTTCTCGCCGAAGACCTTGTGGACACCCACACACCTGCCCCGGATGACGATGAATACATCACATTATCGCAATTGACGGTCGGTGAGGCCATCGACAAGATGGGACACGGAAACCACACCCATGCACTGATGCTTTCTGCGCTTTTTCTTTACCTGCAAAAAAAAGGGGTATCCGTTTCCACGGACACCCCGATCTAAGCACTCGGCTCAATTATTCGTCATTCTTCTTAAAGGGTTCATATTCCACGCCAGGATCATAGATTCCTTCGCGGTACTCGCCCTCAATGCTCGGGATTTCAACTGTCATGCCCGGCATTATCAAATGAGGATTTCCCGGACGCTTGAGCGCTTTCCGGTTTGCCTCATACAACTTTTCCCACATGAAGGGATCGCCGTAAATCGCCGGGTTTTTCGCGATGTTCCAGAAGCAATCGCGTGTGGCATCCCATTTATCTACAATATATTGTGACGGAAGCGGCACAATTTCACGGACTGACGAAAGCGCCTGGAGAGCCTTTTCGGCAGCAGATTGCGTTCCCGTCCAGTCTTCGTCAGCAAAGCTTCCCTCTGCTTGTGAAATGTACGCCGACGCTTCTTTCATTGCAGCAGGGAAGTACCGGTCGGCATTTGTCTGTTCAGCCCAGGCATACCGGGTACGCGCTTCGAGAAGTTTATTCTCGGCATCGGCGCGAGCCAACATCTTTTCAATATATTCCGCAGACAGCCGGGCGTTTTCTTCGGCTTCACGGGCATATTCCACGGCTGCGTCGTAATCGCCTTCATCGTAGGCTTCTTCAGCCTGCAGGGATAGGGAGCGGCTTTTTCGCTGAAACTCGTTGTTGTCCCAGGTAGTGGCGGCAAAACCCGCATACGCTACCGCACAGAATAGTATTGTGAGAAGCAGTACTTTTTTCATCATTCTTCCTCCCCGGATACGTCGCTATCATCCGCTGCATCAGTCTCGGGCGGTGTATCGCCGGAGAGCACCGTTTCTTCCGGTTCATCCGAGAAGCCTTCGGCATCTTCGGGGAGCGGAACAATTTCATCCGCTTTCCGGGCCAATTCAGAACTGTATTCCTGCCGGTTGCGCGCAGCTTCCATTGCGGCGTCGGCAGCATTCTTTTTGAGACTTGCCTGCTGGAAAACGTCAGTAAAGAGCACGGCGGAATCAGCATAGGCATTGTAGGCGGATTCCCAGTCATCGGCTTTGCCGAACGCATCGCCGCGGGTATATGATCCGTTCGCATCTGCATAGGCGGCGGCCATGGAGCGAGACGCTTTTATGGAATCACACATTTCCCGAACCTGTTCGGCCTTTGTTTTCATGTCTGAAGATAGCGCCTGATATCCGGCATTTTTTACCGTACCATACAGCATCACCGACTGGTCCGCGGCTTCAAGCGCAGCAGCATCCGCGGTTCCATACGCATTCGCCGCTTCGTTATACTTTACACCGGCCTGTTCATACGCATCAGGTGCATAGGGAACAAAACCGTTGTCATCGATAACTTTCTTCAGCGCAAGAGCTTCCATACCACGCTGAAGTGTTTTATACCGCAGCAGGGCCAGCTGTGCCGAATCATAACTCGCCTTGATATCATCCGCTTCAAATGATGCCCTTGCCGCGTTCTCCGCTAATTCAGCCTGGTTAAACTGTTCAGGGAAATAGGAACGGGCACCGGCGGCAATCGCGGCTTCACGCTCACGGGCCAGCTCGGCTCCCAGGTCCAGGGCGAGACGGTCAAGACCTTCCGAAAGGATCTTTTCGTACAGGGACGCCGCCTCGGTATAGGCCACGGTCGCTACATCGTAATCATCCGCGGTAATGAACGAAGCACCGTCATCGGATGTTTCAACAACACGGGACACAGCGGCTTGTCCATTATTGCGCAGTGTCTCCGCCGCGGTCCAGTCGTCAGGATAATAGGAACCAACGCGGTATTGTTCACAGGATGCACGAAGCGATTCTGTGCGGTCAACAAGCGCCTTGAGTACAGCATCTATTTCCTTCAGTTCCTGATCCTGAACAACCGTTGCCTGAACGTCAGCTTCCGGCGCCTCAGCCTCGGGTTTTGGGGCGGTTTTACAGGAAATGAACGCAAACAACACAAGAACGGTACACCCTGCAGCGAGCAGGATTTTTCGTTTATTCATCGGAACCTCCATAACTTTATCAGTGTACAGGGTACACCCAATCAAGTTTTCTTACAAGAAATTTTTCCCCTGTGGTATACTTGCGGTATCTCAAATGGAGGTTTTTGCGATGGCAGACGACTTTTCCTTTGAAATCACCGAGCGGTTTGGCGTGCTGGCGACGGCCAAGTCCGGATGGACCATCGAGCTCAACAAGGTATCCTGGGGCGGGAGACCGGCAAAATTCGATATACGAAGCTGGTCACCGGATCATGAGAAAATGGGTAAAGGCATAACGCTAACCGAAGAAGAACTGGCTGCCCTGAAAAAGACACTGGAAGGCATGTCCCTGTAGCCGGTTACCGGTGCAGGGCAATCTCGTGCTGCGTCAGTTGATCACATACTTCGTTGTAATGAATTCCGGCATGACCCTTTACCCATTTCCACTCAACAGAAAGACGCGAAACAAGCTCGTCGAGCTGCATCCACAAATCCTTGTTTTTCACCGGATCTTTTGACGCCGTCCGCCACCCGTTCCGTTTCCAGCCGGTAATCCACTGGGTTATCCCTTTTTGAACATACTGGGAATCGGTATATACCTGCACGTGGAGATTTTTCCATTGCGGAGAAGATTCGATTGACCCGAGCGCCTTGATGACCGCGGTCAGTTCCATGCGGTTATTGGTGGTATTCCGTTCTCCGCCGGAGCCCTGGTGTTCACAGGAAGGGTCAACAGCGGAACCCGAATGATCGCACTCGCCTTCCACGATGACATACCCCCAACCGCCGGGACCCGGGTTTCCGGAACAGCCGCCGTCCGAATATACGGTTATACCGCTCATACGGAGGATCCGTCCTTTTTTTGTGCGGGAACCGGTACCGAATGAAAGGTTTCACCCAGAAGCTTGTAGGCCTCGGCCAGGGCACTGACCGTCATGTCCCATCCAAGACAGGGATCGGTTATGGACAAACCCTTTTTAAGGTCCGCGGGATCCGCCGAAATGGGCTGACAACCGGTTTCAAGAAAGCTTTCTATCATGCAGCCGCACAGTGGGCGGAGCGGTGTGTCCGCGTCGTTGCGTAGGCGGATAATCTCCATGAGCACACCAATCTGGTTCTCGGGCATTTTCTGGGAATTTCCATGAGAACAATCCACAATGATGGACGGCCGGACCCCCGCCTTCTTGAGCAGGGACACCGCGTTCTCAACCGAATCCCGGTCATAATTGGTACCCTTCTTTCCACCCCGGAGAATGAGATGACTGTCGGGATTTCCGAGCGTCTGCAGGACACAGGCCGAACCTTCACGGGTTATGCCGATAAAGGAATGAGACTGACGGGAGGAAAGAATCGCGTTCACTGCAATCTGTACATCGCCGTCCGTCGCGTTCTTGAAGCCGACCGGCATGGAGAGCCCGGACGCCATTTCACGGTGCGTCTGGCTTTCGGTCGTCCGCGCGCCGATGGACGCCCAGCTCACAAGGTCGGACGTATACTGGGGAACGATGGGATCGAGCATTTCGGAACCGCAGGGAAGGCCGAGCTCGTTTACCTTGACGAGAATTTCGCGTGCCAGCCGGAGCCCGCGCGGAATGTCGGAGGTCTGATCGAGCCCCGGATCCATGATCAGGCCGCGCCAACCAACCGTGGTACGCGGTTTTTCGAAATACACCCGCATGACTATGCACATACGATCGGCGTACTTCTTTCTGAGTTCGGCGAGACGGGTTGCGTATTCAATGGCCGAGTCAACGTCATGAATGGAGCAGGGGCCGACAATGACCAAAAAGCGGTCATCCTCCCGGCGGAGAATCCGCTGCACTTCTTCACGGCCCATCATGACCGTATTAGCCGCAGCTTCCGTTACCGGATACTGTTCCGCCATTTCATCGGGGGAAAGCAGGGCCTGGGACTCAAGAATGCGTACGTCGCGTATCGTGGTATCGTTCATCGGTTATCATCCATTTTTCAAGTCGATTTTTCAAATCCGCCGGACGGCATCAAGGATTTCCATTACCATAATGGAATCATCCCATGTTTGTACAGGGCTTTCGGTCAGACCCTGCGCCATACACCGCTCAACCTCACGTATTTCATACTCGTAGCCGTTGCAGTCAAACGGCGCACTGAAGGTTTCAAGCATTTCGCCGTCTCCGGAAAGAAGGCGCGCTTCCTCGGCCATCCAGAACAGGGGCAGAACGATGGCCCCGGTCTCGCCGATAAGGACCAGCTGACGCATCTCGCCGATTCCGTGCAGGGTAATCGCGCTTGAAAGCTCTGCGGTAAGCCCCGAATCATATTTGAACTGCATGCGGTTATACCGGTCTACCCCGGATGCATCCCGTTCCAGGTACGATTCAAGGTGGTCGGGCTTTTTTTTCCCCGCAAAAATGGTAGCAGCCGTGACCGGATAGATTCCTACATCGAGAAGCGCGCCGCCGCCGAGTACGGGATCAAAAAGACGGCTTGCGGGATCATAGGTCTTGTTCAGGAAAAAATCACAGCGGATAAATTTGAGCGTGCCTATTTTTCCTTCTTTTACCCAGGATAGGGCTTTGTTCACTGCGGGATTGAATTTCATCCACATGGCTTCCATGAAAAACCGGCCTTCCGCACGGGCTGTATCAATAACGGGATAAAAGTCTTTCGCTTTGATACTGACAGGCTTCTCGCAAAGTACCGCCTTGCCGGCTCTGAGCGCCTGAATGGAAAGCTCCGCATGGAGGTTGTGTGGTGTCGCAATATAGACGGCATCAACAGACGGGTCGGCAAAGAGTTCGTCGTAGAATCCGTACGCATGCGGTATGCCCCGCGGAGAGGCGAACGCCTCGGCCTTTTCCAGTGAACGGGAGGCGACGGCGTATAACGCACTCTTTCCGGTACGAGCCGCTTCAAAGGCGCAGGCCTCGCAGAATTTTTCCGCGATGCCCCCGGTCGCGACAATGCCCCATCGTATTGGTGTTCTCGTCATACGTTCCTCCCCCGAAAATTTCAAAAAATCGTTGCCGTTTCCCGACTTTTTCTGTATTTTATACCGTAGCCACCTGAATTTGAAGAGGTGAACCTGCTTTTATTTACCGGAAAGGTACATCAATAAGGAGAAAAGAAATGGCCAAACAGCTCTTGTTTAATGAAGAAGCAAGAAAGAAACTACTGTCGGGTGTGGAACAGATTTCCCGCGCAGTAAAGGTTACCCTGGGTCCGAAGGGCAGAAATGTCCTCATCGACAAAAAATTCGGTGCCCCGACCGTGACCAAAGACGGTGTTTCCGTCGCGAAGGAAATTGAACTTGAGGATTCCTATGAGAACATGGGAGCTCAGCTCCTCAAGGAAGTAGCGACAAAGACCAACGACGTTGCCGGTGACGGTACTACCACCGCAACCGTACTTGCCTATTCGATGGTTCGCGAAGGTCTCAAGGCGGTTGCAGCCGGCATGACCCCGATCGAACTGAAACGGGGCATGGACAAAGCAGTCGCCATCGCGGTGGAAGAGATCCGCAAGAATTCCAAGGAAATCAAGGGATCTGACGAAGTAGCGCATGTAGCGTCCGTTTCCGCCAATAACGACGAGGAAATCGGAAAGATCCTGGCAGACGCAATCGAAAAGGTCGGCAAGGACGGCGTTATCACCGTTGAAGAAGCCAAGACCATGGATACCACCACCGATTTCGTTGAAGGTATGCAGTTCGACCGCGGGTATATCTCTTCCTACTTCGTAACCGACCGCGACCGGATGGAAACGGTCTTCGAGAATCCCTACATTCTCATCCACGACAAGAAAATTTCCAACATGAAGGACATGCTTCCCCTGCTCGAGAAAATCGCGCAGTCCGGACGCCCCCTGCTCATCATCGCCGAAGATGTTGACGGCGAAGCGCTTGCCACCCTCGTGGTAAACAGCCTCCGCGGAACACTCAAGACCTGTGCGGTCAAGGCTCCCGGTTTCGGCGACCGCCGCAAAGCCATGCTCGAAGACATCGCCATCCTTACCGGCGGTGAAGTGATTTCCGAAGAACTCGGTCTCAAGCTCGAAAACACCGACATTTCCCAGCTCGGTGAAGCCAAGAGCATCAAGATTGACAAGGACAACACCACCATCATCGACGGAAGCGGCAAGAGCAAGGACATCAAGGACCGCGTTGCCCAGATCAAGGCACAGATTGACGAAACCTCGTCCGACTACGACAAGGAAAAACTCAAGGAACGCCTCGCCAAACTCGCCGGAGGTGTTGCCGTTATCAACATCGGTGCCGTTACCGAAGTTGAAATGAAAGAAAAGAAGCACCGCGTTGAAGACGCGCTTTCCGCAACCCGTGCCGCCCTGGAAGAAGGCATTGTTGCCGGAGGTGGTGTTGCCACTATCCAGGCCGCGTCCGCGCTCGACAAGGCTGATCTTGAGAACCTCACCGATGACGAAAAGATCGGCTTCAAGATTGTACGGCGCGCACTCGAAGAACCCATCCGCCAGATCGCCGAAAACGCCGGTGTTGACGGAGCGGTCATTGCCGAACGGGCAAAAACCGAAAAGAAGGGAATCGGGTTTGACGCTGCGAAGATGGAATGGGTGGACATGGTCAAGGTCGGTATCATCGACCCCGCCAAGGTAACCCGCTCCGCGCTTCAGAACGCGGCATCGGTCGCAGGACTCCTGCTCACAACCGAATGCGCCATCACCGACATCCCCGAGAAGAATCCTCCCGCCCCCGCAGGCGGCGACATGGGTGGAATGGGTGGAATGTATTAATAAATTGCTTAGCAATTTATTAATACTGCTTGGGAGAAATGGCACGAAGTGTCATTTCTCCACGGCATGTATTAAAACTGCATAGTCACCATGCAAAAAAAGACCGCGCACATTGCGCGGTCTTTTTTTATTGAAGAAAACCCATCAGTGCAACGAGGCACCATTCGAAAGAATCACATCCCGGTACCACCAGGCAGAGTCTTTTATTGTGCGCTTGAATGTAGTGAAGTCCACATGAACAAGTCCGAACCGTTCCTTGTAGCCTTCCGCCCATTCAAAGTTGTCCATCAGGCTCCAGTGAAAGTACCCGGCAATATCAACACCTTCATCAATGGCCTTTTCCAACCCGAGAAGATAGCGGCGGGTAAAGTCGATACGGGAAGGATCGTGCACCTTGCCGTCCATATGGACCCAGTCGCTGTTCGCAAGCCCGTTCTCGGTAACGATGACAGGTTTCTTGTAGCGTTCATACATGAACCGGGTTCCCCAGCGGAGGGTTTCGTCCTCAACATTCCACTTGAGCGCGGTCTGCGGCTTTCCGGGTGCATCGGGAAGGACACACGGTACACCATGGGCGTCGGTGCCGATTATTTTGCCACTGTACAGATTGATCCCGAAGAAATCGAGATCACGGGAAATGAGCGCCATATCGTCCTGCCAGTTTTTGGGCAAGTCTTTTTCGATTATCTCGAGGATATCGTCGGGATATTTTCCGAGATACACCGGATCGGAAAAGAGGGAGATGGTCCAGAACAATTCCCGGGCCGGAGTATGGCTGAACATCGCCTTGCGGGCAAGCTCGATATTGTCGGGTGTTTCCGTTGCGGGAATCATGGCCTGTGTAGTAGGAACATACCCGATGGTATACTTTGAGCCGCCCTTTGCGCGCAGGATGTCGACCGCTTTACCATGCGCGACCATGGAATGGTGCGCGGCTTTGGCCACATCCGTCTGGGGGAGCAAATATCCCGGCGCATGGTGTCCGTTAATCAGTCCAAGACCCACAAAACATTGCGGTTCATTGAAGGTCATCCAGTTTGACACCCGGTCTCCGAGCGTATCGACAACGGCCCGGGTATATTCGGCAAACGCATCCGAAATGGACGGGTTCATCCAGCCGCCCTGCTGCTGCAGAATCTGGGGCAAATCCCAGTGATACAGCGTTACCCAGGGGTCAACACCGGCGGAAAGGAGCTCGTCAACAAGACGTGAATAGAAATCCAGTCCCTTCTGGTTCACCGCGCCCCGTCCGGTCGGTATAACCCGCGGCCAGGCCACGGAAAAGCGGTACGCCGGGAGGGAAAGATCCTTCATGATCGCGACGTCTTCCTTGTACCGGTGATAATGGTCGCACGCGGTGTTTCCGGTATCTCCATTATAGGTTTTTCCGGGTGTCTGGGAAAATACATCCCAAACGGAAGGACTTCGGCCGTCCTCATTCCATGCGCCTTCTATTTGATATGACGCGGTAGCCGCGCCCCAGATAAATTTCGGGGGAAATGCCATAAAAACTCCTGGTAGTTGGTGTTACTATAAGTGTAATAAAGGGTTCGGGAAAAGGGAAGGCTTTTTGTTTCTTTTTGCAACAAATTAGGTGTTTTTTTTCAACAATTTTGATAGCAGTACCCAAAACCCCTCCGTCAAACGTTTCAAACACGGATTCCATAGACAGAGGGCGAATTTTCAGGTAAATTTGCGTTCGTATGTTTGGATTTCTGAAACGTTTATTCGGTAAAAATTCGCAACTACCGGTCGATCCTGAAGAAATCGTTGAAGAATTCTGGCTCGCGGACTTTACACGGTCGAAAACCGCCCGGTTTTGCGAAGAATCCGGGGATTCCTATACCGCCAGTTTTTCAGACAATTCACTGCAATTGCATCTCAAACGCAGGAATCTCTTTGCCTGGACGGTCAATCCCCGGTATCGATACCGTGATTTTGTTCTTGAAGCACTTTTTGAGTTCCCGGAAAACCGGAGCGAAAATTCCGCGGACACAACGGACACGGCGGCAGGTACGGCCGCTGCAGGTATTCTTTTCCGTCTCATATCAGATTCAATCTTTTACAGCGTTCAAATTTCGGACAGGGGATTCATTCGTCTGGACGCAGTGGTCAACAACACTCCCCTGCCCGTTCTCGGCTGGACAGAGACAGAACGTTCCTCCCGGCAACCACTGACCGATAAAAATGAAGAAATACCGCCGTACCTTGAAAGCGATCGTGTCTATTCGTTGCGCATCATAGCCCACGATACCAGCATCACCCTTATTGTGAACGATGTTTGGGTCGCAGAATGTTCTGACGACACCATCCAGGCGCCGGGCAAACTCGCCTTTGCAGCGCAAACCTGGGATTCATGCCCGCAGGCAACCATTTCGCTGAATGCGCTTTCCGTTGAATCACGCTCAATGGAAGTGGAAACCCTGTACACACGATGGAATCAGTATCTCCATATTCCGGAACAGGCGCGGATCCGTCTTGCGGAAACATGGTACGCGATGGGCCAGTACGTACCGGCGTTTCTTGAACTCAGAAAGATCTGGAAAAAGAGACAACCGCAGCATGATGAGCTGCTCCTGGCCGGTCAGATACATCTGGCCCAGCGCTTGTATCAATCTGCAGGTGATTTTTTCAACAAAGCGCTTGAGCAGAATCCAGCATCTCCGGAAGTTCATGCGGAAATAGCCGGCCTCTACTATCTTGAAAACCGCTGGGGTGATCTTGAAAAGCACCTTGAAACAATGGACCGGCACGTTATCCAGGAGTCCGCGTTTCTTTCCAGCCTTGAAGGGCACCTGCTTGCCTGGAAGGGGGATCATAGCAGCGCCGCGCAGGCATACTACCGTGCCGGGACGATTAACCGTGGCCAGGGACTGTTTTTTTTCAATGCCGGCAAGGAATGGCATCTTGCCGATGAAAACACAAAGGCCGCCAAAGCGCTCAAAGAAGCCGCACATCTTTTTCTCAATAACGGTGAATACGACGATCTTGACCAGTGCCTTGCCCTTCTTGCGGAAACCAAAAAAGACGATCCGGAACTGCCGGCGCTTACCGGCAAGTATCTGTACGCAACCGGCGATATGGAGAAAGCGCGGGACCAACTGGCGGAAGCAGTGCGCAAACGCACAAAGGACTCGGCGGTCTGGTATCTCCATGCCATGATACTTCAGTCGGACGGAATGACGGACAAAGCGGTCAAGGCTGTTGAAAAGGCGATACAGCTTGAACCGGAGTACGGCCTCTACCGCTTCCGCCTCGCGGAAATGAAATTCAACGCAGGCGCATCCTGTACGGACGAATTGCAAATCGCACTGGAAAAAGACCCGGATAACGGGTGGGTGCATAATCTTGCCGCGCTGGTTTCCCTCCGTGACGGAGATACCGACGGCGCTCTCCGGGCAATAACCCGGGCACGAAGCATTCTCCCCCGGGAACTGCCCGTACTGATCAATTACGCGGAAATTGAACGGCGCCGTGGCAATCTTGATTCGGTTTTACCACTTCTTTCCGGAGAAGATCCCGAAACGCTTCATGCTGCGGCGAACCTTCTCGTGGAAGACGAACGTCTTGATGAGGCCGACGAATGGTACCGGCGTGCCCTGCACCGCCGGCCGCATGATCCTGAAATACTGACCGACTGTGCCGCCAACTGTCTCGAACGGGACCTTTTAAATGAAGCCGACGATCTTTTGGCCCGCGCTTTTGAAGGTGCTTCCAACGAACGAATGTACCAGCTGGTTAGTGTCCTCGCCGGGAAGAAAGGTGAATACGCCCGGGCCGAGGTGGCGCTTCTCCAGGGCCTTCAGGAGTTCCCCGAAAATCCGACCCTCCTGTACGAACTGAGCGGCGTATATCTTGTAACCGGAAAACTGGACAAGGCACGAAGCCTTGCCGAGCGCTTGGTGAAAGCCGGACGTACAGACAAGGCAGAAGCGTTGCTCAAGGAAATACAAGATGCGGGAACCAACAAAATACACTGCTCAGTATGCGGACGGGAATGGCGGGTCCCCCGGGATATTCCCCCGCAGGGGTCGCTCAGGCTCAGGGCTCAACCGCCGGACGATCTTCCCGCCGGGACCTGTCCCGAATGCCGGAAAACGTACTGTATAGCATGCGCGAAAGAACACCTCGGCGATGACGGCCGTTTCCGCTGCAGGGACTGCGGTGTTCCGCTCAAACTGGTTGATCAAAATGTGTTGTGGTTGCTGGATACGTGGCACAAGGAAGCGCTGAAAAAAATCACGGAAAACGACTAGAAATTCACCCAGAGCCCCGGACGCAATAGAGACGAAGCGTCCGTGTTTCCGAAAAAATCCCGTATTTTACGAACATAGGCCGAACGTGAGATATTCATGCCGCCGAACCGGGCAATGTGATCGGTATACACCTGTGAATCAATAAGAGCTCCTCCCATCCGGTTAAAAAACGCATCGGCGAATACCGCAAAGGCGGTCTTGGACGCGTCGGAAACCCGGGTGAACATGGACTCTCCAAAAAAAACAGCACCGATCTGTACACCGTAGAGACCGCCAACAAGATGGCCGTCTTTCCAGGCCTCCACAGAATGAGCAATGCCGAGCCGGTGCAGCCGGATAAAGGCTTCGGCCATGTCGTCGGTAATCCAGGATCCATCCTGATCGTCCCGCGTTATCGCCGAACACCAGGTAATGACCCGTTCAAACTCACGGTCGGCGGTAATGTCGAATTTTCCCTGCCGGATAACCCGCGAAAGCCGGGAAGGAACATGGAAGCTTTCCGGCGTTATGACAAACCTCGGATCGGGAGACTGCCAGTACAGTGGATCATCTTCATTGAACCATGGGAAGATTCCCTGAGTATACGCGGAAACGATCATGCCGGGCGAAAGGTTTCCGCCCACAGCAACAACGGAACCGCAGGCATCCTCGGGATCCGGAAAGGAAAACCGTTCATCAACTTCAAGCCAGGGGAAGTCGGGATCGCTGCGGGTTTCCGCGTCAAATACGCGGGGCGCTTTACCGGACATCAGACCTCTTCCGCCAGAGCCGCCATGGGTTCGGTTTCCCGGGGAATTACGGTAATCCTGATTTCTCCCGGAATTCCGGCATCATGATCGCAGCGCGCGGTTCCGCCACCGGACAGTTCTCCGAACAACACCATATCCACGAGAGGATTGGTAATCCGTTCCTCCACAAGCCGGGCCGCGTTGCGGGCACCGTATTCCACGGAGTACCCCTGTCCGGCAAGAAAAGCGACCGCTTCCGGACGAACATCCAGAGCAACGGACTTTTCCCGGAGACGGAGGGCTACCGCATCAAGTTCCTTGCGAACAATTTTCTCCATGATCTTCCGGGAAAGAGGCCCGAAAGGAACCACTGCGTCCAGCCGGTTACGGAATTCCGGAGAGAACGTCCGTTCAACCGCGTCTGATACTGCGCTGTCGGTGTAGTCTCCACCGCCGAAACCGATGGCAGGACGATTCATGTCCCGCGCACCCGCGTTGCTCGTCATTATCAGAATCACGTTCCGGAAATCGGCCTGACGCCCCTGATTGTCGGTTAGCGTAGCATAGTCCATTATCTGCAGGAGAATGTTGAATATGTCCTGATGGGCCTTTTCAATCTCATCCAGGAGAAGCACCGCATGGGGTGTTTTCCGGATTGCGTCGGTTAACAGACCTCCCTCGTCGAATCCGACATAGCCGGGAGGAGAACCGATGAGACGGCTCACCGCGTGTTTTTCCTGGTATTCACTCATGTCAAAGCGGTGAAGCGCAATGCCGAGCACCTGCGCAAGGGTTCGGGCGAGCTCGGTCTTGCCGACGCCGGTGGGTCCCACAAAGAGGAAGTTGGCGACCGGTTTTCCCGGCGAGCGAAATCCGGCGCGTGACCGTTTGACCGCCGTTACCACCCTGTTCACC
>Ga0209723_1002135_pt1 | contig 27692 bp, 29 predicted proteins | sample BiotimSIPDNA_2_FD_185750 | JGI IMG/M metagenome (GOLD analysis project Ga0209723, IMG submission 185750) | Anaerobic biogas reactor microbial communites from Washington, USA - Biogas_R2 time_0 SIP DNA (SPAdes) (version 2) | ecosystem: Engineered > Bioreactor > Anaerobic > Unclassified | place...
GTGTGATTGAAGTCTACTTTTATAATAACAAGATAGCTCGTTTTGACTTGCGAGAGAGCGAATGTTAAAGATTCAATCTGTCAACCATGTGTCCGAACACCTGTCAGCGATCTATCCGGTCTATACATTTGGGGAGGGACCGCGCAGCGGGGGTGAGGTTATCTTTTCGTAGGGAACGAGGCTAGTCCCGTTCCATTTCACACCCGGATTCAATTACGGATCCTATCCTATCAGCTATTTCCCCGTCATCGCGAGCCACTGTCCCGAAGCGTTCTCTCTTTCATTTTGTCATCCTGAGGGCACCGAAGGATCTTAACAGGAAGAATAGCAGAGAGAAATGATGGAAAACAAGATTCTTCACTGCGTTCAGAATGACAATTTACCTCCTACCGTCATCGCGAGCCGTTTTTGCGAAGCGATTTCGATTCACAAGCCAAAAGCAGATTGCCACGTCGCTACGCTCCTCGCAAAGACGGAAAATGACCTGGGCGAGGTGAAGCCCCGCCTTACTGGGTGCCTGCGCAGCGGGGAGAGTGTCTTTATCGTTCCCGAAAAGAGATCAAAAACAAACACCCTCTTCAGTCTTTCGTCCGTTTTACGGCGGAAGCCAGCTTAGCCTCCGGCACGCAAGCAGTCCTGAGGAGAAGCCCAAAGATTGCTAGCACATAGGGCATGCAGGCAGCTCTCAGGGGAAGCCCAATTCAGCTATCAGCTATGAGCTAAAACCTGCTTGAAAAGATAGAACAAATGTGCTAAACTATAGCCGCGTGATTTCATTGATGAGACGGCACATTAACAACGAAAAAAAAGTATTTGCATTCAAACCGCTTGGTTGCACCATCAAAAAACAGTGCAATCATTGCAAATGGTGCAAATGGATCGCTGAGAGCAGGGAACAGGGATCAGGGAGCAGGACAAAGGATGATGGAGACGCCGGCGACGGAAGCTAGGCGGTTGCGCAAGCAGCCCCCAGGAGAACCGTGTTGAAAAGAAGCGGATTCCGCCTTACGACTCTTCAGGCTTTGAATTGAACTATGCGGCTTAAGGCGGAGGGAGACCAGCCCCCTCCGTACGAACAAACTGCTAGTAGGGCAGACAACGCGTCCTTAAGGGTAGTTCCTTGCTTAGCCCCTCGTACGAGCTAAATAGAAGAGTTTAGATGCTGACGACTTCCCAACCAGATTCGACATAGGTGCGGATGCCGGCGTGCCCGTTCATGTCATCCAGAAGGGGCAGACCCAGCGCGGCATTGGCTTCGTAGACACCAAGCGCGCGTGAGCAGGCCATGCAGATCCCGGCAATCAGACCGGCATCGAGCGCTTTGAGATAGAGTTTGTTTTGCTCATCACTGAGAAGAGAGGGCAGCTTGACGGAATTGCCTTCGAAGATGATCTTGACCTCAGCGCCTCCATCAGCAAGATCGAGCGCATTGAGCAGGACGTGCAAGAAGCACATCTTTTCACCATTCATGGCATAAAAGAGGACTTTATTCATTTTTTCTCCTTTCAATCACTAAAAAGGTTAATCAGTAATAATATCTTTTGCCCAGGAGCGGTTGGCGAGGTACCAGTCCACCAGGTTTTGGACGCCTTCATGCAGACCAACGCAGGGTTCCCAGCCGAGCATTTGACGGGCTTTGCCTACATCGGCAACGTTGCTGAAGACATCAGCGAGATGAGTGGGCATATAAACACGGTTGGCTCTTTTCCCCAGGAGATTCTCGAGCAATTCAATGACCGCGTTGATGCTCATGACTTCGTGACCACCGAGGTTGAAGATTTCGTAACCGACATTTTTCAGTGCCAAGAGGGTTCCGGCGGCGATATCGTCCACGTAGGTGAACCCGCGCGACTGTTCGCCACTGCCATTGATGGTGACAGGTTTGCCTTCGGCGATCCACTGGCAAAAGCGGAACATGGACATGTCGGGGCGACCAGCAGGACCATAGACGGTGAAGTAGCGCACGACGGAAACATCGATGCCGTAGAGGTGGTGATAAGAGTAGGCGAAGGCTTCCGCGCCCTTCTTGCTGGCAGCGTAAGGTGCAAGGGGACGATCGGTTGGGGCGAGTTCGGAATGGGGCGGGGTGCCATCCGCGCCATAGAGGCTGGAGGTTGAGGCAAGGATGAATTTGGGCACGCCCTGCCTGCGGGCGTATTCGAGCAGATTGAGGGTGCCGAGCGTGTTGGTGTAGAGGTAGCTCCAGGGATCCGATGTGCTTTGGCGCACGCCTGCCATAGCAGCAAGATTGACGACAGCCTGTGCGTCAGGAACTTCTTGGGCAAGCTGGTCAATGATCGCCAGGTCGGTGATATCAGCTTTCAGGAAGGTGAAGGCGGGCTGAGGGAGCAGCGTTTCAAGGCGGTGCTGCTTCATGCGCACGTCATAAGCGGCAGAAAGGTTGTCGACGCCAAAAACCTGATGCCCTTGATTCAGGAGGGCATTAGTAACTTTGGAACCAATGAAACCAGCCGCGCCGGTGACGATATAGGTGCTCATCAGAGCTTGATCACCTTCAGGTTGGCTTTGGGAACATCTTTGGTGGCGTTGCGGGCGTCAAAGACTAATTGAGCTTTTTCGACCACCATGTTGTAATCCACCTTGGCGTGATTAGTGATGATGGCAACCAGATCGGCGGTTTCTACACTTGCCTGCAGGTCCTTTTCTGAGCTCATTTGGATGTTTTCGAAATCCAATTCAGGCACAAAGGGGTCGTAGTAGGTGACAAGCGCGCCGTTTTCCCGGAGGAGGTGGATGATATCCAGAGCGGGAGATTCGCGCATATCGTTGATGTTGGGTTTGTAGGCAACGCCGAGAACGAGGACTTTGCTGCCGTTGAGAGGCTTTTTGTAGCGATTGAGGGCGTCCTGAATGCGGGTGACTATGTAGCGGGGCATTCCGGTGTTAATTTCGGAAGCAAGCTCGATGAAGCGCGCATTGTAATTGAGGGTTTTCATCTTCCAGGAGAGGTAGAGGGGATCGATTGGGATACAATGCCCGCCCAAACCCGGACCGGGAGTAAACATCATAAAACCAAAGGGCTTGGTGGCGGCCGCATCAATCACTTCCCAGACATCGATACCCAGCCGCTCACACATTTGGGCAAGTTCGTTAACCATGGAAATGTTGATCATGCGGAAGGTGTTCTCAAGCAGTTTGGACATCTCGGCCACTTCAGCGGTGGAAACGGAAACAATGGTTTCAATGGCTTGTCCGTACCAGGCTTTGGCAACTTCGGTACAGGCTGGGGTGATGCCGCCCAAAACCTTGGGGGTGTTGACAGTGGTGAAGTCTTTGCGACCTGGGTCGACCCGTTCTGGAGAGAAGGCAAGGAAGAAGTCTTCACCTACCTTAAGATTGTGCTTCGCAGTAAGTTTGGGCAACACGAATTCACGGGTGGTGCCAGGGTAGGTGCTGGACTCGAGCACAATGATCATGCTGCGGTGAAGGTAAGGGGCGATCTGTTCGCTGGCACTGGCGATAAAAGACATGTCTGGGTCTCCGGTCTTGCGTAAGGGCGTGGGGACGCAGATGGAGACGGCGTCGATTTCAGACAGGACGGAGTAATCAGTTGTGGCACGCAGGCGACCAGAGTCGATGTGTTTGCGCAACTGGGCGTTGGTAATGTCCGAGATGTAACTTTCGCCCCGGTTGATCATATCGACTTTTTCCTGGATAGGGTCAATTCCGGTCACGTTGAAGCCGGCATTGGCGAAGGTAATGGCAAGGGGCAACCCAACATAGCCAAGACCGAGTACGGAGATGTTAGCACGTTTTTTTTGAATATCTTGAATCAAATCTTCTTTTACCATTTTCACCTCACAGAGGCGGCTTTTTTAGAACAAACTAAGTTGCTCTGGCGGCTTCTGTTCTTCAGATTCTTTTTGGATTATTTTTTCTTCTTGTTTTTTGCTTTCCTGAGCAGTTACTGTGAGTGTAACTTCTGGGGTCGGAGGCAGAACAACTGACTCCGGCTCCTTAATGTCAGGGAGCGTGGTGTTGCTGGTGTTGATAAATCGCTTCAACCGGGCAAAATCTTCAATCAGGGTCTGACGAAGATTGGGTTGATGCAAAGCTGCGGCGGGGTGGTACATTGTGACCACTTTTCGGTTGCCGACATTGTGGGTGCGTCCATGGATGGCGCTGATGCGACCACCGGTGATGAACTTGGCCATTGAAATACGACCCAGCGTGACAATGACTTGCGGGTCAAGCAGGGCGATTTGCTCATCAAGATAACGCTGACAGGCTTTTAGTTCTTCGGGTAAGGGATCACGATTATTCGGCGGGCGGCATTTGACCACGTTAGTGATATAGACCTGATCGCGGTTCAACCCTGCAGCCTGAAGCAATTCGTCTAAAAATTGCCCGGCTTGCCCAACAAAAGGCTTTCCCTGTCGATTTTCGTGGAAACCAGGGGCTTCACCGATGAACATGATGTCGACTTTTGAAGGTCCTTCACCTGGAACGGCATTCAACCGTCCTTTTGCCAGTTGGCAAAGTTGACAGGTGCTGATTTCCTGACGAATTTCTTGTAATCTTTGGTCTGCAGTCATAGAAAACACTCACTAAGATTTTACCGCATCCTGACCGTCTAAACGCAATTTGGTGGTAGAAAGTTGCTTAATTGGTCTTTATCCAGGCTGGGAAGGGTCAGCAAGAGGGCGTCTTCATGGTTATCCTGGTAGTAATTTTTGCGAACGCCAACAATATGATAACCGAAGCGCTCGTAGAGCTTGAGCGCCGGCTGATTACTGACCCGAACTTCCAGGAGTGAGGTGACAGCCCCGCGATAAGCGGCGATTAAGAGAGCGTTGGCTAAAAGAGCAGCCCCAATTCCTTTTTGGCGGTGGTCCGGGTGGACAGCGATGGTAGCAACGTGCGCTTCATCAACAACCAACCAGACAATAATGGCGCCGAGGATTTCTCCAGATTGGTCAACAGCAACCTGGCAGATGCTGTAATTTGTGGTTAACTCGTAGGCAAAGGTGTTGGAAGGCCAGGGTTCGGTGAAACTGAGCTGGTCCAACAGGCTGACCATTGGCAAATCTTCCCGCCGCATTGGTCGGATTGTAAATGTGTGGTCCATGGGAGCTTTTAATCTGGTACGTTGCTGAGGGTGTGCACGTAAATTGGTGAAAGGCTGACGATATCGTCCGCGTGACCATCCTGTAACTTGTTCCAGGCGAGTTCTGCCAGAACCGAGGCTCTGCGAACGCAGAAAGAGGCTGGAGCGAGCTGAGAGGTTTTCCATTTTCGCCCCATGATCTGGCGCTCTTCAGCGCCCATCTCACCGACTACATAGACAGGTGATGTGATGGTTGAGGCGATGGTTTTGATGTCATCAACGTTGGTTTCAGTGATCTGACCCCAAGTGGGTCTGGTATAGCGGAAGCGTGCCCAGGCAAAACGACCGCGACCAACTTTGACCATTGCAATCATCGGGCGGCGCAAACCTGGCTGCGAGGCAACCAGAACTTCGAGGGAAGGCACCCCAGCAATGGGGATGTTCTGCCCAAGCGCAAGCCCTTTTGCCGCGCTGAGACCAATGCGAAGACCGGTGAACGAGCCTGGACCAAGAGCAACGCCTACACCAGTCAATTGGGAGGGCTTGACCTGGCACTTTGCCAACATATCCGCGATGGCGGGAACCAATTCGATAGTGTGATAATTTTGGCTGCGCCAGTTGTGCTCCGCTAAAATCTGGACGCCGTCATAGAGCGCGATACCGATCATTTGTGTGGAAGTGTCGATTGCTACTAACATATCAGGCTCCAAACAAAGCTTTCTGCAGCTTTTTCAGCAGTTGTTCATAACGTTTACCATTGGGCGTGAAAACAAGATGGCGCTGTTCCGGGTTGATCCAAGCCATCTCAATCCAGAGGTTTTCCTCGGGTAAGCTGGATTTCATACGTTCTGCCCATTCCATTACCAGGACGCCGTTGGAAAGGGCTTCATCAACTTCCAGGATGGCACCGTCGAGCGGTTGATCAGGAGTGAGGCGGTAGGCATCGGAGTGATAAAAAGTTAAACCAGTTGGGTGACGATATTCGTTCATGATGACATAGGTTGGGCTGGTAACTCTATCGGCGGAACCCCAACCCTGAACAATGCCGCGAACCAGGGTGGTCTTACCGGAACCGAGATCGCCTTCCAGGCAAACTACATCACCGGTTTGCAAGAAATTTCCCAAGCGAACGCCAACGCGCAGCGTTTGTTCGGCGCTGTGACTGAAAAATTCGAAGGCATGAGGCTTGAGAATAGGCATGATTTCGTGTATTGATCCCTACTGTGATTATACCTTAAGGCAAGGCAAACAAGACCGAATGTGAGAGGCTGTAATCGGACTTTGTTTCTTTTTGGAAGGTAACTTAGTTAAACCGGGTTTGATCTTTACGATAAGAACCCAAAATTCCAGTTGGCAATCCGGTTAGATTGCATCTCAGATCACATTTGAAAATTGCTGCCCAGAGAGCGGTATCTGAGAGCTCAAAAAACTATGTGAATTGTGGAAGTGTTTCTAAAAAGTTATAGAGAAACGCTTTCGTGAGGGGTAATCATGTCCTCAAGGATAAATTCCAGCCCCATGGTGTGGGCACAAATGCCATGAGCCTGGAAGTAATTACAAGTACAACTCCACTGTCCGTCGTTATAAGTGACGATGTGGTCGTTATTTTCACCTTTAAATTTTGCTTCGAAATTAATAAATTGGATGCGGTCGCGTTCTTCCGCATAGCGTTTAGCCTTCTCGATCTTACCGATTAATCCACTGTCCATGGTATAGAGGCTCCGTTTCTCATTTAATAAACAAAAACACGCGCCACGAATAAGCGGCGAGTGTCTTAGTTGCGAACTCCGTTTGCGCACAGGTGACGCGTATCAAGCTAACTCCTGCATAGTACTTTTATTATAGGATGTTTAAGGTCTTGAGTCAACCGAAATTGACAGGTTCGAGAGAATTGGGTGGTTTTTTCGAAAACTCCGTGCTCGGCGGGGAGTCTGGAAAGATCCTTCGCAAGAGAAGCTCAGGATGACAATGTCCCGTGCTCGGCGGGGACGCCGGCACGATCAATTTGATGTCTTTTCGGGATTACTCTATCATGAACGATGTGAAGGATTTTCGGCCTAGGTCAGATTGTGATCTGATGGTGATGATGGAGAAGGGTGAGTTGAAAGTGTTCATTCCAGCGATTGGTCCGCCCACCTTTTTCCGACTTACATTCTCTTCCTTTCGTACGGAAGGGCTTTAGTCCTTCCGAAAACTTCGTGATAACAAATATAGCGGATGGAGCAAGCCCCATCCGTACGATTAGCCTTGTGAACGGAGTAAGTACTGCTTGCTTCGCTCCCAGCATCATGACCCTATCCGTACGGTTAGTCTTGCGATGAGGTCCCGTGCTCGGCGGGGATGTCGGCCCGATAGAGATTAGTGAGGATGCTGGTAGGATCCTTCGTAAAAAAAGCTCAGGATGACAAGAGCCCAGGGATGTACCATGCTCGGCGAGCCCGCTAACACCTCTGGCGTTGGGGTGCTTCGCAACGCCGGCACGAGAATTGAATGTCTTTTCGGGATTACTCTATCATGAACGATGTGAAGGATTTTCGGCCTAGGTCAGATTGTGATCTGATGGTGATGATGGAGAAGGGTGAGTTGAAAGTGTTCATTCCAACGATTGGTCCGCCCACCTTTTTCCGACTTACATTCTCTTCCTTTCGTACGGAAGGGCTTTAGTCCTTCCGAAAACTTCGTGATAACAAATATTGCGGATGGAGCAAGCCCCATCCGTACGATTAGCCTTGTGAACGGAGCATCATGACCCTATCCGTACGGTTAGTCTTGCGATGAGGTCCCGTGCTCGGCGGGGACGTCGGCCCGATAGAGATTGGCGGGGACGCCGGCCCGATCGAATTTAAGGGGGATGCTGGTAAGATGGAGGGTATTATTCTTACCTCATCCACCACTATGTGGTCCCCCTTCCCCAGTGGGGAAGGTTTAATAATGCTCAGGATGATAAAAAACCAGGGTGACAATGTCCGGTGCTCGGCGGGTAGGCCGGCACGATTGAGGTAAGTGAGGATGTTGGTAAGATCCTTCGCAAAAGAAGCTCAGGATGACAAAAACTCAGGGTGACTAAAGAAGCTCAAGATGACAAAACTCATGGAAAAAATGCTTTAAGATAACAAACGTCGCTTAGGACGATTAAACCCTATGAATTAGCAGATTGAGCATCGTCCTCGTGCAGGGTTTCAGCCAAATTTTCCCACTCTAGCAGCAATTCTTCAAGATGCCGATTGACTGCCACGTAGGAATCGGTGATCTTTTGCAGCTTGCGCGGGTCGGGTGGAGGGGATGCCAACTGCGCCTCCCAGGTTGCCTTTTCTGTCTCTGCAGCGTGTACTTTGGCTTCAAGTGCGGCAATTTTCTTCTGAAGTTGCTGGCGTTGATTACGGCTGAGACTTTTTTGAGTTGGCTTTTTATGGTCTGAATGAGGTTTGTCAGAGAATTCGCCAACTGAAAGTGGTTCTGGCTTGTTGCGAGTGTTCAGAAACTCTTTATACTCTGAATAACTGCCCTTGAAGTCCCGCAGACTTTCCTGAGCAGGCAGGAGCTCCCAAATCTGGGTCGCCAGCGCGTCGATTAGATAGCGGTCATGAGAAACCAGCAGAATCGTGCCGGGGTATTGTGCCAGGACATCCTGCAGCACCTCCTGGGTGGGCAGGTCAAGATGGTTGGTAGGTTCGTCGAGCAGGAGCAAGTTCGCATCGGAAAGGGCTAATTTTGCCAGAGCCAGGCGACCGCGTTCGCCACCCGAAAGCGTAGCAACGCGCTCAAAAACCTGGTCACCCTGAAAACCGTAGCGGGCGAGGTAATTGCGTACTTCAGCGGGAAGCATATTGGGCGAGACCGTGGTAATCTCCTGAATCAAGTCATTGGTCGGGTCAAGGTCTTCATGCGCCTGGGCAAAGTAGCCCACTTTCAGGCTGGCTCCCAGCAGGGTGCTGCCGCTGTAAGGAGGGGTTTTCCCCAGGATCGTCTTGAGAAAGGTGGTTTTGCCGGCACCATTGGGACCAATCAGCGCCACACATTCACCGCGCTCCAGGATGAGGTCGGGGCTGGTGAAGAGCGGGCGACCCTCGTCCTCATACCCTACTTTTAAATCGTAGGTGCGCAAAACCAAATCGCCGGAGCGACCAATGGTCTTCAGGCGCAAATGCATGGGACGGGTATGGCTTTTGGGGGCTGTCAGACGGCTGTCTTCGAGCAGTCGTTCCAGCCGACGCTGGCGACCGCGGGCCTGGTTAGTGTTTTGACTGCCCAGGTTTTTTCGAATGTAATCTTCCTGCTTTTCAATGTATTCAGTCTGGGCTTCGTATTCAGCCAGGCGGCGGGTGTAGCGTTCTTCGCGTTGATGCAGGTAGGCGGTGTAGTTTCCGCGGTAGACCTCGAGCGAAGGGGTCATCTCCCAGATCACCCGGGCGGTTTGATCGAGAAAATAACGGTCATGCGAGACGATGACCACCGCGCCGTTCCAATCGCGCAGGTAGGCTTCCAGCCATTCCACGGCGTTTATGTCGAGGTGGTTGCTGGGTTCGTCCAGGAAGAGGATATCAGGGTCTTCAAGCAGGATGCGAGCCAGTCGGGCGCGCGTGCGCTGACCACCGGAGAGCTGCTGAAGCGGGCGTTGGTAGTCAGATTCGTCAAAGCCAAGACCGGTGAGCGTTTGTTGGATGCGGTTGCTGTAGGTGTAGCCGCCCTTGAGGTCAAACTGGTGCTGCAGCCTGCCATAACGCGATAAGACTTCGGGATCACAGGCAGGGTCTTGCATCTGGATCTCAAGCTGGCGTAATTCATCAGCAAGGTCGATCAATTCCTCGAAGGCGATCAGGCAGCTATCCCAAAGTGTGCCTTCGGTAAAATGGACGGCTTCCTGGGGCAGGTAACCAACACGCAAGCCGCGGGAGCGAAAGACTGAACCTTCGGTTGGATCGTCTTCACCTGCCAGGATGCGCAGCAAGGTGGTTTTACCTACACCATTGCTGCCAACGATTGCGATGCGGGCATTGTGGGGAATGGCAAGACTAATGCCCTCAAAAATATCGACTGGTCCAAAAGAACGACCCAGGTTCTGTGTAGTTAGTAGTGACATAGCACAAAAAGTATACCAGTGAGAGAGAAAACCTTGAATGGGAAATTACTACCTAAAAAAACTAGCGACACCTAATCCTCTATGCCTTGAGATGATTCCGACATCACCGTTTGCAATGGAAGCTTACAGAGAAAACTCGAATACTCAGAAAGATCAGCCAGGATTGTAAAACTCCAGATTACATTACCGTTTTCAATATAGGCATCACGCGCAAGTACCTCATCAATCCCAATCTGGATCGCATACGCAGATTCGTTTTCGATGGGGTAAAGCATGATTGAATTTATCGATAAATTTTTTCCAGTTGAAGCTGGAGCGATTGCAAAGCCATCATAAATGGATATGTCTTGAGACTCCCTGCCTGAGATATCTACCCTTCTTGAGATCCCGGTCTCAATATTGAAAATTGTAAAACTTGTGGGATGTTCAAAACTTTCATTATTCTTCCAGACTATGAATGGAAATTCCATATCTGGCATGCTGGCAGGATTATTCTTAGGAAGTTCAAGCCAAGTTCGGTTTGAAATGTCAAACAGGGTTAAACCACGCACAGGCTCCTTGGGAACATTATTTTCTATCACAATATATCCATTTGATGCTGCGATGTTTGCCATAAATGACTGCGGATCCTGATTATCAATGAGCAATTCCACATTATTGGAAGCCAAATCAAAGGCATAAAGTTGGCTTGACAAAACATCCTTTCCGTCAAAGGTTGAGGTTGAAAGGTAAAGCATGCCAGAGTCAAGAGAAGTATACGTATTAAATGAAAGGGAGTTATGTTGCCCTTTATCTGTAATGGTTGTATTAGTATCTTCATCTAAATTTACTACATGTAAGTTCCATTCCCCGGTTTCACTGGGTGAATCTACCACCATATACGTGTACCAGGGATTATCAAAATCAATGTTGTTTAAAAGAAGATGACCATTTGGAAACTCTGGTGCAAATAAGGGTCTCAAAGTGCCATCTTCTGGGAAAGCAATAGAAATGTTGTTCTGCTCTGACACGGAGACAACGAATCGATCGCCTGTATCGATTGGTTTGTCGATATGCATTTGAGGAAACTCTAAACAGTACTGTTCAATTTTGTGTTGGTCGAAATAGTAAGTAAATCGATTTGTTTTCTCTTGATCAGCAGATTTGATTTCTGGTGTTGGAGGGGTTGTTTCTTCGGTCGCAGGCAGCGCGGGGGTGTTGGCAGTTGTTGGATTCTCTATTGGTTGAACAGGTACCAAAAATTCAACAGTTTCAGTTGGCACCACGTCAGTTGAAGGCAATTGGTAAGTGCAACCAGAGATAAAGAGGGTGAAAAAGAGTGCCAGACTCAAGGATTTTTTGTTCATTTCCAGCTCCTTTGGATGGTAATGGACTTGCTTCTTCCTTCCATCATTGTACTACGTTATATTTTACAAGTATTTATTAAATTTGATAAAAAGGGAATGTAAAAAAATAAAAAATGGAGCCCGTCGGCTCCATTGATTTTTTGCTTGATTATTTTCAACAAATTTTTACTAAAGCATGCTTATTTGAGCATGGATTCGATGAACCAGATGTGCTTGTTTTGGGCTTCGACTTCGCCTTCCATCAGGGCAACCAGGATAAATTCGCCCTTTTCATCAGCTTCGTTACGAATTTCGGTGGCCAGATCTCGCATCAGTTTCTGATCTTCAACAGCGATTTTCAGGGCATCCTCGATGCTGTAATCCTTGCTTTCCAACTCTTTGATGGTGGCAATTTTCAAATATTCTTCGAGGGAAGCTTTGGGATATTCGCCAACCATTTTCTGGTATTCAGCAACTTCGTCGAAACTTTCTGTAGTTTCATCGTACAGTGCTTCAAGATACTCGTGAACTTGCTTGAAGCCTCTTCCGATCACATTCCAGTGAAGATTGTGAAGTTTTACATAATTCACGCCCAGATTTGCTAAATAAAGATCCAATTTTTTACTCATAGTTTGTTAATTCCTTTCGAATTTTGTATTTATTGTCTTTAATATAACAAAAATTAGCAGAAAAATCGAGTTTTTGTAGCTTGTTTTCATAAGAAATGAGTAAGAATCGTAAAACCGGTGATCCTGATTTGCTCCGGACATTTAATCACTATCGGATGGCGAGGAGCTCTGAAGAGATTTTAAAAGTTTAACTCCCAAGACAGTGGCTGAAATTCGGTGCTGCTGTTTGAGGTTGGACAAGACAACGACAGCAGTTTGGGTATCTGGATCAAAAGCAAGATAGCTGTTGAAATATCCTGTTCCGCCATTGTGCCAGGTGATGTTGTTACCTTCGTCGATGAACCAACTGAGCCCAATCGCGTCCAAATGAACTCCAACTGAAGTGTTTTCTGGTGAAGTGTCTTCGATCGTCTTTTGCGGAACATGGCAAGTCGCGAATGGTCCAACCTGGTCGAGCTGCAGCTGGGCGTAGGCAAGCATGTCTTCAATAGTAGAAACAATGGCTCCTGCTGGCATGTAGGCGTCGCCTGGGTCCCAGCCCCAGTAATTGCTCAGATTGCCCTGACCATCCGTTATCCTGGTGTTCTCCAGCCCAAATTCCCGGGCAAAATCATTGAGCAGGGTGGTGTACTCTTGCAGATAGACCTCTTCGAGCACTAACCCAAGCGTGGCGAAACCAAAATTTGAATAACTAAAAGGATAGTCCTGATCTTCCAGGTGGATTTTTGAGAGCCTTTCGAGTGTCATTTCCGCAGTAACGCCTTGAAACGGGTGCGCTCCACGCAAAAAGTTCCCCACGACAGGACCCTCAATATAGGAGCCTTTGTAGCCAGAGGTATGCGTGAGAAGCTGCAGGACAGTTGGATAATAGTTGCCTGAAGGCAAGTCAAGATAAGTGTCAATGGACTCGTTCAGATCTATTTTTCCTTCGCTTACGGCTCTGTTCACCAGTGCCGCAGTAAAGGTTTTGGTGAGGGAGCCGATCTCGTAATCGTACACGGTCGGCGGCAGTTCAACACCATCCTGACCGTAAACGTGGAAAGAAACTTCCCCATTGTGGATTATCCCCACAGTAATACGAGCGTCAGGTACGTCCTTGGTGGTATGAGCGAGGGCTTCCTCGAAACTCATCGAAGGGGATTCTGAGTCCTCAGATTTGAAATTGTTTGAATAAACGCTGTATACAACCGCAGCCAGGACCAGAAGAACCAGCAAAACAAGCAACCACTTTTTGTTCTTTTTCATTTCTCACGTGCTTTCAGGAAACATAATTAAAGCTGCTGGTGATGCTTAACGGACAAATCTCCCTCACCAGTATTGATAAAAATTGTCAGTTGATTGGAGCCAGCTGAAACACTAATTTCAGCGTGCTGACCATCAGAAGATATGGATTGCACTTGCCAGGGAGCCTGGGTTAGCCAGGGGTTTGCCTGGCGGAAATCCGCAAGCTGGCGGAGCAGGCGGGCGGTTTCTGGCATGGGTGCGGTGTCCCATGGTATTGCCAGGCGGGCTTCATCGAAGCCGGAGGCGCCCCGGTCATGGATGGAGCGGTGCTGGCTGAGGTCGAATTCAGTGCCGTAGTAAATGATGGGCGGTTGGGGGAGCAGGTAGAGCAAGCTCAGGGCGGCGTGCACGGCATCCAGATTCCCTTCGGCAGTAAAAACGAAGCGATTCATGTCGTGATTGTCGATGAAAGCGGGCCGGCTGAAGGCGGGAGGAAAAGCATCCTGGAAGGACTGGAGGTAGCCAGCCAAACGGGTTGCATCCCAGTTGCGGGTAGCGAAGGTTTCGCGCAGAGCCTGGCAAGTGAGAAAATCAAGCGTGCCGTGCATGCTGCCAAAAAGTTGGGTTTGTTCATCGGCAGGAGCGACCACTTCGCCAAAGGTCCAGCATTCCGGGTTGATTTCGAGGCTTGCGCGCTGGAAGTCCACCCAAAAGTCTCGGCCAGGTCCGATGGCATAATCAAGCCGGTAGCCATCCACACCCAACCTGAGCCATTTTTGAGCGGCTTCAATCAGGTGGGCACGGGCTGGTGAACCAAAACGCAAATTGAGTTCGGGCATAGTCTTGACGTTGTAATAACTGATATAACGCTTTGGCCATTTTGTCCAGGTAAACCAGCCGGAATGAGCGACAAGCTGGTCTGCTAATCCGCTTTGAAAAGCGGGATGCTGATTGGAACAATGGTTGGCGACAAAATCGAGCAAGACTCTCATCCCTTTTTGATGAGCAAGCGTCAACAATTCACGCAGATCTTCTTCAGTTCCGATACGGGGATCGATTTGGGTGTAATCAGAGATGTCATAGCCGTGGTGGGAAGGGCTGTTAAAAATGGGGGTAAGCCAGATGGTGTCGAAACCTAAATCCTGGATGTGATCGAGTTTTTCAATCACGCCCCGCAGCGTGCCGCCGAAGGGGGAAAGCAGATCTTGGGTCTGGAGCCAATCGCGGTTCCGACCCGGGTTGAAGCGGTCCACAAAGATCTGATATACACGGGCTGCTTTGGACCAGGTTGGGGCGAGGTTGTGCGGGTTGAGCCATTGGGCAAATTGGGTTGCTTCAGTTTCACTCGAGGCTTGATTGTCAGCGTAGACTTTGGAACCATCTGACAAGGAAGCGTAAATATAATAGCGCAGAACGGCACCTTCTTTTGCCTGCAATTGAACCTGCCAGGTCCGGAGCCAGCCCCAGCTGAGGGTGCTCCATTGGAGGTCGACTTTTTCGAACTCCAGCTCCTGACGTGTAGCCCAATCGTCCAGCGTAAATACCAAATGGAGTGAACTGACAGACTGTTTGCTGTGACTGGTGGCTTCGATGTTCAGACGAGCGTTACCCTGAAAATAATTGGTTTGGACGCGATCATCGTGATGAAGCCCATACAGGCGTTTACTATGATAACGGGCTCTGTAAGATCGTTTTCCGAGATCTCCAAACAAAGTGTCAGGATATTTAGGTTTAGGTTTTTTTGATGGCACGTAGACCTCCGTGGTTAGTGAATTTTACTAGAAATGACCAGAAGCGGTTTCTATCGTACTATAATGCTCAAGATGAAAAAAGCTGAAGGTTGGATGAACAATATTCCAGGCGAAGTTTTGCTGTTGTTAACAGCCATAATCTGGGGCACGGGCTTTGTATCGCAGCGCAAAGCGATGGAAAGCATGGCGCCTTTTGCTTTCATCGCCCTTCGTTTTTTTCTGGGCTGCCTGGTTCTGCTGCCGTTGTTAATTGCAAGAAATGTAAAGGGAAAGACTCAGGACATCGAAAGCCGTGATTGGAAGAGTGTTTTTGTGAGGTTGGTGCTGCCCGGATTGGTGAGCGGAGTGTTCTTGTTTGCCGGGACGAGCATGCAGCAGCTGGGAATTATGACCACCAGTGCTTCCAAGGCAGGTTTCCTGACTTCGCTGTACCTGGTGTTGGTGCCTGTAATTGGGATTTTTCTGGGTAAGCAAACCAATATTTGGGTTTGGATCGGGGTAGCGTTGGCATTGTTGGGCGTCTATTTTTTGTCCGTAGACATGCAATTGACCGTTCAGCGAGGTGATATCTTTCTAATCGTTGGGGCGTTGTTTTGGGCGATGCAAATACTGGCACTGGACCACTACAGCCCAAAGACTGACACGCTGAAACTGGCGTTTGGTCAATTTTTCGTTGCAGCGGTATTGGGTTTGGCTGTAAGCATGATTTGGGAAAGCAGACCAATGATCCCGGACGCGGTGGTTTGGGGACCAATCTTGTATTCCGGTATTGTAGCTGTGGGGATCGGCTTTACCTTGCAAGTTTTCGGACAAAGCAAGGTGGACCCGGCGCTCGCCTCGCTGATTATGAGCCTTGAAGCTGTTTTTGCTTTGCTCGGCGGTATGCTCTTCCTGGGGGAAAGGCTGAACAGCAGAGAATGGTGGGGCTGCGTGCTGATGTTAGTGGCTGTGACACTGGTCCAGTTGAAGGGTCAGCAGCGGAAGACAGAATAGAACAGACCTTCAAATTCAACAGTAACTATAATTTTATCAATATTGAAAATTAGACGTTTATCTAATAAAATAGATTAATATCTTAGAAAGGAAAACGTGACCGCGATGATCAATACCAAAATTCATTGGGATATTGGCACGGCTTATGATTTGTTCATCAGCCTCAGGATTTTGCATGAGCCTGAGAGATTCAGCGTCCGCGCTTCGTGGGCAGCTGGGGTACGATCCCGTATTCCGACTGAATACCGGGAGGTTTTAGAGCAAGCCGCCTCTCTCAGATTGGTACCGCTGTCATTCGTCTATTCACTGAAAGAGCCCAAGAATTCCACTCAATTGCTGGCAAAATTGAAGAGTATCCCTCCAAGTGAAATTCTTGAAAGGCTGACCATTTTTCCGGATATTCCGGAAGATATCAAGGAATTATTCCTGGCTACTACGCCTGCAAGAAAATGGAACCATGAAGAAATACAACTTCTAACGCAGCGTCTGGGAATTGAAGATGCCAAACTGGTAAAGCAAATATCCAAGACTTTATACGATACCTGGTCCAATCGCACGGAGTTTGGTGAAAAGCTGGTCAAGGGACTGCAAGCCTACGTCGATACATTTTTTGCAGAAGAAGAGCAGAGAATCCTGCCTGTTTTGCAGCAAGAACTTTCGTATGCCCATATGCGTGCCGGCAGTCGCCCACTGAAAGCCATGCTTGAAGAAATTACGGCTGGTGTTCGCTATGACGACCTCGACCATTATTCCGATATCACCCTGGCACCTACTTTTTGGGGATCGCCGTTCATGTTTTCACAAAAACTGACAGACACTAGTTTGATAGTACTATTCGGCGCGCGCCCGGGATCGATGTCGATCATTCCCGGAGAAATCGTACCCGATGGACTCTTACGAGGCATGAAAGCCCTGGCAGACCCAACCCGATTGGGGATCTTGCGCTACCTTGCCCAGGAACCCCAGACAGCATCAGAGCTTTCGAGGATTTTGCGCTTGAGACCGCCCACAGTCAATCATCATTTGAACCAGCTTCGCCTGGCAGGAATGGTGCAAGTCTACCTGGATTCCAGCGGAGAGAAGAAATACGCTGCCAGATATGAAGGCTTTGAGGACACCCAGGATATGCTTAATCGTTTCGTACGTGGTGAATAGTCTTGACGACAGAACCAATAAATCCAAAAGAAGAAAACCAGTCGGTTATCGCAACCTATATCAGCCGCATTCAGGCTTTTAGTAAGAATGCCCGGCTTTACCTGCTGAGCGAATCGGTTTATGGCATTGCTACAGGCGTTTTCCAATTGCTGTTTAATTTTTATGTTTTAAGTTTGGGATACAACGAAGCATTTTTAGGGAACATGGTTGCGGTACGCAGCATGACCAGTTTACTTCTTGCGCTGCCAATGGGATTCCTGACTGATCGGATTGGGCGGCGCAACTCAATTATTATCAGCATGGCAGGGTTTTCTACCTCAGTGGCTTTGCTGCTGCTGTTTCCTTCCAGTTTGATGTTTATTACCATGAGCATTGTTCAGGGGGTAGCGCAATCCCTTTCGGGCATTGCTATGGGTCCCTTCCTGATGGAAAACAGTGAAGAAAAAGAACGAACCTATCTGTTCAGCCTTTCTTCGGGCTTGCGAATGACGGCAATTTCGATTGGTCAGTGGGTGGGCGGTTATCTGCCCACCTGGTTTGCTTTTAGGTTAGCCGTGAACGCGATGGATACCCAAGCCTATTCCATGTCATTGTGGATGGTGACTATAAGCGCTGTCGTGGCGCTGCTCCCGATGTTATTTGTGGCAAGACGCGCATCCAATCAATTCAGTCGTTCGGTATTTGCGCCTCTGAGTTTTATTCGTAAGAATCCAGGTAAGTTTGAAAAGCTTATTCTGCCAAACCTGATAACTTCGATTGGAGCAGGTTTGATAATGCCCTTTATGAACGTATTCTTTCGGACGGTGCATAATCAGAGCGACACCTCAATTGGAGCTATTTTTGCCTGGGGCAGCCTGGCAATGGGGCTTGGATTGGTGATCGCGCCTGCTCTTGCGGAGCGATTTGGCAAAATCCAGGTAGTGGTTGGCACCCAGGGACTTTCTGTGCCCTTTTTGGTGATGTTAGGATTTGCCCCCTGGATGGGCGTTGTTTTGGTCGCTTATTATGCCCGCACCATGTTGATGAACATGAGCTCCCCAATCTATTCAACTTATGTGATGGAACAGGTGGACCCGGAATCGCGGGGAATGTTGGCAAGTTTATCGAGCATGGCCTGGAACTTTGGCTGGGCGCTAAGCCCGACTATCAGCGGCTATTTGCAGGTGAGATATGGGTTTGGTCCGCCATTCATATTTACGATCGTCTTGTATAGCATTGCGATTGCAATGTACTACATCTGGTTTTTAAGACCGAAAGAGAAAGCGGTAAGAGCAGAAAGCCCTATCGGGTGATCCAGGTATACTCTTCGGAACTTGGACCTACAAGCACCTGCTGACCGTCTTTTTCCAATAAGCCAGCATAATTTCCGGGCCGGGCAATTGCTTTCCAACCGTCAAGAATGAAGGGCAGGGGACCTTCGGCAGGAATCCATTCGCCGTTATATTTGCGTGTAAGATGAAGATGCGTGCCGGTGGAAACCCCACCTTCACAAGAAGGGTGACCGACGGGATCATTCTGATCTAACCAGGTGCCTACCCCTATCCGTCCTTCGGGGGTGAGGTGCATATAAAGCAAGACCCAACCGGTTCCTTCGTTGCCATCACCATCCAGATCTACCGCAACTGCACCGCGGTGGCTGCGAACAACCAGCCCGGGAGCGGAAGCGACTGCCCAGTTTGGTGAAGTGATGCAACCCGGGAGATCATCCAAGGGAGCAAAATCGAGCCCGCCGCGGGGCGTGCCGTACTGCCAGGTGATGTGCGGACCAGAGGTGAGCGCCCAGGTTTCTCCGATAGGAATGGGCAAACTCAGGGTGGGTTGGTTTATCCCTGCAGGCATTAACGTGCCAGTTGCGACTGCCCTTGCCCAGGGATCACCAAACATGCTGGAATGGAAAGCAAGGAATCCTTCGGACCCATAAAGTCTGTCATAAAAATTGCCGGCATCATACAACCCTGCAAAAAGATATTGAACTGCAACGCTGCCCACGTTGAGCTGCGGGGCAATATTTGCGGTGAGTTTATCCCGAAAAGTCAGGGTTTGCACGGTACCTTCGCGCCATCCGTAAAATCCACGGCTTAACTCCCTGGCAGCAACCTGTAACTCTTCGTAAAGACCTTCGACACCGACCGCTTCGTAATTCAAAGGTGATTTGTCGTCAGCGGCATTGGCGGGATGACCATAAAGCCAGTTGGATTGGTATTCCAACAATGAAAGCAACAAGCGCGGGTTGGTGGAGGTTTCAACGGCAACCAGTTCGATGATTTCCGGACCGCTATACCAACCATCATAAAGATATTCCATGTAATCTTTCAGGAAGCCGCCGGCGTTTTGGGCGTAAGCAATAATGTCTGAAGAGGATGAATCAGGACCGTAGATGATGGCATTATCCGGCAATGCCGGTCGATTATAAGGGGAAGAGAAGGACGGCGTGGGCAAGCCCAGAGGCGTGTTGACCGGCAGGATCGCGTTGGGGTCCAGCCCTTCCGCGCCTTGGATTTGAGAGGAGTTCACCCGGAAACGACGGCTGATACTAACCAGACGGTCACCCGATTGCGTGCAATAGAGTTGTTTACCCGGCTCAACCGCCATTTGACAGACAGTTACGGGTGTTGGCGGTACTGGCAGGGAGGTCTCTATTGGTTGAGGAGTGGGGCGATCTTCTTGAAATGCCTGGGTGGGCAACAGTGTTTGGATCGGTTGAACCAGTTCCAGGGGAGGTGTAGCAAACGATTCTGCCAGTTGAGTTTGTTGAAAATAGAGGTAAGCGGCAGTCGCAGCAATGTTTTCCCTGGGAAAGTTACAGGACGATAGAATCAATAAAAAGGCTGCAGACAAGACAATCAGCAGCTTTGCAACCTTGATTTGGCGGGTTTTTGACGGACTATTTTTCCGGGTTGATGCGGAACTCATAGATCCCCTGATCATAATGCCATTCGTGGGAACACCCCGGACAGATTTGGGTCTGTTTCACCTCAGGTAAGGGGTGGGAGCAAACAGGACAGGCAAAAAAGCTGCCTGGCGCGGGCTTTTCGGAAGCTCCAACGCTTCGGTTTAGGGTGAATATGCTGGGAGTATAACCCTTGAACAGCTTATTATCCTGCAAACGGGCGTCCCAACTTACCAGACGGTCGTGTTCGACATGATTTTTAAACCAATCAGCCCGGAAGAAGGAAACACCCAGGCTGTTTTCGTTCTCAAAGCCACTTTCCTCAAGAGTTTTAACGATGGTCCTGGGATGGAAGTTGTAATTTAGTTCAACAAATTCAACCTGTTCAGATGAAAAAGGATTCCAGGATTGTCTTCGCATCAGCCAACGCAAGATTGATTTGATATTGCGCTTGTTGGCAAACTCAAGCAAAAACAGGCTGTCTTCCGCCATTACACGGCGGATCGATTTTAAGGTTAAAGGTGCGTCAGCCATGTGGTGCAAGGTGCGGATCATGGTTGCGCCATCAAAAAGACCGCTTACGAAGGGCAGCTTGTAAATGTCAGCTGCAACGTAGATAAAATTGTCACTGTCTCCAAGGCGATCACGGGCTTGCAGGAGTTGAGTGCGGGAATAGTCCAGCAGGACAATACGCTCCCAGTTTTGGTAGCGCCGGGTCAACCTGCCAGCGCCTGCGCCTAATTCGAGAAGCAAACGACCACCCTGGTTGAACAACCTGTCGATTGCCACCGTTTCGACCGCGTCTTCATAACGACGGTTGGCACCATCCCAAAATCGGGCCTGGTAATCAGAGCCCTCGTAAGAACAGACAGGTGGCGTAGTATCTGGCTTCGTAGTCATAGTTAATCAGAACATCCGGGCAGGTTTGCCGGTAACACCCGAAGAAACCTCCTTACCGCTGCTTCCTCTCGGACCTGACGGGGTTCGCAGGGCTTCGCCGCACCGGTCCCGCCCGGATGCGAAATTAAGGATAATGGATAGGGGGTGGGATGTCAAATGGTTTAGTCGAGGAATTGTTGCGCCTTTTCAACCAACGAGTCCAGTCTATCGAGATTGTTTGCCAGTGCCGGAGGAGTATCTTCAAGGTCATTAATTGCCTGGGATAGCAACGCCTGGTGTGTTTTAAGCGAGTCGAACCCCATTTGCGGCCTGGGTATATTGCGCAAGGAGTTGGATACTCCGTTCCAAATGGTTTGCACAGCAATCGCCAGAGGAGGAGCAATTACCAACCAGGGTAAGCCCAGGGTTTCTCCGATGATTAAAAAGAACAGCAAGCGCAAAATGGGAGCATCCCATTTATCACGGTAGAGTTTAGGCCAAACAAAGATCTCAAGCAGGGCGAGTACAAGCAGAACGAAAGCTAACAGCCAGGGGTAAAAGAGGATGCTGGAGAGAAGCCCGATTACCAGAGTAAACAGCAGGGCGATTACTATGCCGATAACTGGCAAAAGATTCGCCAGTGCTACCATCAAACCCAACAAAACAGGATAGGGGGAACGCAGGTAGAAAACGCCGACAGAAATAACGATCCAGGTCAGGAAGAATTTAATCAGCAGAAAGCGACCGTAATCGCCCATGGCGGCGTCGATCTCACGCCAGATTGTCCGGGCTTTTTGACGTGCTTCCACTGAAAGAAAAGAAAGCCAGAGGCGTTCGAAACGATCTTGAGAGCCAGTCCAATAAATGCTGAGGAAGATAATCACAACCAGACCACTGAGGATGGCTGCTAAATTTTCCGAAATGTTCTGGAGGATGGGTAGTAAAAGTTTGCCGCCATCAGTTGTGGCAATTTCAAAAAGTTCGCCTGGTGGTGGAAGCAACTCGATCAATTGCCTTGCAAACCCCAACCGTTCCAACCAAACCGGCAAGAACCATCGCTTCAGATTAGAGATGGTGTTGACCATCAGATTAAGCTCACTGGAAAGACGCATCAGACTTAAGTAAAGCAAGTAAAAAATACCAACAACCGCGAGCAGTATGCCAACAATAGTGAAAATTACTTGCAGACGAGATTTAGTCCTCAGGAAATCGGCAAGAGGTCGGATGATGGCCCCGAGAAACAAGGAGAACAGAAAGTAGAGAATGACTTCGTTGATTTGCCAAAAGATGAAAACTGTCAGAGCGATTACTGAGAATGCCGCTGCGTACGTGAGAGTGCGTTTATTCACCATTCTTCTCCTTGGCTTGCTGGGCTAATAGCCCGTCAAGGTCGCGTGCTACCATTTCCATTTCTTCCAAAACAGTATCGATTTTGGCTCTGGATTCGGAGTCTCCAGATTGTGTTTGTCGCGATTGATTTCTAATATCTGATAGAAATCCCTGGGTTTCATAACGAAGCAAATTCAGTTTATCGCGGACGCCAGTGAGCGCTTCTGCTTCGGGCTCCCTTCGCATCAAGGTGCGATTGAAAATCAGTTGGATCACGGCGGCTAAAGGAATCGCCATGAGTGCACCGCCTATGCCGTAAAGGGAAGTGAATGCAGTGATGGATAAAATAGAAATGAAGGGATTAACTCCAACAACTTTGTTCATTATGCGGGGAACCAGCAGGTTGTTCTCAATCTGTTGGATAACCAGTGCTGCGATAATCACCGAGATCAATGTTGTAGGAGAGATGGAAATTGCCACTAACACTGCTGGAATAGCGCCAAGGATCGGTCCAACCATGGGTATGGCTTCAAAAACACCCGCAATCAGGGCCAGTAAGAAGGCGTTGGGAAGCCGCAGGATAAGGAAGACCACCAAAGACAATCCGGCGATGGAGAGGCTAAGCACGCCCTGACCTATCAGGTAATGAGTAAGCTTGGTTTCAATTTCTTGCACGATCTCCAAGACGTTTTGTCGTTTTTCTGCTTTGATAAAAAAGAGGCTGGAGGAAATGATCTGGGGACCAAAAAGCATCCAGTAATAGGTAAGAAGCAGGAGGACAACCATGTTGAAAAGGTTGGTTAAGCCAACACCAAGAAAGCGCATCGCACTGTTCAAGGTGGTTATTGCATCCTCATCGGCTCCTGGCAGTTCCTCACCCAGGTTGAGTGTAGCGGGGAGGGATTCACTAAGGCGCGCTACCAAATCGTTACGACTGCTCGCAATCCAATCCCGAATTATGCTGTAATAGCGCGGAATTTCAGAAAGCATGGTTTGGTACTGGCTTGTAAGCACAGGCAGCAATAAGAGAACCAAGCCAATAACCAAAGCCAGGATGACAAGCAGGATGATCAGACTGGCAAGATTTTTATGAATACCAATGTTTATGAGCCATTGATGAGCACGCCTTGCAATGGTGCCAAGTACGACAGCAACAAAAAGTGTAAAGAGGATGTGGTGAAAGCGATAGACGCCATAAAAGGCAGCTAAAACCATCAGAAAAAGGAGCACTGTAATGATTGCGTCTTTGAATCTCAATTGGGTTACAGGTTGCTTCATCTATCCACCTCGATTTGATAGGTGAATTGTACATAAAGAACGATTAATTTGCTACCTGGGGTTTATATCTTGACTGATTTAATGCAGACTTTGGTCGCAAATCTGGTGATAACCGCATGCCCGGCAGCGAGCAGGCTGATTATGGGATCGCGGAGCAAGCTGGGTTCGTTCGACAATGCGGATTTCTTTGATAAGAGCAAGTAACTTAGTTTCGAGATCGCTGGTGTAGGAAATTGTGAAGGATTTATTTTGATAGCGAATGATGCCATGAGGAGGTCGCTGACCAAAGTTTTTCTCCACCAGATAGCAGTAGGCAGCCAGTTGCATGATGTGCGAATCCCACGGATAGGAGGGTGCGGTTCCACTTTTTAGCTCGACTGGAACAACCATCCCGGTTTTTTCCTTGACAACGTAATCTGGCTTGCCAACCAATTCCAGTACAGGATCGTAAAGTGATTTAGGTAAGGTCTGCCAGTAGTTGCTGTCAGTGTAAAGCAGATCTCCAGCAGGCAGACCCGTGGTTTTACGCTGGCGACGGCTAAGAAGCCAGAGCAAGAGCCCAAGAATCAGAAGCAAAATTCCCCAATAGGCAGTTTTCACGAAAACAAACTCCAAACCAACAGGATGATCCCAGCAATAAGCAGAGCCAACCCCAACCATTGGTAAAGTTGAGAATGCTTCACAGTGCGGGCATGAGAATAATGGACCTGGCTGCCCAGGTCCATTTCAGATTGATTTTCAGATTTTTCGCCTTGTTGGGCGTACCACCAGGAACGCTGGCAGTAAAGGAATGACCCAAGTTCAGAAGCGCTGATTTTACGCATCAACCGTTATGGTCAGCAAGCTGATTTGAAAGTTGTTCCAATTTATGTGCCAGCTGTTCTTCCCGGTATGCAACCGTGATGTCCGCTCGCGTACGCTCGATAATGCCGCGCGCCAAATCGGTTCGGCGTCGCAGACCTTCGGTGATCGCATCCGGGTAGTCCATTGTGACCAATTGGGTATAAACCTCATCCATCAAATCAAGCAAGCGCTCCACCTCGCTGTTATAGCCAGGGCGCAGGAGGTCGAGACTTCGCCGGCGGAGTTCACCGAGTGTCTCTGTGAGACCATTGAGGTAAGCCGGGTTCTCAGCATTCAATTCCTCAGGAGTGGGCAAGGGCAGCCCAAGGATCATTGCCACTGTCAACTCAGCTTCGCAATACTCTTTGACGGCATCCTGGGTATAGCCCGCGAAATACAGTTCAGGATGAGAGTCTTTAAGAGTCAGGCGCAATTGATTTACCAGTGTTCGCCCCTGACTCAGTTCCTGACGAGCTTCCGTCTCTTCGCCGCGGTGAATAGCACGGATTGCCAGCGAGGCGTGTTTGATGCATTGGCGGGCATTTCGCAATGCCTCATCCCGCAACGCGGTCTTATTTTCAAAATCAGTGCGGATGTCTTCGCAGATTTTATCCAGTGCTTGCATCACTTTTCGCTTTCTGGTTGATCGGGATTACTGTTGCCGCGGAAAAGTTCATCGGCAAGAGTTGAACCGTGAGGAACTTTTATCTCCCCAAAATTGGTTTCATAGCGCTTGATGTTTTCGTTCAGGGCCCGCTGTAACATTTTCATAGCGAGGGGTGAAAGAATCAAGCGGGTATTGACCTTGGGGTTAGTCACACCGGGAAGCATAGTCACAAAATCCATCAGGAATTCCGGTGCGGTGTGGGATATGTACGCTACATTGACGTAGCGAGGTTCAAGATCTTCCGGGATTTGAACCTGAATCCGTTTGATATCAGCCATGAGTCCCTCCTAGAAGGGGATGTCCTCGTCGTCGTCCATAGGACCAAAATTCTGGCTGCTGTCTTCACCCTTGGGGGACAGGAAGCGCACAGTTTCAGCCGTGATTTCATAACTGGAACCCCAGGTGCCATCTTTACGCTGAAAAACGGTTGGGCTGCCATTTGAATCGGGACGCAAGCGACCCTCGACCAACACTTTTGAACCCTTGTGAAGATATTGATTTGATGATTCTGCCTGTTTACCCCAGACGGTCACTCGGAACCACGCGGTTTCCTCTTTATCGCCATAACGGCGGCTGGTAGCGACACTGAAGCTGGTAACGGGATTGCCTTCGGGAGTGTAACGCATTTCGGGGTCACGCCCCAGGTTGCCAATGATGATTATTTTCTGATACATAGAATTTCCTTTCGTGTGTGTTTTTGTGTGTGCATTTCTATCAGATTTGTTGATTAATTTTACTTCAATATCGGGAATTCTCATTAAAAAGTGTATCAGCGTATTATGACATAACCTGGCAAACCTGATTTTTGCCAGTTTCTATTGCTTGAAATAGGTAACATATGTCCTTTCAGCCCATCTTGACGCATTCGCTAAAAATACGATATACTTCAACTTCGCCGGGGTGTAGCGCAGTCGGCTAGCGCGCTGCGTTTGGGACGCAGAGGTCGACGGTTCGAGTCCGCCCACCCCGACCTTTTTCTTAAGCTCAGCAAAGCGACCAACGTGTGAGTACTCCCTTTCTCTCCCTAATCCTGCCTGCCCATAATGAAGCCGAGCGTCTGCCTCATTCACTGAAACTGGTTCAAGAATTTATTAATCGACAGACCTACGAAAGTGAAGTACTGGTAATTGAAAATGCCAGCGCTGATGACACTGCAAAGGTGGTCGAAGGGTATCAAGCCAGCTTTCCGCAATTGAAGATGATCAGGCTCGAACAGGGCGGCAAAGGTAACGCCATCAGGGTTGGCATGCAGGCATCCAGAGGGGAATATCGCTTTATGGCAGATGTCGATTTTTCTATGCCAGTTGAAGAGATTAGCAAGTTTTTACCCCCAAATCTGGCGCAAACCCAAGTTGCCATCGCATCGCGCGAGCAGGCAGGCTCAAAACGAATAGCTGAACCTTTTTACCGTCATATGATAGGGCGTGTCTTCAATGGTTTAGTAAGAATACTGGTCTTGCCGGGATTGCAGGATACCCAATGTGGTTTTAAGTGTTTCAGCGCTGAAGCGGCTGAGCAGATTTTCCCTAAACAGACGCTGAATGGCTGGAGTTTTGATGTAGAAGTGCTGACAATTGCCCGGGAGTTGGGCTTTAAAGTGCTGGAGGTGCCCATTACCTGGACTTACCAACCGGGTTCCCGCATGAGTATCCTGAGTGATAGTTGGCAGATGTTTAAAGACCTGCTCCTGATTCGGTCCAGGAAGCGCAAAGGCTTGTATCGTGGCAAAACGGTTTGACCACGATCTGATTCCTCCTTTCCCTACTCTTGAGTTTGAAAAAGCCCAGTGGCAGCAAGGCTGCCAGTTGGTCGCTGGACTGGATGAAGCTGGTCGAGGTGCTCTGGCAGGTCCGCTTTTTGCTGCAGCGGTAGTTTTACCAGCGGGTGACCTGCAGTTGGAAGAGAAATTGCTTGGTGTAAGAGATTCAAAACAAATGACGTCTTTTGAACGCGAGCAGAAAACACCAGTTATCAAAACAATTGCGATTGATTTTGCTATTTCCCGGATTGAGCCAGAGGAAATTGATAGTCTCGGAATGGCTAGAGCCGGCAGGCTGGTCTTCCAACGGGCGATCAATGGATTGAAAAACTCTCCAACACACCTGTTAATTGATTATTTTCGACTTCACGAAGTGACGATCCCTCAAACCTGCCTGGTTAAAGGCGACCAGCGTAGTTTATCCATTGCCTGTGCTTCGGTGCTGGCAAAGCAAGCCCGCGACCAGCACATGATAGAAGTGTCGAGCGAGTATCCTGGTTATCACTTTGATCAAAATAAGGGTTATGGCAGTCCCGAGCACCTGCAGGCAATTGATGAATTGGGTCTCTGCTCCTTGCACCGTCACAGCTTTTGCGACCATTTGCTGCAAGGTCGTTTGTTTACCTAACAACCCTACCATCAAAGTGTGTGTCGGTACTTCATCAGGGAATGTAGATACCGTCTTGAAAGTCAAGTTGAATAATTGAATTGGCGGTCATATTCAGGGTCAAAAGGCATCTGAGACTTCAAAACACCATAAACGATGTGCAGCAACTTTCGCATGCAAGCCGCAACAATCGCCATGTTGGGGAGTTTCCTCTC